>Ga0209256_1001832_pt1 | contig 19843 bp, 20 predicted proteins | sample AraplaCol_mCL_r2_2_FD_184270 | JGI IMG/M metagenome (GOLD analysis project Ga0209256, IMG submission 184270) | Arabidopsis root microbial communities from North Carolina, USA - plate scrape MF_Col_mCL_r2 (SPAdes) (version 3) | ecosystem: Host-associated > Plants > Roots > Endosphere | place...
GAGGGGGACCAGTGAGACAGATCGCGGTACGGAACCTGCACAACCAGGTCATCCAGGAGATCGGCCGGTTGATCGTCAGCGGCGAGATCAAGCCGGGCGAATTGCTTCCGCGCGAGGAAACGCTGGCGCAGCGCATGGCGGTCAGCCGCACGGCGCTACGCGAAGCACTGAAGGTGCTGGGCTCCAAGGGCCTCATCGAAACGAAACAGAAAACCGGTTCGCGCGTGCGCGACACGCGCTACTGGAACCAGCTCGACGCGGACATCCTGGCGTGGCGCTGCGCCTCGATGCCGACGGAGGACTTCGTCGAGAAACTGGTGGAAATGCGCGAGATCATCGAGCCGGCGGCGGCAGCGGCGGCGGCGCGCAAACGCACGCCCGAGCAGCTGGCACGCATCAAGTCGGCGTACGAAGCGATGGCCGCCTCGCAGGACCTGGACGCCTGGGCGAAGGCGGACCTGGAATTCCACGAGCGCGTGCTGGATGCGGCCAACAACGAGCTGATGGGTTCGCTGTTCTCGGTGATCGACACGGCGCTGGGCGCGTACTTCCTGCTGTCGGCGAAGACCGCCGTGGACTTCAAGTACTCCCTGCCGCGGCACTTCGCGGTGTACGACGCGATCCGGCTGAAACGCCCCGAATCCGCGCGCGAAGCGATGCACGGCATGATCGTGGACTCCCGCGCGAACATCAAAGGACGAGGGCGCGCCCGCAAGTCGGCAAAGTAGCCCCCCACGTTGAAAACCTGACGGAGTGCGCATGAGCACCGCCTGGCTGCAACCCCTTCCCCTGGTTGCGATCCTGCGCGGGCTCACCCCGCAGGACGCACTTTCCGTCGGTACCGCGCTGTTCGACGCCGGTTTCCGCGTCCTCGAAGTTCCGCTCAATTCACCGCAACCGCTGGACAGCATCGCAATGCTCGCGCGCGAGCTTGGCGACCGTTGCCTCGTCGGTGCCGGCACCTTGCTCACGCCCGAACAGGTTGCGCAGGTGAAGGACGCCGGCGGCAAACTGATCGTCATGCCGCACGGCGACACGACCGTGATCCGCGCCGCCAAGGCCGCCGGTCTGGTCTGCACGCCCGGCGTCGCCACGCCGACCGAAGCCTTCGCCGCACTCGCGGCCGGCGCGGATGCGTTGAAGCTCTTTCCCGCCGAACAACTTCAGCCGCCCGTGTTGAAGGCGTGGTCGAGCGTGCTGCCCAAGGGCACCGCGCTGCTGCCCGTGGGCGGCATCACGCCCGACAACATGGGGCCGTATCGCAAGGCCGGCGCGGCCGGCTTCGGCATCGGCTCGGCGCTCTACGCACCGGGCACCGATTCGAACGAAGTGGCGCGTCGCGCACGCGCCTTCGTCGACGCCTGGAACGCCCTCTGACCGACGCACGCAATCCACGCACGCAACCGACGCACGGACCCCCACGCATGAAGATCACCGCCATTACCACTTTCCTCGTGCCGCCGCGCTGGTGTTTCGTGCGCGTCGACACCGATGCCGGCATCAGCGGCTGGGGAGAGCCCATCGTCGAAGGCCGCGCGCACACCGTTGCCGCGGCGGTCGACGAGCTGTCCGATTACCTGATCGGCAAGGATCCCCGCTTCATCGAAGACCACTGGAACGTCATGTACCGCGGCGGCTTCTATCGCGGCGGCCCGATCCTGATGAGCGCGCTGGCCGGCATCGACCAGGCGCTGTGGGATATCCACGGCAAGGCGCTGGGCGTGCCCGTGCATTCGCTGCTCGGCGGACAGGTGCGCGACCGCATCCGCGTGTATTCGTGGATAGGCGGCGATCGCCCGGCCGACACCGCACGCGCGGCGAAGGACGCCGTCGCGCGTGGCTTCAGCGCGGTCAAGATGAACGCCACCGAGGAAGTGCAGTTCGTCGATACGCACCAGAAGGTCACGCACGTGCTGGAAAACGTGCAGGCCGTGCGCGACGCGGTCGGCCGCGAAATCGGGCTCGCGGTCGATTTCCACGGCCGCGTGCACAAGCCGATGGCCAAGGTGCTGATGCGCGAACTGGCGCCGTTCGGCCTGATGTTCATCGAAGAGCCGGTGCTGTCCGAACACCTGGAATGCATCCCGGAACTCGCGGCGCTCTCCCCTGCGCCGATCGCACTGGGCGAACGCCTGTACTCGCGCTTCGACTTCAAGCGCGTGTTGCAGACCGGCGGCGTGGACATCATCCAGCCCGATCCCTCGCATTCGGGCGGCATCACGGAAACGCGCAAGATCGCCGCGATGGCCGAAGCCTACGACGTCGCGCTGGCGCTGCACTGCCCGCTCGGGCCGATCGCGCTGGCGGCGAACCTCCAGCTCGACGCCGTCTGCTACAACGCCTTCATCCAGGAACAGAGCCTGGGCATCCATTACAACGCCAACAACGACCTGCTCGATTACCTCACCGACCGCTCGCCCTTCGCCTACGAAGACGGCTATGTGGCGATGCCGCAAGGTCCGGGGCTGGGCATCGAGATCAACCAGGCTTATGTGGACGAACGCGCCGCGGAAGGCCATCGCTGGCGCAATCCGATCTGGCGCCACGCTGACGGCAGCGTGGCGGAATGGTGAGCGCGATGACCGACGTTTCACATCCGCAGATGGCGCGTTACCCAAGCCTTGCCGGTCGCGCCGTGCTCATCACCGGCGGTGCCACCGGCATCGGAGCGAGCTTCGTCGAACACTTCGCGCGCCAGGGAGCATGCGTCGCGTTCCTCGACATCGACGATGCAGGCGCGCAGGCGCTGATCGGCGCACTGGGCGATGTCGAACACACGCCCGTCTACCTGCGCTGCGACGTGACCGACCTCGACGAGCTGCAAGGCGCGATCGTCAAGGCGCGCGAAAGCATCGGCCCCATCGGCGTACTGGTGAACAACGCGGCGAACGATGCCCGCCACGCGTTCGGAAAGACCACCCCGGCGGACTTCGAACGCAATATCGCGGTCAACCTGCGCCACCAGTACTTCGCCACCCAGGCCGTGGCGAACGACATGCGTGCGCTCGGCGGCGGTTCGGTCATCTGCCTGGGCTCGACCGGGTGGATGATCAAGAACGCCGGTTATCCGATGTACGCGATGGCAAAGTCGGCGGTGCACGGGCTCGTCAACGGGCTAGCGCGCGAACTCGGCCGCGACCGCATCCGCATCAACGCGCTGGTGCCCGGCTGGGTGATCACCGAAAAACAGAAGCGCCTGTGGCTCGACGATGAAGGCGAAGCGCAGATCGCACGCGCGCAATGCCTGCCCGGGCACCTGCAGCCGGAGGATCTGGCGCGGATGGCGTTGTTCCTCGCCGCCGACGACAGCCGCATGTGCACCGGCCAGGATTTCATCGTCGACGGAGGCTGGGTTTGAGCGTAGACGTGCGCGTCGCGGTGCAGTCCGGCCATCGCCTCGGCGAAGGCGTGCTGTGGTGCGATCGCACGCAGGCGCTGTATTGGACCGACATCCACGACGCGATGCTCTGGCGCTACGTGCCGGCCAGCGGCGCGGTACGCAGCTGGCCGATGCCGGAACGACTTGCGTCCTTCGCGCTGTGTGTCGCCGATCACTGGCTGCTGCTCGCGCTGGCCTCGCGGCTGGCGTTCTTCGACACGGTGAGCGGCGAACTGCGCGAGATCTGTCCGCTGCCCATCGCGCCGGAAACACGCGCGAACGACGGCGCCTGCGATCGGCAAGGGCGTTTCGTGTTCGGCACGATCCACGAACCGTCGCAAGGCCCCAAGCGCACGGTCGGTCAGTTCCTGCGGCTCGATGCGGACCTGGCGCTTCACGAATTGCCGCTGCCTCGCGTCGCCATCGCGAACTCCATCGCGTTCAGCCCGGACGGCGCCACGATGTACTTCTGCGATTCGCTGCAGAAGCGGATCGAGCGCTGCGCGTACGGCGACAGCATCGGCACGGTATCGACCTTCGTGGATCTCGCGTCGCTTCAGGCCGGCGAGCCCGACGGCACCGCGGTCGATATCGAAGGCGGGGTGTGGAACGCGCAATGGGGCGCCTCGCGCGTCGTGCGCTACCTGCCCGATGGCCGCGAGGATCGCGTCGTCGCGCTGCCGGCCACGCAACCTACGCGCCCCGCGTTCGGCGGCCCGTCGCTTTCCACGCTCTATGTCACCAGCGCGCACGACGGCATGACCGACGCCGCGCACTCGCTCGATCGCCATGCCGGCGACGTGTTCGCGTTCGAGCCCGGCATCGCCGGCTTGCGCGAGCCGCGTTTCGCCGGCGATCCCCATGCCGTGCTGCGTCGCTGACGTCGCGCCCATCCCTGCGGAGATTGTTCGAATGACCCTTTCCACCCTCGACGTCGGCATCGTGCTGGCCTACCTGGCGGGCATCTTCATCCTCGCCCAGTGGGTTTCGCGCGAAAAAGGCGGCCACCAGAAGTCGGCGCAGGATTACTTCCTTGCCAGCCGCGCCCTGCCCTGGTGGGCCATCGGCGCATCGCTGATCGCGGCGAATATCTCCGCCGAACAGATCATCGGCATGTCCGGCTCCGGCTATGCGATCGGCCTTGCGATCGCGTCGTACGAATGGATGGGCGCGGTGACGCTGCTCATCGTCGGCAAGTGGTTCCTGCCGATCTTCCTGCGCAACCAGGTCACGACGATGCCGCAGTTCCTGGAGGAACGGTACGGCAATCGCATCCGCACGCTGATGGCGGTGTTCTGGCTCGGGCTGTACGTGTTCGTCAACCTGACGTCGATCCTGTGGCTGGGTTCGATCGCCGTCTCGCAGGTCGCAGGCCTGGACCAGACGCTGGCGCTGGTGCTGCTGGGCCTGTTCGCACTGGCCTACCAGTTGTACGGCGGACTCAAGGCCGTGGCGCTGACCGACATCGTGCAGGTCACGCTGCTGGTGCTGGGCGGATTGCTGGTCACCGGCATCACGCTCGGGCAGATCGGCAACGGCAGCATCGTCGCCGGCTTCCACACGCTGTGGACGACGCATCCGGCGAAGTTCCAGATGATCCTCGACCCGTCCAACCCCTTCTACAAGGACCTGCCGGGCCTGTCGGTGCTGCTGGGCGGATTGTGGATCGCGAACCTGAGTTACTGGGGTTTCAACCAGTACATCATCCAGCGTGCGCTGGCGGCCAAGGACATCCGCGAAGCGCAGAAGGGCGTGGTGTTCGCCGCGTTCCTGAAGCTGCTGATGCCGGTGATCGTCGTGCTGCCGGGCATCGCCGCGGTGATGCTGGCGCCGACGCTCGAACGCCCCGACGCGGCGTATCCGACGATGATGCGCCTGCTGCCCAGCGGCGTGCTCGGACTGGTGTTCGCCGCGCTGGTGGCGGCGATCGTCGCGTCGCTCGCATCGAAGATCAATTCGGTCGCGACGATCTTCACGCTCGACTTCTACGCCAAGCGCGACACGCAGGCATCGCAGCCCAAGCTTGTGCGCGTGGGGCGCATCACCGCCGCGGTGTCCATCGTCATCGCCGTGCTGACCGCGCGCCCGCTGCTGGGCAGTTTCGACCAGGGCTTCCAGTACATACAGGAATTCACCGGTTTCTTCACGCCAGGCATCGTGGTGATCTTCCTGCAGGGCCTGTTCTGGAAGCGCGCCAACGAGGCCGGCGCACTCGCCGCCGCCATCGGTTCGTTCGTGTTGTCGCTGGTGCTGAAGCTGGTGTGGCCGGACCTTCCCTTCATGGACCGCATCGGCGTGGTGTTCCTGCTGGCGTTCGCACTGGCGACGGTGGTCGCGCTGATGACGCCCGCGAGCGGCGCACGCGATCGCATCCGCACGAACGACGTGAGCTACAGGACCGCGCCGTCGTTCAACGTGGCCTCGCTTGCCGTGCTGGCGATCCTGGTCGCGCTGTACGCGACGTTCTGGCATTGACGATGCGCGCGTTCGTCCTGGCCCTCGCCTGCCTCGCCGCCACGCCCGGCGCGATGGCGACGGTGCGGTGGACCGACACCGCGACCGTCGCCGAAAGCAAGGCCGCGTGGGGCCGCCTCGCGCGCCTTCCCGACGGTCATTGGCTCGCCGTGACGACGCGCTTCCACGGGAAGGCGCAGAGCACGCTGACGATTTCCCTCGGCGATGCGCGTGGCCGCGAGTGGAAGGAAATCGCTTCCGTTACCGAACCAGGCCGCAACATCGACAACGGCGAACTAACGGTCTTGCCGAACGGCCGCGTGCTGCTCGGCATGCGTTCGCTGGTCGAAGGCAAGTCGTACCGCCTGAACGTGCACGCCAGCGACGACGCCGGCCGCACATGGCGCTTCCTCTCCACCATCGACCGCAACGAGACGCCGCGCGGCCGCAAGGATCGCGGCGTGTGGGAGCCGGTGTTCACGCAACTTCTGGACGGCACGCTGTCGGTGCTCTACGCCGACGAAACGCTGGCCGACGGCCAACCTTCGTACAACCAGGTCGTGTCGCAGCGCCTCTCGCGCGATGGCGGCGCGACGTGGGGCGACAAGTCGATCCTCGTGAAGCAGCCCGGCGGCGGCACGCTGCGTCCGGGCATGCCGGTGATGTCGCGCATGAAGGACGGCCGATTCCTGCTCGTGTTCGAAACCTGCGGCGACGACCCGCAATGCCCGGTCTCGACGAAGACATCGGCCGATGGCATCACCTGGCCCGATGGCATGGGTACGCCCCTCGCTGACCAGCGCTGCGGCCCGCAACTCACGACGACGACGCGCGGCACGGTGTTCGTCACCTCGTGCCAGAACGACGTCGCCCGGAGCGACGACAACGCCGCGACCTGGCAACGCGTCGAGCAACCGGCGTGGCCGTTCGGTTTCCGCCACACGTGGCCGGCGATCTACCAGTTCGACGAAAACGAAATCGGCGTGGTCAACGGCGTGCCCGGCGGCGGCGTGCGGATCCGTTTCGGGACATTTTGACCCACGCCCCTGTTCGGATCTGATCGCGCGCCCTATGCTCCCGCGAGGGATGGGGGCCGCATCATGGACAGGGGTCGACCGATGCTCGACACGCAGGACGCTGCGCCGCGGCTGCGCGACGCGCTGGACGGCTTCGCCTCGCGCAACGACCTGTCGCCCGCGCGTGTCGACGACACGCACTGGTATCCCGGCCGCGGCCTGCTGCATGTGCGGCTTCCCAACTTCGCCTGGCGCCGGCGTGCGCTGCCGCACCACGACGCGCATCACCTGCTGACCGGCTATCCGTGCACGCCTTCTGGCGAGATGCAGATGGCGGCGTGGGAGTTCGCCGCCGGACGATACCCGCACGCGGCCGCGACTGCGTTCTGCCTGCCGCTGGTCGGCTTCGGCGCGTTGCTGCTACCGCGCCGCACGTTCGCCGCCTTCGTTCGCGGTCGCCGCAATCGATCGCTGTACGCAACGCCATTCGACGACCGTCTTCTCGACACCCGCATCGACGCGCTGCAGGCGCAGTTCGCGCCGCAGCAGGACGCGTGCGCAAACTTGCGCGACGTCGTGGCCTTCGCGCGACTGGTCGCGTGGTCGTTGGCGTGGTCGCTGCTGCCCGTGCTCGCGGTGTGGGCGCTCGTGGCGGTCGCGCGATGACCGGCGCGCCGGCGTCGCCAGCCGAGCCCGTGCAGCGGCTCATCGCCTACTTCGGTGAACTCGGCCCGCGCTGGGGCCTGCATGCCGACACCTGTCGCGCGCATGCGTTGCTGTTCCTCACCGCAGCGTCGCTGGACGAAGCCGCCATCGCCGATGTGCTTGGCCTTTCGTCGGAAGCGACTTCCGTCGCGCTCCAGGACCTGGCGCACTGGCGCATGTCCGAACGCGATGCCGATGGCCGCTGGTCATGCGCCGGCGATCCGTGGAAGCTGTTGTTCACCGCGATGGAAGAACGTCGCCGACGTGAAGTGCAGCCGGCGCTGGACGTGCTGCGCGAATGCCACCGCGATCTGTCGACCGATGCGCACGCCCCACCGGTTTCCGCGCAACGAACCGGCCAGCTGCTGCGACTGGTCGAAGACCTCGCCGTCATCGATCTGCAGGCCAGTCGCCTGTCCCCCGCCGCGTTGTCGCGCGTGGCCGCGCTGGGGGGCACGCTTGCACGGCTGGTCGGCCGCATCGCCCCTCCAACGAAAGGAAGCCCTCGTGACTGACGCCGCAGCATCGCGTGATCCGTACAAGGTCAACTCCCTCATTCTCGGGCCGGGCGTGAATCCCGTCGACGGTGTGGTGCGCTGGGATCCGGCGCGCTCGCTGTGGAACGGGTCGATGCTGCTCGGCGCGCTGGTGCTGGGGCCGCTGTTCTTCAGCTGGAGTGCGTTCGCGGTGTTCCTCGCGCTATCGGCGATCACGCTTTGCACCGGTCATTCGGTCGGCTTCCATCGGCGCCTCGTGCACCGCAGCTTCAAATGCCCCAAGTGGCTGGAGCGATTGCTGGCCTGGTCGGGGTCGATCGTCGGCATGGGCGGCCCGATCTGGACCATCCGCACGCACGACATGCGCGACTGGGCGCAGCGGCAGCCGGACTGCCACGATTTCCTCGCGCATCGCCACGGCCTGCTCAAGGACGGCTGGTGGAACCTTCACTGCAAGCTCGTGCTCGACCGACCGCCAGGTTTCGAGCCGGGTCCGGGCATCGGCGACGACCCGTTCCACCGCTTCCTGGAACGCACGTGGAAGTGGCACCAGCTTCCGATCGCGCTGGCGCTGTACGCGCTCGGCGGATGGGCGTGGGTGGCATGGGGCGTGTTCGTGCGCGTCGCCGCGTGCACTACGATGCACTGGTTCATCTCGTACTTCGCGCACTCGCGCGGGCCGCAGAGCTGGGTGGTCGATGGCGCCGGCATCCAGGCGCACGACGTTCCCATCGCCGCCATTCCGACGATGGGCGAAAGCTGGCACAACAATCACCACGCGTTCCCCGGCTCGGCGCGACATGGCCTGTATCCCGGGCAGATCGACCTGGGCTACCGCTTCATCCAGTTGCTGGAACGCCTCGGCCTCGCGTGGGACGTGCAGTTGCCGGCGAACCTGCCGCCGCGTCGCGGCATCACGCCGGTGCGCGCCGATGCGGCTTCCATCGCCGCGCCCGGACAATGGGCCGCCGGTTCGCATGGCGCGGCGCGGGTCGGCGACGGCTAGCCGCGCGGGCACGAATCACGCAATCAGCAACTTCGATGCATCGCGATGTCTGCGCGCTTCCGGCGTGGAGGCGCGCCACGCATCCGCAAGGTGTTCCACCGCCTGCACGAGCTGCGCTTCGGGCTTGGCGAACGGAATGCGCAGCCACGCATCCGAACCGCCTTCCACGCTGAAGACAGGCCCCGGCGCCACGTGCACACCGGCCGCTTCCACGGCCGCGGCGAGTTGCGTCGCGCTGCCGTGCGGCAAGCGCAGCCAGAGCGTGAGGCCGCCATCGGGAAGGCGGAAATGCCATTCGGGAAGGTGCTCGCGCACGGCGCCGGCCAGTGCGTCACGGCGCTCGCGCAGCTGCGTGCGGCGCTGGTCGATGATGCCGGGCGCGCCGAGCAGTTCCGCGACGACCAGTTGATCGAACAGCGACGTACCGAGGTCGAACTGCACGCGTGCGCGGATCAGGCGTGGCACCACGTCGAGCGGCGCACGGATCCACCCCACGCGCAGTCCACCCCAGAACAGCTTCGACGCGCTGCCCAGCGTGATCGCGTCGGTAGCGTGTCGTGCGAACGGCGCCGGCATCGGCTGCGTGCCCAGGTGGATGGGCTGCAGCGTCTCGTCGACGATGGCGGTCGTGCGTGTCGCGTGCAGCGCCTGCGCGTAACGCTGCCGCATGTCGTCCGACATGAGGAAGCCGGTCGGGTTCTGGAAATCGGGAATCAGGTACGCCAGTCGCGGCGAGGTCTGCCGCAGCGTGGCTTCAATCGCCTCGATGTCCCAACCCGTGTCGCCCAGCGCGTCGGCCAGTGGCGACGTCACGAGCCGCCCGCCGCCCATGCGCAACGATTCGATGGCGTTGGAGTACACCGGCGACTCGATGGCGACGCGGTCGCCGGGCCCCGACAATGCACGCGCGACGATGGCGATGCCCGCGAGCGCACCAGAGGTGATGACGATCTGTTCGGGCGTCGTCGGCAGCCCACGTTCGACGAAGCGCTCGGCGATGAGTGCGCGAAGCACGGGCAGGCCCGACGGCAGGTAGCCGTCGCTCGACAGGTACGCCGGCAACACGGCAAGCGCGCGCTCGTAGGCGGCGGCCACGCCCGGCGTCGCGGCACCGGCCGCGCAGTTCAGGTCGATGTCGCCTTCGTTCGTGGCGCCGCCGGCATGCAAGGCATGGTCGTGCGCGCGGCGGCGGTCGAGCGGCACGGCGGCAAAGGTTCCCGAACCCTGCTTCGCGACGGCGAAGCCTTCGATCACCAGGTCGGCGTACGCACGCGTCACCGTGTTGCGCGAAACGCCCAGCACCTCTGCGACGGCGCGCTCGCTCGGCAGGCGCGCACCGACCGGAATGCGGCCATCGCCGATGCGCTCCTGCAGGGCCAGCCGCAGCCCGCGATAGGCCGGGGAGCGCGGGAAATCGCCGACCAGCGCGGCCAGTCGATCCGGAGCCAATATGCGGTTCATGAGGCCACTATCGCACGATTGGCTCTTTCGAAAAGAGCCACTTGCACCGATGGTGGCCCCATGAATACGAACACTTCGCTGCACGGCCTGGTTGCGATGGGGCCGATGGAACAACTGCGTGCCGGCCGGCTTCCGGAGCGCCTGCTCCGTCTGCTGGCCGGGCTGTGGCTGTACGGGCTGGCGATCGCGCTGATGATCAAGGGCGCGATCGGCGCTTCGCCCTGGGACGTGTTTCACCTCGGCGTGTCGCTACACGCCCCGCTGTCGCTGGGCACGGTGATGATCATCACCGCCATCGTCGTGCTGCTGGCATGGATTCCGCTGCGCCAGATGCCGGGCCTCGGCACGGTGGCGAACACCTTGCTGCTGGGGCCGTTCGCCGACCTCAATCTCGCGTTGCTCGGTGCTCCCGAAGGCTTGCCGAGGAAAGTGGCGTTCATGCTCGGCGGCATCATCGCCTGTGCGTTCGCCACCGCGCTTTATGTTGGCGCGCAACTCGGGCCCGGCCCGCGCGACGGACTGATGACCGGCCTGTCCCGGCGCACCGGCTGGTCGATCCGCAGCGTGCGTACCGGCATCGAAGTCAGCGTGCTCGCGATCGGCGCGCTGCTCGGCGGAACGCTCGGCGTGGGCACGGTGGTGTTCGCGCTCGGCGTCGGGCCGGTCACACAGTTCTTCCTTCGCTACCTCGTGGTACCGCTGGATCCGCCGCTTCCCGCGATGCCCGGAGACGTTCGATGAACCACGAAGTCCTGCGCTACACCGCCTTCTCCACGGACCCGCACGGCGGCAATCCCGCCGGCATCGTCCTGGACGCGCGAGGCATGGCGGAGGCCGACATGCAGCGCATTGCGGCCGAGGTCGGGTATTCCGAAACCGCCTTCCTCATGCCGCGCGCCGACGGCGCATTCGACGTGCGCTATTACAGCCCGCGCGCCGAAGTCAGCTTCTGCGGGCACGCGACGATCGCCGCGATGGTCGCCCACGCGCAGCGGCACGGAGCGGGCACGCGGGTGTTGCACACGCGCGCCGGCGACGTTCGCGTCGAAGTGGACGATGCCGGCCTCGCCACGCTGGTCAGCGTCGAGCCTCGCGTGGTCCCGCTGGAAATCGCCGACCTGCGCGCTCTGCTCGCTGCATTGCACTGGCAGGCCGACGATCTCGACGACGCTCTGCCGCCGGCGCTCGCCTATGCCGGCGCATGGCATCCGATCCTGCCGGTACGCGCCCGCGCGCGACTGGCGCAGCTCGACTACGACTTCGACACACTCGCGACCCTGATGGCCGAGCGCGGATGGACCACGGTGAACCTCGTCTGGCGCGAGTCGGCGGACACCTTCCACGCACGCAATCCGTTTCCGCCGGGCGGCGTCATCGAGGACCCCGCGACCGGCGCGGCCGCCGCAGCGTTGGGCGCCTACCTCGCCCAGGCGAATGCGTTGCCGCCGCAGCGCCGGTTCGTCGTGCGGCAAGGCGATGACCTGGGTCGGCCGAGTCGTCTCGAAGTGGAGGTCCCGGATGCCGTGTCAGAAGGCATTCGCGTGAGCGGCATGGCGACGCGCATCGTGTGACGCCCGGGCGCGTGAACGATGTGTGTAGATCCCGCATCCCGCCCGTGACGTACGGCAGGCCGTTTTACGCGCGGCAAACTTCGGAGCCAACCGGCCTTGACGCGACGTTAACGGCCACGCTCGCCAGATAGCCCACGCGCGAAAGATCCCGCGTCGCTTGATGCGGCGCCGAGCCGTTGCAGCATGGAGGAACCATGCGACGCCCCAGCAGAACGTCCGGCGCCTCGCGCCACAACGCCTTCCTCAGTTGCGCCGCTAGCCTTGCCCTGCTCGCCTCCGCGGCGATCGCGCAGGCACAGGATGCCGCACTATCCGATGCCCAGGCCCTGCTGAAGGACCACCAGTACGCGCAGGCAGTCGATCTGCTGGCACCGATGGAATCCGCGCATTCGCAGGACGCCCAGTACTTGTATCTGCTCGGTCGTGCCGCGCTCGGCGCGGGTGATGCCGAACGCGCGCGCGTCGCGCTGGAGCGCAGCATCGAGCTCGATCCCGACAGCACGAACGCGCATCTGGCCCTCGGCCGCGCTTATCACGCACTCGGCCAGCATGCGAACGCGATCAACCAGTTCGAGATCGCGATCCACTTCGACAACCTGCCGCCTGACCTGCTCACCCAGTCGGAGATCTACGACGACGCCGCGCGCGAATCGCTGGAAGAAGGACGCCGCACGACCGCGTTCGGCTATGCGGCCACGGGCATCGGGCGCTATCGGGTGAATTCGACTCGCGGAACCAACACCTTCGGTGGGGGCGATCGGCGCGAGACGTTCTACAACCTGCGCGTCGGCGGCGGACTCAGCCATGCGTTCGGCAACAACACCTCGCTGGACGGAACGATCGACTATCGCCACCGCGAGTACGACGCCGGTTCGCGCGACGATCGCGACCTGCGCTGGAGCTTCGCCGCGAGCCACGGCTTCAACGACAGCCGAGTCGTAGGCGGACTGCGCGGACGCGTCAGCTATCGCGGCAATGGCGCCTATCGCAACGACGTTGCCGGCTTCGTCGATTACACCCACAACATGGACGTCGAATCGCAGCTCACCGCGGGCCTGTCGGTCCAGCGCAGGCGCTATCCCGAAGGCCCGCTGCGCAATCGCAGCCGCACCACGACCACCGGCTCCGTCGGCTGGTCGCATACCTTCAACGACGGTGGCGCGAACTTCGGCATCACCGCGCACGCGGGACGAAACACGGCGACGTCACGCATCGACGGCGACTCCGACGTCTTCGGCGCCACCGCGAATCTCGACTGGACCTTCAGCGACACGCTCGATGCGTTCGTCTTCGTCTGGTGGGAACGCGACGACTTCAGCGCGGACGACGTACGTTTCCATCCCGACGAGCGCGACGACGCGGCGACCTTCAGCCGCGAGGACAACCTCTACGAAGGCGGCGTCGGCCTGATATGGGCGTTCGCGGACAGCTGGTCGCTGCGCCCGGAACTTCTGTACATCCGCGACCAGAGCAACGTCGTCGCCTTCAATTACAGCTCGACGGAGGTCTGGCTGAATGTCCGCAAGTCTTTCTGATGCATTGATGCGCCTCATGCCATGCGCTCTTTCCGTGTGCCTTGTGGCGTGCGCGCATGCACCGGCGGATCCGCAGGAACGACTCGCGCGCTACCGCCAGCACGCTGGCCCGCCAGTAGCGAGCATCGAATACGCCCGCAACATGCGCTGGGAAGCGCTGGGCGACCAGGCGCTGGCGGTGTGGCCGCGGCGCGACACGGGCTTCCTCCTTGAACTCGCCTCGCCCTGCTCCGGGCTCGACGAAGCCGGCTCGATCCAGCTCACCCGCAGCGAAGGCCGCGTGCATTCGCGCACCGATGCGGTACGCGTGATGTCGATGTCCGGCGCGCGACCGATGCAGCGCGCTCCCTGCCCCATCATGCTCATCAGTCCGATTCGCGAACCGCCCGCCGATGCACCGGGCGAACTGCGCGACATCGACGAATCCGAGGGAGGCCAGCCATGACGCCATCCCAAACCTCGCGCGGAATGTCGCACCGCGCCACGCTGATTGGAATTGCGATCCTGGCGGCGCTCGCAGTCCTGATGTTCTCGCTGTTCGACCGTCGAACCAGCCAGGACGCGCCGCCGGGCGCGCTTATCGAACGTGGCATGTCGCCCGGGCATCACATGCTCAACGAGGAAGCCGGACGCACGCTGCCGTCGAATTCCCCGCGCATCCCGCGCGCCGATGCGGCGATCACGCGCGTCTCCGCCCGCTTCGGCATGAGCAAGGACCGCGTCGCGGATCTCGCGTTGTCCACGCGGAACGCCATCGCGAAGGATCATCCGGAAGACGTGCTCGACGTCCTCGATGCCGCGCTGTTCGCCACCGAGACCCTGCCGTCGCGAGAGACTCCCCCGCTGGCGCCGGTGATGGCCGCCTACGCGCAGGCGCGACTCAACGGTGCCGCCGTGCCCGAGGCGCGAGCCGTCACGCGCTCGTTCGCGGAGCTGGCGGCGAAACAGCGTCCGCCGCAGTAACTCCGCTCAGCGGCGCACGCGCACCCACCTGCGACGCATCGCGACGATGCGGCCGAAGTACAGCGCGACCAGCACGCCGATGCTCACGATCAGGATCAGCGCCGTCACGCGGAACCATTCGCCGCGCGCGGAACTCAACCGCTCGCCGCTGGCGATCTCTTCCAGTTCCGCGATGCACGGTGCGTCGGCCTGCTCGTTCGCGCGGGTCGCGCTGTAGGTCGCACCCGCGCGGCGCTGTTCGGCAACACCGCCGGATCGTTCGGACAGGCGCGCTGCATCGGTGCCTGCCGCGGTGGTTGCGCGACGACGTTCGAGTTCGCGTCGCGCCTCGGCGCGCGTGACCGGCTGTGTCACGGCGCAGTTGGCGGCGGTGCCCGTCGATTGCGCCGTGGGCCAGCTCGGAAGCCTGAACACGCCTACCAGGGCGAGTACGACACCGATGGCGATCAACAGCAGGACCCGGTACATGGTCGTCTCCTTGGGCCTTCAGCAGGACTCTTCCAGGAAAAGGGATTCAACTCGATCGCGTCATTCGTCCGCAGGCGCATGCCGCGATGGATCTCCCGCAAGCAGCAGCGCCCAGCGCCGCGCGGACGGGTGGTATTCGGCGAACGTCATCGCCGCGATGAGGATGGGGACACCGATGAAAGCGCCCGCCATGCCCCAGAGCATGCTCCACATGAACACCGCGAACAGCACCAGGAAGGGCGAAATCGAAAGCCGGTCGCCGGCGACGCGAGGTTCGAGGTAGCTGCCGATGAGGAACTGCACCACGTTGAGCCCCACGAAGATCGCCAGCGGCACGACGAAGTTCCCGAACTGCACGATCGCGAACAGCGTCGGCAGCATCGTCGCGAACAGCGGCCCGAGGAACGGGATGAAATTGAGCGCGAACGCAGTGACGCCCCACTCCAGCGCAAGGTCCATGCCGAAGGCATACGTCAGCGCCCACACGCCCAGGCCCGTCGCCAGGCTCATCACGGCGCGGATCATCATGTAACGCTGGAACTTGCCGGCGGCGGCCCGGCACGCGGACACCAGTTCGACCTTGCCCGCACGCACGAGCTTGCGGCGCATCGAGTCCACTTCCAGCAGGCCGAGGATCACGAACACCAGGGCGATCACGACGAAGCTGGCGACGTACTGCAATCCGACGCCGACCCGCTGCAGCGCGGCCAGCAGCCATCTCGGATCGAAGTTGTGCACGAACTCACTCGCCAGGTACAGCCCGTGCGACTGCAGCCACAAGTCCATGCGCACGTACTGCGCCTGGAATGCAGCCGCGTTGCCGATCGCCCACAAGACCGCGCGGTTCATGCTCCACAGCACCAGACTCGCCATCGCGATCATGATCGCGCCGGTGACCGCAACGGTGATGACCATCGCCAGCACCCGCGGCAACTTCCGCTCCATCACGTGCTGGATCGGCCAGACCACGGCGATGATGAAGATCGCGAAGCAGACCGGCGCGAACAGCGACCGGCCCAGGTACAGCGCGAGCAGGATCACGAACACGGCGCTCACGCCGAGCAGCGTCGCGAGGGGCGTCGTGGTGCGCGTGGTGCTCATGGCGCTGCGTCAGAACGCCGCTTCGAGATAGGCGTACAGGTAGTTCGAACCGCCGTCGACCGTGCCGAGAAGTTGCGAACTGGCGAAAATGCCCGAGCGGTGCGACACGGCGAAGCCGAAATAGACATCGTGCCAGCGCTTGCTTCCGAAGATGTCGCCCACGCTCACGTCGATGCTGGGTTCAAGATAGTTGAGCAGCTTGGACGTATTGCGTTCGCGTTCGGCCTGGGTAGTGACTTCGCTGTACGGAACGCGTTCGGCGTACGACACGCCGATTCCGAAGCCCACGCGCGTGGTGACGCGATGGCTCCACGGGAATCCGTACCAGAAGCCCTTCATGTACGCGTCGAGCTGCCAGCTGTCCGGCTGGAAGCCCTTCTCGTCGTGGCGGAGGATGCCGACGTAGCCGATGATGTCGAGCGGCCAGCCGTTGAACTTCGAAACGAACGGACGGCCCACGTGCACGCCCCAGATGTCGGTCGGGTCGTCGTCGTTCAGGCTCAGGCATTGCAGCGTCATGATGCGCACGAGGTGGCAACCGTCGCCCGTGTCGCGCCCGTAGAAGACCTTCACGTAGGTCGGCGAGTTGTCGTCGTCCCAGCGCACTTGCCCATTGCCGAAGTCGTACGCCGCGCCGGCCATGACGCCCCATTGCACGTCGTCGTCGACGACCGGGCTGTTGCGGATCTCGGACGAAAGCTTGGTGACGTATGCGCCGCCCACCAGGCTCCAGTGGTCGAAGATGCGGTATTTCCCGTACAGCGCCAGTGTCGCGTTCCATCCGTCGCCGGCATCGTAGGCGGGACGGTCGTCGCGCGCTTCCAGCGGCGCCACGCCGTAGTAGTAGTCGTTGAGATCGCCGCTGCGCCACGACGCGATCGCCACAGGCTGCAGGCGCCAGCGTTCGCGCTCGATGGTGTACGCATAGCCCGCCCGCACTTCGGTGCCGTGCGACAGCCCGGCGATGTCGTGCCGCACGGCCGCGTCCCAGCGCGAGGCATCGTGCTGGAAGTAGAAGCGCACGCCGAGGTCCGCACCGGTGTTGCGCACCGTCATGCCGTCCAGCGAGGCGGGTTCTTCGTCTTCCGGATAGCCTTCCAGGCGACGTTCGACGAAGGTTTCGAACCCCATCGTGTCGTCGCGCCACAGCCGCACACCCACTTCGTTGGCGCGCAGGAAGAAGCGCTCGCCTTCGTAGAGGTACAGCGGCATGAAGTCGTCTCGCGTGCCGCCGTCGCGATACGGCGAGGATTCGGCGCGGAACGCGAAGCCCAGCCCCGCGCTGCCGGGTTCGTCGAGCACGGTGCCCATCATCGCGTCCTGCGCCAAGGCGGGCGTGGCGATCGCGAAGTACGTCGCGAAGAAGGTCGCAAGCAGTGTCGCGGCGAGCGTGCGGCGGCGCAGCGAAGCGCGGAACCGCGGCGTGGGCGGTCGGCGGCAGGACTTCGCTGGCTTCGTCATGCCATGGCCTCCGGGGACCCCCGAGTGCAGCGTGCGCCGCACTGCCTGCGCACGAAGGGCGAAAGTCGTCCATGTCGCGTGGGCGCCGCGTGAAGCCCGCGTCATATCGGGCCCCTGGCGTCACCGCCGCTTCACCGCGATTTCACCGCGCCGGGAATAAACCGGCGCCACGAACGAACTCGGCTGTGGGGCCGGCACCGCGCCGGCATCGACCTTGGAGTCACCGCAATGAATCGTCAGGTTATCAACGCGACCCTGCTCGCACTTGGTCTGGTCCTCGCCTCCGGCTGTGCGACGCACAGCACGCCATCGACGTTCAACCGCTCCGAGGTCGGCACTGCGCGCAACGTGGAGATGGGCACGGTTCGCGGACTGCGCGATATCACGATCCAGAATGACCAGCGCACCGTCGGCACCGCGACCGGCGCCGTGCTGGGCGGCATCGCCGGCAGCACCATCGGCAGCGGCACGCGGGCGAACACCGCCGGCGCGGTCGCCGGCGCAGTGGCCGGCGGCGCGGCAGGCAACGCGATGACGCGCGGCACGCGTGCCGGCGTGGAAATCACCGTCGAACTCGATTCCGGGCGCACCATCGCCGTCACGCAGGACGGGACGAGCCAGCAGTTCCGCGTCGGCGATCGCGTGCAGGTTTCCTCCGACGGGTCGACCACGCGCGTTACGCGCTGATTCGCGGTTCGCGATCGCGTTCGAGATTGCGGCGGAGAACGGACTCCATCAGGCAAGGACGATAGCGACATGAAACCTCATGCCCTGCTTCTTCCGGTGTTGGCGGCCGTATTGGCCGCCTGTTCCCACACCCCGACGATGACGACGCAGGAGCGCCTGGACCTGTATCGCGCGCATTCGGGCGCACCGATCATGTCGTTCCGGCTGGAACGCATGACCGGCATGCAGCAGTGGACTCCGCTGGGCGACCAGGCGCTGGCGGTGTGGTCCAGCGCCAGTCGCGGCCACCTGCTCGAACTGCGCAATCGCTGCCCGGGGATGCTGTCGGCAGGTGGCATTTCGATCACCAACTCGCTCGGCAACGTCAACGCGCGGATGGACAGCGTGGTGCCGCGCATGGTCGGCGCATCGAACCGGGGTTGCCGCATCGACTCGATCCGCCCCATCGACGCGCGTTCCCTGCGCGATGCGAAGCGCGAGATCCGCGATGCGCAGATCGTGGACCGCAGCACGGCGCCGCCGGACGAAGAATCGCCGTAGCGCTGGGAACACTCAACCGCCGCCTTCGTCCTCGTCGCGCGCGATCTCCGCCGCGCGCCGCGCATCGAGCGTGCTCGACAGACGCGCCAGATCCTGCGGCGACCAGTCGGCGATGCCGGCGACCTGGCGCCACGCCGCCACGTAGTGCGAAGGCGCGAAGACGTGGCCGTATCCCATCGGTGCGTCGTCGGCCAGCATCATGTCGAGCACCAGTTGCATCGTCGACACCACCGGATACCAGCGCATCTGCGGCGCGACATCGGGCCCGCGCGGATGCAGCCAGTCGGGCGCGCTGAACAGGTCGCGATGATCGAAGAACGTGATCGCGTCGCTGGCGTACTGCAGGTACATCACGCGCATCGGACCCCACGGGGCGTCCTCCGGCACCGGTGAGCCGCGCTGGTTCATGAAACGGACGAACCGGCCGTCGCGGAAGCGCGGCAGCCATGCCGGCGAACCCGGATTGCGCGTGTGCGTCATGCGGCGCCATTGCCGTGCGGCGAACGGCGGCCCGCTCCACAACGCGCCCTGGGGCGGATCGCCGAGCACGTCGAACAGCTCCAGCGAACGCTCGGAGTTCATTGCACCGAGGCTCAGCCCATGCAGGTACAACCGTGGGCGCGCGTCGTGCGGCAACGTGCGCCAGTAGCCGTACACGGCTTCGAACAACGCCTGCGAGCTCTCCTCGCCGTACTCGGGCTCGATCATCAGCGACAGGGGACTCGACAGGTACGAGTACTGCATCGCCACGCTGGCGACGTCGCCGCGACGCAGGTACTCGATCGCCTCGATGCCGGCGGGATCGACCCAGCCCGTCCCCGTCGGCGTGATGATGACCAGAGCGCCGCGCGTGAAGCCGCCGACGCGCCTCAGTTCGGCCAACGCGAGCTGCGCCCGCGCCTGCGCCGAATCCGCCGAAGGAAGGCCTGCATACACGCGCAGCGGCGTCTGTGCAGGTTCGCCGGCGAGCTGCGCGATGTCGCCGGCGCCCGGCGCGGA
>Ga0209256_1001833_pt1 | contig 19808 bp, 20 predicted proteins | sample AraplaCol_mCL_r2_2_FD_184270 | JGI IMG/M metagenome (GOLD analysis project Ga0209256, IMG submission 184270) | Arabidopsis root microbial communities from North Carolina, USA - plate scrape MF_Col_mCL_r2 (SPAdes) (version 3) | ecosystem: Host-associated > Plants > Roots > Endosphere | place...
CGCGAGGAGCTGGGCGACCTGCTGTTCGTGGTCGCCAACCTGGCCCGCAAGCTGGACGTCGAGCCCGAGGACGCCCTGCGCGCCACCAACGCCAAGTTCGCCCGCCGCTTCGCCTTCATCGAGGCCGAGCTAGCCAAGGACGGCCGCACGCCCGACCAGTCGGACTTGGCCGAGATGGACGGCTTGTGGAACGCGGCCAAGGCGGCCGAGAAGAAAGCCTAGAGCGCCTCGACCAGCGCCCGGACCTTGGCGGCGTCCTCCGCCGTCGCCGGATTGTAGACGACCATGCCCAGGTCGGGCCGCCCGTCGACGGCGAAGGCCGAGTATTCGAAGGCCAGGGCGCCAGCTGTCCGATGGCGCAAGCGTTTGAGGCCTTCGCCGTGGTGGCTGACGTCGTTGTGAGCCCAGAGCCGCGCGAACTCGGGACTGCGGGCTCTAAGCTCCTCGACCAGGGCGACGACCGCCGGATCGCCTTCCGCTCCGGCGCGGGCGACGTCGGCGCGGAACGCGGCCGTCACGAAGCGGGCCACGCCTTCCCAGTCGGTGTTGGCGGCACGGACCGCCGGGTCCAGGAAGATCCGTCGCAGGACGTTGCGCTCCTCCAGCGGCAGCGCCGCGTAGTCGGCCAGCACCACCGTGGCCGCGCGGTTCCAGGCCACCACGTCCCAGGTGGCGGTCTTGACCATGGCGGGGATAGGATCCAGCGCGTCCAGCACTCGCTGCAGGCGGGGCGTCACACCCTCGGCCCGGCGGTAGCGCACTTCGGGCGGCCGGCCCAGGCCCAGCAGGAACAGGTGCTCGCGCTCTATGTCGGTCAGAAGCAGGGCCTGGGCGATGCGGTCCAGAACGTCGCCCGACGGCGCGCCGCCCCGTCCCTGCTCCAGCCAAGTGTACCAGGTGGCGCTGATGTTGGCCCGCTGGGCCACTTCCTCGCGGCGCAGGCCCGGCGTCCGGCGACGCGATCCTCCGAACCCCAGGGCCATGGCGTCCAGCCGGCCACGGCGATCACGCAGATAGGCGCCCAGGCGGGCCTCAGCAGGCGATGTCAGGGAGGTAGGCATTATACCCCTATAAGATCACGACTTTAACAGGATAAGCATAGGCCTAGGACTAACCGGGTCAAATCCCGGAGAGTATTTCCATGCGTGTTTTCGTTACCGGCGCGACCGGCTTCGTCGGATCAGCCGTCGTTCAGGAGTTAATCGCCCACGGCCATCAGGTGCTGGGGCTGGCTCGATCCGACGCCGGCGCCCTGGCGCTCGAGGCGGCGGGCGCCGAAGCCTTCCGCGGCGACTTGGACGACCAAGAAGGCCTGGTCCGCGCCGCCGCCTCGGCCGACGCCGTGATCCACACCGCCTTCAACCACGACTTCTCGCGCTTCGCCGAGAACTGCGAGCTGGACCGTCGCGCCATCGAGGCCCTTGGGGCTGGCCTGGAAGGTTCGGGCAAGCCGCTGCTGGTCACCTCGGGCACGGCGCGGCTGGCGCCAGGCCGACTGGCGCTAGAAACCGAGCTGCCCAAGGAAGGCCAGGACGGCTATCCGCGCGTCTCCGAGGCCGCGGCCGCAGCGCTGCTTGCCAAGGGCGTCCGCGCCTCGGTGGTGCGCCTTGCCCCGTCCACCCATGGCGCGGGCGATCATGGTTTCGTGCCGATGCTGATCGACATCGCCCGCCGGACCGGCGTGTCGGCCTATCCCGGCGACGGCGAGAACCGCTGGTCGGGCGTCCATCGCCGCGACGCCGCGAAGGTCTATCGCCTGGCCGTCGAGCGCGGGGCCGGCGGCGAGCGCTATCACGCGGTGGCCGAAGAAGGCGTGCCATTCCGCGAGATCGCCGCCGCCATCGGTCGCGGTCTGGGCCTGCCCATCGAGAGCCGGCCGCCCGAGCATTTCGGCTGGTTCGCCATGTTCGCCAGCATGGACGCGGCCACGTCCAGCGCCTGGACACGGGAAACCCTCGGATGGCGCCCGACGGAGGTCGGCCTGATCACCGACATCGAGGGCGCGGGCTACTTCGGCTAGGCTAGAACGCCGGCCAGTCGTCCAGGCTGTCGATCTCGCGCCAGGCCCGGACGCAGGCGTTCACCGGGTCGTTGCCCAGGAAGATCGCCGCCTCGGCCCAGCGGCGGCGCAGCAGGCCGACCAGGGGCTTGCCGCCCTGATTGATCCAGCGGCGCATCTCGTCGGGCACGGCGGTCTTCTCGCCGGCGTTCAGCTTGCGCAGCAGGGTCGAGGTGCGCAGCGCCCCGTCGCCCAGATTATACGTCCACGAGATCAGGGCCGCCGCCTCGTAGACCAGCAGCGGCGTGCGGACGCGGTTGTGCACGTCCATGGCCGCGCGCTTCATGTCGCGCATCAGGAGCTTGACCGCCTGGGCCTCGGTGATGGCCGGGGTCGACGGCGTAACCGCCTTGCCGGCGGCGTCGCGGATCGTGCCGTAGCCGATGGTCCAGGTGCCGCCCGGCAGCGCGCCGTTGTCGTCGTAGGGCTGGGCGAAAAAGCCTTCCACCCGCTTGACGACGACCGTGGCGGCCGTCGGCACCGTGACGCCGTCCCAAAGCTCATTGGCCATGATCGCGCTCCGAATGTGAATTCGGAGTTTTCACCCGTAAGGCGAGCGCGGCAAGCCGGAACGATCAGCCGCCCGTCGCCATCACCCAAACCTGCGGGAACTGGCGCTCGAACCGGCCCAGGGCCTGGGCGTCGAGCCGAGCGATCAGGCGCACGCCGCCTTCGGTCTCGTCCTCACGGCTTTCCACGCGGCCGTTGCGATAGATCCAGGCCAAGGCCTCGCCGTCCGAGGCCGCCAAGCGCACGGCCACCGGCGGAGTATCGTCGATCAGCCCGCCGACCCGCCTCAGCAGCTCGGCGCAGCCTTCGCCGGTCACGGCCGAGACCAGCGAGGCGTCCTGGCGTCGGGCTTGGCCTTCGAGGATCTCCCGGGCCTCGCCGTCGACCAGGTCGATCTTGTTCCAGACCTCGATCAGCGTCTTGCCGTCGCTCTCGTCGCCGTCGTCGGACAGGACCTTCAGCTCGGTCAGCACCTTCTGGACGTCGCGAGCCTGGGCGTCGGTGTCGGGATTGGCCACGTCGCGCACGTGCAGCACCACGTCGGCCTCCTGCACCTCCTCCAGGGTGGCGCGGAAGGCCTCGACCAGTTCGTGCGGCAGGTCCGAGATGAAGCCGACGGTGTCGGACAAGATCGCCGGCCGTCCATCGGGCAGCTTCACGGTGCGCAGCGTGGGGTCCAGGGTGGCGAACAGCATGTCCTGGGCCACGACCGCGGCGTTGGTCAGGCGGTTGAACAGCGTCGACTTGCCGGCGTTGGTGTAGCCCACCAGCGCCACCGTCGGGTACGGGACCTTCTTGCGCGCCGAACGGTGGAGGGTGCGGGTGCGCCGCACCTCCTCCAGCTCGCGCTTGAGCTTGCCGATCGTGCCGGCGATCAGGCGGCGATCCAGTTCGATCTGGGTTTCCCCCGGGCCGCCGGTGTTGCCGGTCCCGCCGCGCTGGCGTTCCAGGTGGGTCCAGGTGCGGACCAGGCGCGAGCGTTCGTAGTCCAGTCGCGCCAGCTCGACCTGCAGCTTGCCCTCGCGGGTACGGGCCCGGCGGGCGAAGATTTCCAGGATCAGGCCCGTGCGGTCGATGACCTTCACGTTCAGGGCCTTTTCCAGATTGCGTTGCTGGACCGGGGTAAGCTGGTCGTCGAACACTGCGACGTCGATCTTCTCGACCTCGCAGATGGCGGCGAATTCCTGGATCTTGCCGCTGCCGAACAGGGTGGCGGGCGTGACCATGCGCAGGGGGGCGATGGTGGTCTCGACGACCTCGAGGTCGAGGGCGACGGCCAGGCCGACCGCTTCCTCGAGACGCGCGTTGGGATCACGCGCCTCCAGCGCAGACTGGCCGCGCGTCGGGCGCACGGGATGGATCACGAACGCCCTGAAGATCGGCGCAGCGTGGTCGATGGACTTGGAAGTGGATTTGGTCAAACGGCCTTAAAACCAGACATTTGGAGCGTGGCGGACCACGCTCCGGGGATCAGTCGTCTTGATCAGCGCTCGGCTCGTACAGCTGCACGGGCTGGGCCGGCATGATCGTCGAAATAGCGTGCTTGTAGACCAGCTGCGACTGGCCGTCGCGACGGAGCAGGACGCAGAAATTGTCGAACCAACTGACGACACCCTGCAGCTTCACGCCGTTCACCAGGAAGATGGTCAGCGGCGTCTTCGACTTGCGCACGCTGTTCAGGAACGTGTCCTGAAGGTTTTGTTTTTTCTCGGTCGACATGGGGATTCCCCTCTTATTGTTTCGGAGGGCCACACGCCCCCCACACAAACAAGTACAGACTAAAGCATTTTTCGCCGGTTGGTATGACCAATCGGCGAAGAATGTGCGCTAACGCGCGTAAACCTAGACGATCGTCTTAGATCGCGGCGGCCTTCGCGCGCTCGATATAGAGACGCCGAAGCCGCGTCGCCACCGGGCCCGGCTTGCCATCGCCGATTTGCGCGCCGTCGACGCTGACGATCGGCAGCACCAGAGTGCCCGCGCCGGTGATGAAGGCCTCCTTGGCGGCCTTGGCTTCTTCCACCGTGAACGGCTGCTCGGCGACCGGCAAACCCGCTTCGGCGATCACGGCCAGCAGGCTGGAGCGGGTGATGCCGCGCAGGATGTTGGCCTGGGTGTCGCGGGTGCGCAGGCGGCCCTCGGCGTCGACGATCCAGGCGTTGGACGAGGCGCCTTCGGTGACCAGGCCCAGGTCGTCGACGAACCAGGCCTCGACCGCGCCGCGCTCGCGCGCCGCCTGCTTGGCCAGGGCGTTGGGCAGCAGGCCGATCGACTTGATGTCGCAGCGGCCCCAGCGGTTCTCCGGCACGGTGATCACCGACTGGCCCTTGGCGGCCTTGGCCTCGGCCAGCGCGCGGTCGACCCGCTTGGCGGTGACCACCACCGACGGCGGCACGGCGGGATTGGGGAAGGCGTGGTCGCGCGGGGCGGTCCCGCGGGTGACCTGCAGGTAGACCATGCCGTCGCTGACCTTGTTGCGGCGGATGGCCTCGCGCAGCACCACGGTCAGGGCCTTCTCGGTCATCGGGTGGGCGATCTTCAGCTCGTCCAGGCTGCGCCACAGACGTGCGAAGTGCCCCGCCGCGTCGGCCAGCTTGCCCCCGAACACAGCCCACACCTCGTAGACGCCGTCGGCGAGCTGGTAGCCCCGGTCCTCGATATGCACCGTGGCGTCGCCATGACGGACGAAGCGGCCGTTGACGTAGGCGAAACGCGACATCTGGATCCCCAAATATATCCGCTCATCCCGGCGAAAGCCGGGACGCAAGCGGCCTGTCAGAAGGACGCTTCGACCGATCGAGCGTCCGCGAATTGCTACCAAGCTCGGCTTGGGTCCCGGCTTTCGCCGGGATGAGCGGAGTGTGGGCTGGCCCCTACTCTTCCTCTTCGACCCGCGCACCCGCGACGCCGAGAGATTTGAGTTTCCGGTGCAGGGCTGAGCGCTCCATGCCGATGAAGTTGGCGGTGCGCGAGATGTTGCCGCCGAACCGCAGGATCTGGGCGTTCAGGTACTCGCGCTCGAACAGCTCGCGGGCCTCGCGCAGCGGCAGGGCGATGATGCGCTCGGCCCCGATGGCCCCGGCGTTGCCGCTGGAGGGCGCTTCATTGGCGTTCAGCATCTCGGCGGTGATCAGGTCGCCCGGCTCGCCCGAGGCCAGGATCAGCATCCGCTCGACGTTGTTGCGCAGCTGGCGGACGTTGCCCGGCCAGGCCTGGACCTGCAGGGTCGCCAGGGCGTCCTCGCCCAGCCGCCGGCGCTGCAGTCCGGTGGCCTCGCAGACGCGGTCGATGAAGTAGCTGATCAGTTCGGGGATGTCCTCGCGCCGCTCCGACAGGCCCGGCACGCGCACGGGCACCACGTTCAGGCGGTGGAACAGGTCCTCGCGGAACCGGCCGGCGGCAATCTCCTCGCGCAGCTCGCGCGAGGTGGACGAGATCACCCGCACGTCGACCTGGACGTCGCTGTCGCCGCCCACCCGACGGAAGCGCTGCTCGACCAGGACTCGCAGAATGCGGCTCTGGGTCTCGCGCGGCATGTCGGCCACCTCGTCGAGGTACAGCGTGCCGCCGTGGGCGCGTTCGAACACGCCGATCTTGCGCGGGCGACCGCCCTCGCCTTCCTCGCCGAACAGCTCGACGTCCAGGCGCTCCGGCGCCATGCCCGCGGCGCTGACGGCCACGAACTCGTTGCGCGAACGGCCGCTGGACCCGTGGATCAGGCGCGCCACCAACTCCTTGCCCGAGCCGGGCGGCCCCGAGACCAGCACGCGGCTGTTGGCCGGCGCGACCTTGGCGATCAGCTGGCGCAGAGCCTGGGCCGCCGCAGACTTGCCCATCAGGCCGTCGGACGTGAAGCTCTGCACCCGCAGGCGGCGGTTCTCGCGCTTGAGGTTGGCCGCTTCCAGGGCCCGTTCGACCACCAGCAGCAGGCGGTCGGACTTGAACGGCTTCTCCAGGAACTCGTACGCTCCGCGCTTGATGGCGCTGACGGCGGTCTCGATGTTGCCGTGGCCCGAGATCATGATCACCGGCAGGTCGGGGTCCAGGGCCTTGACCATGTCGAGCAATTCCAGCCCGTCCATGCCGCCGCCCTGCATCCAGATGTCCAGCACCAGCAACGCGGGCTTGCGCGCCCGCAAGGCGGCCAGCGCCTGGTCGGAGTCGGCCGCGACCCGCACCGCATAGCCTTCATCCTCGAGGATGCCGGCCACCAGTTCGCGGATATCGACCTCGTCGTCGACCACAAGCACGTCAGCGCTCATATCATCTCCTCTACGCCGTTCTGGGCGTTGGCGGCGGCGAGCCGCGCGGTCGTGGGGAACTTCAGGATGACCCGGGCGCCGGTTCCGTTCAGCGCGTCGGTCAGGACCAGCTCACCGTCGTGGTCCTCCATGATCCGCTTGACGATCGCCAGCCCGAGGCCGGTGCCCTTCTCGCGGGTCGTGACATAGGGTTCGGTCAGACGGTCGCGGTCCTTGGCGGGCAGGCCCACGCCGTTGTCCTCGACCACCAGGCACAGGTGCTCGTCGTCGCAGACCAGGCTGGCGGCTATGCGGCCCGGCGGCTCCGGCGAGACCAGGCGGCGCGCGCCCACGGCTTCACCGGCGTTCTTGAGGATGTTGGTCAGGGCCTGGCCCACCATGCGGGCGTCGCAGCTGATCCAGACGTCCTCGCCCGGCTCGTCCAGCGTCACCTCGGTCTCGGTGTCGACGAAGCGCTGGGCGAACACCGCCTGGCGCAGCATCTCGGCCAGGTCGGCCGGCGCGAAGCGCGGCGCGGGCATGCGGGCGAAGGCCGAGAACTCGTCGACCATCCGGCCGATATCGCCCACCTGGCGGATGATGGTCTCGGTGCAGCGGTCGAAGGTGTCCAGGTCGCTGGTGATGTCCTTGCGGTACTTTCGGCGGATGCGCTCGGCCGACAGCTGGATCGGGGTCAGCGGGTTCTTGATCTCATGCGCTATGCGGCGCGCGACGTCCTTCCAGGCCGCGTTGCGCTGGGCGGCCATCAGGCGGGTGATGTCGTCGAAGGTCAGCACCAGGGTCTCGGCCGCCTGGCCGGCGCCGCGGAAGCGCAGCCGCCGGGTGTCGCCGCCGCGCATGACGTCGATCTCGACCTCGGCGTTGGGGCGTCCGCCGCTGATCTCCTGGATCACGGTCTCCAGTTCGGGCGCGACCTCGACCAGCGGCTGGCCGACGGCGCTTTCGTCCAGGGCCAGCAGGTCGCCGGCCCGCCGGTTCAGCGCCGTGATCCTCCCCTCGGCGTCCAGGCCGACCACGCCGGCGCTGACGCCCGACAGCACCGTCTCGATGAACTGGCGTCGCGACTCGGCGTCGAGGCTGGCCACCTTGAGGGCGGCCTGCTGGACCTGCAGGTCGGTCGTCATCATGTTGAAGGCGATCGACAAAGCGCGGATTTCCTCGGGGCCGATCTCGACGTCGACCCGCGCGTCCAGGTCGCCCGCCGACACGCGGCCGGCCGCCTGCACCAGGCCCGACACCGGCGCGGCGATCGAGTTCGCGGCGGCGATGCCCACCCAGACGGCGGCGACCAGCACCAGCAGTGCGGTCTCGATATAGCTCAGGCCGAAGATCATCTGGATCCGAGCCTGGTTCTTGGCCGCCTCGCGATACGAGATCAGCGACGCCTCGGACTCGATCAGGTGGGCCAGGATGCCCTTGTCGATCGGCCGGGCGATGTAGAGGTAAGCGTCCGGGAACGCTTTCAGGCGATAGAGGGCGCGGAACAGGTCCTCGTCGACGAAGCGCTGCGAGGTGATGTCGCCGGTGTCGGTCCGCTCGAAGCTGGACGGCGGCGGCGCCAGGAACGGCGGAGCATCTTCGGTCTCGGCTCGCGCCAGGATGCGTCCGTCGCGATCTAGCACATAGGCGGCCGAGAAGCCGTTGTCGTCGGCCAGGCCGCGCAGGAAATGCCCGAAGGCCACCGGCGAGTCGGCCAGGGTCGGGGCGGCCTGGTTCAGCGTGCCGGCCATCGGGCCGACATGCTGGCTGATGTACTGGGTCTGCTCGGCGACGTACGAGCGGGCCACGGTGGCCGAGTTCTCGACCACGGTGCGCACGCGCTCGCTGAACCAGGCGTCGACGCCCCGATTGACCAGCACGCCGAAGAACAGGGCCACGATCACCGCCGGCGCCACGGCGGCCACCGAGAACAGGCCGACGAAGCGCAGGTGCAGTCGCGCGCCGGCGTCGCTGGCGCGGGCGTCGACGAGGTCCAGAAGCCGCCAGCCCACGATGCCCGCGATGCAGAGGATCAGGGCCAGGTTGAAGCCCAGGACGACCAGGATGATCGTGGTCGCCGGTCCGATCGGCCCGGTGGCGGGCGGCGACGAGGCCAGGAACACCGCCGTCGCCGTCAGGGCGATCGCCAGGCCGTAGGCGCCCCCGAGGGTGAAGCGTGACCGCAACAGCTCGCGCCACCAGGCCCGGCTGAACCGGGTCGGCGGTCCTTCAAGCTCCTGTACGGTCGAAACGGACGCCATTGACCAAGTCTAGGGCCGACTGTGCCCCAAACTCAACAGGTATGTGCCAATTAAGCGTCAGCGGTGGCGTTACAATATGTTCACTTGCACGCGAACCGCGCTGGGCGTGGCTCTAGCGTCGGCCGCGCGTCATCTCGACTCCCAGGTCCTGGATCTTCTTGCGCAGGGTGTTGCGGTTGAGTCCCAGGATCTCGGCGGCCCGCACCTGGTTGCCGCGCGTGGCCGACAGGGTCAGCTGGATCAGCGGACGCTCCACCTCCTGCAGCACCCGGTCGTACAGGCCGGCGGCCGGCACGCCGTCGGGCTGGTCGGCGAAATGGGAGGCCAGGTGGCGCTCGACCAGGCTGGCCAGGGTGACCGGACCCTCGTCGGCGTGGGCGGCCGGGGTGTGATCCTGCAGCTCGCGATCCACGATGCGGGCGGTGATCAGCTCCTCGGCGTAGAGGGCGCACATTCGCCGGATCAGGTTTTCCAGCTCGCGCACGTTGCCGGGCCACGCGTGGCTCTTCATGCGGTCCAAGGCGCTCTGGTCGATGGTCTTGGCCGGCAGGCCTTCGCGGGCGGCGCGCAGCAGGAAGGTGCGGGCGAGGTCCGGGATGTCCTCGGTGCGATCGCGCAGCGGCGGCAGGCGCACCGGCGCGACGTTGAGGCGGAAGAACAGGTCCTCGCGGAACAGCCCCTGCTGGATCAGCCCGCGCAGGTCGCGATTCGTCGCGGCGATGATCCGCACGTTGGGGCGGCGACCGGTCTTGGGGTTTAGCACCGGCTCGGTGCCGTCGATCACCCGCAGTAGGCGCGTCTGGGCGTCCAGCGGCATGTCGCCGATCTCGTCCAGGAACAGCGTGCCGCCGTCGGCCTCGACCAGGCGGCCGTTGTCGCCGTCGCCGCGACCGAACAGCTCGGCCTCGACCCGCTCGCGCGGCACGGCGGCCAGGTTGATGACCACGAACTTGCCGTCGCGACGGCGGCCCAGCTCATGCAGCGCGCGAGCCACCAGCTCCTTGCCGGTGCCGCTCTCGCCCAGGATCAGCACGGTCAGGTCGGCGCCGACCAGGCGGGCGATCGTGCGGTAGACCTCCTGCATCGGCGCCGAGCGGCCGATCAGCGGCAGGCGCTCGTCGCGCATGGCGCGGGCCTGGGCCTTGGAGGCCTCGGCGTCGGCCGGACGCGACAGGGCCCGGCGGGCGGCGGCGGTGACGTCGTCCAGGTCGAACGGCTTGGAGACATATTCGAACGCCCCGGCGTCGGCGGCGTTGACCGCCGTCAGCAGGGTGTTTTGAGCGCTCATCACGATGATCGGCAGCTTGGGCCGTTCCTTGCGGATGCGCGGCAGCACGTCGAAGACGTTTTCGTCGGGCATCATCACGTCGGTGACGACCAGGTCGCCCTCGCCGTCCACCACCCACTTCAGCAGCGTCGTGGCGTTGCCCGTCGCCCGCACCTGATAGCCCAGCCGGGTGAAGGCCTGGCTGAGCACCAGGCGCACCGAGCTGTCGTCGTCGGCGATCAGGATCTTCTTGCTGGCGGCGTTCATGCGTGGGCGTCTCCAACGGAGGGGGCAAGCTTCTCGGTCGCCATCGGCAGCAGCACGCGGAACACGGTGCGGCCGGGCTCAGATTCAAAGTCGATCAGGCCGCCGTGGCTGGTCACCAGCTTGGTGACCAGGGCCAGGCCCAGGCCGGTGCCGTTCGCCTTGGTGGTGACGAACGGCTGGAACAGGTGGTCGCGCAGGCTGGAGGGCACGCCCGGGCCGTTGTCCTGCACGCGGATCTCGATCGGCGCGCCGGCCGAGGCCTTGCCGTCGGCGCCTCGCACGCGCACGCCGGGCCGCCAGGCGGTGTGGATCGACAGCGTCCCCTGCCCGTCTCCCCGTGCGTGAGCGGCTTCGGCGGCGTTCTTCACCAGGTTCAGGAACACCTGGATCAGGTGGTCCTCGTCGCCCCAGACGTCGGGCAGCGACGGGTCGTAGTGCTCGCGCAGGACCAGCCCATCGGCCACTCCGTTGACGACCAGGGCGCGGACGCGGTCCAGCACCTGGTGGATGTTCACCGCCTCGCGCGGGCTGGGGACCTCGTCGGAGAAGGCCTCCATGCGGTCTACCAGCCGACGGATGCGGTCGGTCTCGTCGATGACCAGCTGGGCCAGGGGCTGGTCGGCGGCGCTGGCGCCGGTCTTCAGCAGCTGGGCCGCGCCGCGGATGCCGGCCAGCGGGTTCTTGATCTCGTGGGCCAGCATGCGGCCCAAGCCCACCACCGAGCGCAGGCCGGCGGCGTCGGACGCCCGCTCGACGCCCAGCACGCCCTTGACGTGCAGGGTCAGCATCACCGAGCCGTCGCCCAGCGGCGCGGCGGCCCCGTCGGCTTCGAAGGGCGGCTGGCCGAACAGGTTGACCTCGACGCCATGCTCGCGGACCAGGGCCCCTTCGAACAGGGCGCGGTCCATCATCGAGACCAGCACGGAACCCGGCGGCAGGGCGGCGCGGAAGCGGCCGCGGGCCAGCAGCGACAGGCCTTGGCCGAACAAGGCCTCGGCGGCCTCGTTGACCGCGACCAACGCCCCTTCGCGATCGATCACCAGCGCCGGCTCGGGGCTGAGATCGAAGGCCGCGACCTTCAGGCTGTCGGAAAGCTTGGTCGAGGCTGCGCGGGCGATGTCGGTCATGCGGCCAGCCTCCGATCGCTCAGCCACAGGGCGGCCAGGCCGTCCTCGATGGCGGCAGGGTCTTCCAGTCGGCACAAAGCGGCGCGCGCGGCGCGGCGTGCTTCCTCGCTGTCCGGCCAGGGCGCGGCCTCGATGTACGAAGCCAGGTGCTTGCGGAACATCTTCAGGCCCAGCTTCTGGCCGTAGAAGTCCAGGCTGCGGCGGAAATGGGTGACGGCGATGGCCAGGCGTTCTTCGGCCTCGGGTTCGCTGAAGCCTTCGCCGCGTAGGGCCGCCTCGATGGCCTGGGCGATCCAGGGGCGGCCGTAGACGCCGCGCCCAATCATCACGCCGTCAGCGCCGGACTGTTCCAGCGCCAGGCGGGCGGTGTCGCCGTCGATGATGTCGCCGTTGACCAGCACCGGTATGGCGACCGCCTGCTTGACGGCGGCCACGGCCTCCCAGTCGGCCTCGCCCTTGTAGAACTGGCAGCGGGTGCGGCCGTGGACGGTGATCGCCTGGGCTCCGGCCTCGACGGCGCGGCGGGCGATGTCGGCGGCGTTGCGGCTGTCGTCGTCCCAGCCCAGCCGCATCTTGACGGTGACCGGAACGTCGACAGCTTTGACGGCGGCGGCGACCAGGGCCTCGGCCAGGTCCGGCTCACGCATCAGGGCCGAGCCCGAGGCCGCACCCTTGGTGACTTCCTTGGCCGGGCAGCCGAAGTTCAGGTCGATGATCTGGGCTCCCGCGTCGGCGGCCATCCTGGCGCCCTGGGCCATGAAGTCGGGGTCGCGGCCGACGAGCTGGACCACCATCAGCGGCAGGCCGTCGCCCACGGCGGCACGGCGCACGACGTCCGGCCGGCCGCGCGCGAACTCGGCGCAGGCCACCATCTCGGTCGCCACATAGGCCGCGCCCAGGCGGGTGGCGGTTTCCCGGAAAGGCAGGTCCGAAACGCCGGTCATCGGCGCGATCCACACACGCCCGGGCACCTCGACCTTACCGACTGAAAGACTTGTGCTCATTTCTTGTGCATCCCCGTAGCTCTGTTTTTAGGCAATTTGTGCGGCGCCGTAAAGCCTCTTCTCTGGACAAGTCGGGGCGGACGGCTAAACAGCCCCCATGACCTTCTCCGCCGTCATCGTCGCCGCTGGTTCCGGTACCCGAGCCGGGCCTGGCCAGGCCAAGCAATGGCGCGCTCTGGCGGGGAAGACCGTGCTGCGTTGGTCGGCCGAGGCGCTGCTGGCCCGCGGCGCGCAAAAGCTCGTGATCGTCGCCGATCCGGAGGCGCGACCCGCGCTGGACCGGGCCCTGGGCGGGCTGTCGGGCTGGGTGACGACCGCCGGCGGCGCGACTCGCGCCCTTTCCGTGCAGGCCGGACTGGCCGCCCTGGCTGATCGTCCGGGCGACGAGCCCGTGCTGATCCACGACGCGGCTCGGCCCTTCCTGGGCGCCGCAACAATCGCGTCGGTGCTGAAGGCGCTGGACGACGCCGACGGCGCGATTCCCGCCCTGCCCTTGGCGGACACGCTGAAAAGCGGAGCGCTGGACGCCGCCGTTGTCACGAAACCGCGAAACGATCTGTGGCGGGCCCAGACCCCCCAGGGCTTCCGCCGTGACCGCCTGCTGGCCGCCTACGCCGCCTGGGCAGGCCCCGATGAGCCCACCGACGACGGCCAGGTGGTGGAACGCCACGGCGGCCGCGTCGTGGTGACGCCGGGCGATCCGATGCTGATGAAACTGACCTATCCGGAGGACTTCGCCATGGCCGAGCAACTGGCGGGCCGCGCGCGGATCACCCGCATGGGCCAGGGCTTCGACGCGCATCGTTGGGGTCCCGGCGAGTCGGTCTGGCTGTGCGGCGTCGAGATCGCCCACAACGAGACCCTGATCGGCCATTCCGATGCCGACGCCGGCCTGCACGCCCTGACGGACGCCATCCTGGGCGCGATCGGCGAAGGCGACATCGGCGACCACTTTCCGCCCACCGATCCGCAATGGAAGGGCGCGGCCTCGGACAAGTTCCTGGTCCACGCCGTCGACCTGGTTCGCCAGCGCGGCGGCAGCCTGGTCAATGTGGACGTCACGCTCATCTGCGAACGGCCCAAGATCAAACCGCACCGGGCGGCGATGCGCGAACGCCTGGCCCAGATCCTCGACCTTCCGCTGGACCGGGTCAGCGTCAAGGCGACGACCACCGAGGGGATGGGCTTCACCGGTCGCGGCGAAGGCCTGGCCGCCCAAGCCATCGCCGTGGTCGAAACGCCGGCCTAAGGTTTCCGCCAAGACCGTCCGACGCAGGAGTCGCCCATGTTCCCGCTCGAAATCCAGACCCTGGCCCGCCTGCTGATCGACGAAGCCCGTGACAAGTCGTTGCGACTGGCGACGGCCGAAAGCTGCACCGGCGGGCTGGTGGCGGGCGCGATCTGCAACATCGCCGGCGCTTCGGACGTCTTCGAGCGCGGCTTCGTCACCTACACCAACCGGGCCAAGTCCGAGATGCTGGGCGTGCCGGGCGACCTTATCGCCGACCACGGCGCGGTGTCCGAGGTGGTGGCGCGGATGATGGCCGAGGGCGCGCTGGAAAACAGCAACGCCCATGTCGCCGTGTCGATCACCGGCGTGGCGGGGCCTGGCGGCGGGTCCCCGTTGAAGCCCGTCGGCACGGTGCATTTCGCCGCGGCCCGCGCCAACCGTTCGGTCGTTCATCGCCATGAACTGTTCGAGGGCGAGACGCGCGAGGGCGTACAACTGGCGGCGATGCGCATGGCGTTGGAGATGCTGCGCGAGGCCGTGGCCTAGATGCCCCAGACCGCGCCCAGCGACTGGCGACGGTTCGTCGGCGTCGGCCTCTCGCGCGCCGCCCTGGCCAAGGCGGCCGCCCGCAAGAGCGAGTGGCGTCACGCCATCCGGGTCTCGGCGGCGGTCGTGGCCGCCTACGCCCTGGCCACCCTGCTGCGGCTGCCTCAGGGCTATTGGGCGGTGTTCACGGCCGTGATCATCGTCCAGGGCAGCCTGGGCGCGACGATCACCGCCTCGATCGAGCGGCTGATGGGCACCGCCGTCGGCGCGGCGGTCGGAGCTGGCGCGGCCATGATCCATGCCCGGTTCCCCGAGGCCGGCGGGCCGATCCTGGCGGTCACCGCCGCCCTCCTGGCCTTCCTCGCCGCCGTGCGGCCGGCGTTCAAGGTCGCGCCGATCACCGCGGTGATCATGCTGATCGGCACGACTACTCACATGGACCCGCTGGTCGCCGCTTTCCTGCGCGTGGCCGAGATCTCGGTCGGCAGCGTGGTCGGCATCGCCGCGACCCTGCTGATTTTCCCCGCCCGCGCCCACGCCACGGTGGTGGCCAACGCCGACAAGGTGGCGGGCCTGCTGGCCGACCTCTTGGAGCACTACGCCCTGAAGCTGAAGGGGGGAGCCACCGACCTGGAGGCGCGCGGCCACTACGACGACACGCTCGCGGCGCTGTCCAAGCTGCAGACGGCGATGACCGAAGCCGATCGCGAGAGCGCCAGCCGGCTCAGCGACCATTCGGTGACGGAGGCCCTCCCCCGCACGCTCTGGCGGTTGCGCAACGACAGCGTGATGATCGGCCGGGCGTTGCGCGAGGCCTTTCCTTCGCCCGGCCTGGCCCTGCCCGCCGCGGCCATGCTGAACGCCAGCGCGGTCTTCCTGAGAGCTTGCGCCGCCCTGCTCTCGGGCGGTCCCCGCCCGGACCGGCTGGCCTTCGCCGAGGCTCATCAGGCGTTTCAGGCGGCGGTGGAAACCCTGCGGGAAGGTGGCGGCACCCGAGCCTTGCCCTTTGACGACGCGGCGCGGGTGTTCGGCCTAGTGTTCGCGATCGAGAACCTGTTCGGCAACCTCGGCGATTTCGAGGAGCGGGTCGAGGAGACCGTCGGCAAGCGCGCCTAGGGCGCCCTACCCGGCCAGATAAGGCTTGTAGCTCTTTTCCTCGACGATCTCCGAACCCACCAGCGTGTTGATCTGGCGCTTCACCGCGGCGCGGCGGTCGTTGTCGATATAGACGCGGCGGGCCAGGGCGACGAAGCCAGGGCCGAAGTCCTGGCGGCGTTCGCAGTCGCGCTTGCCGTCCTCGATGTCCCACAGGGCGGCGTTGACCTCGGTCAGCTGGGCGGTCAGGTCGTCCAGTTCCGGCGACGGCGTCAGCTCGCGCGCGGCGATGTTTTCCAACTGGGCCAGCTCGTTGCGGACATTGGCTTCCTTGGCCGGATCGCCGATCCGCGACGCCTTGACCCTCAGGATGGTGATCTTGTCGATCAGCTCGCCGGCCGAGACGGGTGCGAGGATGGGCATCTTAGGAAACTCCGACGATCAGGCGTTGCAGGGCGGCGTCCACCACATCCAGCGGCAGGGCGGCCATGTCCTGTCCGTAGTCCGCCGCGACCAGCAGCTCAAGACGTTGAGCGGCGGGGCGGAACTTGACGGCCTTGCGATGGTCCTGCTGGAGCGACAGCAGCGGCGCGCCGCCGGCCGCCAGCATGTGGCCGGGTCCCGCGTCGTTGGCCACCGCGGCGGTGAGGCGGCCCGCCAGGGCGATGGCCAGCAGCGGTCCCTTCACATTGGTGAAGCCGTCGGTGCGGTCCTTCTCTGGGAACAGGGCGGTCGGGATGGCGGCGCGGGTCGTTTCCAGGTCGGCGGCCTCGTCGGGGCCGAAGAAAAACACCGCCTTGCGGCCGGAGGCCTCGATGCGGCGGGCCAGCTCGATGTAGCGCTCCAGCGGCCAGCGGCGGTCCTCGCCGCCGGCGCCGGGCGCGAGGCCGATATAGACCGGACCGCTTAGGTGGGCGGTGGGCAGAAGGGCGCGGGCGGCGTTGGCGGCGTCCGGGTCGGACAGGGCCAGGGCGCGCGGCGCGCCCTTCCCGTCGCTGGCCAGGGCCAGCAGCCGCTCCAATCGCTCCACAACGGCGACGGGCCAGTCGGGCTTGCGCGCCTCGGCCGCCGCGGAGACGAAGCGGCCGCCCTTCCTGACGGCGCGTTTGGCCACCAGGCTGCGTCGCAGGTTTTCCTGGGTGTCGATCACCAGGTCGAAGGTCCGGCCGCCGAACGGCTTGACCCACGCCAGGGCGTCCAGCGGCTTCGCGCCGGTCGGACCCTCGGTCAGGATCTCGTCGATGTAGCCCGCCACGACGCGCTTCAGCGGGCCGGCGTACATCGTTCCGCCCTTGGCGGCGCACCAGGTGATCCTGGCCTGGGGAAAGGCTTCGCGCAGGCCGGCGATGAAGGGCAGCTTGATCAGGCTGTCGCCCAGAATCTCGCCCATCGAGTAGATCAGGATCGTCTGGATCATGGCCCGGCTTAGGCCGTCGCTGTCGTCCAGGTCAACGCGCAACCCGAATGTGAGTAATCACTTGCATCAGGCGTTCGCCGTGCTAACGTGTCCTCATGAACGCCAGGCCCAAGATCGAACGCGCCGCCCTCGAAGTCTTCGTCGACAAGGGCGTCGACGCGGCCACCACCAAGCTGATCGCCGCCAAGGCGGGGGTGTCGGAAGGCGCGATCTACCGCCACTGGAAGAGCAAGGACGAGCTGGCGCTGGGCCTATTCATGGCCACCCACCGTCGCCTGTCGGAGCTGATCTCGGTCAACGCCGACATGGAAACCGGCATCCAGGCCAAGGCCGCCGCCGTGGTCCGGGCCTATTGCACCGTGGCTGACGAAGACTGGCTGCTGTTCGCCTTCCACCTGCTGCAGCTGCACCATTTCCTGCCCTACTACCAGGAAGACGGCCGCGACCCGGTGTCGGCGGTCGAGGGGCTGATCAAGCGGGCGATGATGGACGCCGAGCTGCCGCCCGGCGATCCGCGCGTCATCGCCGCGATGGCCATCGGCGTGATCACCCAGACCGCTCAGAACAAGGCTTACGGCCGGCTGGGCGACGACGCCCTCTCGGCCCATGCGCCGCTGATGACGGCGGCCGTCCGGGCCGTGCTTCTCGCTCGCTAACCCCACAGGAAAACGAACCATGCGCAGCGCGCTGTTCAACGCCTACTACTGGGTTCTGTCGATCTTCTACGGTCTGTCGGCCGCCCTCTCCGCCCTGCTCCCGGGCCGCAAGCCCGTCGCCTTCGCCCTGCGGCTCTACTGCCAGCGGATGCTCTGGGCGCTGCGCACCCTGGCCGGGATCAGGATCGACCTGAAAGGCCAGGACAACCTGCCCGACGGCGCCTTCATCATCGCCGCCAAGCATCACAGCTGGGGCGACGGTTTCGTGATGTTCGCCAATGTCGATAATCTGTCTTTCGTGACCGGCGACCACCTGGAGAAGTTCCCGCTGGTGGGGACGATCCTCAAGAAGCTGGGCGCGATCGTCGTCGACAGCTGCGGCGGCCCCGAAGCCCGCGCGGCCCTGTCCAAGAGCGCCGCCCAGGTGGCGGCGGAAGGGCGACGCATCCTGATCTATCCCGAAGGTCACCTGGCCGCGCCCGGCGAGCGGTTCCGCTACCGCACCGGCGTCTACCACATGAGCCAGGATTTCGGCCTGCCGGTCGTGCCGGTGGCCACCAACCTGGGCTGCTTTTGGAAGCAGCAGGACAAGAAGAAGACCCCTGGCACGGCCACCATCGAGTTCCTGCCGCCCCTGCCCCAGGGCCTGTCGAAAGCCGAGTTCATGGCCCGGATGGAAGAGGTCATCGAGACCCGCACCAACCAGCTGATCGCCCAGGCGCGCGGCGAGCCAGTCAAGCCGTCGGTGTTGGTGGAATGGAACGGACGCAAGAACGTGGCGCCCGCTGCCGAGGCGCAGACCGCGTGACGGCTTGCCATTCCTCCCTGGGTGGTTGAATTTCAGATACCGCCTTGGATTGTGTGAGGCCTCATGTCTTCCATCGACGCTCCGATCAGCGCCCGCGCGAAGCCGAAAGCCTCCAAGGCTAGGCGCATCCTGGCCTTCGTGCTCGGCGCGATCTGGCTGGTGCTGACCGTGCCGGCCCTGGGCCTGGCCGCGATGTCGGTCATGGCGTCGGACGGCGGCGTGAACACGGCGATCTACACGTTCGTCTACGCCTGCTTCGCCCTGCCCCTGCTGACCTTGCTGGCGGCCGTCGGCGGGTTCGTCAGCGGGGCGACGGGGCGCATGAGGTTCGTGGCGATCGGCTCGATCTTGCCGTTCGTCGCCTTGGCGGTGGCGTTCGTGGCGATCGCCTTGGGCGCGGGCGCGGGCGCGCCGACCAGCCCGGCCTAGAGGTCGACCGGACACTCCATCGGGACCGGGACGAACGTCCCGTCCTCGCGGCGTTGGTCGAAATGCTTCGTCGCGCAGGCGGTCGAGCACAGGATGCCCGTGTCCGACCAATAAGCGGCGCATGGTCCTCATGACGGAAGGCCGGAGCGCCCCAGGCCAGGCCGCATTCCACGCAGGACGGCGTCTTGGTCAGCATCAGTCGAGCGCCTCCGGCGCGGGCTGGATCGTCACGCTCTCGCCGCAGCCGCAGGCGTCGGTTTCGTTCGGATTGTTGAACACGAACTTCGACGACAGCTTGGTGGTCTCGTAGTCGATCGTGGTGCCGATCAGGAACAGCACCGCCTTGGGGTCGATCAGGATGGTCACGCCCTGGTCCTCGACCACCTCGTCGATGGGGCCCTTCTCGGCGGCGTACTCGAAGACGTATTCCTGGCCCGCGCAGCCGCCGTTCTTCACGCCCACGCGCAGGCCGGCATAGGGCTTATCGGCCCGGTCCATGATCTCCTTCACCCGCGCGGCGGCGGCCGGCGTCAGGGTGACGACCTTGGGGCGCGGGCGGCGCGGACGGGGTGTGACGGCGACTTCCATGGCGTTTGAACCAGCCTAGAACATGTTCAGTTGCAGCTTGGCCTCGTCGCTCATCCGCGAGGGATCCCACGGCGGCTCGAACACCAGGTCCACGTGGCACGACTTGATGTCAGCGATCTCCATGACCGCGTCCCTGACCCAGCCGGGCATCTCGCCGGCCACCGGGCAGCCAGGGGCGGTCAGGGTCATGTCGATGGCCACGTCCTTCTCGTCGCTGACGTCGACCTTGTAGATCAGGCCCAGCTCGTAGATGTCGACCGGGATTTCCGGGTCGAACACGGTCTTGAGCTTCTCGATCAGCT
>Ga0209256_1001837_pt1 | contig 19742 bp, 18 predicted proteins | sample AraplaCol_mCL_r2_2_FD_184270 | JGI IMG/M metagenome (GOLD analysis project Ga0209256, IMG submission 184270) | Arabidopsis root microbial communities from North Carolina, USA - plate scrape MF_Col_mCL_r2 (SPAdes) (version 3) | ecosystem: Host-associated > Plants > Roots > Endosphere | place...
AGACCCTGCGCAAGCTGAAGGCTGCCCAGTTCACCGCCGCCAACCCGAACCAGGTGTGCCCGGCCAAGTGGAAGGAAGGCGAGAAGACCCTGACCCCGTCGCTGGACCTGGTCGGCAAGATCTAAGCCCCCGGTTCCACGCAGGTCCCATCCCCATTCCCGTCCAGACGGGAGTGGGGGTGAACCCAAGCCGGTGCCCACCCGCGCCGGCTTTGGTTCACCCCCATGCCGCCCAGATGTACCGTAGCGGTACGTCGACGCAGTTCCTTTGCCTGAATCAAGGAGTTTTTCGATGTTGGATGCCAACCTCCAGTCGCAGCTGAAGACCTACCTGGAACGCGTGACCCGGCCGATCCAGATCACCGCGCATGCCGACGACGGCGCCAAGTCGCAGGAAATGCTCGAACTGCTTGAAACGCTGGTGGGGCTGTCCAACCAGATCACGCTGGACGTGCGCCGCGATGGCGCCGAGCGTACCCCCTCCTTCGCGTTGACCACCCCGGGCCAGGACATCCACCTCGCCTTCGCCGGCTTGCCGATGGGCCACGAGTTCACCTCGCTGGTGCTGGCGCTGCTGCAGGTGGGTGGGCACCCGTCCAAGGCCACAGCCGAGGTGATCGAGCAGGTGCAGTCGCTGGAAGGCGAGTACCGGTTCGAGACCTACTTCTCGCTGTCCTGCCAGAACTGCCCGGACGTGGTGCAGGCGCTGAACCTGGCGGCGGTGCTGAACCCGCGCATCCAGCACGTGGCGATCGACGGCGGGCTGTTCCCGGCCGAAGTCGAAGCGCGCCAGATCATGTCGGTGCCCACCGTCTACCTCAACGGCGAAGTGTTCGACCAGGGCCGCATGAGCCTCGAACAGATCGTGGCCAAGCTGGATACCGGCTCGGCCAAGCGCGACGCAGAGAAGATCGCGGCCAGGGCGCCGTACGACGTGCTGGTGATCGGCGGCGGTCCGGCCGGTGCCGCCGCGGCGATCTACGCCGCGCGCAAGGGCATCCGCACCGGCGTGGCAGCCGAGCGTTTCGGTGGCCAGGTGCTGGACACCATGGCGATCGAGAACTTCGTCTCGGTCAAGGAAACCGAAGGCCCGAAGCTGGCGACGGCGCTGGAACAGCATGTGCGCGAGTACGACGTGGACATCATGAACCTGCAGCGCGCGAGTGCGCTGGTGCCGGCCGGCGACGATGGCCTGGTCGAGGTCAAGCTGGAAAACGGCGCGTCGCTGAAGTCGCGCTCGGTGATCCTGTCCACCGGTGCGCGCTGGCGCCAGATGAACGTGCCCGGCGAAGACCAGTACCGCAACAAGGGCGTGGCGTACTGCCCGCACTGCGACGGTCCGCTGTTCAAGGGCAAGCGCGTGGCGGTGATCGGTGGCGGCAACTCCGGCGTTGAAGCGGCGATCGACCTGGCCGGCATCGTGACGCATGTGACCCTCCTGGAGTTCGACGACAAGCTCCGCGCCGACGAAGTGCTGCAGAAGAAACTGCGCAGCCTCGGCAACGTGACCATCATCACCAGCGCGCTCACCCAGGAAGTGCTGGGCGATGGCCAGAAGGTCAACGGTCTGGTCTACCTGGACCGGGTCGGCGGCGACTCGCACCGGGTGGCGCTGGAAGGTGTGTTCGTGCAGATCGGCCTGCTGCCCAACACCGAATGGCTGAAGGACAGCGTGGCGCTGTCGCCGCGCGGGGAAGTGGTCATTGACGACCGTGGCCAGACCAGTGTTGCTGGCGTATTCGCCGCAGGTGATTGCACAACCGTACCCTACAAGCAGATCATCATCGCGATGGGTGCCGGCTCGACCGCGGCGCTGAGCGCCTTCGATCACCTGATACGTACTACCGTTCCCAAGAGCAGCGGCGCTGTCGCCGAAGCTGCCTGAAACGTCGGGTCCCCGGTTCGCCGGGGACCCTTTTTGCCTGCTGGGTAAACCACGCCATCACCCGGTCCATTACCGTTTAGAGGTACAAGGAAATGAACCTACGTGATCTGAAATATCTGGTGGCGCTGGCCGACCATCGCCACTTTGGTCGCGCGGCGGCGTCCTGTTTCGTCAGCCAGCCGACGTTGTCGACCCAGATCAAGAAGCTCGAGGATGAGCTGGGCCTGCCGCTGGTGGAGCGTGCCCCCCGCAAAGTCATGCTGACCCCGGCCGGGGTGGAAGCCGCTGCACGTGCGCGCGTCATCGTGGCCGAAATCGAACAGATGAAGGAGGCGGCACGGCGCAGCCGCGATCCGGAAGCCGGCGCGGTGCGGCTGGGCATCTTCCCGACCCTGGGCCCATACCTGCTGCCCCACGTGATCCCCAACATCCGCGGGCGCTTCCCGCAGCTGGAGCTGCTGCTGGTCGAGGAAAAGAGCGACGAGCTGCTGCACCGCCTGCGCGACGGACGGCTGGACGCGGCGCTGCTGGCGCTGCCGCTGGACGACGACCAGCTGCACGCCGAATTCCTGTTCGAGGAGCCGTTCCTGCTGGCGGTGTCGGGGCAGCATCCGCTGGCGCGCCGCCATCATCTGGACGTGCAGGAGCTGTCCTCGCAGAAGCTGCTGCTGCTGGAGGACGGGCACTGCCTGCGCGACCAGGCGCTGGCGGTATGCCGGTTGTTCGGTGCCAACGAAAAGTCCGAGTTCCGCGCCACCAGCCTGGAAACGCTGCGGCAGATGGTCGCGGCCGACGTCGGCATCACCCTGCTGCCCACGCTGTCGGTGAAGCCACCGGTGCCGCGTTCGGACAACATCCGCCTGCTCGACTTCGAGGGCGAGGACCGGCCGAGCCGGCGCATCGCGATGGTCTGGCGCCGCAGTTCGGCGATGACCGGTTTCCTGGAGCAGTTGGCCGAGCAGTTCAAGCGCCTGCCCGAGAAGCTGTTCGAGCTGGACATCGGCGAAACCGACCCGGCCCCGCCGCGCGCGCTGCAGCCCCGGGTATAGACGCGTCGCTGAACCGGCAGCGGCGCAACGGTCGCATCCGCCGCGGATAGGCAGCACAATAGGACAAGGCGGTGCCAGCAGGCGCCGCCTTTTGCATGGGCCTTTCCCAACATCACAGGAGTTCCAGATGTCCACCGCCAGCGGCCTGCCGCCTTCGATCACCGTTTCCAGCCGCGACATGAACCAGCTGGAAGCCATGCTTGATTCACCTGCTGTAGAACACACCCCGGCCGGCCAGGCCCTGGCGCGCGAGCTCAACCGCGCGACGGTGCTGGAAGCTGCGGAGATGCCCGAGGGCGTCGTCATGATGCATTCGCGGGTGGAGTGCGAAGATGAGCTGCACGGCGACAAGCACGAACTGACGCTGGTCTACCCGCACGAAGCGGACGTGGACCAGGGCAAGGTATCGATCCTTGCGCCGGTAGGCACCGCCCTGCTCGGCCTGGCCGTTGGCCAGAGCATGGACTGGGATGCGCCCGGCGGCCGCAAGCTGCGCCTGCGGGTGACCGCGGTGCACAATCCGCAGAAGAATTGATCGTCCCTGCCGCGTGTCGCGCAGGGCCCAGGTAACACTCCAGGAGCCGAAATGAGTACCGCAACCCCGTCCAAACTTGCGCAGCTGCGCGATCTGTCGGTGGTGGTCGCCGACACCGGTGATTACGAGGCGATCAAGCGCCTGAAGCCGGTCGACTGCACGACCAATCCGACGCTGGTGAAGAAGGCGCTGGACCTGCCGGTGTATGCGGAGCTGATCGAGCGCGAGCTGGCCTGGGGCCGCGAGCAGTCCGGCGAGCGCGAAGCCGTGGTGCATGCGGTGGCGGACCGGCTGACGGTCGGCGTGGGTACGCTGCTGAGCACGCTGGTGCCGGGCCGGGTGTCGACCGAGGTCGATGCGGACCTGGCGCATGACACGACGGCGACGGTGCGCAAGGCGCGCGCGTTCATCGCGATGTACGAGGCGGCGGGCGTGCCGCGCAGCAAGGTGCTGATCAAGATCGCGGCGACCTGGGAAGGCATTGAAGCGGCGCGCCAGCTGCAGGCCGAAGGCATCGACTGCAACCTGACCCTGATCTTCAATCCGACCCAGGCGCTGGCGTGCAGCGAGGCCGGCGCATTCCTGATCTCCCCGTTCGTGGGCCGGATCCTGGACTGGTACGTGGCCAACGGCCAGGCGCCGGCCAGCATCGACGCCGACCCGGGCGTGGTGTTCGTGCGTGGCGTGTACGCCGAGTTCAAGCGCCGTGGTTCGCCGACAGTGGTGATGGGAGCATCGTTCCGCTCCACCGCGCAGATCGAAGCGCTGGCCGGTTGCGACCGCCTGACCATTTCGCCGGACCTGCTGGAAAAGCTGGACGCCGACCACGGCGAGCTGCCGCGCAAGCTGGTGGCAGGTGCCGCCGAAGCGGTGGATGTCACCCCGATCGACGCCGCCCGGTTCGCCACCGACCTGGCCGCCGACCCGATGGCCACCGAGAAGCTTGCCGCCGGCATCGACGCGTTCGCCAAGGACCTCGAAGCGCTGCGCCAGACGATCCGCGAACGGCTGTAAGCACTAGTTGTTTGACGATGTAGAAACGGGACGGATGCTGAGAATGCATCCGTCCCGTTTTCATTTGGGATTTCCGCGAACGGCTGGCGTTTCAGTTCATCCGAGGAGGGCGGCCCAGATGGTGAGTCGCGGGCGGATGGAAAAAGCAGCCACGCAGGGCGTGGCTCTACGCCGAATGGACCTGGGGACGGTAGCGTCGGTTCCCGAACGACGGCACGGAACGTCACCGCGTTCGGTAACGCATGAAAATGATCGGCACTGCCGTTGATCTTCCCGTGGCCCCCAACACACCGTCGGGGGTCGGCGGGGGCGGGTTTGCGGGACTGTAGAAAACATGGATGTTTTCTACAAGCCCCCATGGATGGGTTCACGGCGTGTCCCGCAAACCCGCACCCGCCGGCCCTGCCCGGGCGATGATTGAACCAACGGCTGTTCGCCCGAATGCGTGAAGCAGCCGGGCAGAGCCCGGCTCTACGGGATCGCGCGCCACCAGGCCGCCCAGCGAAACCGGGATCAGGCGCCCACGCCGATCGGGCAGCTCACGCCGGTGCCGCCGATGCCGCAATAGCCGTTCGGATTCTTGGCCAGGTACTGCTGGTGGTAGTCCTCGGCGTAGTAGTACGTTGGTGCCGGGAACGCGATGTCCGTGGTGATCGCGCCGTAGCCCTTCGCGGCCAGGCGCGGCTGATAGGCCTCGCGGCTGGCCAGGGCTGCCTCGTGCTGCGCAGACGTCGTGGCATGGATCGCCGACCGGTACTGGGTGCCGGTGTCGTTGCCCTGACGCATGCCCTGGGTCGGGTCGTGGTTCTCCCAGAACACCTGCAGCAGCTGCTCCACGCTGATGATCGCCGGGTCATACACCACTTCCACGATCTCCGTGTGCCCGGTCAGGCCCGAGCAGACCTCCTCGTAGGTCGGGTTCGGGGTCAGCCCGCCGGCATACCCGACCGACGTCGAATACACCCCCGGCAGCGTCCAGAACTTGCGCTCGGCGCCCCAGAAGCAGCCCATCGCGAAGCGGATGCGTTCCAGGCCGGCAAAGCCGTCCTTGAGCGGGTGGCTGTTCACATAGTGCTGGTTGTGCAGCGGCAACGGGTGCTCACGGCCCGGCAGCGCCTCGTCGGCGCGCGGCAGGCGCTGCTTGAATGCTCCAATGCCCAACAGGCCCTTGGCAATTCCCAACATGGCGGTCTCCTAGGCCGGCGACAGGCCGGCGCATTCGTCACCGTCGAATATGGGGTCGTCCGGCGTCCCGCCCAAGTCCAGCCCGGCCACGATCTGCTCGGCCTCGGGCCGGGCCAGGTCCGGAATGCAGACCCGCAACACCCCGAACAGCGGCAGCTCGCCCATCCCGCCCAGCAGCTGCTCGCCGAACACGAACGCCGGGATGCCCGCATCCTCCAGCGCGTGCTTGACCAGATGGGCGTCGAACAGGTTGTCGGCCTGGTAGATCACATGCATGGAAGGCTCCTCGCCGCGTTCACCGCAGCATACCCCGCAGACGGTAGCGCCGGCCGTTGGCCGGCGGTCATGAACGGTGGGAGGCGTGCGTACCCCGTCCAACCGCCGGGGGACGCGTTAGACTGTCATTCTTTCTGCCTTCTGCCTTCGCATCATGTCCGAGCCTACTGCCGCCCCCACCGACGCCCTTCCGGAAGCCCCTGAAAAGCGGGATTTCATCCGTCAGATCGTCCGCGAGGACCTGGCCACCGGCAAGCACCAGGCGATCAAGACCCGCTTCCCGCCCGAGCCCAACGGCTACCTGCACATCGGCCACGCCAAGTCGATCTGCCTGAACTTCGGCATTGCCGGTGAGTTCGCCGGCGTGTGCAACCTGCGCTTCGACGATACCAATCCGGCCAAGGAAGACCCCGAATACGTCGCTGCCATCCAGGACGACGTGCGCTGGCTGGGCTTCGAGTGGAACGAACTGCGCCACGCCTCGGACTATTTCGACGCCTATTACCTGGCCGCCGAAAAGCTGATCCGCGACGGCAAGGCCTACGTCTGCGACCTGTCCGCCGAAGAAGTGCGCGCCTACCGCGGCACCCTGACCGAGCCCGGCCGCCCGTCGCCGTGGCGCGACCGCAGCGTCGACGAGAACCTGGACCTGTTCCGGCGCATGCGTGCCGGTGAGTTCCCGGACGGCGCACGCACCGTGCGCGCGAAGATCGACATGGCCAGCGGCAACATCAACCTGCGCGACCCCGCGCTGTACCGCATCAAGCACGTCGAGCACCAGAACACCGGCAATGCCTGGCCGATCTATCCCATGTACGACTTCGCCCATGCGCTGGGCGACTCGATCGAAGGCATCACCCACTCGCTGTGCACCTTGGAATTCGAAGACCATCGCCCGCTGTACGACTGGTGCGTGGACAACGTCGACTTCGCCCATGACGACGCGCTGACCGCCCCGCTGGTCGATCGCGGCCTGCCGCGCGAAGCCGCCAAGCCGCGCCAGATCGAGTTCTCGCGGCTGAACATCAACTACACCGTGATGAGCAAGCGCAAGTTGATGGCGCTGGTCACCGAGCAGCTGGTGGATGGCTGGGAAGACCCGCGCATGCCCACCCTGCAGGGCCTGCGTCGCCGCGGCTACACCCCGGCCGCCATGCGCCTGTTCGCCGAACGCGTGGGCATCAGCAAGCAGAATTCGCTGATCGACTTCAGCGTGCTTGAAGGCGCCCTGCGCGAAGACCTCGACGCCGCCGCCGCGCGCCGCATGGCCGTGATCGACCCGGTCAAACTGGTCCTGACCAACCTGCCCGACGGCCACGTCGAAACCCTGGCCTTCGCCAACCACCCCAAGGACGAGGCGTTCGGCAGCCGCGAGGTGCCGTTCGCCCGCGAACTGTGGATCGAACGCGAAGACTTTGCCGAAGTCCCGCCCAAGGGCTGGAAGCGCCTGGTGCCGGGTGGCGAAGTCCGCCTGCGCGGTGCCGGCATCATCCGCTGCGACGAAGTGGTCAAGGACGCCGACGGCAACATCACCGAACTGCGCGGCTGGCTCGACCCGGAATCGCGACCGGGCATGGAAGGCGCCAACCGCAAGGTCAAGGGCACCATCCATTGGGTCAGCGCGGCGCACGGCGTGCCGGCCGAAATCCGCCTCTATGACCGCCTGTTCTCGGTACCCAACCCCGACGACGAGTCCGAAGGCAGGACCTACCGCGATTACCTGAACCCGGAATCCCGCCGCACCGTCACCGGCTATGTCGAACCGGCAGCGGCCAGCGCCACCCCGGAACAGTCGTTCCAGTTCGAGCGCACCGGCTACTTCGTCGCCGACCGCCGCGACCATACCGCCGCCGCGCCGGTGTTCAACCGCAGCGTGACCCTGCGCGACACCTGGTCGGCGTGAGCCCCACCGAATACCGAAGGTTGTAGACCATGCTGTACGCGCAAGTCCATCTCACCCTGCCGGCCTGGATCCACGACCAGGTCGACCTGGGCCGTGCCCATCCCGGCGACGCGGCCAAGGTCGCGCTGGCCATCGAACTGTCGCGCCTGAACGTCGAGGCCGCGACCGGCGGCCCGTTCGGCGCGGTGGTGTTCGGCCCCGACGACCGCGTCATCGCCGCCGGCGTGAACCGCGTGGTGCCGCACAACACCTCGCTCGCGCATGCCGAAAACATGGCCTACATGCTGGCCCAGCAGCGCCTGCAGACGCCGCGGTTGAACGACGTGCTGTCGCCGATCACCCTGGCCACCTCCTCGCAGCCGTGCTGCCAGTGCTATGGCGCCACCATCTGGGCCGGCATCGACCGCCTGCTGATCGGCGCCAGCGCGCAGGATGTGGAAGAACTCACCCCGTTCGATGAAGGCCCGCTCCCGGCCGACTGGATCGGTGAACTCAACAAGCGCGGCATCGAGGTCGTGCGCGACATCGAACGCGACGCAGCGCGCGCGGTACTGCGCCAGTACGGGGAAACCAACGGTGCGCATTACTGATTTCCACGCCATCGGCGTGCGTCGATGAGCGGCCTGCTGTGCCTGTGCCGGCAGGGCTTCGAGCCGGAGCTGGCCGGTGAGCTGTCCGAGCGCGCGGCCTACGCCAATATCGCCGGCTATGCGCGTACCCAGCGCAATGATGGCTATGTGCTGTTCGCCACCGACGAAGGCGTGGCGCTGTCCAGGGCGCTGCCCTGGCGGTCGCTGATCTTCGCCCGGCAGAAGCTGGTCGTGCTGGCCGAACTGCGCGAGCTCGATCCCAGCGACCGGATCACTCCGATCCTGGCCGCGCTGGAAGGACAGCAGCGGTTCGGCGACATGTGGGTGGAACATCCCGATTCGGATGAAGGCAAACCGCTGGCCGGGCTGGCGCGCGCCTTCGGCAATGCGCTGCGCCCGGCGCTGCGCAAGGCCGGCCTGCTTACCGACAAGCCCAACACGGCCCTGCCGCGCCTGCACGTGGTGTTCGTCGATGGACGCCACGCCTTCGTCTGCGTGGCCGACACCCGCGACAGTGCGCCATGGGCGCTGGGCATTCCGCGCCTGAAGCTGCTGCCCGAAGCGCCCTCGCGCTCGGCATTGAAGCTGGACGAGGCGCTGCTGACGCTGATGAGCCCGGATGAACGCGAACAGCTGGTCCGGCCCGGCATGCGCGCCGCCGACCTCGGCGCCGCGCCCGGCGGCTGGACCTGGGTGCTGACCCGCCAGCACATGCACGTGATCAGCGTGGACAATGGCCCGCTGCGCGAACACGTGCTTGAGACCGGCCTGGTTGAACACCTGCGTGCCGACGGCTTCCACTGGCAGCCCGAGGCGCCGCTGGACTGGATGGTCTGCGACATGGTCGAACAGCCGCGCCGGGTCGCCGAGCGCATGGCCACCTGGTTCCGCGAAGGCTGGTGCCGGCATGCGATCTTCAACCTCAAGCTGCCGATGAAGAAGCGTTGGGACGAAACCCGCCTCTGCCTGGAGCTGTTCCAGGACCAGGCCGGGCGGCCGTTGAACGTGCGCGCCAAGCAGCTGTACCACGACCGCGAAGAGATCACCGTCCTGGCGTGGTGATTGCCGCCGGCCGGGTCAGTCCGTGCCGCGACCGGAGAAGCGTTGGATACGGACCGTCGTGTCCAGGGCGACGCGCAGCTTTTCGCGCACGGATTCCGAGTCGGTACGACCCAACCGGTCACGCAGGTCTTCTGCAAGGTGCCCGACGTTGACCAGCTGGTTGGCGAAGCACTGCGGCGACGGCCGTGCCTGGCTCTCCACCGCGTTCACGAACTGCTGCAGGCGGTCGCTCGCCGGCAGCATCGACCGGGTGTCGTCCCCAGCCTGGCCCACGTTCCTGATCTGGACCAGCAGCGTACGCATCTGCGATGTCACCTGATCGGGCGCCTGCGCCATCGCCCGGGTGGTGAGCGCAAGCGCCTCATCGCGGGTCAGCCTTGGCCACAGCGCGCGGATGGGTGGAATCGGAGGAATCGGGGAGGCCATGAAGCTCCTGGAGGTCCGGGAAGACGTGTGGGCGTTGCCAAGCCACCCGTTCCGGATCAGCCACGCCCGTTCAGTCTGCCCGCCAACCGGGGGCAACCACTTGCAGAATTCGATCACTTCGAGCCCGCAGCGACGTAACAACGCCGTCGCCGCAGCGCACACGCCGCTTTACCTGGCCCGGAAATACTTGGTCGGGATGGTGTGCTGCACCTTGAGGATATCGATGTACTTCTCGTGGGTGGCGGTGTAGTCATCGTGGTTGGCACTGCCCGGCTTGCCCTGGTGGCGGCACATGGTTTTATCCATGCGCTTGAGATCGGCAGTGATCACATCGATGCTGGCGCGTGCGTCGCGGTAGTCCTGCCGGGTCGGCAATGCGGTGTCGAGCTTCCCGAGGAAGCCTTCCAGGCGGCCTTCCGCGCGCAGGGCGGAGGTGCTCAGGCTGAGCGGCAGGTTGCGCACCGACACCAGCAGTCCCTTGATGCCGTTCGCCGCCACCAGCGCCCGGTTGATCTCCTTGACCTCCCTGGCGGCCGCACTCCGGGGCGCGGCGTGGGACAACAGGGGCAGGATGAACTTCGGGATCGTCATGGGCGGGGCTTCCGGAAATAGTTGGTCGCGGCGGCGCCGCCGGATAACCGGATGGCGCCAGCCGCGCCAAAGTCTGCGCAGCCACGGAGGGCCGCGCTTCCAGTTTTCGATCTTCCTCGACCTACAGGCCGGCGGCGCGCTTCCACAACGCCGACACCAGGGGCGGCCACTTCCCCGCACAGCCCAGCGCACGCCCACGTGCCAGGGTCAGGTGCATCTCGTCATTGGAGAAAATCGAGTTGATTGCGTCAAAGCCATGCGCGGACACCGTATTCTCGCTGCGGCGTTCACGGGCCCAGCGCTGCAACCGCTCCGGCGCGGCCCAGTCCTGACGCCGCTGCTGCGCGCGCAGCACCAGCGCGTGCAGCGCGGCGACGTCGCGCAGGCCCAGGTTCACGCCCTGCCCGGCCAGCGGATGGACCACGTGCGCGGCATCGCCGAGCGCCAGCACGCGACCGGCCACGTAGGCATCGGCCAGCTGGCGGCGCAGCGGGAACGCGGCGCGCCGCGAGGCCAGGGTCATCGCCCCCAGCCGCCCCGCGAAGGCGCGGGTCAGTTCGGCATTGAAGGCCGCCTCGTCCAGGGCCAGCACGCGCTCGGCCTCGGCGTCGGGCAGGGTCCACACGATGGAGCTGCGCCGCGTGCCCGCCGGCAGCACCGCCAGCGGCCCGGTCACCAGGAAGCGTTGCCAGGCGGTGGCCTGGTTGTCCTGTTCGGTGTCGATGTACGCCACCACCCCGCGCTGGCCATAGTCCTGGCGGCTCACCTGCAGGCCGGCCAGGCGGCGCAGGGTCGAATCGGCGCCGTCCGCGGCGATCGCCAGGGTGGCTTCCAGCCGGCGCCCGTCTTCCAGGCGCAGGCGCACGCCGTCGCCGTCCTGCTCCAGTGCCTCCACCCGCGCCGGGCTGCACACCTGCACGCCGGCACCGGGCAGGGCCGCCCACAGCCGGTCGACCAGCAGGTCGTTTTCAACGATCCAGCCCAGCTGTTCGCGGCCAAGACGGTCGGCATCGAACTGCAGTTCGTCGCCCCCGGCGGCATCCCAGACCCGCATGCGCCGGTAGGCGCAGGCGCGCGCGGCCAGGATCGACGGCCACACCCCCAGGCTGCGCAGCAGCTGCGCGTTGTCCGGCGCGAAGGCATACACGCGCAGGTCGGGCTGCTGCGGCTGCCAGGCCGCCGGTTCGCGACCTTCCACCAGGGTCACCTCGAGACCGGCATCGGCCAGCGCCAGCGCGCACGCCGCGCCGACCACGCCGCCCCCGACCACGACCGCATCGCGCGCGCGGCGGCTCATGCGCCTGCGCCCCGGCACAGCGCCGGGACCTCGCCACGGAAGCCCATCGCACCACCGACCAGCAGCGACTGCATCGAGGTGGCCTGGGCGGCCAGCAGGCCCAGGCTGCGCAGGGGTCGCAGCAGCGGCGCCGGGTTGCTGGTCAGCCGTGCCAGCCCGCCGGAGAAGGCGATGGTCTGCGCGCGGTCTTCCTCGCGACGCGCCACATGCGCCTGCAACAGGGCATCGCTGCCCGGGTCCGATGCCGTCTCCAGCAGCTCGGCGAGGGTCAGCGCATCGCGCAGCCCCAGGTTGAAACCCTGCGCGCCGAGCGGATGGATGGTCTGCGCGGCATTGCCCAGCAGCACCGCGCGCTCGCCGATCCGTGCCTGCGCCAGCACCTGCACCAGCGGATAGGCACTGCGCGGCCCGCTTTCGAGCAGGCGGCCGGCACGCCATCCGATGGCCTGCTGCAGCCGCTGCAGCCACGCCGCATCGTCCAGCGCCAGCACCGCATCGGCCTGGTCGCGGGCCACGCCGTGCACCGCGCCATGGTGGCGGTCGCCGCGCGGCAGCAGCGCGGTCGGCCCGGAATCGGTGAACCGCTCGTAGGCGGTGCCATCGGGCGCGCGCGCCGAGCGCACGCGGGCCACGAACAGGGTCTGCTGGAAATCGTGCTCGTCCACGCCGATGCCCAGCGCGTCGCGCACGCCGCTGCGGGTGCCGTCGGCTCCCACCACCAGGCGTGCCAGCAGGCAGCGCTCGCCGCTTTCATCGGCAATGAACACCTGCCGGTGGCCGTCTACCGTCGCGCCCAGGCGCACGAAGCGCGCCGGGCGGTAGCGGGTCAGGTGCCGCAGGCCGAGCAGGCGCGTTTCCAGCGCCTGGCCGAAATCGCGCGCCACCACCACCTGGCCGAAGAACGGCCGCTGGTACTGCGCGGCGTCCATCTGCACGCGGCCGAAATCGCCGGCGCGGCTCACCCGGATGCGGGTGATCGGACCGGGCGCCGAACCCAGCAGCTGCATCACCCCGAGCGCGGTCAGCGCATTGACCGTGGCGGCGGCGAAGCTGAGGTTGCGCTGGTCGAACACCGGCGGCAGCGCACCGGCCGGCGCGGCCTCGACCAGCCCGACGTTGCGGCCGGCCCGGTCCAGGGCGATGGCCAGGCTGGCGCCGACCAGCCCGCCACCGATGATCACTACGTCATGACGTTCACTCATGCCGCCCATGATAGTGCGTGCGGCCCCGCTACGCCCCGGGGTGGCAGGCGCTAGAATGAACGCTGGACCCCCGACGCCCGCGCCCATGACCCACACCGCCCAACGCGCCTTCATCCTGTTCGTGCTCGTGCTGCTGATGGCCGCGACCCGGGTCAACCATTTCGCCGCGATCCCGGATGCCTCGTGGGCGGTGTTCTTCATCGCCGGCTTCCACCTGCGCAGCTGGACGCGCTGGGCATTCCCGCTTCTGATGGTGCTGGCCATCGTCATCGACGTGCTGGTGATCCGCGCCAGCGGCATCGGCTACTGGCAGCATTACTGCGTGTCGCCGGGCACCGCGATGCTGGTCCCGGCCTACCTGGCGATGTGGGCCGGCGGTGCGTTGCTGCGCCAGGGCTACGCCGGTGCCGACTGGACCGCACTGGCCAGGGCCGCGGCGCTGCTGGTGGCCGCCGTAGCGGTCTGCCACCTGTTCGCGCAGAGCGGTTTCTACTGGGCCAGCGACGTGGTCGCGTCGCCCACCCTGGCCGGCTGGGCGGCGAACTACGCGGACTGGTTCCTGCCCTACCTGCGCACCACCGCGATCTATGTCGGCCTGGCCGCCGCGTTGCAGCTGGCCACCGAACAGGTGCTCAAGCTGCTGCAGGCCCGCCGCGACGTGCTGCACTGAGCGCGGCGCGCATGGGCAACCGGCTTTCGCGCATCTACACCCGCACCGGCGACGACGGCAGCACCGGCCTGGGCGACGGCAGCCGCGTGGCCAAGGATGCGGCCCGGGTCAACGCCTTCGGCAGCGTCGACGAGGCCAACTCGGCGATCGGCGTGCTGCTGGCCGTGGCCCTGCCCGATGATGTCCGCGCGCTGCTGACCAAGGTGCAGCACCAGCTGTTCGATCTCGGCGGCGAGCTGTGCATTCCCGGCCATGCCGCCATCCAGGCCACCGACGTGGCCGCGCTGGAACAGCAGCTGGACCACTACAACGCCACGTTGCCGGCGCTGAAGGAGTTCATCCTGCCCGGTGGCGGCGAGGCCGCCGCACGCTGCCACCTGGCCCGCACCATCGTGCGCCGGGCCGAACGCGAAACGGTGACCCTGGCGCGCCAGGAAGCGGTCCGCGCCGAAGCGCTGCATTACCTCAACCGGCTGTCCGACCTGCTGTTCGTCCTGGCGCGTGTACTGGCCCGCGCCGACGGCCACGGCGAGGTGCTGTGGCAGCACGCCCGCCGCCACGGCTGAGCACCCCCACCGCCCGGAACCCCGTCCGCATGCTGGTTTTCACCCACCCCGCCTGTCTGCACCATGACCCCGGCCCGGGCCATCCCGAAAGCCCGCAGCGCCTGCAGGTGGTGCTCGACGCCCTGCACGCGGCCTATCCGGACCGGCTGGACTGGCGCCAGGCGCCGCCGGCCAAGTTCGGCGAGCTGGCGCGGGTGCATGACAACGAACTGATCGACCTGGTGCTGGCGCCGCAGACCGAGCCCCTGCGCCTGCTCGACATGGACACGATGACCTCGCCGGGTTCGGCCAGCGCCGCGCTGCATGCCGCCGGCGCCGGCGTCGCGGCCGTGGATGCGGTGATGCTGGGCGATGATCCGCTGGCCTTCTGCGCGGTGCGGCCACCCGGCCACCACGCCACCGCCAGCACCGCGATGGGCTTCTGCCTGCTCAACAACATCGCCATCGCCGCCGCCTATGCGCGCGACCGGCATGGGCTGGAGCGCATCGCGATCGTCGATTTCGACGTGCACCACGGCAACGGCACCCAGGACATCTTCGTGGCCGACCCGCGGGTGGCGTACTACAGCACCCACCAGGCTGGTCTGTTCCCGCATTCGGGGCTGCGCCGCGACCGCGGGGCCGGCAACCTGCTCAACATCCTGCTGCCGCCGGGCAGCGGCAGCTTCCGGTTCCGCAACACCTGGGCCGACGAGATGCTGCCGGCGATCGATGACTTCCGTCCGCAGCTGCTGCTGGTGTCGGCAGGGTTCGACGCGCACCTGCGCGATCCGCAGGCCGACCTGATGGTGGAAACCGAGGACTTCGGCTGGATCACCACCGAGCTGCGCACGCTGGCCCGGCGCCACGCGGCCGGGCGCATGGTGTCGATGCTGGAGGGCGGTTACGACCTGCAGGCGCTGGCCGAGTGCAGCGTCGCGCACGCAGGCGCGATGCTGGAACCATGAACCCGGCCCCCACCCGGCCGTAAGCCTTCATTGCCCCTATGCAAGGGATGGGGCAAGCTACGATCCGTTTTCGCCTGAATCCGAATCCCGCGTGCGCCGAGCCCTCCGCCTGCTGCCTCTCCCCCTGAGCATCGCCATCTGCCTGCCGGCCATGGCCGACGAGAAACCGGTGAACTGGGGCCTGTGTCCCGTCACCGATGTCCTGCCGGCCTTCCAGGACGCCCCTGCGGCGGACAAGGCCGCGGCGGAAACCCGCGACCAGCAGCCCACCGACATCGAAGGCGACACCCTGTCCGGCACCAGCACCGTGCCGCAATACCAGGGCAATGTGGCGCTGAAGCGCGGCGACCAGTTCCTGGGCACCGACCACCTGAGCTTCGACACCGAAAGCGGCAACTACATTGCCGAAGGCAACGTCCGCTACCAGGACGCCTCGATCCGGATGACCGCCAAGCGTGCCGAGGGCAACCAGGAAGCGGACACCCACAAGATCAGCGACATCCAGTACCAGCTGGTCTCGCGGCGCGGCCATGGTGGCGCCGACTCGATCGACCTGCAGGGCTCGGTCGGGCAGATGCACCGCTCCACCTACACCACCTGCGATCCCTCGCAGCCTGTGTGGAAGCTGTCGGCGCCGCAGATCGAAGTGGACAATGACGAAGGCTTCGGCACCGCGCGCAACGCCGTGCTGCGGATCGGCAAGGTGCCGGTACTGTGGGCGCCGTACTTCAAGTTCCCGATCGACGACCGCCGCCAGACCGGCCTGCTCTACCCGCAGCTGGGCCTGTCCGGGCGCAACGGCTTCGATTACGCCCAGCCGATCTACTTCAACCTGGCGCCGAACTACGACGACACCCTGACCCCGCGCTACATGAGCAAGCGCGGCCTGATGCTCGACAACGAGTTCCGCTATCTCTACGACGGCGGCCGTGGCGAGCTGCAGACCGCCTACCTGCCCAATGACAAGCTGCGCGACAAGGATCGCGGCCAGGTCGAGTACCAGGGCTACCACAACCTCAATCCGACCTGGCAGGCGCGCGCCAACATCGCCTGGGTCACCGACGAGCGCTATACCGAAGACTTCTCCAGCAAACTGCTGGGGGTGGCCACCACCAGCCTGCAGAGCCAGGTCGGCATCTACGGAACCGGCGAGAACTGGAGTGGCGGCCTGATGGCCGACTACTGGCAGAACACCGACTACACCCTGACCGAAGCCTCGCTGCCCTACGCGCGCCAGCCGCGCCTGTTCGGCACCTGGGACAAGCCGCTGCTGCCGTGGCTGGAAGTGGGCGTGTACGCCGAGGCGGTGCACTTCACCCACGATGATGTCGTCGGCAAGTTTGGTCCCGAGCAGGACTACGAATCGAACGGCATCGTGACCCCGTATTACAACGGCTCGCGCCTGGACGTTAAGCCGTACGTGTCGCTGCCGTTTGCCGGCGCGTCCTGGTATGTCACCCCGACCCTGGCCTACCGCTACACCGGGTATGAGCTGGACCGCGGCCTGGCCGACCAGACCCGGCTGCAGGCGTTCCGCGACGCCGGTGTCGACCCGGCCACGTTGACCCCCGACCAGCTGCGTGGCAACACCTCGCCGCATCGCAGCGTGCCGATCGCCAGCCTCGACGCCGGCATGTTCTTCGACCGCGAAACCACGATCAACGGCAAAGGCTACCTGCACACGCTGGAACCGCGCCTGTTCTATCTGCGCACGCCGTACCGCGACCAGAGCGACCTGCCGATCTTCGATACCCGCGACTTCACCTTCAGCTGGGGCCAGCTGTTCCGCGACTCGCGCTACACCGGCGCCGACCGCCAGAACGACGCCAACCAGCTGACCATGGCGCTGAGCACCCGCTTCATCGACCAGACCACCGGGCGCGAGCGGTTCTCCGGCAGCATCGGCCAGATCCTGTACTTCGATGATTCGCGCGTCACCCTGCCGGGCCAGCAGGCCCAGATCGAACAGGGCAAGTCGGCCTGGATCGCCGACGCCAACTACGCCATCAATGACCGCTGGAACCTGGGCGCCACCTACCAGTGGGACCCCAAGTACAAGCGCGAGGACCTGGCCAGCGTGCGTGCGCGGTACCTGATGTCAAACGACGGCATCGTCAACCTGACCTACCGACACCGCCTCAATTCGGCCGCCCCGGCGACCGCGACCAAGGAAGAGCGGACCCTGCTGGAGCAGGTCGACCTGTCCTTCCTGTACCCGATCAATGCCACCTGGAGCGTGGTCGGGCGTTACTACTACTCGCTGGAAGACAAGGCACCGCTGGAAATCATCGGCGGCGTGCAGTGGGACAGCTGCTGCCTGGCGGTGCGCGCCCTGGCCCGCCGCTACGTGCGCAACCGCGAGGGTGAGCTGAACAATTCGTTCCAGATCGAGTTCGTGCTCAAGGGCCTGAGCTCCATCGGCCAGAACACGGACCGCACTTTGCGCCGTGCTATTCTCGGCTATTACCGGGACGACCTCTATCTCGTGCCGCCCAGCACTACCGGTGCGCCCACGCGCGATGACTACGATCCGAACCTGATCCCATGACCAAGACCCTTCCCGTCCTCCTCGCCTCCGTCCTTGCCGTCACCACCGTTGCCGCGCCGTTGCAGGTGCTGGCCCAGCAGACCCAGTCGCTGGACCGCATCGCCGCCATCGTCGACGAGGACGTGGTGCTGCAGAGCGAGCTGGACCGCGCCGTCCAGAACATCAAGGCCCAGTACGCCGGACGGGAAGCCCAGCTGCCGCCCGATGACGTGCTCAACCGCCAGGTGCTGGAGCGCCTGGTGCTGGTCAAGCTGCAGGTGGCGCGGGCCGAGGGCAGCGGCATCAAGGTCAGCGACCAGGAGCTCAACCAGGCGTTGAACTCGATCGCCCAGCAGAACGGCTCCAACCTGGACGCCCTGCGCCAGCGCCTGGCCGCCGACGGCCTGGATTTCAACGACTTCCGCAATTCGGTCCGCGACGAGATCACCGTGCAGCGCCTGCGCCAGAGCTTCGCGCAGAGCCGCATCAGCGTCAGCGAAGGCGAAGTGGACGCGGCGATGAAGCAGGAAGCCACCGCCGGTACCCAGTACCACCTGGCACACATCCTGATCGCGCTGCCGGAAGGGGCCACCGCCGACCAGATCGCCACCGGCCAGAAGAAGGTCGACGGCGTCAAGGCGCTGCTGGACAAGGGCGAGCTGGACTTCAACGCTGCCGCCGTGCGCTATTCCGACAGCCCCAACGCGCTGGAAGGCGGCGACCTCGGTTGGCGTTCGCTGGACGAGATCCCGGGCGCCTTCGCCCAGATGATGACCAGCATGAAGGCCGGTGACGTGGTCGGCCCGCTGCGCGGCCCGAGCGGCTTCCAGCTGCTCAAGCTGGTCGAAGTGCGCGATGCCAGTGCCGCCGCCGGTGGCCAGACCATCACCGAATACCACGGCCGGCACATCCTGATCCGGGTCAACGACCAGCAGGACAACGCCGCCGCCAAGGCCAAGATCGACACCCTGCGTGCACGCATCGCCGGCGGCGCGGACTTCCAGGCCGTGGCCAAGGAGTCTTCCGAAGACAACAACACCAAGGGCCAGGGCGGCGACCTCGGCTGGTTCCCGGTCGACGCCTTCGGTGCCGACTTCGGCCGGCAGGTCAGCGGGCTCACCGACGGCGGTGTCAGCCAGCCGTTCCGCACTGACGCGGGCTGGCACATCGTGGAACGCGTGGCGACCCGCCAGACCGACGCCGGCACCGACAACAAGCGCGCCCAGATCCGCGAGACCATCGGTCGCCGCAAGCTGGAAGAGGAATACAACCGTTACCTGCAGGAACTGCGTGGCGAAGCCTACGTGGACCTGCGCACCGGCGACCGCGCCCAGGCCACCCCGGCCCCGGCGCCCGCCAAGCCCTGAGACCGCCGCCGATGATCCCGCAGCTCGCTCTGGTACCGGGCGAGCCCGCCGGGATCGGCCCGGAACTCTGCCTGCGCCTGATCCAGCAGCCGCGCACCGATTGCCGGCTGCTGGCCTTCGCCGATCCGTACACGCTGCGTGCGGCGGCGTCCGCGCTGGCGCTGCCGCTGAACCTGCTGCCTGAAGATGCGATCGCCCGCGAGCCGGGCGATCTGCCGTTGTGCGAGGTGCGCAACGCGGTCCCGTCGCGCTTTGGCCATCCCGACCCGGCCAATGCGGAGGCGGTGATCGGTGCCCTGCTCCAGGCCGTCCAGGCCTGCCTGGACGGACGCGTGAACGGGGTGGTGACCGGCCCGGTGCACAAGGCGGTGATCAACCAGGGCGGGATCGCCTACAGCGGCACCACCGAACTGCTGGCCGACCAGGCCGGCGTGCAGGTGGTGATGATGCTCGCCAACGACATTGTCCGCGTGGCCCTGGCCACCACCCACCTGCCCCTGCGCGCGGTGGCCGACGCGATCACCGCCGACGGCCTGGCGGCCACCCTGCACACCGTGCACGGCGCCCTGCGCGACCAGTTCGGCATCGCCGCGCCGCGGATCGCGGTGCTGGGACTGAACCCGCACGCCGGTGAAGACGGCCACCTCGGCC
>Ga0209256_1001845_pt1 | contig 19655 bp, 19 predicted proteins | sample AraplaCol_mCL_r2_2_FD_184270 | JGI IMG/M metagenome (GOLD analysis project Ga0209256, IMG submission 184270) | Arabidopsis root microbial communities from North Carolina, USA - plate scrape MF_Col_mCL_r2 (SPAdes) (version 3) | ecosystem: Host-associated > Plants > Roots > Endosphere | place...
CGCGCCGATCAGCGCCTCGCGGCGCTTGGGGTTGTCCAGCAGGTCGTCCTGCAGGTAGGGGTTGCGCTGCACCACCCAGATGTCGCCCAGCACCTCGTACAGCATGCGCGCCGAGCGCCCGGTCTGGCGCTCGCCGCGCAACTGGTCCAACAGCTCCCAGGCGCGGGCGCCGAGCAGGCGAAGGACGATTTCGCGATCGGAGAAGGAGGTGTAGTTGTACGGGATCTCGCGCAGCCGGGCGGCAGTCGCGTGCGGCTGGGTCGTTTCGCCGGCCATCGCGGGGTCGGCGGGCATCGGCGGATGCGGTGCGTTCATGGCGGCCAGGTGCTCGCGCACCGGGGTTGCGGCAACCCGGCGTCCCTGCGGAACGCCGATGCCAGGCTGGGGAAAAGCGTGGGGCCCGCGTCCGGACAGCGCCCCGGACTTGTGGTCCCCGCCCCCGTCGGACACGGGCTTGGATGTGGCGTTCGCGAATGGCCGCGATCAGCGGCCGGCCCGGACTGGGCAATGGGCGGAATCCTAACCCAGCGCCAGAGGGCAATCCCGGCCAAGGGACTCTGCGCAGCGATCCTGGAGCGATCTAGAGAGCGATCCCGGGAGGGACCCTTGTTCGCCAATGTCACAATGCCCCGATAAGCTCGCCGGCCGTCGCCGGACCGTCTTCACGGACGTGCCCCGGATCGCCGCGCAACACCAACCCATCGAGCATCGGAGACCCATGAAGCCCGTCAAGACCTCCCTGCCGGCCGCGGCGATCGCGCTGGCCGCGTTGCTGTCCCCCTTCGCCGCCTCGGCGCAGACCGAGATCCAGTGGTGGCATTCGATGAGCGGCGCGCTCGGCGACTGGGTCAACGACCTGGCCAAGGACTTCAACGCCAGCCAGAAGGACTACCGGATCGTCCCGACCTACAAGGGCAGCTACGACGAGTCGATGGCCGGCGCCATCGCCGCCTTCCGCGCCGGCAACGCGCCGCACATCCTGCAGGTCTTCGAGGTCGGCACCGCCACGATGATGGCCAGCAAGGGCGCCATCGTCCCGGTGGGCCAGGTCATGCAGCAGGCCGGCGTCAAGTTCGACAACGCCGCCTACGTCCCCGCCGTCGCCGGCTATTACACGGCGCCCAACGGCCAGATGCTGAGCTTCCCGTTCAACAGCTCGACCACGGTCTTCCACTACAACAAGGACGCGTTCAAGGCCGCCGGCCTCGACCCCGAGAAGCCGCCCACCTCCTGGCCGGAAGTCGCCTCCGCCGCCGCCAAGCTCAAGGCCGCGGGCTCCAAGTGCCCGTTCACCACGAGCTGGGTCAGCTGGACGCAGCTCGAGAGCTTCTCCGCCTGGCACAACGTCGAGTACGCAACGAAGAACAACGGCTTCGGCGGCCTGGATGCGCGGCTGGCGTTCAACTCGCCGCTGCACGTGCGCCACATCGAGAACCTGGCCAACATGGCCAAGCAGGGGCTGTTCGTCTACAAGGGCCGCGGCAACAGCGCGGACTCGAGCTACTTCTCGGGCGAGTGCGCAATGATGACCGGCTCCTCCGGCCTCTACGCCAACGTCAAGAAGAACGCCAAGTTCAACTTCGGCATCTCGACCCTGCCCTACTACCCCGACGTGCCCGGCGCGCCGCAGAACACCGTCATCGGCGGTGCCAGCCTGTGGGTGATGTCCGGCAAGAAGCCGGCCGAGTACAAGGGCGTGGCCGCGTTCTTCCAATACCTGGCGCAGGCGCAGGTCGCCTCCGACAGCCACAAGCGCACCGGCTACCTGCCGGTGACCAAGGCCGCCTACGAGCTGACCGAGAAGAGCGGCTTCTACAAGCAGAACCCCGGCACCGACGTCGCGGTGCAGCAGATGATCCGCAAGACGACCGACAAGTCGCGCGGCGTGCGGCTGGGCAACTTCGCGCAGATCCGCACCGTCATCGACGAGGAGCTGGAGCAGGTCTGGGCCGGCCGCAAGTCGCCCAAGGACGGCCTGGATGCGGCGGTCAAGCGCGGCAACGAGCTGCTGGAGCGCTTCCAGAAGGCCAACAAGTCCTGACCCCGCGCGATCGAGGCGACGCCAAGGATGTCCCAACAGAAACGCGTGGTGTTCCGCTCGCGCTGGCTGCCCTGGCTGCTGCTGGCGCCGCAGGCGCTGGTGATCGGCGTGTTCTTCTTCTGGCCGGCCGCGCAGGCGCTGCTGCAGAGCCTGCAGCAGCAGGACGCCTTCGGCCTGTCGACCGAGTGGGTCGGGCTGGCCAACTTCCAGCATCTGCTGGAGGACGACAGCTACCTCGCCTCGTTCAAGACGACGGCCGTGTTCTCGCTGCTGGTGGCGGTGCTGGGGCTGGCGGTGTCGCTGCTGCTGGCCACGATGGCCAACCGCGTCGTGCGCGGCGCGCCGGTCTACAAGACGCTGCTGATCTGGCCCTACGCGGTCGCGCCGGCGATCGCGGGCGTGCTGTGGCTGTTCATGTTCGCGCCGTCCATCGGCGTGGTCGCCTACGGCTTGCAGCGCCTGGGCATCGCCTGGAACCACCTGCTGGACCCTGAGCAGGCCATGGCGCTGGTCGTGATGGCGGCGGTGTGGAAGCAGGTCTCCTACAACTTCCTGTTCTTCCTGGCGGGGCTGCAGTCCATTCCCAAGTCGCTCATCGAGGCCGCCGCGATCGACGGCGCCGGCCCCTGGCGCCGCTTCTGGACCATCACCTTCCCGCTGCTGTCACCGACCTCGTTCTTCCTGCTGGTGATCAACGTGGTCTACGCGTTCTTCGACACCTTCGGCATCATCGACGCGGCCACCCAGGGCGGCCCCGGCAAGGACACCGCCATCCTCGTCTACAAGGTCTACTACGACGGCTTCAAGGCGCTGGACCTGGGCGGCTCGGCCGCGCAGAGCGTCGTACTGATGGCCATCGTGATCACGCTGACCGTGCTCCAGTTCCGTTTCGTCGAAAAGAAGGTGCAGTACTGACATGGTCGAGCGCCGCCCCGCCCTCACGATGCTGTCGCACCTGGTCCTGGTGCTCGGCGTGCTGATCGTCGCGTTCCCGCTGTACATCGCCTTCGTCGCCTCGACGCACACCGCCGCGGAGATCGTCCAGGCCCCGATGCCGCTGCTGCCGGGCGGGCATCTGCTGGAGACCTATTCGGCGGCGCTGTTCGGCAGCAACGGCGCCGGCTCGAAGGCGCCGGTGGGCCAGATGATGTGGATCAGCTTCGTCTGCGCGATGGTCATCGCGCTGGGGAAGATCGCGATCTCGCTGCTGTCGGCCTTCGCGATCGTCTACTTCCGCTTCCCGGCGCGCAATTTCTTCTTCTGGGCCATCTTCGTCACGCTGATGCTGCCGGTGGAGGTGCGCATCGGGCCGACCTACCAGGTCGTCTCCGACCTGAAGATGCTCAACAGCTATGCCGGCCTGACGGTGCCGCTGATCGCCTCGGCGACGGCGACCTTCCTGTTCCGGCAGTTCTTCCTGACCGTGCCCGACGAGCTGGTCGAGGCCGCGCGCATCGACGGCGCCGGGCCGCTGCGCTTCTTCCGCGACGTGCTGCTGCCGCTGTCGCGCACCAGCATCGCGGCGCTCTTCGTGATCCAGTTCATCTACGGCTGGAACCAGTACCTGTGGCCGCTGCTGGTCACCACCGACGAGAGCATGTACCCCGTGGTCATCGGCATCAAGCGGATGATCGGCGGCGGCGACGCGGCCAACGACTGGAACGTCATCATGGCCACCGCGATGCTGGCGATGATCCCGCCGGCGCTGGTCGTGGTGCTGATGCAGCGATGGTTCGTGAAGGGCCTCGTGGACGCCGAGAAGTAAGCCGGTCCACGGCACGCCAGGCAAGAGCGACAAGAGAGACGAGAAAGAGAAGAGAGAGTCCGATGGCCAGCATCTCCCTGCGCAACGTCGTCAAGCGCTATGGCACCGGCGCCAAGGCGAATCCGGTGATCCACGGCGTCGACGCCGAGATCGCCGACGGCGAGTTCGTCGTCATCGTCGGCCCGTCGGGCTGCGGCAAGTCCACGCTGCTGCGCATGGTCGCGGGGCTGGAGGAGATCAGCGGCGGCGAGATCGCCATCGGCGGCCGCGTCGTCAACGAGGTCGAGCCCGCCGATCGCGACATCGCGATGGTGTTCCAGAACTACGCGCTCTACCCGCACATGAGCGTGTTCGAGAACATGGCCTACGGCCTGAAGATCCGCAAGCTGCCGGCCGGGCAGATCCGCGAGCGCGTCGACAAGGCCGCGCGCATCCTGGAGCTCGGCCACCTGCTGCAGCGCAAGCCGCGAGAGCTCTCCGGCGGCCAGCGTCAGCGCGTGGCGATGGGCCGCGCGATCGTGCGCGATCCGCAGGTGTTCCTGTTCGACGAGCCGCTCTCCAACCTCGACGCCAAGCTGCGCGTGCAGACCCGGCTCGAGATCCAGAAGCTGCACCGCGAGCTGGGTGTGACCTCGCTGTTCGTCACCCACGACCAGGTCGAGGCGATGACGCTGGCGCAGCGCATCGTCGTGATGAACGGCGGCCGCATGGAGCAGTTCGGCACGCCGGAGGAGGTCTATGGCCGGCCGGCCACGACCTTCGTGGCGAGCTTCATCGGCTCGCCGGCGATGAACCTGGTGAAGGGGCGCGCCGAATCGGATGCCGCGGGTGCTCGCTTCGTCATCGGGGACAGCGCGCTGCATCTGCCCCGTCCGGCGCCGCGCGAGGGCGAGCTGATCCTGGGCCTGCGGCCCGAGCACGCGCTGCCACACGACGGCCAGGCCGCGGCGGCGGACGCGGCCGCCTGGCCGCTGACGGTGGACATGGTCGAGATGCTGGGCGCGGAACGCCTGGTGTACGGCCGTCTCGGCGGCGCTCCCTTCACGCTGCGCATCGATGGCACCGACACGCCGCCCAGTCCCGGCGACACGGTGCTGTTGAAGGCGCCGGGCGAGCGGCTACATTGGTTCGACCCGGCGACCGGGCAGCGCGTGGACTGAGCGCCACCAACGGCGCCGCCAATCGCGCCGCAGACAGGGAGACCGACATGACCGCCCCGACCCATCCGCTCGACGAGCCCACGTGGCCCTGGTCCCTGCCCTTCTGGGTGGCGCACCGCGGCGCGGGCAAGCTGGCGCCGGAGAACACGCTGGCCGCCTTCCGCGAAGGCGCGCGCCACGGTTATCACGCCTTCGAATGCGACGTGAAGCTGAGCGCCGACGGTGTGCCCTTCCTGCTGCATGACGCGACGCTGGACCGCACGACCCCGATGCGTGGCCGCGCCGCCGACCTGACCTGGAGCGAGCTGTCGCGGCTGGACGCGGGGCGCTGGCACAGCCGCGCCTTCGCCGGCGAGCCGCCGCCCAGCCTCGACGCGGTCGCGGCCTTCGTGCGCCGCAACCAGCACGCGCTGAACATCGAGATCAAGCCCACGCCGGGCGACGAGTTCCGCACCGGCGAGGTCGTCGGCCGCGAGGTGCTGCGCCTGTGGGGCGAGACCGCGCCGGTGTCGGTGCTGTTCAGCAGCTTCCAGCCGGAGGCGCTGCGCGGCGCGCGCGAGACCGCGCCGCAGGTGCCGCGCGGGCTGCTGCTCGACAAGCTCGAGGGCGACGGCTGGCTGCAGCTGGCGCAGTCGCTGGGCTGCCGCGCCGTGATCACGCATTACGCGCTGATGGACCAGGCGCTGGTGACGCGCCTGCATGAGGCGGAGATGAAGGCGCTGGTGTACACCGTCAACGACGCCGCGGCCGCGCAATGGCTGATCGCCAATGGCGTGGACGGCATCATCACCGACGCGGTCGACCGCTTCAGCCCGACCGCCTGAGGACCGCCCGCTCAGCGGGACGGGCCGCGCAGTTCGTCGAGCGAGGTCATGCCATAGATGCAGGTGTCGCAGGACTGGCCGGCGACATCGAGCGCGTCCTGCCGCAGTTGCCCCTCGAGCGTGAAGCCGCAGCGCTCCGCGACCACGCGGCTGGCGGCGTTGCGCGCGTCGGTGCGGATCTCCATGCGTCTGGCGCGCAGCCGCTCGAAGCCCATGCGCGCGAGAGCCCGCACGGCCTCGCTGGCCAGGCCGCGCCCGGTATGGGCCGGGCCCAGCCAGTAGCCGATCTCGAAGCGCCGCACCCTCCATTCGAGCGCATGCAGCCCCGCGCCGCCGATCAGGCGGCCCGCGTGGCCATCGGCGTTGCGCTCGTGCACGTGGTACGCGAGGTGCTGCCGCTGCAGGAACTGCGCCTGCATGCGGCGGGCGACGGCCTCGGACTGCTCGACGCTCGGGACCTCGTGGGCCCAGGGCATCCACGGCAGCAGGTGCTCGCGGGCCTCGAGCACCGCGCGGTTCAGCGCGATGCCGTCACCGGCCTGCGGGCTGAGCAGGACCAGGCGTTCGGTCTCCAGGCGGTGGGGAACTTCGATGAGGATGGGATCGTCGGCGGACATGGGACGCATGAGGGATGGGGCGATCAGTTGCCGTTGACGGGTTGCAGGTTCGCGGCTGCGGGCGGCGCGCCGGGCATGGCCTCGGCGCCAAGCACGGGCTCTTCGTCCTCGACCTTGGGCAGCGTCTTCACCGTGCGGATCGCCCGGACCTGCCAGGCGAGCCCCGCCAGCAGCAGCGCGCCCACACCCGCGAAGGCCAGCGCCGCGCGCAGGCTGACGTGCTCGCCCAGCCAGCCGCCGATCAGCGCGCCGGGTCCGGCGGGGATGAGGATCAGCCAGCGCATCGTGCTCGTCATCCGGCCCAGCAGCGGGCCCGGCGTGACGGCCTGCCGCAGCGACAGGAAATTGATGAAGATGAACACGGCGCCGACGCCGAACATGAACAGCGTGAACGCGAAGGCGGCCACGCCCAGCGCGTTGGCCGGCGCGACGCACAGGGCCGCCCAGCCGATGCCGCACAGCGCGAAGCCGCTCACCAGGCAGGGGCCGGGGCCGATGCGCGCGCTGACACGGTGGCCGATGGCGCTCGCCAGCACGGTACCGGCGCCGAGCGCGATGTAGGACAGGCCGACGCTCTGCGCCGACAGCCCCAGCACCCGCGTGGCGAAGAGGATCTGCACCACTTGCGCCGCCTGGTTGAACATCTGCCAGCCGCCGACCGCGCAGGCCAGCGCGACCAGCATGCGCTTGCCGCGCACGAAGGCGATGCCGGCCTTGAGATCGCGCCAGAAGTGCGCGCCGTCCAGGCGATGCAGGGTCTCGTTGACCCGGACGCCGCGCAGGATCGCCGCGGAGATGACCAGCAGCAGCGCGTCGACCGCCAGCGCCAGTGGCGCGCCGACCAGCTTGATGAGCGCGCCGGCGACGCCGGGGCCGGCGACCTCGGCGCCGGACGAGGCGAGCGCGTTCTTCGCGTGCGCCTCGACCAGCCGGTCACGGCTGACGACCTGCGTGAGCACGATCTGCGAGGCGCTGCCGGCGATCGTGTAGACGGTGCCAAGCAGGAAGCCGACGAAGTAGAGCCACGGCATGCCGAGCCAGCCCATCCAGTGCGCGAGCGGCACGGAACCGACGGCCACGGCGAGCGTCAGTTCGCCCACGATGTAGACGGGCAGCTTGCGCACGCGGTCGAGCCAGACGCCGGCGGGAAGCGAGAACAGCCCGAAGGGCACCAGTTCCATCGCGGTGAGCAGGCCCATCTGCGTCGGCGACGCGTGCAGCAGCACGGCCGCGGTGAGCGGCAGCGCCAGCAGCGTGATCTGCCCGCCCAGCGAGCTGATCAGGATCGAGGTCCACAGGCGCCGGTAGACCAGGTTGCGCAGCAGGTCGCCGGCGGGCAGCCGCAGCAGATCGAGGAAGCGGTCGAGCAGACGGTCGACCCACGTGGAAGGCCTCTTGGGCAGCATGACGGAACTCCGGAAGCGGTCCGGGCTTGGCGTCGTGCGCCGAGACGGACCGGGCGGTCGCGGCGCGGAAGGCGCCTCGATCGCGGAAAGCAGGGACCTGGTGCGCCGGCTCGTGCCGAGCCGGCAAGGCGTCGCGCTGGACGCCTACGGTCGTCGCGCCAGCCCGCGGATGCCAGGCGCGCGCACCGACGCCAGGGCGTCGTGTTTGGTGCGGTCGAGCAGCTTGGTCATCGGCGGGCTCCGATCGGGGATCGTGGCGTGAGAGCTTCCGGGGAGGAAGAAGGCGCCGATGCTATCAGCGCTTCTTTGCTATCGACAAGTGAGGAAAGACAGGGCAAGACACCCTGTCGCTGATGTCGTCACCAGAGGCGGACGTGGATCGTGCCGTCGGGTTCGACGGCCGTGACCTCGAAGCGCTGGCCGCCCGGCAAGGGGTCGTCGAAGACTTCGCCCAGACTGAGCGCCGCATCGACGAATCCGCTGCTGGCGTTGGTCGTGCCGGGGTGCAGATCCAGCAGCCAGGTGCTGGCCGAGGGGCCCGGGCCCGCGGTGGCCTGCCGGATGAGCAGGCCGTGGACGGTCGTTTCCGGCACCGTGTGATGCGTCGAGCCGTTGCGGAAGTTGTCGTAGGGGCCGCCGCAGGGGACGCGGGTCTCCAGCCAGTAGTCGCGGCCGGGCGTCGTCGATGCCAGGCGCAGCGCGCGCGGCGCGCCGTTGGCCATGGCGCAGTACAGCGGCCGCAGCCGGAATGTTCCGGGCCCGCTCACCGTGAGGACCTCGTCCGGCGCCAGCCAGCCCAGATCGTGCGCGCGCGAGGCGGCGAAGAGCCGGGGATTCGTGTCCATCGGGCTGTAGTCATTGCCCGGCTTCGGGCCGGGATGCGAGACCCGGCCGGTCGAGCCCATGGCGTCGGTCGGATCGCCTTGAGCATCTTCGGTGCAGCGGTCCGACATGGACACCCGCCGGTCCGCCGCGTCCAGGCAGGTCACGGTGCGCGCGTGGCCCAGCCCGAGGTTGTGTCCCATTTCGTGGACCAGCGTGCGCAAGGTCAGCGGCGAGGTGTCGGGCGTGTCCGACTTGTCGAAATAGACGACGCGCATGCCGTGATTGGCCTTGCCGATCGCGCCCACCGTGCCGACGCCGTTGGAGCAGCCGGTCACCCGGGGGGTGATGTAGAAGGTCGTGCCATAGCCGGAGGGATCGTGTCCATGCTTGATCGCCTCGGCCTTCGCCGCGGCGGCCCAGGTGTCGGTCGAGCAGTCGAGCCCCGACGGCTCGGGAATCGTGACCTCGATGACCTCCCCCGCGACCGGAGCGTCCGGTGGCAGCAGCGCCCGGTTGGTCACATTCAGGCGGCCGCCCGACGCGAGCCGGTAGAAGGACCTCAGGCTCGGCGCCTCGCTCGCGAAGAGCATCCTGTGGAGTTCATCGACCGAGCGCTGATTGCGGCGCGACGGCGTGGAGACGAGCACGCCCAGCACGGTCCGGTGGACCACCTCGGCGGGATACGGGGTTCCCGTTTCCACCGGGGTCTCGAAGGCCTCGACAGCGCGGGTTGGGGATGGGGCTGGATCGCCGCCTCCGCATGCCGCCAGGCTGACGGCGACTGCAAGGAAGAGGGGCTTGATCAACTCATTCATGGGCTTTCCATCAGCAAGGATTGACCAGCCCCTAGTTAGAGAGAAGCAGCCGAATGGTTCACCTTGCGATGGAAGCGATGTCGATGCGGAACGCTGCGCGTGCCGCCCCGGCGCCGTCAGGTCTTACCAGCCGACCGCCGCGCCATCGCGGCGCGGATCGCTCGCGGCGACGTAGCCGTCGACCGCCGGATCACCCAGGCGCCAGATGAACTGGCCAGCGCCGAAGTCCTGGTAGCTGTCGTGGATGTCGCCGATCTGGTGACCGAGCGCGCGCAGGCCTTCGATCGTGGCGGGCGGCATCGTCGGTTCGACGTTGATCGACCGGCCCTCGTTGAAGCGCCAGCGCGGCGCGTCGCAGGCGGCCTGCGGGTGCTGGCGGTAGTCGAGCATGCGCACCAGCGTCTGCATGTGCCCTTGCGGCTGCATGTTCCCGCCCATCACGCCATAGCTCATCTGCGGCTGGCCGTCCTTCATCAAGAAGGCCGGGATGATGGTGTGGAAGGGCCGCTTGCCCGGCTCGACGACGTTGGCGTAGCCCGCCTCGCGGGTGAAGCCGTGACCGCGGTTCTGCAGCGACAGGCCATAGCCCGGCACCACCACGCCGGAGCCGAAGCCCATGTAGTTGCTCTGGATGAAGCTGACCATCATGCCGCTCTCGTCGGCCGCGGTCAGGTAGATCGTGCCGCCCTTGACCGGATTGCCGGCCTGGAAGTCCTGGGCCTTGTTCCTGTCGATGAGCCTGGCGCGCGTGGCGAGATAGCCGGGATCGAGCAGCTCGTCGACCTGGACCTTCATCGCCCGAGGATCACCGACGTGGCGGTAGACATCCGCGAACGCCAGCTTCATGGCCTCGATCTGCAAATGCTGGGAGGCCGTCGAGTCGGCCGGCAGCGCGGCCAGGTCGAACTGCTTCAGGATGCCGAGCGCGATCAGCGCGGCGATGCCCTGCCCGTTCGGCGGGATCTCGTGCAAGGTGTGGCCGGCGTAGTCCATCGAGATCGTGTCCACCCATTGCGGCGCATAGGCGGCAAAGTCGGCGGCGGTGATCGCGCCGCCGGTCTCGCGCGCGAAGGCGGCGGTGGCTTCGGCGATCTCGCCGCGATAGAAGGCCTCGCCACGGGTGCCGGCGATGAGCCGCAGCGTCCGGGCCGCGCCAGGGAAGCGGAACTGCTCGCCCACCCGCGGCGCGCGTCCGTGCGGCAGGAAGGTCTGCGCGAAGCCGGGCTGCGAGACCAGGTCAGCGACCTCGGACGCCATCCGCCACTTGCCCTGCACCACCACCGGGACGGCGTAGCCGCGCTCGGCGATCTCGATCGCCGGAGCCATCAGGTCGGCGAAGGGCAGCTTGCCGTAGCGCTCGCTCAGCGCGACCCAGCCGCCCACCGCCCCCGGCACGGTCACCGTGTCCCAGCCGCGGCGGGGCATCGCCGTGCCGGCGCCATGCTTGCGATCGAAGTAGTCCGGCGTCCACGCCCGGGGCGCGATGCCCGAGGCGTTCAACCCTTGCAGCGAACGGCCGTCCCACACGATCGCGAAGGCGTCGGAACCCAGTCCGTTGCTGCAGGGCTCGACCAGCGTCATGCAGGCGGCCGTCGCGATCGCGGCGTCGACCGCATTCCCACCTTGGGCCAGGATGCGCAGACCGGCCTGCGCGGCCAGCGGATGCGAGGTCGACACGACATTGCGCGCGAACACCGGGCTGCGCTGGCTGGCGTAGCCGCAGGTCCAGTCGAAGGCATGGGGGATGGCGGTCATCGAGAGTCTCCAGGAGCTGGTCGGATGCCCAGCGGGCGTGCGGGCGATCTTGCCCGAGCGCTCGCGGCGGCGACAGCGCGCAAGACCTGACGCGTGAAGGACCCGTGCGGATCTCGTAACGCATTGCAAAGCTGAGGATCGGTGTCAACACATCGTGTCGCCGCGCCGTTGTCTGCTCACCTTGTTCAACCCGCTGGAGTAAACCAGATGCAAGCCTTCAAGACCGTCAAGACCCTGGCCCTGATCCCCGCCCTGCTGATTGCCGGCGCCGCGATGGCCCAAGGCACCGCCACCCCGGCTGCCCCCGCCACGCAAGCCGCTCCGGCGGCGACCGCCGCGCCGGCGTCCGACGCCAAGGCCGAGCACAAGGGCAAGCACCACAAGGCCGGCGAAAAGACCGCTCACAAGACCCACAAGAAGGCCGACAAGGCTGAGAAGCCCGCCGACGGCGCTTCCGCCGCCAAGTAATCGGCCACGGAGTCCGGGGCGCCTCGGCGGCGTCCCTGGCGACCAAAAAAAACCGCAGCACCGGGCAACCGGTCTGCGGTTTTGTTCTTTGCGGCTGGCCGCTTCGGCCAGGCAGCCGATGTCGGATCAGGCCGCCAGCGCGATCGGGATGACGCGGGCCGGGCTGGCGCAAGTCACGCCGTGGGCTGCGGCGCAGGCGCGCAGCGCCTCGTCGAACACCTCGCGCGCGCAGTCGTGGCAGCTGCCGCAGGCCGAGGCGACCTGCGTCTCGTCCTGGAGCACGTCGAAATTGTGCACGCCGTCGGCGACGCTGCGGCGGATGTCGCGGTCGGAAACTCGGTGGCAGAGGCAGACGATCATGGGGCGGGAAGTCAGGATGAACCTGGGATGGCCGCGATCCTAACGCAAACGCGAATTCATCTCAATTAGATCGCAGTGCCCCTGCGCCATGTCGGAGAACTGGCCGTGATCGACGCCACGCCAGCACCGCGCGGACGAAAAAAAGCCCCGCCGAGGCGGGGCTGCGGGGCTTGGCGCGGGCTGGGTCCCCGGGACGGGCGTGGCTGGCGTTCAGCTGGCGTCGCCCATCTGGCTCTGCAGCCAGTTCTGTTCGCCAACCTGGGCGATCAGCTCGATCTGCGTCTCCAGGTGGTCGATGTGCTCTTCGGTGTCGGAGAGGATTTCCTCGAGCACCTCGCGCGACACGTAATCGCGCACGCTTTCGCAGTAGGCGATGGCTTCCTTGAGCAGTGGATGGCTGCCCGTCTCGATCTTCAGGTCGCAGTGCTGGACCTCGACGGCGTTCTCGCCGATGTAGAGCTTGCCCAGGTCCTGCAGGTTCGGCAGGCCTTCCAGCATCAGGATGCGGTCCATCAGCTTGTCGGCGTGCTTCATCTCTTCGATGGACTCGGCGTACTCGTGCTTGGCCAGCTTCTCGAAACCCCAGCTCTTCAGCATCCGGTAATGCAGGAAGTACTGGTTGATCGCGGTGAGCTCGTTCTTCAACTGCGCGTTCAAGTACTCGATGACCTTGGCGTCGCCCTTCATCTTCTTCTCCTCAGAGTCCGTGTGGAATGGCGCGCATTGTCCTCATCCCTACGGCGAATGGGGACAAGACCCACCCTGCCCGCTCTGCATGCGAAGCGTTCGCAGCCACGTTTCGCCTCTCGACGCCGCCCCCTCCGATCAAGAAAAGGACAAAAAGATCAATCGCCGCGATCATCGGTTGCTATTGCGAATGGTTCTCATTAAGATGAGTCCATGAACGCCCATCACCACCCCCACATCGAGGCCCTGCAAGCCGTTGCGCTGGACGGCGCGCGGGTCGCCGCAGGATCGCCGCGCGAAGCGGCCCCGCTGATCCAGCGCCGGCGCATCAGCAGCCAGGCGCTGATGGGCAACGACCGCGAGGTCGAGATCGAGCACGCCGGCCAGCTCTACCGGCTGCGCGTGACGTCGCTGGGCAAGCTCATCCTGACCAAGTGATGGCCTGAGCCCGCCGGACGGCGGCCGGCCGAGGACCGGCCCGCGCCCGGCGTTCCCTTCGTTTCCCGACTCCCGGCCGTCCGAGAGGACCGCCCGCACCAGCCCGCGTCCGTGCCAGCCCGTGCGAGATCCAAGAACTACAAGGATTTCGACACCATGCTTCTGCGCCCGACGCCTGTTGCGCTCGCTTTATCGCTCGCGTTCCCGCTGGCTTTCGCGCCGGTGATGGCTCAGACCACGCCGCCCTCCCCGAATGATTCCGCCGCCGACAAACCCCAGCAGCTCGGTGAGCTGACCGTCTCCGCGACCCGGACCGAACGTTCGACCGATGCCGTGCCCAACACGGTGACGGTGAAGAACCGCAAGCAGCTCGATCGCCGCGACGCGCGCGACCTGAAGGACCTGCTTTCCGACGAAGTCGACATCGATGTTCCCGCGATGGCGCCGCGCTTCACGGCGGTGAGTTCGTCGCTGGGCCGCGCGGGCAACGAGGGCCTGAACATCCGCGGCCTCGAGGGCAACCGCGTGCTGATGATGGTGGACGGCATCCGCGTGCCGCAGAGCTTTTCGTTCGGTCCCTTCTACAGCGGCCGCGCGGACTTCGTCGACCTGTCGAGCCTGGCCGGCGCCGAAGTGCTGCGCGGGCCGACCTCGACCTCCTACGGCAGCGACGGCCTGGCCGGCGCGCTGAGCCTGCGCACGCTGTCGCCGGAGGACCTGCTGGTCGACGGCAAGACCTTCGCCGGCACTGCGCGGATCGGGCTGGCGACGGTCGACAGCTCCAGGTACGCGAGCGCTGCGCTCGCCTTCGGATCGGGCGACTGGAGCAGCCTGGTGCAGGCCTCGGTGCGGCGCGGCCACGAGACGAAGAATCGCGGCGACGACAACCGTCCCAACGAGCTGCGCTCCAAGCCCAATCCGTCCGACATCGACACCGACAGCCTGATGGCCAAGCTCGGCTATCGCGTCAACGCGAACCATCGGCTGATGGGCACGGTCGAGTACCGCCAGCGCAAGACCGACACCGACGTGCTGAGTGCCGTGACCGCCAGCGGCACCGTCCTGGGCACGCGGGCGAGCGACAAGCTCGAGCGCGGCCGCGTCTCGCTGGAGCACCGCTACGAGGACCTCAACGCGCCCTGGATCCAGCAGGTCACGACCAAGGTGTACCTGCAGGACAGCCAGACGCGGCAATGGTCCTTCGAGGACCGCAGCAGCGCCGCCGATCGCACCCGCACGGGCACCTACAAGGAGCGCCTGATCGGGCTGAGCACGCAGGCGCAGACGCAGCTCGCGAACCAGCGCCTGACCTACGGCCTGGATGCGAGCCGCAACCAGGTGCGCGCGCTGCGCGACGGCACGCCCAACAGCGGCGAGTTCCCCAACAAGCCCTTCCCCGACACGACCTACACGCTGGCGGGCGCCTTCGTGCAGGACGAGATCGAGGCCGGCGACTTCAGCGTCATCCCCGCGCTGCGTTTCGAGCATTACAAGCTCGCGCCCCAGAGCGGCGGCTACACCGGCGCCGTGGCCACGCTGAGCGACCAGGCCGTCACGCCGCGGCTGGGCGTGATCTGGCGCGCCTCGCCGCTGGTGCAGCCCTACGTGCAATGGGCGCAGGGCTTCCGCGCGCCGGCGCCGGACCAGGTCAACAACAGCTTCTCGAATGCCGCGGCGGGCTACACCAGCATCGCCAATCCCAACCTCAAGGCCGAGCACGCCAACAGCTGGGAACTGGGCCTGCGCGGCCGCTTCGACGAAACGCTGCGCTGGCAGCTCAGCGCCTACGACAACCGCTATCGCGACTTCATCTCGCAGGAGATCGTCAGCGGCTCGTTCCGCCCGAACGACCCGGCGGTGTTCCAGTACGTCAACCTGGAGCAGGCCCGCATCAAGGGCGTCGAGGCACGCCTCGTCTGGGACGTGATGCCGGGCTTGAACCTGAACGCCTCGGTCGCGAAGTCGCGCGGGCACAGCATCCGCAATGGCGTCGAGACGCCGCTGGACACGGTGCAGCCGCTGCGCGGCAAGCTCGGCGCGCGCTACGACACCGGGCCGTGGTCGCTGGATGCGACCTGGGTCCACAGCTCGGGCAAGAAGCCGTCGGACGTCAGTTCGGCGACCCTCTTCACGCCGAAGAAATACGACGTCATCGACCTCGGCGGCGAATACCGCTTCGACAAGACCTTCCGCGTCACCGCCGCGGTGACCAATGTCTTCGACCGGAAGTACTGGCGCTGGAGCGACGTCAACGGCGTCGCCAACGATGCCCGCTCGCTGTCGACGATCGATGCCTTCACCGCGCCGGGCCGCGCCTTCCAGGTGTCCCTGCGCGCCGATTTCTGACGAGGAGTCCCCTTCCATGCATGCCAGCTTCACTGCCCTGCGACAGGCCTTCGCCACCGCGCGCCAGGAGCGCAAGGCCCGCCACCGCGACATCGCCAGCGCGCTCAGCGTGTCCGAAGGCGAGCTGCTCGCCGCGCACGCCGGCCCGTTCGCGGACGGCGAGTCGCCGCTGCGCGCGCGCCGCCTGCGCGCCGAGTGGCAGGACCTGATCGGCGCGCTCGAGCCGCTGGGCCCGCTGATGGCGCTGACCCGCAACGAGTCCTGCGTCCACGAGAAGGTCGGCGTCTACCGCGGCGCCAGCGCGCAGGGGCCGCAGCGGCTGGTCGGCCTGGTGCTGGGCGGCGACATCGACCTGCGCATCTTCTACAGCCATTGGCGCCATGGCTTCGCCGTCGTCGAGCGGCTGTCCGATGGCGCCGAGCAGCGCAGCCTGCAGTTCTTCGACGCGGCCGGCCAGGCCATCCACAAGATCTTCCTGCGTCCGGACAGCGAGCTGCCGGCCTACGAGGCGCTGGTCGAGCGCTTCGCGGCCGAGGATCAGCAGCCGGGCCTCGAACCCGGCGCGGCCTGGCAGGAGCCGGCGGAGTCGCCGGACGAGGCGATCGACGTCGCCAGCTTCCGCGGCGAATGGGCGTCGCTGCGCGACACGCACGATTTCTTCGGCCTGCTCAAGCGCCATGGCCTGAGCCGCACGCAGGCGCTGCGCCTGGCCGAGCCGCGCTTCGCGCAGCCGGTGCCGGTGTCCAGCGCGCAGGAGCTGCTGAGCCGCGCGGCGCAGGAAGGCGTGTCCCTCATGGTCTTCGTCGGCAATGCCGGGATGATCCAGATCCACAGCGGCCCGGTGCACAAGGTCGCGATGATGGGCCCGTGGGTCAACGTGCTCGATCCGGGATTCAACCTGCATCTGCGCGAGGACCACATCGCCAGCGCCTGGATCGTGCGCAAGCCCACGGTGGACGGACTGGTGTGCTCGCTGGAGCTGTTCGACGCCAAGGGCCGGACCATCGCGATGATGTTTGGCGAACGCAAGCCCGGCCAGGCCGAGCGCTGCGACTGGCGCAAGCTGCTGGAGAGCCTGGTCGCAGGCGCGCCGGAGGCATTGCCGTGCTGAGCCGGCGTCAAGCGCTCTCGCTCGCGCCGGCGGTGGCGCTGCTGACGGTCGGTGGCCGAGCGGCGGCTGCGCCGCAGCGCGTCATCAGCGTCGGCGGCGCGCTGACCGAGCTCATCTACGAACTCGGCGCACAGGCCGAGCTGGTGGGCGTGGACAGCACCTCGCTGTACCCGGCCGCGGCGACGAAGCTGCCCAATGTCGGCTACGCGCGCACGCTCGCCGCCGAAGGTCTGCTGTCGCTGGCGCCAACGATGATCGTCGCCACCGAGGACGCCGGTCCGCCGGCGGTGCTGCGCCAGCTCGAATCGGCCCAGGTGCCGCTGCACGTGCTGCGCGCCGAGCACCGCTTCGAGGGCGTGATCGAGCGCACCCGGCGCCTGGGCGGCCTGCTTGGCCGGCCGGCGCAGGCCGAGCAGCTCGCCCAGAGGCTGCAAGCCGAGTGGACGGCGAGCCGCGCGCAGGTCGCCAGGCTGGCGGCCGGTCATCGCGCCCCGCGCGTGCTCTTCGTGCTGTCGAACGCCGCGAACCAGGCGCGCATCGCGGGCGCCGCCACGGCGGCCGACGCGATGATCGGCTACGCGGGCGCGGTCAACGCGCTCGGCGACACGCAGGGCTACAAGATGCTGTCGCCGGAGGCGGCGATCGCGGCGGCGCCCGACGTGATCCTCGCGACGACGCAAGGTGTCGAGGCCAGCGGCGGCATCGAGGGACTGCTCAAGCTCCCCGGCCTGGCTCAGACGCCGGCCGGGCAGAACAAGCGCGTGCTGGTGATGGAGACGATGGCGCTGCTCGGCTTCGGTCCGCGCGCGCCACGCGCGCTGGCCACACTCGCGCAGGGCCTGCATGCGCCGGCGGGCACGGCCAGGACGGCGTGAACGCCGCGGCCCGGACGAGGCGATGAACACGCTCGGATCCGCCCTGCCCTCGCCCGTCGCCGCCCGGCGGACGCGCCGCGCGTGGCCGCGGCCGATGCTGCTCGCGCTGACGCTGGTGCTGACGGTGATCGCCGCCGCCCAGTTCGGCGCGGTGCCGATCGCCGCCGCGGACTGGCTGAATGGCCCGTGGAGCGAAGCGCCCAAGAGCGGCGGCGCGCATGTGCTGTGGCAGCTTCGGCTGCCGCGCCTCGGGCTGACGCTCGCGGTGGGCGCGGCGCTCGGCTTGTCGGGCGCGCTGAGCCAGGCGCTGTTCCGCAATCCGATGGCGGAGCCCGGCCTGCTGGGCGTCACCAGCGGCGCCGCCGCCGCGGTGGCGCTGACGCTGACGGTCTTTGCCGGCCTGCACACGGCGTTGCCCGCCGAGATGCGGCTGTGGCTGCTGCCGCTGGTCGGCTTCGCCGGCGCGGTGGCGGTGTGCTTCGCGCTGGACCGGCTGTCGCGCTGGCTCGCGCCGGGATCGATCGCGGCACTGCTGCTCTGCGGCCTCGCGCTGCAGGCGATGACCTTCGCGATCGTCGGCCTGTGCAGCTTCATCGCCAGCGACGAGCAACTGCGCGCGATCAACTTCTGGACGCTGGGCTCGCTGGCCGGCGCCAACTGGACCATGGCCGCGGTGATGAGCGGCGCGCTGCTGGCGCTGGGCACCATCGCCCTGCGCGTGGCGCCGCGCCTGAACGCGCTCGCGCTGGGCGAGGCCGCGGCGGCGCACGTGGGCATCGATGTCGAACGGCTGCGCTGGCAATGCATCGCGATGGTTGCGCTGCTCTCGGCGTTGGCGGTCGCGTGGTGCGGCAGCATCGGCTTCATCGGTCTGATGGCGCCTCACCTCGCGCGGCAGCTCGTCGGCGCGGACCAGCGCCTGGTGCTGCCGAACGCGATGCTCGCCGGGGCGCTGCTGCTGGTGGTCGCGGACACCCTCGCGCGGACGCTGGCGGTGCCGGCGGAGATTCCGGTCGGCGTGTTCAGCGCGCTGATCGGCGCGCCGTGGTTCCTGGTCCTGCTGCGCGGCGCGGTGCGCCGCATGGGGAGCGCCTGATGACCGCGTTGCTGACGCTGCAGGACGTGCGCGTGGCGCTGGGCGCCACGGCGATCGGTCCGTTGAGCTTGCGTGTCGATGCGGGCGAACGCATTGCGATCCTCGGCCCCAGCGGCGCGGGCAAGTCGACGCTGCTGCGCCTGATCGCGCGGGAACTGCGCCCTGGCGGCGGCTCGCTGCACTTCGCCGGACAGCCGCTGGCGTCCTGGTCGCCGGCCGAGCTCGCGCGGCGCCGGGCGGTGCTGCCGCAGCAGCATGGGGTCGCCTTCGGGCTGCCGGTGGAACTGGTCGTCGCGCTCGGACGCGTCGCGCGTCAGGGCGATGGCCGCCAGGACGCGATCGTGCGCGAAGCGCTGATGCACGCGCAGGCGGAGCATCTCCACGGCCGCCGTTTCGACACGCTCTCGGGCGGCGAGCAGGCGCGGGTGCAACTCGCCCGCGTGTTGGCGCAGGCCTGGGATTCGCGCGATGGCCTGCTGCTCGTCGACGAGCCGGTGGCCGCGCTCGATCCGGGGTTGAGCGTGTCGTTGATGGCGGCGATGTCGGCGTTCGCGCAGGCGCGCGGACACACGCTGATCGCGGTGCTGCATGACCTGAACCTCGCGATGAACCACTTCGACCGGCTGTGGCTGATGAAGGCGGGCCGGCTGCTCGCGGACTGCGACGCGCTGCCGGCGACGCTGCCGCTGCTGGAGCAGCTCTACGACACGCGCCTGCGGATGCTCAAGGATGAGCATGGCCTGGCGATCCTGCCGATGCTGGGCGCGATGGAGGCGAGGACGTGAGCGCGCCGGCGCTGCGGCTGCGCGGCGGCCCGCCGCGATGGACGGGTTGGGCGATCGCCGGCGCGATTCACGCGGGCATGCTGCTGGCGCTCGCGAGCGCCTTCGCGCCGAGTCCCAAGGCCCCCGCGCCGGTCACGATCAGCGCCCGGCTGCTGCCCTCGGCGAATTCGCCCGCGGTCGCGGCTCCGCCGTCGCAGATCGCGCTGCCGCGCTCGATGCTGAGCGTGCCTCCGATGCCGGACATCCCGCCTCCTCCGGTTCAGATCACGCCGGCCGCTGCC
>Ga0209256_1001847_pt1 | contig 19634 bp, 16 predicted proteins | sample AraplaCol_mCL_r2_2_FD_184270 | JGI IMG/M metagenome (GOLD analysis project Ga0209256, IMG submission 184270) | Arabidopsis root microbial communities from North Carolina, USA - plate scrape MF_Col_mCL_r2 (SPAdes) (version 3) | ecosystem: Host-associated > Plants > Roots > Endosphere | place...
TTTTGAAACGAATGACGACCCAGCAGAAAAAATCTTCGACACGCCAGGGCTTCAAGACCGGTGAATCGATCGTCTATCCGGCCCACGGCGTTGGCCAGATCGTGGCGATCGAAGAGCAGGAAGTCGCCGGCATGAAGCTTGAGCTTTTTGTCATCGATTTCGAGAAGGACAAGATGCGCCTGAAAGTGCCAGTGGCCAAGGCCGTCAGCATCGGTATGCGCAAGCTCTCCGAAACCGATTTCGTCGATCGCGCGTTGAAGGTTGTGCAGGGCAAGGCTCGCGTGAAGCGCACCATGTGGTCGCGCCGCGCCCAGGAATACGATGCCAAGATCAATTCCGGCGACCTGATTTCCATCGCGGAAGTCGTGCGCGATCTCTACCGCGCCGAAAACCAGCCGGAACAGTCCTATTCCGAACGCCAGCTCTATGAAGCTGCCCTCGACCGCATGGCGCGCGAAATCGCTGCCGTCAACAAGATGTCGGAAACCGAAGCTGTTCGCCTCGTCGAGGCCAACCTCAGCAAGGGTCCGAAGCGCGGCAAGGCGATTGACGAAGACGACGCTCAGGACGAAGCTGCATAAGCTGTCCGACTGCACTGAGACTACCAAAAAGCCCGGCCATCGCGCCGGGCTTTTTCTTTGATCGCATGGAACTTTTGCCGTCCGGGCGCATTTATAAAGGCCGGCAGAAGCGCGCCGCTTTCGCGCCGGGCGATCTTGCTTCTGTGATCCCGTCACCGTTCAGGTTCGTGACTTCGAAGTTAGGGCGCCGCGTCGTTTCTTCAAGTTTCGACATCGCGGCGCGAGACGCCCCCTGCTGCCGGACACTGCATCCGTCCGGCCTTTTGGACTTCACACGCAATGGCGCCCGGCGCCAGTCACGGAGTGATCGATGAAGACTCTCACTGCAGACCGGCGGATGATCAAGTTCGCAATGGAGGCGCCCTATCTCGAGCGCGACGAGGAGCACAAGCTGGCGCAAGCCTGGCGAAACGACAACGATCAGGAAGCCCGCAACAAGATCGCCATGTCGCATATGCGTCTGGTGATCTCGATGGCCGCGAAGTTTCGCAATTTCGGCCTGCCGATGGGCGATCTCGTCCAGGAGGGCCATATCGGTCTCCTGGAGGCGGCGGCCCGTTTCGAGCCGAGCCGCGAGGTCCGCTTCTCCACCTATGCCACCTGGTGGATCCGGGCGTCGATGCAGGACTATGTCCTGCGCAACTGGTCGATCGTCCGCGGCGGCACCAGTTCGGCGCAGAAGGCCCTGTTCTTCAACCTTCGGCGTCTTCGCGCCCGGCTTGCCCAGGGCGACAGACAGCTTACATCGCAGGCTATGCATGAGGAGATCGCCGCCGCCCTCGGCGTCAGCATCGCCGACGTGCAGACGATGGATGCACGTCTCTCTGGCAGCGACACCTCGCTGCAGGCGCCGGTCGGCGGCAGTGATTCCGATGGCGGTGAACGGCTGGATTTCCTCGCCAGCGACGCGCCGCTGCCGGACGAGCAGGTGAGCGAGATGATCGACGGCGAACGGGCTCGTGTGTGGCTGCGCGACGCGCTGTGCGCGCTGACGGAGCGCGAAATGCGCATCATCCGCGCCCGGCGGCTGACGGAAGAAGGAGCGACGCTCGAAGAGCTCGGCATCGATCTCGGTATATCCAAGGAACGTGTGCGGCAGATCGAAACTCGGGCGCTGGAGAAGCTCCGCGCGGCCCTGGCGACGCGAGCGCCGGCGCTGACCGCAGGCATTCATTGACCGCCTGACGCCGACCGTCTGCCGCCATGCCCGTGCTATTCGCCGGAACCCCGCATTGCGCCGGGAAGCGGCGCTGTCCGCTGTCAATTTGGCGATGACGATTGGCGCAGGGTGCTTTCGTTCGTGACCGTTCAGGCGCCTCGCGACGTGCTTGCCTAGCAGATGGCAGGCAATTCACGCTCGCAACCGAACGCGCTTCAGCTGCGCCTGTCTCAATCCTATTCGGAAACGATCTTCACCCTGTCGCCCGGCTTCACCGTCGAGCTGACCTGCATCGCATTGATCACCCGGAAGAGGTCGAGCTTACGATCGGTTCCCATCATGCGGGCCGACAACGTGGTGATCGTGTCGCCGGGCCGGACCGTCACCACCCGGATCCGCAGCGGCTTCAGCGACTGCGTCTCAGCGGCCGTCATGCGGCGGAACGTGCTGCGCAACTGGTTTGCGGTCGGCTCGAGTGCGCTCGACCCCTTGGGCACGGCGGTCAGGAAGCGGTAGATCCGCGTGTCGATGCGGATGACCGTCACGTCGAAATCCCAGCGGTCGGCGGAGGCGCGCGCGGTTGCGGCTTCCAGGCCGTTGACGCTGATCTGCCGGATCGTGTCGGGCTTCAGGCCGGTGACCCAGCCGCTGGCGATATAGTCTGTCAGGCTCCGACCGCCCGTGTCGGCGACGCCATCGAAGCGCACGGCGATGTCGCCGGCGCCGGTCGCCAGAACCGCTTCGGCCTTGTTGTCGATCTGGAACCCGGCGGGCACGTCGAAGCGGATGCCGAGCTGGCCGTGCAGGAAGGTCTGGCCGCGCACGTAGCCCTCCTGCGGGCTGTCGCCATAGAGCAGGCCGTCGATGCCGGCGAGATAATAGTCGCGACCGCGGTCGCCGCTGGTGCCTTCCGGACCGAAGGCGCGGGCGTGCCGACGCGCGAGATCGACACGCTGCGGCGCGTTCGGGTGGCTCGACAGGAAGTCGAGGCTCTGGTCGGATTCCGGATCGACCGCCGTGAAGCGGCTATAGGCGGCCATCGAATCGAGGAAGCGCGCCGCTGCATAGGGGTCGTAGCCGGCTTCGCCGAGCATGCGCACGCCGATCACGTCGGCCTGAAGTTCCTGGTTGCGCGAGAAGGCCGCGAGCCGGAGCTTGCCGCGGGCGAGCGCCTGCTTGCCGGCGATATCGGAGGAGAGGACTTCGGAGACCACCCGGCTGGCGATGACTTCAGCTTCCTCGCGCTGCTGACGCTCAATGCCGTGGTTGGCGGTGACGTGCGCCATCTCGTGCGACAGCACGGCTGCGACCTCGGAGGCATCGTTGGCAAGCGCCAGCAGGCCGCGGGTGACATAGAGATAACCACCGGGCAGCGCGAAGGCGTTGATCGCCGGCGAGTTCAGGATGGTGATGCGGTAGGACTGCTGCGGATTCTCGGAGACCGCCGTCAGCGCGCCGGTGATGCGCGCGACCAGGCGCTCAGTCTTGGCGTCCTTGTACTCGCCGCCGTAGCTTGCGACGATGCGCGGATGTTCGCGCGCGCCCAGCTGCGCCCGCGGATCGTTCTTCTGAACTTCCTCGACGATCTGCGGATTGGAGGAGGGCGAAACGGTCGGCTGGTAGGTCTGCTCGATCACGGATTGGCATGCGGAAAGGAGCGTGGTCGCAAGCAATGCAACCACGGCGCGTCCACGCAGCCGTCCGCCCTTCGGCGGGAACCGGTCGTGTGTGACTGTATGCCTCTCCATGCCTCAGCCCGTTCCCATCCATCGCTCCGCCCGCATCCTGCGGGCAAGTGGTACGACAGCGTTGAAAGTCCTACTTTTTCAGCCCGGCAGCGTTGCTCTGCCGCGACCTCTCAGTCCTGGTCTTGCTGTATCTGATTTCAGCGCCACCTGCCTAGTTTGTCTCGGTAGAAATAGTTGCCCCGTGGTATCACGGCAACGGATGCGGGAATATTCGCGCCTTGCCGGATATTTCGCGCGTCGCATGGCGCCGCGGTCAAATTGTGGCAATCGGCCAAGGGCGTGGAGAATCCGATCCGTCCTTCAAGTATTGCCGAGAAAGCGGTCGATCGCCGCATTGTCCCGCCGCGCCAGGAAGCGGTCGAGGGTGTCGTTTGCGATGATACGCCCCTGGTCGAGAAAAAGCACGCCGTCGGCCAGGGCCTTCACGTCTTCGGGATGGTGCGTGATCACCAGGATCGTGTTGCCTTCCTCTTCGTGCAGTTCCCGCAGGAGCGTGCGCATGCCGGCGCGCATGCCGGGATCAAGCGCTGCGAAGGGCTCGTCGAGCAGCAGCAGGGGGCGCTTTCGCACAAGCGCGCGGGCGAGGGCGACGCGCTGGCGCTCGCCGCCTGAAAGCGTCGGCGGCAGCCTTTTCCCGAAGCCTTCGAGCCCGACGCGGCGGAGCGCGTCTTCAATCTTCTCGCGGTCGGTTGCGCTCAGCCGAAGCGCCGGGTCGATGCCGAGGCCGATGTTGGTCGCGACGTCGAGATGGGCGAAGAGGTTGTTGTCCTGGAAGATCATCGAGACCGGCCGTTCCGACGGCGCCCGATCGGCAACGTTCTCGCCGAGAATGCGCACCTCGCCGCGATCGGGATCCTCGAACCCGGCAATGAGGTGGAGCAGCGTCGATTTGCCGGAGCCCGAGGCACCGGCGACGGCGACGATGCCCCCCTTGGCGATGGTGCAATCGAAGGTGAGCCTGGCCGTTTCGAAACGGACCTCGACATCGCGCAACTCTATTGCGGGAACGGGATCGATCATGCTTTGCGTCCTTCCGGCCGGCTGTCATTGGCCGTGCCGAGGATGGTGAAGATCAGGCAGAGAAGCCCGAGGAAAAGGGCGAGACCGGCGGCGTCGGCGGTGCGGTAGCTGCCCATACGGCTATAGAGCAGCCACGGCAGCGTCACCATGTCTTGGCTGCCGAAGAGAGCGACGGCGCCGAGGTCGCCGAGCGACAGCGCCATGGCGAAGGAAAGGGCCATCAATAGCGGCTTGCGCAGCGCCGGAAAGTCGATCCATCGCAGACGATCAAAACCACGAATGCCAAGGCTTGCCGTCAGCCGTTCGGACCGTGCCGCATGGGTCGCCATTGCCGGCGCGAGGATGCGGTGGACGAAGGGCAGCGCCATCAGCGCGTTGATCGCAACGACGATGGCAGGTGCAAAGCGCGCGACGTCACCGAAGGGACGCAAAAGCAGGAACCATCCGGCGCCGAGCACCACCGGCGGCACCAAGAGGATCAGCGAGGTGCTGGCACCGATGGCACCGGCAAAGCCGCGGGTGAGCGACGTCGCGTGACGCGGCGCGGTGGCGGTTGCCGCCGCCCGGATCATCACGGCTGCCATGGTGACGGAGGCGAGTGCCGAGGCGAGCGCGATTGCCGCACTCGTCAGCAGCGCCCGGTGCACCGCCGGATCGCGGGCGAGCTTCAGCAGATCGGCTTCGAGTCCGGAGATGAGAACCGCGACCAGCGGCGCGCCGAGAAACAGAAAGGCAAGCGTGATCCAGGTGCCATCACTCAGGCGCGCGATCCTTGACGCGCCATCGAAACGGCGCACAGTGCGGCCACCGGTCATGCCCTCTTCCGGCTCGGTCGCCAGATGACGAAGCAGGAGCAGCAGCAGGCCGGTCATGGCGATCTGCAAGGCTGACAGCGCGATCGCGCGCGGCGGATCGAAATCGAAACGCAGCGCCTGGTAGATCGCCACTTCGATTGTGCTGGCCGCAGGCCCGCCGCCGAGCGTCAGCACGAGGGTGAAGCTGGTGGCGCAGAGCATGAAGACGAGGCCGGCGGCACCCGGCAGGAGGCCGCGCAGCACGGGCCATTCGATGAAGCGAAAGAGTGCGCGTGACGGCATGCCGAGATTGGCGGCGCTGCGCCAGTATTCGGCGGGGATGCGCTCGAGCCCGGCCAGGAACAGGCGCGCTGCAAGCGGCATGTTGAAGAAGACGTGGGCAAGCAGGATGCCGAACAGGCCGTAAATGCTGACGGGCTGCGCGAGGCCGAGCCAGCGCAGGCCGGAATTGAGGAAACCCTGCCGCCCCCAGATCTCGATCAGCCCGAGTGCGCCAACCAGAACCGGCAGTCCGAGTGGCAGCGCCATCAAGCGCAGCAGCCAGATGCGGCCGGGGAACTGCGGTCGTCGCGCTAGCGCCCGGGCGACGGGGATGGCAAAGAGCACGGACAGCAACGTCGAGAGGGTCGCCTGCAGCAGCGTGAAGCGGGTGACGCGCCAGATGTAGGCGTCGAACAGCGCATCGTCGCTCGCGCCGCCAGTCTGGCTCAGCAAGGCGACGATCGCAAGACCGACGAAAAGGACGAAGACGCCGAGGCAGGCTGCCCCGGCGACCACTGTCATACGATTTTCGCGCAGTGCGAACAATCCGGCCTCAGTTCTTGCTCATGGCGGCAAGCCATTCGTCGATCCAGGCCTTGCGGTTCTTGGCGACGTCCTCCGAGGGCAGGAGGAAGGTGTTTTCCGGCTTGACCAGCTTATTGAAGGCGTCCGGCAGCGGCTCCTTGGTCGCTGCGACCGGCATCATCCAGTTCGTCGTCGGGATGATCGACTGGAAGTCCGGACCGGTCATGAAGGCGAGGAACTGCTTTGCCAGTTCCGGCTCCTTGGCGTTCTTGGTCATGCCGGCGACTTCGATCTGGATGTAGTGCCCTTCGGAGAAGGCAGCGGCCTGATAGCGCTCGGTGTTTTCCGCGACCATGTGGTAGGCCGGCGACGTGGTGTAGGACAGCACCATCGGCGCCTCGCCCTTGGTGAAGAGGCCATAGGCTTCCGACCAGCCGGGGGTGACGGTCAGAACGCGGTCCTTCAGCTTCGTCCAGGCGGCACCCGCCTCATCGCCATAGACGGCCTTGACCCAGAGCAGGAGGCCGAGGCCCGGCGTCGACGTACGCGGATCCTCGATGACGATCTTCTGCGACGGGTCGCCTTCTACCAGCTCCTTCAGGCTCTTCGGCGGCGTCTTCAGCGTCTCGGTGTCGTAGACGACGGCGAAGTGGCCGTAGTCATAGGGCAGGAACGTGTCGTCGGAGAAGTTGCCGGGAACGGTGACGCCGGTTGCCTCGACGCCGTGCGGCGCGAAGAAGCCCGTTGCCTTGGCTTCCGCAACGAGGTTGGTGTCGAGGCCAAGCACGATGTCGGCCTTGGAAGCCTCGCCTTCGAGCTTCAGGCGGGTGAGCAACTCGACGCCGTCGGCCACGCCGACATAGTTGACCTTGCATTCGCAGGTCTTCTCGAAGGCTTCTGCGACCTTGGCGCCCGGGCCCCATTCGGTGATGAAGCTCTCATAGGTGTACACCGTCAGCGTCTTGTCGGCGGCGGTCGCGGCGCCGGAGAAAACAAGGCTCGCGGCCGTCGCAAGGGCTAGCCGGCTAAAGAATTTAAGTTGCGATGAATTGCACATGGCGAGGACCTCTCTCCCAAAGTTCGTTGTTGCATGGGAAAAGGGCGTATCGATCCGATCGCGTCTAATCCCTCCGCCGGTATGAGCCGGATCAGGTTCCGCGGGTTGGCGTTTTGACGCCTCTCAGCCTCCGGCCGCAATGCGGTCGGGAGGCACCCCGTTAGAGCGGCAAGAGATTTACCGCTGCCTCGGTCCCATGGCAAGCGATGTTTACGGCGAAGCTAGGGGACGCCTGGCCAGCACAATGGCGCGTGTTTGCGTATGCCGCCAACTGCGCTACACAACGGCAGCGAGGAGGAAATGTCATGCCCGATATGCTTGTTCGACTTTATGCCCTGCCGGCTGAACCTCAGTCGAAGCTTGGCCTTGGCGTCAGCATTCGCCGCGCCATGGCGCCGGAGCGCCGCCTGGTTGTTTCCTGGATCGAAAGGACTTTCGGTGCCGGATGGGCGGGCGAGGCGGAAGCCGCCTTTTCCTCCACCCCGACGCGCATGCACGTCGCTGTCCATGACGAAAAGATCGTCGGCTTTTCCTGCCACGACGTAACGGCACTCGGCTTCTTCGGTCCGACCGGCGTCGACGAAAGCATGCGCGGGCAGGGGATCGGTGAGGCACTGTTGCTTGCAAGCCTCACGGCGATGCGCGAGGCCGGCTATGGCTACGCGATTATCGGCGGCGTCGGGCCGGCGAAGTTCTACGAGCGGGTGGCCGGCGCCGTCGAAATTCCGGATTCGACCCCCGGCATTTATGCCGGCATGCTTTTCCCCGATCCGGTGCCCGAGGGGCATTGATGGTCTGACCAAAATATCGAGAACCGCTCGTTCGACGGTTTTCTTCGTTTTCCTTCGGCGGTCCTTTGCGCTATGGGCTTTGCCATGTCTCGATCGACCTTCACCATTCTGCTTGGCGGCGCCCTTTCGCTGACCGACCGGCTGGCTCACCAGCTGGCCGCAAGTCGCTTCATTGCGGCTGACGGCGGCATGCGCCATGCCCGATTGCTTGGCATCGTGCCGGATGTCTGGGTCGGTGATTTCGACTCGACCGAGGAAGCCCTTCTTGCGGACTACGCCTCCGTCCCGCGCGAGCCCTATCCGGCGGCGAAGGCCGCGACGGACGGGGAGATCGCGGTCGAGGCGGCGCTGTCGCGTGGAGCCGATCGCCTGATTTTCGCCGGCGCCCTCGGCGGTACCCGCAGCGATCACGCCTTCATGCACCTGCTGCATGCCGTCGCCCTTGCCGAGCGTGGCCTTTCCGTGTTGATGACCTCGGGCGAGGAAGAGGCCTATCCGCTGCTGGCCGGCTCGCTCGACCTCGACCTACCCAAGGGCTGCCTCTTCTCGGTGCTCGGGTTGACCGAGCTTACCGGTCTTTCGATCGTCAATGCGCGCTATCCGCTCGACGATTTCACCTTGCCGTTCGGCTCGTCCCGAACCGTTTCCAACGTTGCGGAGGGTCCCCTTCGCTTCACTCTCCAGAGCGGTCGCGCCATTGTGCTCGCCCGCCCCTATGATCTTTCCGGAGCCTGAGCCTTGGCGCCTCCCATTCTGAAACTCGACGACATCTTCCTCACCTTCGGCGGCGCGCCGCTGCTAGCCGGCGCCAATTTTCAAGTCGAACCGGGCGACCGCATCTGTCTGGTCGGCCGCAACGGCTCGGGCAAGTCGACGCTGATGAAGATTGCCGCGGGCCTGGCCGAGGCGCAGTCGGGCGAAATCTTCCGCCATCCCTCCGCGACCATCCGCTATCTGCACCAGGCGCCGGATTTCGACGGCTACGACACGGTGCAGACCTATGCCGAGGCAGGACTCGGCCCGAGTGACGATCCCTATCGCGTCGCCTATCTGCTGCAGCACCTGGGGTTGACCGGCGAGGAAGACCCGAAGCGCCTTTCGGGCGGTGAGGCGCGTCGCGCGGCGCTTGCCCGTGTCATGGCGCCGGAGCCGGATATCCTGCTGCTCGACGAGCCGACCAACCATCTCGATCTGCCGACGATCGAATGGCTGGAAGACGAACTGATCCGCAGCCGTTCGGCGCTCGTTCTGATCTCGCACGACCGGCGCTTCCTGGAGAAGGTCTCGACCGCGACCGTCTGGCTCGACCGTGGCCAGTCGCGGCGGCTCGACCGCGGCTTTGCCCATTTCGAGGCTTGGCGTGACGAGGTGCTGGAGGCCGAGGAGCTGGAACAGCACAAGCTCGGCAAGGCGATCGAGCGCGAGGAACATTGGCTGCGCTACGGCGTGACCGCTCGACGCAAGCGCAACATGCGCCGCCTCGGTGAGCTGCAGACCATGCGGGCGACCTATCGCGGCCACAAGGGGCCGCAGGGAACGGTACAGGCGACGGCCGCCGACGCCAAGGAATCGGGCAAGCTGGTGATCGAGGCGGAGAAGGTCACCAAGGCCTATGGCGAGCGCACCATCGTCGCGCCGTTCTCGATCCGCGTGCACCGCGGCGACCGCATCGGTCTGGTCGGCCCGAACGGCGCCGGCAAGACGACGCTCCTGAAGATCCTGACCGGACAGATCGAGCCGGATACGGGCACGGTCAAGCTCGGCACCAATCTCGAAATCGCGACGCTTGACCAGAAGCGCGAAGACCTCAATCTCGACGACACGCTGGCGCACTACCTGACGGACGGGCGCGGCGACAACCTGCTGGTCAATGGCGAGCAGCGCCACGTCACCGGCTACATGAAGGACTTCCTGTTCCAGCCGGAGCAGGCGCGCACCCCGATCCGCGAGCTTTCGGGCGGCGAGCGCGCAAGGCTGATGCTGGCGCGCATCCTCGCGCGAGCAACCAACCTTCTGATCCTCGACGAGCCGACCAACGATCTCGACATCGAGACGCTCGACCTTTTGCAGGAGATCGTCGCCGGTTTTGCCGGAACTGTCATCCTCGTCAGCCACGACCGCGACTTCCTCGACCGCACCGTCACCTCGACGATTGCGCCGGCCAATCCGGAGGCGCCGGATGGACGCTGGATCGAGTATGCCGGCGGCTATTCCGACATGATGGCGCAGCGCAAGGGCGCGATCGAGGAGAAGCGCAAGGCCGAGAAGGCGGAAAAGGCCAAGGCCGATGCAGCCGCACCGGCCGCCGAAGCGCCGAAGGCTGCCAAGGGTAAGCTTTCCTACAAGCAGAAATTCGCGCTCGAAAACCTGCCGAAAGAGATTGCCAAGGCGGAAGCCGAGGCTGCCAAGCGCGAAGAAAAGATGGCGGACCCCAATCTTTTCACAAAAGATCCAAATGCTTTTGCGAAGCTGGCGCAGGAGCTGGAAAAGCTGCGTGCCGACCTCGCTCGCATGGAAGAGGAATGGCTGGAACTCGAAATGCTGCGCGAGGAGCTTGAGGGCTGAGACACAACAAAGACGGTCCCGCGCGGGATTGCGAAGGTAATACGTTGAATCCTTGCGAGTTTTACCGTTAAACTGGCAAGGGAAAGATGGCCTTCCGCGTTGAACGTTTTCACAGGGTATGATAAGTAAAACTTATTATATCACCTGTGAACGATCATGATGCCCTTCAAGCTAGAATCCGAAACCATTGGAATGCTTCTGACCGATGTCTCGCGCCTCTTGCGCGGGGCCTTCGACCGCAAGGTCAATGCCATGGATCTGGGCATCACGCCTGGCGAGGCGCGCACGCTGATCCAGGTGGCGCTCACCGAGGGCATCAAACAGGCCGAAATCGCCACACGCATGGGCATTGAGCCTATGACGCTGTCGGCCTATCTCGACAGGCTGGAGGCGAACGGGCTCGTCGCCCGCGTTCCCGATCCGGCGGATCGCCGCGCCAAGAATGTCGTCATCACCGAAAAGGCCGGTCCGTTGTTCAACGAGCTGATGACCGGTCTTCGCGAAATGATGGATGCCTATACAGAAGGGCTGGACTCGGAAGCGCGCGCGCTTCTCTGTTCCAACCTGCGCATCCTGCGTGACAATTTGCGTCAGCTCGATCCGTGCCTTGCCGGTAAGGAGACAGCGGAGAAGGCCGAAGTCCGGGTCGGAGCCGCGCAATGACGCGTCGCATGAGCGAGCGGCGCACAAGCATCATCGGTGCCTTCCTGGTGGCGCTCGGCCCCGTTTCCATGGCGCTGTATACGCCGGCGATGCCTGAACTGGTGCGCGCCTTCTCCTCCAGCGAAGCGGCGATCAAGATGACGCTGTCGCTCTATTTCGCCGGCTTCGCCTTTGCCCAGTTGGTGTCTGGCACGCTCTCCGATGTCATCGGTCGCCGCCGCGCGACGCTGATCTTCATGGCGATCTACCTCGTCGGTAGCCTGATGGCGGCCTTTGCGCCTTCCGTCGCGGTGCTTTTGGCCGGCCGCCTGGTGCAGGGCATCGGCGCCTCCGTCGGGATGACCGTGGCGCGGGCGATCGTGCGCGACCAGTTCACCGGGACTGAGGCCGCACGCATCATGAACATGATCGGCATGATGCTGGCCCTCGGACCCGCCGTGTCCCCGACGCTTGGCGGCCTGGCGCTCGGTCTCTTCGGGTGGCAGTCGATCTTCTTCCTGATGGTCGGCTTTGCCGCCATGGCCTGTCTCACCGTGCAGTTTTTCATGGCCGAGACCGCGACCCCGGATCCGGCCAAGGGCCACTTGAAGCCCATCCTTGCGGCCTATCGGCGGTTGGTGAGCGACAGCCGCTTCGTTTCCTCGACACTTGTGATCGGCGGAGCGGTCGGCGCACTTTATGCCTGGGCGACCATGCTGCCCTTCGTACTGATCAATGCGGTGGGGCTGACACCGACCGAGTTCGGCGTCGGCATGCTGATGCAGTCGGGCCTTTTCTTTTCGGGAACCGTGGTGGTGCGGCTGCTGATGCGGCGTTTCACGCCGCAGGCGCTGGTGCCGGCCGGCCTCGTCTTCATCGGTGCGGCCAGCCTCGCGCTTGCCTACACCATGCACATTCTGCAGCCGAGCTTCCTCTCGGTCATGCTGCCGATCGGGATTTATGCCTTCGGCATCGCCTTCGTCATGCCCTATATGATGACGGCGGCGATGGCGCCGTTTCCGGACATCGCTGGCACGGCGTCGGCAGTGATGGGTTTCGTACAGATGGGCTCGGGGCTGCTTGGTGGCGCGATCGCCGCTGCGGTCGGCGCTCCGGTGCTGGCGCTCGGCACGATCATTCCATGCTTCGGCCTCGTCTGCATCCTGAGCTATGTCTGGTATAGCCGCAATGTTCGCTCGCAGCCGCTCGCCGTGCCGGTCAAGGATCCGCTTTCGGAAGCGGCGGAGTAGAAATCTGGTGCGGCATCGGCATCGATACCGCTTCGGCCTGCATATGAAAAAGCCTCCGCGAACGGGTCGCGGAGGCTTCTTTTTTCAGAACGCGTCGTCTTAGCGGTTGCGCGCGGCCAGCGTGCGCAGGCGCAGCGCGTTGAGCTTGATGAAGCCGGCGGCATCCTTCTGGTCGTAGGCGCCCTGGTCGTCCTCGAAGGTGACGAGCTTGTCGGAGTAGAGCGACTTGTCGCTCTCACGGCCGATGACCATGACGTTGCCCTTGTAGAGCTTCAACGTCACTTCGCCTTCGACATGCTCCTGGCTCTTGTCGATTGCGGCCTGCAGCATCTCGCGCTCCGGTGAGAACCAGAAGCCGTAATAGATCAGCTCGGCGTAGCGCGGCATCAGCTCGTCCTTGAGGTGGGCGGCGCCGCGGTCGAGCGTGATGCTCTCGATTGCGCGGTGCGCGGAGAGCAGGATGGTGCCGCCGGGGGTCTCGTAGACGCCGCGCGACTTCATGCCGACGAAGCGGTTCTCGACGAGGTCGAGACGGCCGATGCCGTTGTCGCGGCCGTACTCGTTGAGCTTGGCAAGCAGGGTTGCCGGCGACAGGCGTACGCCGTTGATCGAGACGGCGTCACCGCGCTCGAAGCCGATCTTGATGACGGTGGCCTGGTCGGGAGCGGCTTCCGGCGAGATCGTGCGCATGTGCACGTACTCAGGGGCTTCCAGTGCCGGGTCTTCGAGAACCTTGCCCTCGGAGGAGGAGTGCAGCAGGTTGGCATCGACGGAGAACGGCGCTTCGCCCTTCTTGTCCTTGGCAACCGGGATCTGGTGCTTCTCGGCGAATTCGAGCAGGTCGGTGCGGCTCTTGAACGACCAGTCGCGCCACGGCGCGATGATCTTGATGTCCGGGTTCAGCGCATAGGCGGAAAGCTCGAAGCGAACCTGGTCGTTGCCCTTGCCGGTCGCGCCATGGGCGATCGCGTCGGCGCCGGTCTTCTTGGCGATATCGATCAGGTGCTTGGAGATCAGCGGGCGGGCGATCGAGGTGCCGAGCAGGTAGACGCCTTCATAGACGGCGTTGGCGCGGAACATCGGGAAGACGAAATCCTTGACGAATTCCTCGCGGACGTCCTCGATGTAGATCTCCTTGATGCCGAGCATTTCGGCCTTCTTGCGGGCCGGCTCGAGCTCTTCGCCCTGGCCGAGGTCGGCGGTGAAGGTGACGACTTCCGCGCCGAGTTCGGTCTGCAGCCACTTCAGGATGATCGAGGTGTCGAGACCGCCCGAATAGGCGAGAACGACCTTTTTCACGTCTTTATGCGATGCCATGGTTTCCGTCCGTCTGGTCTTGGGGAGGGCGGCGATGCCGCGTGCAAATCTGCGGCACTTTAGCCAGAACCTGCGGCGATACAAGCGCTAGAACGCTTGACGATGCGAATCCGCTGGCAAAAGCGCAGGCGCAGGATTACTGGAGGCGACCCCCGTGCCGAGGAAACGACGATGGACTTCATTCCCAGCCTGCCGACCCTCCTGACCTTTGCCGCTGCGACGCTGCTTCTGGCGGCCACACCCGGCCCGGACATGACGCTTTCGATCAGCCGGGCGCTCGCCCAGGGCAAGAAGGCCGCGCTCTTCGTCGTGCTCGGCACCAGCTTCGGCATCGTCGTGCATACGCTGCTCGTCGCGTTCGGCATCTCTGCGCTGATCACCGCCTCGCCAACCGCATTCACCATCCTCAAGACCGGCGGTGCCGCCTACCTGCTCTGGCTTGCGGTGCAGGCGATGCGCTTCGGCTCCAGCATTTCGGTGCAGAAGGTCGAGCCGGCGGAAGGCAAGGCGCTTGCCAACATCTCGGCCGGCTTCTGGGTGAACCTGTTGAACCCCAAGGTCATCATCTTCTTCATGACTTTCCTGCCGCAGTTCGTCAGCGCCGATGATCCCTCGGTCACCGGCAAGCTTCTGTTCCTCGGCCTGTTCTTCATCACCATCGGCATGCCGGTGAACATGCTGGTCGTCTTCACCGCCGACTGGCTTGCCTCCTGGCTGCAGCGCAACAAGGGCGTGATGCGGGCACTTGATTTCAGCTTCGCCGGCGTCTTCTCGGTGTTTGCGGTGAAGATTTTCATGACGACGGCTCGGTAAACAAAAACAAAAAGCCCGGACATCTTGGATGCCCGGGCCTTGTTGTGAATTAGTCTTCTGTACTCAGCCGATCAGCAGCGCATCGTCGTCGAGCGTCTGGCCGCGGATGCGGCGGAACATGGCGATCAGGTCCTCGACCTGCAGTTCCTTGCGGCTGTCGCCGGCGACGTCGAGCACGATCTCGCCGCCGTGGAGCATGATGGTGCGGTGGCCGTAGTCGAGTGCCTGGCGCATCGAATGGGTGACCATCATCGTCGTGAGCTTGCGCTCGGAGACGATCTTCTGCGTCAGGTTCATCACGAACTCGGCCATGCCAGGGTCGAGGGCTGCCGTATGCTCGTCGAGCAGCAGCACTTCGGAGCCTGCGAGCGTCGCCATGACCAGCGAGACCGCCTGGCGCTGGCCACCGGACAGAAGGTCCATGCGGTCGCCCATGCGGTTTTCAAGGCCGAGGTTGAGCTCGGCGATGCGCTCGCGGAAATGTTCGCGGCGCTTCGGGCCGAGCGCGGCTGTGAGGCCGCGGGCTTCGCCACGCTTGGCGGCGAGCGCCAGGTTTTCCTCGATCGAGAGCGCGCCGCAGCTGCCGGTCAGCGGATCCTGGAAGACGCGAGCGACGAGGCCCGCGCGCGCAGCGGTACCCTTGCGGCTGACGTCTGTCTTGCCGATCGTCACCTGGCCGGCACTCGGCAGCACGTCGCCGGCGAGCACGCCGAGCAACGTCGACTTGCCGGCGCCGTTGGAGCCAATGACGGTGACGAAGGAGCCCTGCTCGATCGTCAGGCTGACGCCGTTCAGCGCCTGCTTCTGCAGCGGCGTGCCCTTGCCGAAGATGACCTCGATGTTGTTGACGCTGATCATGCCGCGCCTCCACGACGCAGACGGGGAAGGACGAGGGCGAAGGTGACGAGTGCCGCGGTCACGAAGTTGAGGTCGGAGGCCTGCAGGCCGAGCATGTCGGTCGACAGCGCCAGCTGGATCGCTATGCGGTAGAGGATCGAGCCGAGCACGCAGCCGATCAGCGCAATCAGGATGCCGCGGGCACCGAGCAGCGTCTCGCCGATGATGACCGCCGCAAGCCCGACGACGATGGTGCCGACACCCGAGGTGACGTCGGCAAAGCCGTTGGTCTGGGCGAACAGAGCGCCACCGAAGGCGACGAGCGCGTTGGAGATCGCCATGCCGAGATAGATCTGGCGGTTGGTGTCGACGCCCTGTGCGCGGGCCATGCGGGCATTGGCGCCAGTGGCGCGCATCGCAAGGCCGGCATCGCTCTCAAGGAAGCGCCAGACGATGATGACGGCGACGACCACGAGCACGCCGATAAACAGCGGCCGGACGTAGAAATCGCGCAAGCCGAGGCCGTAGAAGGGTGACAGCATCGTGTCGGCGTTGATCAGCGCGACGTTCGGCTTGCCCATGACGCGCAGGTTGACCGAGAACAGCGCGATCATCGTCAGGATCGAGGCGAGCAGGTTTAGGATCTTGAAGCGCACGTTGAGCATCGCCGTGACGATGCCGGCTGCGGCACCCGCGACCATCGCCACGCAGGCGGCAAGCCACGGATTGACGCCGGCGATGATCAGGACCGCGGTGACGGCGGCGCCCAGCGGAAACGATCCATCGACCGTGAGGTCGGGAAAATCGAGAACCCGGAATGCGAGAAAGACGCCGAGGGCAACGAAGGCATAGACCAGCCCCAGCTCCACGGCTCCCCAGAAAGCAATTAGACTCAACCCCAGACCCTCTTTTCTACCTGTCGCGCCTGATTGTGCTTATGAGCGCGACGCTCCCGCTTGGCACATGGGGCGTACGGCCGGGCGCATGTGCGGCTTAGAAACTTGGAGCGGCCTCCGGTGTTCCGGGCCCCTCATAGCGAACCGCCCCCGTATGGAACGGAGGCGGGCAAAACGCAACAAACTTGAACCTGAAAAGGCCGAAAGCCTTATTCAACGACGCGGGTTGCGCGCTTTACGACACTTTCCGGAAGGGTGACGCCCATTTTCTCGGCGGCCTTCTTGTTGATCACCAGGTCGGAACCGGCGGCAACCTTGACGCCGATATCACCCGGGTTTTCGCCCTTGAGGATGCGAACGACGATTTCGCCAGTCTGCTTGCCGACGTCGTAGTAGTTGAAGCCGAGGGCTGCGAGCGAGCCGCGGGCAACCGAGTCCGTGTCGGCGGTGAAGAGCGGCAGCTTGGCTTCTTCGGCGACGGCGACGGCACCTTCAAGTGCGGAGATGATCGTGTTGTCGGTGGGCACGTAGATCGCATCGGCGCGGCCGACGAGGGCACGGGCAGCACCCTGGACTTCAGCCGACTTGGTCGCGGCGGACTCGACGACGGTCAGGCCGGCCTTTTCGGCCTCGGTCTTCAGCACCGCGAGCAGCGAAACGGAGTTGGCTTCGCCGGAATTGTAGAGGTAGCCGATCGACTTGGCGTTCGGCAGGATTTCCTTGATCAGGGCGACGTGTTCGGCAACCGGCGACATGTCGGAGAGGCCAGTGACGTTACCGCCGGGCTTGTCCATGTCCTTGACCAGCTGGGCGCCGACCGGGTCGGAAACGGCGGTGAAGACGACCGGGATATCGCGGGTCGAGGAGACGACCGCCTGGGCCGACGGCGTCGAGATCGGAACGATCACGTTCGGCGCTTCGCCTGCGAACTGGCGGGCGATCTGCGCGGCGGTCGCCGGGTTGCCCTGGGCCGACTCGTAGATGAATTTGAGGTTGTCGCCTTCCTTGTAGCCGGCGGCGGCCAGCGCGTCCTTCACGCCGTCGCGTGCCGCGTCGAGTGCCGGATGCTCGACGATCGCGGTTACGGCGACGGTCACCTCATCGGCACGGGCGGGCAGGGTGAATGCCACCGTGGCGGCAAGGGCGATGAGAAGTGAGCGCATGGGTTGTCCTCCAATTGATGTCCCGCTTTCTTAGGAAACCGATGACATGAAATCAATCGATAGGAACTGCATCACCCATCAAAGTTCTTCATCGATGGGTGAGGGGCGAGCAACGAAGGACCCGAGGAGGCGCTTCGTCTCAATCTTCGCCGTGATTGGCGATCATCATCGCTTCGAAGGCGAGGCGGTCGACCTTGCGCATGCGTTCGGATTCCGACTTCAGCTGGCCGCAGGCGGCAAGGATGTCGCGGCCGCGTGGCGTGCGGATCGGCGAGGCGTAGCCGGCCTGGTTGATGAAGTCGGCAAACTTCTCGATGTGCTCCCAGTCGGAACACTGGTAGTTGGTGCCCGGCCAGGGGTTGAAGGGGATGAGGTTGATCTTCGCGGGCACACCCTTCAGGAGCTTCACCAACTGCTTGGCGTCTTCGAGGCTGTCGTTGACGTCCTTCAGCATCACGTATTCGAAGGTGATGCGGCGGGCGTTGGAAAGGCCGGGATAGGCGCGGCAGGCGTCCATCAGTTCCTTCAGCGGGTACTTCTTGTTGATCGGCACCAGCATGTCGCGCAGGTCATCGCGCACGGCATGCAGCGAGATCGCCAGCATGACGCCGATCTCTTCGCCGGTGCGATAGATTTCCGGCACGATGCCTGAGGTCGACAGCGTGATGCGGCGCTTGGACAGCGACAGGCCTTCGCCGTCAGAGGCGATCAGAAGGGCGGTCTTGACCTGCTCGAAATTATAGAGCGGCTCGCCCATGCCCATCATCACGATGTTGGTGATCTTGCGGCCTTCGGCCGGCACGATCGCGCCCTGCGGGGTGTCACGCTCGGGGAAGTCGCCGAGCCGGTCGCGGGCAAGCAGCAGCTGCGCGAGGATTTCCTCGGCCGTCAGGTTGCGCACCAGCTTCTGGGTGCCGGTGTGACAGAAGGAGCAGGTGAGCGTGCAGCCGACCTGGCTCGAAATGCAGAGCGTGCCGCGGCCTTCCTCGGGAATGTAGACGGTCTCGATCTCGACCGGTCGTCCGGCGCCGCGCGCCGGGAAGCGCAACAGCCACTTGCGGGTGCCGTCGCCGGAAATCTGTTCCTCGACGATCTCCGGGCGCGCGATGGTGAAATGCTGCTTCAGCATCTCGCGCATGTCCTTGGACACGTTCGTCATGTGATCGAAGTCGGAGACGCCGCGCACGTAGAGCCAGTGCCAGAGCTGGCTGACGCGCATCTTGACCTGGCGTTCCGGCACGCCCTTTTCGACCAGTGCCTTGGCCATGTCCTCGCGCAGAAGTCCGATCAGCGACGGCTTTTCCGCCTCTACGGCTGCGCGCACCTGCGGCGCCTTGGCGATTTCCAGCCGGTTCAGAATTTCAGTGGCTGCCATGCTCATGATGTCCTGTCATACGGCGAGAGGCCGTCCGGAGAGCGGGTCCGGAAATCGTCCTGATGCGCGAATTGAAATCGGTCGAGCCATCGAAAGCGGCCTATCGCGGCGCGGAGGCTCTCAAGTTGGCCGCCCTTTAGCATTGTTTTGGCCGGGAGTCACGAGGCAGGCCCCTTGAACGCAAAAGGCCGGCTTTGCAGCCGGCCCCTACGCGTGACTTTCGGTCTCGCGATTACTTGCAGGCTTCGATCTGCTTCAGCGCAGCGGAGATGCCCGAGAGCGAGTAGGAGTAGGAGGTCGCGGTACCCTTGCGCGACTTGGCGTTGACCGACATGGCCTTGCCGTTCTTCATGGCGGCAACCAGTGCCGGCTCTTCGGCAGCATTTTCGACCCAGGCCGAATTGCCCTTGGTGAACATCACGAAGGTGCGGCCGTCGATGACGACGTTGACCTTGGAGTTTTCCTGCAGCGCATAGCCCATCATTGCCTGAGGCTCGTAGCTGATGTTCTGGCCGGGGCGCTGGGAAACGAGGAAGAAGATGTCGCCATGGTCGACGCCGGCCGGGCTCTTTTCCTTCGGAACCGAAAGGACGTAGCAGACCTTGCCGCCGCCGGCATTGTAGGAATAGGCGCCCCAGGCGTTGAACTGCTGGATGCGCGTCGGAGACTGGGCGGCAGCCATGCTGGCGGTGGCCAGAACGAGTGCGATTGCGGTTGCGATCTTTCTTACAAACATGAGGTCCTGCCGCTTTTCTTGCTTTTCGATCACCCGAAACAGGTCAGACGGGCGACGCGTAGTCATGATTTGATTTGTTTTGA
>Ga0209256_1001858_pt1 | contig 19531 bp, 19 predicted proteins | sample AraplaCol_mCL_r2_2_FD_184270 | JGI IMG/M metagenome (GOLD analysis project Ga0209256, IMG submission 184270) | Arabidopsis root microbial communities from North Carolina, USA - plate scrape MF_Col_mCL_r2 (SPAdes) (version 3) | ecosystem: Host-associated > Plants > Roots > Endosphere | place...
GTTCGATCGGGCGTGGCCCGCGTTCGCGCGCGCAACTGAAGGCCTGGGTGCGAGCGACACGCTGCTGGTCGTCGCGCACGACGCAGTGAACCGCGTGCTGCTGTGCCACGTGCTGGGCATACCATTCGCACGCCTGTGGACGTTCCGCCAGGCGCCGACGACGATCAACCTGCTCGAAGGCCCGGACGTCGATCACCTCGAGGTCGTGCGCTTGAACGATTGCAGCCACCACACGGCGTTCTTCGGCGAGGCGGTGCATCGGGCGCTGTAAGGCCCGGCGGCCAGTTCCATCTGCTTTGCGTGCGCGACGCCTGTGGTGGCGTCCGCGCGGGCACCGGCGATAATGCGCGGATGACCCGCACGCTTCCCGACTGGCTCGAATACATCGAACGCATCCACCCCAAGTCCATCGACATGGGGCTCGACCGCATCCGCGTCGTCGCGCAGGCGCTGAAGCTGGGCAAGCCGGGCAGGGCGGTGATCACGGTCGGCGGGACGAACGGGAAGGGTTCGACGGTCGCGTTCATCGAGGCCATCGCCCGCGCGGCCGGGTGGAAGGTCGGCGCGTACACGTCGCCGCACCTGCTCTCGTACAACGAGCGCGTGCGCATCGACGGTGCCGATGTTTCCGACGAATCGCTCATCGAAGCCTTCGAAGCCATCGAAGCCGCGCGCGGTAACACGCCGCTGACCTATTTCGAGTACGGGACGCTGGCCGCGTTGTGGCTGTTCGAACGCGCCAGGCTCGACCTGGCGATCCTGGAAGTCGGCCTGGGCGGGCGCCTGGATGCAACCAATATCGTCGATGCCGACGTCTCGGTGATCACGACCGTGGACCTGGATCATCAGGACTACCTGGGCGAGGACCGCGAGCAGATCGGCGCGGAGAAGGTCGGCATCGCGCGCGCGTGGAAGCCGCTGGTACTGGGCGATAACGATCCACCGTCGAGCGTGCTGGGGCATGCGTACCGCATCGGCGCGCCGACGTGGCGCATCGCCAATGATTTCTTCTTCGAACCACTGCCGTCCTCGCTCGATGCCGACGGCAACGCGCTGCCGGCGCGCTGGCTCTGGCGCGAAATCGGCAAGCGCCTGGAACTGCCGGTGCCCCAACTCGCCGCGCCCGTGCAGCTGCGCAATGCCGCGGTCGCGGTGGCGGCCTTGCGCTCGTTGAAGAAGCTGCCGAAACCGCTGCCGCGCGACGCCTATTCCGACGGCATCGCGAACGCGCATGTCGGTGGCCGGCTGCAGCGGTTCGAGCGCGACGGCGTGGAAATCGTCGTTGACGTCGGCCACAACCCGCAGGCCGCGCGAGCGCTGGCCGACTGGCTGCGCACCGCGCCGGCGCCGGGTCGCGTGATCGCCGTGTACGCCGCGCTGTCCGACAAGGACGTGGCGGGCGTGGCGGAGGCGATGGCAACAGTCGTCGACCAGTGGCATCTGGCCGGACTGGCCGATGCCGGCCCGCGTGGCGGCGACGTCGAGGCGCTCGCGGCACGCCTGGCAGGCACCGCGGCTGCAGGCGCCAAGCGGCACGAGACCGTCGCGCAGGCGCTCGATGCGGCTCGCGCTCAGGCACACGTGGGCGATCGCGTGCTGGTGTTCGGTTCCTTCCATACCGCCGCGAGCGCGCTGGCGTCGCTCGACCGCGACTGAACGTGACCGGCATCGAGCCGGCCACGACGGATCGCGAGGGTATAATTCGCGCGGCGATCCGCCTGCGGTAGACGAGAACCGATGGAACCTGCCCTGAAACAGCGCGTCATCGGTGCGGTCGTGTTGATCGCACTGGCGGTGATCTTCCTGCCGATGCTGATAAAGGGGCCGGCCCCCGAAAGCGGGGCGTCCAATGTCCCGCTGGAACTGCCCAAGGCGCCGGAAGGCGACTTCGAAACCCGCGAGCTCCCGCTGGTGAGCCCGGGCCAGGCGCCGAGCGGCGGGGCGGTCGGCATGAACGCCGACGCCAACGCCAATCCGGACGCCGCCGACACGCTCCCGACCGTCGACACCACCGCGACCACGCCGGCTCCGCCGGAGCAGGGCGCGATGCCGGCCGCCACCGGCGGCGGCAACTTCGCCGTGAGCTTCGGCAGCTACGCCAGCACCGCCGACGCCGACCGCGTCGTCAAGGCGCTGCAGGGCGCGCAGCTGACGGCGTATCAGGAATCCGTACCGGGCAATGGCCGCACGCTGCACCGCGTGCGCATCGGCCCATTCGCCACGCAGGCCGAGGCCGAGGCCGCGCGCCTCCAGTCCGGCCGCGTGCGCAGCGACGTGGGCGCGAAGGTCGTCGTGCTCGACGCCGAGGCCGCCGAACCGGTCGCCAGCGCGTCGCAGCCGGCCCCGACCCAGACAGCATCCGTTTCCGCGCCGGTGCCGCTCGCCGAATCCCGTCCCACGCCGTCGGCCGCCGCGCCGCTGCCGCCGGAACCCGCCAAGCCGGCTCCGTCCAAGCCCGCCGCCCCGGTCGAAAAGCCGGTCGCCAAGGTCGAGAAGCCGGTCGAGAAGCCCGCCGCGCCTGCGGCCCAGCCCGCCGTGGCGCGCCCCAGCACACCGGCCGCCGCCAGCACGGGCTTCGCCGTCCAGCTCGGCGCCTTCGGCAGCGCCGAAGAGGCCGGCAAGCTGCGCGATCGCGCGCGCGGTGCCGGCTTCAGCGCATTCGTCGAACAGGTCCGCACGGACAAGGGCGTGCTGAACCGCGTCCGCGTCGGTCCGGTCGCAAGTCGTGACCAGGCAGACCAGCTGAAAGCGCAGGTCGCGTCGAAACTGGGCGTGAGCGGCATTGTCCGCCCGCATCCCTGACCCCATGTGGGGCGTGGGCTAGCGCATGGGCGCGATGGACTGGGTCCTGCTGGCGGTGGTCGCGGTATCGGCGTTGTTCGGGCTGATGCGCGGCTTCGTCGGTGTCCTCGCCTCGCTGATCGCGTGGGTGCTGGCCGGATGGGCGGCGTTCCACTTCGGCGCCGACGTTGGGCTGATGCTCTCCGGCGACGGTGAGATCGGGGCCGGCGAGCTCTTCGGCGGCTATGCGCTGTGTTTCATCGGCGTGCTGGTGGTGGTCGGCCTCGTCGGCTGGCTGGTGCGCAAGCTGGTGCAGTCGGTCGGGCTCTCGGGGCTCGATCGCATGCTCGGGCTGGTCCTGGGCATTGCACGCGGTGCGTTCGTCGCCTGCGTGCTGGTGCTGCTGGCCGGCTTGACCGAGATGCCGCGCGAGCCGGAATGGCAGCGCTCGCAGGTGGTACCGGTATTCGTGCCGGGTGCGCAATGGATGCGTGTGTGGCTGCCGGAGTGGGCCGCCGAACACGTCGACCTCGATGGTCGCGTGCCGACGGAACATCCGGATCTTCCCCCGGCGGCGACGCCGGACACCACGCCGGCCCTGCCGGCGCCGGTGAGCGAGGCCTAGGGCCTCGCGGCAACAAACAACTTCACAGCAGGACTCATCACCATGTGCGGCATTCTCGGTATCGTCGGCCACAACGACGTCGCGGCGCAGCTCTACGACGGCCTGACGGTGCTGCAGCATCGCGGCCAGGATGCTGCCGGCATCGCCACCGCCAACGGCAACAAGCTGCGCGTGCACAAGGGCAACGGCCTGGTCAGCGACGTGTTCGACGAAGGTTCGATGCTGCTGCTGGAAGGTCGCGTCGGCATCGCGCACTGCCGCTATCCCACCGCGGGCAGCGAAGGTTCCGACGAAGCGCAACCGTTCTACGTGAACTCGCCCTTCGGCATCGCGCTGGCGCACAACGGCAATCTGATCAACACCGACGCGCTGCGCAACGAGGTGTTCGAGCAGGACCGCCGCAACGTCAACACCGAATCCGATTCGGAAGTGCTGCTCAACGTCTTCGCGCACGAGCTCGATACGCAGAAGGCGCTGACCCCGGAAGCCGCATTCCGCGCGATCGAAGGCGTGCATCGCCGCTGCGTCGGCGGTTACGCCGTGGTGGCCACGGTGCTGGGCCTGGGACTGGTGGCGTTCCGCGATCCCAACGGCATCCGTCCGCTGGTGCTGGGCAAGCGCCACAGCGGCGGGCAGGACGAATACGCCGTCGCCTCCGAATCCGTCGCCCTGGACCTGCTCGGCTTCGAGCGCGTGCGCGACGTGCGCCCGGGCGAAGGCATCGTCGTCACGCCGCGCGGTGAGCTGTTCACGCGCCAGTGCGCGGAACCGCGCCAGCACACACCGTGCATCTTCGAATACGTGTACTTCGCGCGCCCGGACTCGATGATGGACGAGGTGTCCGTGCACAAGGCGCGCATGCGCATGGGCCAGAAGCTCGGCGAGAAGATCCTGCGCCTGCGTCCGGACCACGACATCGACACCGTCATTCCGATTCCCGATACCTCGCGCGATGCCGCGCTGGAAATCGCCAACGTCATCGGCGTGAAGTATCGCGAAGGTTTCATCAAGAACCGCTACGTCGGCCGCACCTTCATCATGCCGGGGCAGGGCGAGCGCGCGAAGTCCGTGCGCCGCAAGTTGAACCCGATCCCGCTGGAATTCCGCAATCGCGTCGTGCTGCTGGTGGACGATTCCATCGTGCGAGGCACGACGTCCAAGCAGATCGTGCAGATGGCGCGCGATGCCGGTGCACGCAAGGTGTACCTGGCATCCGCGGCGCCGCCGGTGCGTCATCCGAACGTATATGGCATCGACATGCCGTCGGCGGAAGAACTCGTCGCGCACGGTCGCACCGACGACGAAGTCGAGAAGCTGCTCGGCGCGGACTGGCTGATCTACCAGGATCTGTCGGATCTGGAAGAAGCCGTGTCCGGCCCGAAGCACAGCATCGAGCACTTCGATTCCTCGTGCTTCAACGGCGAGTACGTCACCGGCATCGAGCCGGGCTATTTCGAGCGCATCCAGCAGTTGCGTTCGGACGAAGCGAAGAAAACGCGGAGGGCGTGACGTGCGCGAACTGCAGAAGGCGATGATTCCCGACGACGAGAACGGCGAGGTCCTGCGCCGCATGATCGACGACGGCGACGACCTGTCGCTGGAACGTCCCATCGAGTTCTACCACGTGTTCGACGACGAATCGCAGGCGGAGGCGTTCGCGTCCGCTGCAGCCGACAAGCCGCTGGTGACCGTTGACGAACCGGAGGTCGACGAGGAAGACGTGTGGCAGGTGTGCGTCGTGCGCGTGATGGCGCCGTCGCATGCCGCAATCACCGCGCTGGAGCGCGAGCTGGGCGAGATGGCCGAAACCTTCGGCGGTTTCGCCGACGGCTGGGGTTGCTCGCCGGCCGAACCCGCCGCGCACTGAGGCCATGACGTCGCTGTTCGACGCCGCGCGTGGCTGCCTCGACGCGGCGACGCCCGGGGCGAAGATCGCCGCGACGTTCGCAACGGCCGAAGCGTTCGCGCGTGGCGAGCTGACGATCCCCGAAGACGCGCCGGCGCCGGACGCGATCCGCATGCCAGGCCGTCCCGAACGTCCGTTGCTCGTGCATCCGCGCGATCTTCCGCGCCGCGGATTCGGCAGCGACGAAGGACGCGCGGCGTTCATCCATGCGATCGCGCACATCGAGTTCAATGCGATCGACCTGGCGTGGGATGCGGTGTATCGCTTCCGCGGCATGCCGCACGAGTTCTATGCCGATTGGGTCAGCGTCGCAAACGACGAAGCCCGGCATTTCACGTTGCTGCGTGCACGTCTGCGCGACTTCAATCGCGACTACGGCGATTTCGACGCGCACAACGGCCTGTGGGAAATGGCCGAGAAAACCGCACACGATGGCCTCGCGCGCATGGCGCTGGTGCCGCGCGTGCTCGAGGCGCGCGGGCTCGACGTCACGCCGGGCATGATCGTGAAGCTGCGTTCGATGGGCGACGAGGCGACGGTCGGAATCCTCGAAGTGATCCTGCGCGAGGAAGTGGCACACGTCGCCGCCGGCTCACGCTGGTTCCGCTGGTATTGCGAACGTGCCGGCGTGGAGCCAGCGCCGCGCTTTCGCGAACTGCTGGCGCAATACGCGCGCGCCGTGCTGTATGGGCCGTTCAACCATGAAGCGCGCAGCGCGGCGGGCTTCGATGAGGACGAGCTGGCGGCGTTGGAAAAACTGGCCGGCTGAGGGCTCGCCTCCGTCCCGCTAGAAGCGCGGCATGAATATCAGAGCTGCAACCCGCGCAACTCGAAACCCTTCCGATCCACGCGAAGCACCGAGCCGTGGTCGTACCAGTCGCCCAGCACGATGCGTTCGCACGGACGTCCTTCCACCATCAGTTCGTGCACGGCCGGGCGATGCGTATGGCCGTGGACGATGCGCTCCAGCCCGTAGCGGCCGAACGTGCCGTTCACCGTCATCGGCGATACGTCGGTGATCGTCTCCATCGTGCCTTGCTGCTTCAGCCCGCTCTGGTGCGCGCGACTGGCCTCACGCGCCTGTTGCGCGAACGCGAGGCGCGCTGCCAGCGGCTGCGAGAGGAACTGCGCCTGCCACTGCGGATTGCGCGTCTGCGCGCGGAACTGCTGGTAGGCCAGATCGTCCGTGCACAACGTGTCGCCGTGCATGATCAGCGTCGGCTCACCGTAGAGCATCACCACCGACGGGTCGGGCAGGATGCGCATGCCGGCGCGACGCGCGAAGTCCTCGCCCAGCAGGAAATCGCGGTTGCCGCGGATGAAGTACACCGGCACGCCCGACGCCTGCAGCGCATGCAGTTCGCTGGCGACGAAGGCGCCGGTTTCGGACGGATCGTCGTCTCCGACCCAGGCCTCGAACAGGTCGCCCAGGATGTACAGCGCGTCCGCGTGGCGCGCGTCGGAGCGGATGAAATGGCCGAACAGTTCGGTGATCCGGGGACGTTCGGCGTCGAGGTGGAGGTCGGAGATGAAAAGGGTCGCCATGGGGGAGATTCTAGGGCCAAGCCGTCGAATACGGCCGGCTCGCGCGCGCTCCGGTAAAATGGCCGGTTCCCGACGTTCCGAGCCGCCCGCATGAGCTGCCGCACCCGTTTCGCCCCCAGTCCCACCGGCTACCTGCACATCGGCGGCGCCCGCACGGCGCTGTACTGCTGGCTGGAGGCGCGCCGTCGCGGCGGCGAGTTCATCCTGCGCGTCGAGGACACCGACCGGGAGCGCAGCACGCAGGCGGCGATCGACGCCATCCTGGAGGCGATGGAGTGGCTGGGCCTGGGCTACGACGAGGGCCCGATCTTCCAGACGCAGCGCCTGGATCGTTACCGCGCGGTCGCCGAGGAGATGGTCGCAGCCGGCACCGCGTATTACGCCTACGAGACGAAGGAAGAACTCGAGGCGATGCGCGAAAAGGCCATGGCGGCCGGCGACAAGCCGCGTTACAACGGCGCTTATCGCGAGCGCAACGAAGGCTTCCGCGACGATCCCAACCGCGTCATCCGCTTCAAGAATCCGGTCGACGGCGTGGTGACGTGGGACGACAAGGTGAAGGGCACCATCGAGTTCGCCAACACCGAACTCGACGACCTGGTGATCTTCCGTTCCGACGGTTACCCGACCTACAACTTCGCGGTAGTCGTCGACGACCTGGACATGGGCATCACCGATGTCGTGCGCGGCGACGACCACGTCAACAACACGCCGCGCCAGATCAACATCTACCGCGCACTTGGCGCGACGGTGCCGCATTTCGCGCACCTGCCGATGATCCTCGACCCTGAAGGCGCCAAGCTCTCCAAGCGCACCGGCGCGGCCGACGTCATGCAGTACCGCGAGATGGGCTACCTGCCGCACGCGCTGCTGAATTACCTGGTGCGCCTGGGCTGGTCGCATGGCGACCAGGAGATCTTCTCCATCGCGCAGATGACCGAACTGTTCGACCTGAAGGACGTGAACTCGAAGGCTTCGCGCCTGGATCCGGCGAAGCTGGGCTGGCTCAACCAGCAGTACCTGAAGTCCGACGATCCGAACGACGTCGCCAGGCACCTGGAATGGCACCTGCATGCGCAGGGCCTGGATGCGTCGAAGGGTCCCGCGGCGGCGGACATCGTCGTCGCGCTGCGCGATCGCGTGCAGACGCTGAAGGAAATGGCCGAACGCGCCGCCGTCTGGTTCGGCCCGCTCACGCAGTACGACGATGCGGCGGTTGCCAAGCACCTGAACGCCGCCGCGCGCGCACCGCTGGCCGACGCGCGCGAGCGCCTGGCCGCGGTGTCGCAGTGGAGCGCCGATGCGGTCTCGCAGGCACTGCACGCAACCGCCGAGGCGCTCGGCATCGGCATGGGCAAGGTGGCCCAGCCGCTGCGCGTGGCGATCACGGGCACTCAGGTGTCGCCGGACATCTCGCACACGGTCTACCTTGCGGGGCAGGGCGAGGCGCTGGCGCGCATCGACGCGGCCCTTGCAAAACTGCCGGCGGGCGCCTAAATCGGCAGTAGCCCGCTACGGGAACACCGCATGAGCCAACACCACGCCTGCACCGACCCCTCGCACCACGTCCACGACGGCGACGCCTTCGTGCACGAGGTCGAGCGTGCGTGCGAGGCGCGCGGCCTGCGCCTCACGCCGATCCGCGCGCATGCGTTGCGCCTGATCGCCGATGCGGGCCGCCCGGTGAAGGCGTACGAGCTGCTCGACCAGATGAAGGCGACGCATGACGCCGCCGCACCGCCGACGGTGTACCGCGCGCTGGATTTCCTGCTCGAACACGGCTTCATCCACAAGCTCGCGTCGATCAACGCGTTCGTCGGCTGCCACCACCCGGGTTCGGCGCAGCACGCGGTGCCGTTCCTGATCTGCGACACCTGTCAGTCGGCGACCGAACTGGAAGACGAGCGCATCGTCGAGACGCTCGATCGTCGCGCGCGCGAGCTCGGGTTCACCCCGCAGGCGCAGACGCTGGAAGTGCATGGCGTCTGCGCGAGTTGCGCGGCCAAGGCCGCGTAAGCGGCCTCAGATCACGCGGCGTGTCGCCGCCGTTGCCGCATCGCCGGTGTTCGGCGTGCCGGTGGGCTCGATCAGCATCACATGCGCTTCTTCCACCGCCACCGGGCGGTGTTCGACGCCGCGCGGTACGACGAACAACTCGCCCGGGCCGAGTTCCACCGCGCCATCGCGCAGCTCTATCCGGATACGTCCGTGCAGTACGAGGAAGAGATCGTCGCTGTCGGCGTGCGAGTGCCAGACGAACTCGCCTTTCACCTTCACCACCATGATGTCGTGACCGTTGAAGGTCGTGACGGTGCGCGGTTGCCAGTGTTCGTCGAAAGTCGCCAGTTTGCCCGCGAGATTGATCGCGCCGTCGTGTGCGTTCATGCGGCCTCCGCCTGCGGTTGCGCCGTCACCGGCGTGGGACGCGACTCGCGGATCGGCAGGTTCGCAGCCGCGGCGATCAACGCCAGTGCCATGTCCGCGTACCACATCCGCGAATAGTCGCCGAAACGTTCGAGCACGAGTCCACCGACCCACGCGCCGAAGAATCCGCCGATCTGGTGCGACAGCAGCGTAAGGCCGAACAGCGTGCCAAGGTAGCGCGGTCCGAACAGCTTGCCGACGAGGCCTGCCGTCGGCGGTACGGTCGCCAGCCAGGTCAGGCCGAGGCCGGCGGAGAACAGGAAGAATGTCAGCGGCGTCGGCGGCGAGACCAGGTAGATCGCGATCAGCAACGCGCGACTGGCGTACATCGCCGCCAGCAGGTACTTCATGCGCCAGCGCTGTCCGAGCCAGCCGGCGGCGAGACTGCCGCCGACGTTGAACAGGCCGATCAACGCGAGCGACACCGCCGACACGCTCGCCGGCAGGCCGCACAGCGCGATCTCGCTTGGCAGGTGCGTCACGAGGAAGGCGATGTGCACGCCGCAGGTGAAAAAGCCGAGGTGCAGCAGCCAGTAGCTGCGATCGCGCACGGCGATGCGAATCTGTTCGCGCAGGCCGATACCGCCCGTGGTCGCAGCGACGGTGCGCGTTGCATCGCCGGCGCGCCGACGCAGCGGCCATGCGAGCGGCAGCGTCGCCAGCGCGGACACCGCAAGCGTCCACATCGCCGCGGCCCAGCCGGCGGTACTGATCACCGCCTGCACCAGCGGCGCGAACAGGAATTGCCCGAACGAACCGCCCGCATTGATGACGCCGGCCGCCATCGATCGCTTCTCGGCCGGCATGTGCTGCGCAGTTGCGCCGATGAGGATCGAGAAACTGCCAGCGCCCGCGCCGGCCGCACTCAGCACGCCGAGCGTGAGCAGGAGGCCCCATTCGGACGCGAGCGCCGGCGCGAGCACCATGCCTGCGGCCAGCAGCACGCCGCCGGCGACGAGCACGCGTCCCGGTCCGCGCTGGTCGGCGATCGCGCCGAACACCGGTTGCACCGCGCCCCACACGAACTGACCGATCGCCAGCGCAAAACTGATCTGCGCGACGGTGAGGCCCGTGCTGCGGCCGATCGGCGCGATGAAAAGGCCCATCGACTGGCGCACGCCCATGGTGATCATCAGCATCGCCGTTGCGGCGAGTACCAGCGGCCAATAGCGCATGGCGGGATGCGGTTCTGCTTGATGCGGCGCGGCGTTCATTCCAGTTCCATTTGCGCCATCGCGCGGTCGAGTTGGGTGTGCAGCGCATTCACGCCGGCGGCGCCGAGGCGCGCATCGATTTCGTGCTGCGCCTTGCGCCACAGCGGCTGCGCGCGTTCGAGGACGCGCTTGCCCGCAGGCTTGATCCGCACGAGCTTGGCGCGCGCGTCTTCGTCGCTACTGGCCAGGTCGATCCAGCCCGCGGCGATCAACGGTTTGAGATCGCGACTGAGCGTCGTGCGGTCCATTCCGATTTCCCGCGCGAGTGCGCCGACGTTCTGCGGCGTGCGCGCGGCGCGACGCAGGATCGAGTACTGGTTGAGGTTGAGGCCGGCCGCGGCGAGTTCGCGGTCGTAGCGCTGGGTCACGATCCGCGACAGCTTGCGCAGGCGGAAGCAGGTACAGAGGCTGGCGGGGAGGGTGGTGTCGGGCATAAGAGTGTATATACACCTATTTCGGGAAAAGAAAAGCGCCGCGTGCGAAGCGGCGCTCTTCAGTTACCTCGAAGCGACGAGGTGGGTTCTGTGGCGCGTCGCCCGCATCAGAAGAACGCGCGGACGCCGAAGCCCACGCCGCGGCCCGGCAGCGGCGCCACGTCCTTCAGGAACGAGGTATGCACGCGCGCCTCCTCGTCGAGCAGGTTGCTGCCGTCGAGGAACAGCTCCCACGCGTTGCCCGCCTTCGTGTCCTGGTGCCAGGCGACGTGCGCGTCTACCAGTGTGTAACCCGGCGTCGGAGTTTCAAGCTCGGCCACGTCGTCCTGCTTCGCGTAACGCGTGGCGCCGACCGACGCGCGCCATGCGCCGAGTTCCCAACGCAATTCGCCGCCAACACGGCTCGGCGCGATGCGCGGCAGGTTGCCGCCGCGCGAGAGTTCGGCCGTGTAATCGTGCGAGTGATCGCCATGCGGCACGGCGAAGGCGACTTCGCGCGTCCCGCTGCCGGTGAGTTCGCCGCGCACGGTGTCGCCGAATACGCGCAGGTTCCACAGGCCGCTGTCGTTGTCGGCGAAGTTCCAGTTCACTTCCGCCTCGGCACCGTTGAAACGGGCGTTGTCCTGCGTCCACAGGCGCACAGGGTTGCCGTCCTCGACCACGCCGGTGTCGGCGAGGTAGATGAAGTCGTCGTACTTCACGTGATAGATCGACGCGCTCGCCTTGAACGGGCCGCCGTGCCAATGCAGGCCGATTTCCGCGCGGTTCGCGGTTTCCTCGTCCATCATCGGCGAGCCGAGTTCGATGCTGCTGGTCGCCACGTGCACGCCGTTGGAATACAACTCTTCCGCCGTCGGCGCGCGCTGCGCGCGATCGAGGCCGAAGGAGAGGTGGAAGGCTTCGTTGATGTCCCACTTGAGCGCCGCCGACAGGCTCATGGTATGGAAATCGCGATCCGGTCCAATCGCCTGCGCTTCGTTCACGTCGATCTTGTTCTGGTCGACTCGCGCGCCCAGTTCGGACTTCACTGCACCGAACGCGCGCTGGCCCAGCCAGAACAGGCCCGCATCGTTGCCCTTCGAAGCCGGCACGAACGCTTCGGCGCCGATCGCCTCGAAATCGCGCTGGCCCCACTGCACGCCGACCGCGCCATCCCAGCCGAGGATCGGCTTGTGCACGAGTTCCACGCGCGCTTCGGTGCTGGTGTTGTCGAAGACGGTGCCGACTTCCTCGCCTTCGTATTCGGTGTGCGTGTATTCGGTACGCGCGACCTTGGCGCGCAACGACTTGAATGCGCCCAGGTCGTCCAGTCCGCCACGCAATTCATAGCGATGCTGCGTCATGCCGATGGTGACGGGACCTTCCTCTTCCTCTGCAGGCACTTCTTCGCCTTCGTGCGCGTGGTCGTCGCCGTGTTCGTGCGCGCCTGCGGGGACGCCATAGCGCGTGTCGAACAGGCTTGCGCCGACGCCGACGAAGCCGCGCTCGCCGATCCAGCTCACGCCCAGCGCGCCGCTGTCGGTGCGCAAGGCGCTGTTGGGCAGCGTGCCCTTCGTCGCGGGGTCGGGTGTCTCGCCTTCGGCTTCCATCAACTGGCGGCTTTCCGGATAGCCGGGGATGTCGTAGTCGCCGGTCTCGCGATGCAGGGCGTCGGCGTGGAAGACGAGGTTGCCCGACGCCGCGGTACCGTCCATGCGAAACATGCCGGTGCGCTCATCGTTGACGGTGTTGCCGCGCAGTTCGGCGCGACCCTGCAGCGGTTCGTCGGTGACGGCCTCGGGAATGCGGCCATCGACCACGTTCACCGCGCCGCCGATCGCGCCGCTGCCGTAGAGCAGGGTTGCCGGGCCCTTGAGCACTTCAATCTGGTCTGCGAGGAACGGCTCGATGCTGACCGCGTGGTCGACGCTGACGGTGGAGACGTCGCCCGAACCCAGGCCATCGCTCAGCACCTGCACGCGGGCGCCGTCGAAGCCGCGGACGATCGGCCGGCCGACGCCGGGGCCGAAGTACGACGACTGCACGCCAGGGAGTTTCCCGACGGTCTCGCCCAGGGAATTCGCCTTGACCTCATCGAGCTTCGCGCCGGCGAGGACATCGACGGGGCGGATCAGGTCTTCGGCGGTACCGACCAGCGGGGTGGCCTTCACTTCCACGCCGGAGAGGTCCTTGGGCTGGTGATCGTGGCCCTGGTCGTCCGCTTGGGCGGCGAGGGGGAGGGCCGCGGTGAGCGCGAGGACGAGCGGGAGACGGCGATTCAGCAGGCGCTTTGACATGGGGTGGGGTAAAGTACGTGGCTCGAGTTACGTAATGTTATATTATAACGAAACCGGTTCCACCCCCTCCCGAAAGTCATGCCGCCCATCCGCTCCCGCCTGCTCGACCGCATTGGTGCCACCGGCTCGCTGCTGTGTGCGATCCACTGCGCGCTGCTGCCGCTGCTGATCGCGGTGCTGCCGTCGCTGGGCATCGCTGCGTGGCTGGGTTCGGGCTTCGAGGAAGGGTTCGTGCTGTTCGCCACGGGGCTCGGACTGTTCAGCATGGCCCTGGGCTACCGCCGCCACCGCGCCGTGCAGGCGCTGTCGCTGATGCTGCCCGGGCTGGGGGTCCTGTGGATCGGCGTGCTCTACCAGCCGCTGCACCAGAGCGTGATCCCGCACGCGATCGCCATGACCTTTGGCGGCACTCTGGTCGGCCTGGCCCATCTGGCGAACCTGCGCCTGAACCATATCCACGTGCACGACGCCACTTGCGCGCATTAGCGCGTCGACCGGACGCTGCGCATCCGATCGATCCCGAAACTTGCTGGCGCAAGTCCTCGGGCCAGTGGCGACCCGCTCTCCCGATCCCCGCCCTGCCGGGCGCCCCCTTACCAAGGGGGCTTTAGTCGCCCGGAAGCGAGAGGGGGTGGCTCGCGTGCTATCCTTCGCGACCTCGCGCGAACGCGAATTTTCGTAACCCCCGCACCCCGGTGCGGATCTGAACAGTTTCAGGAGCACATCATGGGCAAGGGCGACCGCAAGACAGCCAAGGGCAAGCGCTACAACTCCAGCTACGGCAACGCCCGCAGCGCCACGACCAAGGCCGCCGGCACCGCCGCCGCCCCGGTCGCGAAGAAGGCGACCAAGACCGTGGCGAAGGCCCCGGCCGCCAAGAAGGTTGCGGTGAAGAAGACCGCCTCCAAGGAGTAAGCGCCCCGGCGCAGTCTTCGGGGCGAAACCCCCGAAAGCAGAAAGCCCCGCCTTGGCGGGGCTTTTGCTTTTCTGCGGAAGGAAAGCGCGTCAGCGCTTGGCGGCCGCCTTCTCCACTTCACCCCAGACGCGCAGCAGGTTGCCGCCGAGGATCTTGCGGATGTCCGCGTCCGAATGCCCGCGCTTCTGCAGCCCTTCGACCAGGTTCGGATAGTCCGCCACCGATCGCAGTTCCACCGGCAGGTTTCCGCTCACGCCATCGAAATCCGAACCGATGCCGACGTGGTCCACGCCGATCAGCTTCACCGCGTAGTCGATCTGGTCCAGCACCGCGTCGATGTGCGTCACCGGCGCCGGGTGCGCATCCTGCCAGGCCTTGTCGAAGGCGTCCTTCGACTTCAGAGGCTTGCCGGCGGCTGCCAGCGCGGCGTTCTCCTTGTCGAAGGCCACTTCCGCGACGAAGTACGCCTGCGTGTCCAGCGCCGCCTTCGGATTGACGAAGCCGGTGCCGAATACCAGCTGCACCACGCCGCCTTCCTTCGCCACGGCCAGCGCCAGTTCATCGCTGATGTTGCGCTCGAAACCCGGCGTGAAATGGCGCATGCCCGAATGGCTCGCGATGACCGGAACGTCGGTCACGCGCAGCACGTCGCGGATGGCGTCGTCTGAGATATGCGACACGTCGACCATGATGCCGACGCGGTTCATCTCGGCGACGACCTGCTCGCCGAACGGGCTCAGGCCGCCCCACTTCTTTTCCTGCGCATAGGACGAATCGGCGATGCGGTTGTTCGCGCTGTGGGCGAGGGTGATGTAACGCACGCCACGCGCGTGGAAATCCGCCAGCTTGGACAGGTCATCGCCGATCGGCGCGCCGTTCTCCATGCCGGGCGTCAGCAGCACGCGGCCGCCCTTGCGCAGCTTTTCGACGTCGCCGGGCGAACGCAGGATCGCGAACCTGTCCGGGTGCCGCCCGACCATCGCTTCGACCGCGTCGATCTGCGTGTTCGCGATCTGCCACGCGGTGCCGTCGGCGTCCGCCTCGGGCGAGGTGTAGATCGACATGAACGCCACGGTCAGTCCGCCTTCGCGCGCGCGCGGGTAGTCGAACTCCTTCTTCGGCGCGGCCACGCCCAGGTCGTCCCAGTGCGAAAGCAGTTCGCTGGGCGCGTCGATGTGCGTGTCGACGATGATCGCGTCCTGCGCGAGTTTCCGCGCCGCGTCGTTCGCGGCAAATGCGGAGGTGGCGGCCATCGACAGCGACAGGCCAAGAACGGCGTAACGCAAGCGCATGTTTTCTCCCCGGGGCAAGTGTTCTTTCAACTGGTGTTCGTTCAACTTGTGGAGCAGCGATCAGGTGACGCGATGGCCTCCGGCGTGCACGGCCTGCGCGAGGCGGCCGCCGAGCCAGTAACACAGTTCGGCCGGATGCTGGATGTTCCACAGCACGAAGTCGGCGCGCGCTCCCACGCGCAGCACGCCGCGATCGTTCAATCCCAGTGCGCGTGCGGCATTCACCGTCGCACCGCGCAGGGCTTCTTCCGGCGACAGGCGGAAATGCGTGCATGCCAGCTGCATCGCATGGCGCAGCGATTGCAGCGGCGATGTGCCGGGATTGCAGTCGGTCGCCACTGCCATCGGCACGCCATGCGTGCGGAAGGCGTCCAGCGGCGGCAATGCGGTTTCGCGCAGCACGTGGAATGCGCCCGGCAACAGCACCGCGACGGTGCCGGCCTTCGCCATCGCACGAACGCTTTCTTCGCTGGTGTGTTCGACGTGATCGGCCGACAAGCCATCGAAGGACGCCGCCAACGCGCCACCGCCCAGATCGCTGAGCTGGTCCGCATGCAGCTTCACGGGAAGGCCAAGCGCGCGCGCCGCCTCGAACATCCGCTGCGTCTGCCCCGGCGTGAAGCCGATGCCTTCGCAGAACGCATCGACCGCGTCGACGAGCCCCTCGGCGTGCAGCTTCGGCAGCCATTCGATGGCGGCGTCGATGTAGTCGTCGGCGCGGCCGGCGTACTCCGGCGGCAATGCATGCGCAGCGAGGTACGTCGTGCGCACGCCGATGCCGAGCTGTTCCAGCCTTCGCGCCACGCGCAGCATCTTGCGTTCGTTCTCGAAGTCCAGGCCGTAGCCGGACTTGATCTCCACCGTCGTCGCGCCGTCGGCGATGAGCGAATGCGCGCGCGGCAACGACTGGCGCAGCAATTCGCCCTCGTCGGCGGCGCGCGTGGCGCGCACGGTCGAAAGGATGCCGCCACCGGAACGCGCGATGTCCTCGTAACTGGCACCGAGCAGGCGCAGTTCGAACTCGCGCGCACGGTCGCCGGCGAAGACCAGGTGCGTGTGGCAGTCGACCAGGCCGGGCGTGATCCAGCCCTTGGCTTCGATCACCTCGCGGGCGAGGCGCTGCGGCGCCTCCGGCAGGCCCGAGCGCGGGCCGACGTACGCCAGCGCCCCGTCCTTCCACGCCAGCGCGCCGTCGAGGATGTCCGCATAACCGGCGGGCGCATCGAGCGTGGCGAGCGAAGCGCCGAGGATCAGTCCGTCCCAGGCCGGATGCGGGTTGGAGGTCATGGGGACCGATTCTAGCCGTGGATCCGGCCGCGTGCGGGCCATCGCCACGACCGTCCATGCGGGCGACAATGCAGGCATGAAGACCCTCGACGCCGCGATGCTCTGGACCCCCGACGGCTGGCGCTCCGACGCCGGCTTCGACATCGACGACCACGGCCGCATCCGCGCGCTCGTGGCGGCCGAGCCGACCGCCAGTTCCAGCTGGGTCGTGCCGGGCGTGGCAAACCTGCATTCGCACGCCTTCCAGCGGGCCATGGCGGGGCTGGCCGAGCGGCAGACGAATCCGGAGGACTCCTTCTGGACCTGGCGCGAAACCATGTACCGCTTCGCCGCGCGCTTCACGCCCGAGCTGCTGCAGGCGGTGGCGACGCAGCTGTACGTGGAAATGCTGGAAGCCGGTTACACCACGGTGTGCGAATTCCACTACCTGCACCACGCGCCCGACGGCCGGCCGTACGACGATCCGGCCGCGATGTCGCGCGCGTTGATCGCCGCCGCGCGCGACGCCGGCATCCGCCTGACGCTGCTGCCGGTGCTGTACATGACCGGCGGCTTCGACGGCCGCGCGCTGGGCGAACGTCAGCGCCGGTTCGGCCACGACGTCGACGCCTACCTTCGCCTGATCGACACGCTGTGCGAGGACGCCGATCCGATGCTGCACGTGGGCTGCGCGCTGCACAGTCTGCGCGCAGTGCCGCCCGATGCGATGCGCGCGGTGCTCGACGCGCTGCCGCCGTCGATGCCGGTGCACATCCACATCGCCGAACAGATCGGCGAAGTGCAGGACAGCCTCGCACTTCGCGATGCGCGGCCGGTGGAATGGCTGCTCGCCAACGCGAATGTCGATTCGCGCTGGACGCTCGTGCACGCCACGCACCTCACTCCTGCGGAAACGCAGGGCATCGCGCGCAGCGGCGCGACGGTGGCGATCTGCCCGACGACCGAAGCCAACCTCGGCGACGGCCTGTTTCCGCTACGCGAATACCTCGATGCCGGCGGCCGATGGGGTATCGGTTCGGACTCGCATATTTCCGTATCGCCGGTAGAAGAGCTGCGCTGGCTCGAATACGGCCAGCGACTGGTCACGCGCCATCGCAACATCGCCGTGCGCGCGGATTCGCCGAGCGTCGGCGAAACATTGCTGAGCGATGTCGCGCGCAGTGCGCGGTTCTCGACCGGGCACGCGATCGGCACGTTCGCGGTCGACGAATACGCCGATGCGGTGGTGCTCGATACGGATGCACCGGCGTTGTTCGGCCTGAAGGCGGATGACGCGATCGATCGCTGGATCTTCAGCGGAAACCGGCCGCTGGTGCGTGATGTGGTGGTCGGCGGACGGCGCGTGGTGGAGAACGGGCGCCATCGCCAGCATGCGGAGGTCGCGCAGCGGTATCGCGTTGCGATGGTCGAATTGATGCGCGACTGACGCGAGAAGCGTTGCCTTGCTCGTCGACGGAAGTATCGACGTCATCCCGGCCTTCGCCGGGATGACGGTCCATGGAGGCGATTTAACTCGCTCTCGTCGGAAATACGACCCGATCAGCCGAACAGGTCGGCCTTCGCCGGTAACGCCCCTTCCATCCGCAACAGGAATTCCTTCGTCGGCAGTCCGCCGCCGAATCCCGTCAGGCTGCCATCGCTGCCGATCACTCGGTGGCACGGCAGCACCAGCGGCAACGGATTGCGTCCGTTCGCCGCGCCGACGGCGCGCATCGCGGATGGTTTTCCGACACGTTGCGCGAGTTGCGCATAGCTGATCGTTTCGCCGTACGGAATCGACGCCAGCGTGTTCCAGACCTCGAGCTGGAAGGCCGTGCCGCGCGGTGCCAGCGGCAGTTCGAAATCGTGCCGCGCACCTTCGAAATACTCGCCCAGCTGCGTCGCCGCCAGTCGGATGACATCGCATTGGCGCGCTTCCCACCGCGAGCAATCCGACATGGGATGCCGCGGGTTCTGGAATTCGATCAGATGCAGCCCTTCATCGCTTGCGGCGAGCAACAGCGTCCCGACGGGGCTGGGCATGGTCGCGTAGCGGATCATGCGGTCGCCTCCGCGCCGGCGCTTCGTACGGCGCGGCGTTTCGCGCGCACTGGTTTCTCTTCGCGCATCACCGGCGTTGGCACCGAATCGCGCCACAGGTGGATCACCGCGTAGCCACGCCACGGTCGCCACGCTTCCGCGCGTGCGGCCAGCGCCTTCGGCGTCATGCGCGTGCCGTCGGCGGGAAGTGCCTTCTGCAGCACCAGATCCTCGACGGGGAATGCATCCGGATGACCGAGCGCACGCAGCGCGATGTATTGCGCCGTCCACGGGCCGATGCCGGGCAGGGCGACCCAGCGCGACGTGAAATCCTCCAGCGTGTGTTCCGAGCGGAAATCCACGCGACCGTCGAGCAAAGCGCGCGCAACGCCGCGCACGGTCTGGGCGCGCGAGCGGATCAGGCCGATGGATTCCAGGTCGGCCTCGACCAGCGCTTCGGGCGTCGGGAACAGATGCGTAAGTCCCGTGTCGAACGGTTGCGGCAATGCCTGCCCGTACTTGTGCGCGAGCCTCGTCGCGAACGTGCGCGCGGCCGCGACGCTGACCTGCTGGCCGATGATCGCGCGCACGGCGATCTCGAAGCCGTCCCAGCCGCTGGGCAGCCGCAATCCCGGACGCTGCGCGAGCAGCGGCGCGAAGCGTGGATCGTTCGACAGCGTGTCGGCGATGGCCTGCGGATCGGCATCCAGGTCGAACATGCGGCGCAGGCGTTGCACGATTTCCAGCAGCTGCGAAGGCGCGGGGCCGTGCAGTTCGAGTTTCAGCGCGTGCTCGCCTTTATCGCTCGGCCA
>Ga0209256_1001859_pt1 | contig 19528 bp, 27 predicted proteins | sample AraplaCol_mCL_r2_2_FD_184270 | JGI IMG/M metagenome (GOLD analysis project Ga0209256, IMG submission 184270) | Arabidopsis root microbial communities from North Carolina, USA - plate scrape MF_Col_mCL_r2 (SPAdes) (version 3) | ecosystem: Host-associated > Plants > Roots > Endosphere | place...
TAGACCTCGGGCTTTCGGTGGACATGTCCACACTGAAATGGTGGATGGCGCAGTCTGAAGAGGCTCGATCTGCCGCCTTCGCCGGCTCCGACTACCTGTCCAAGGCGCTGTACGATCTGCATCAGTTCGTCGCCAACGCTGAGCCGTCGCGCGTCTGGGCAAAGCCACCATCGTTCGATCTGGTGCTGTTGGAATCGGCGTATCGAGCATGCGCCATCGATATCCCTTTCCACTACAGGACGAATCGAGACTGCCGGACATTGTTCGACATTACCGGCGCGGTTCAGCCCGATGTTGGCACGACTCACAATGCGCTTGATGACGCAAAGTCTCAGGCGCTCGGCGTCATTGATGCTTACCGTATCCTCGCCACTCGCCAGCTCGCCGCCTAACACCACACCGCCGCATAGCCACCACCATGCGGCATCCACCACAAGAGGAGATTACCAGCGTGAAGCTATCCATAGCCCGCCAAGACCTCGCGCGCGTGCTGACCAACGTCGGCCGCGTCGTCGAGGCTCGCACAACCATTCCTATTCTTTCCAACGTCAAGCTGTCCGCCGTTACGGGGCAGTTTCGCCTGACAGGCACCGACCTTGAAATCGTTGCAACCGACGTCGCGCCGGCGGACGTCACCGAGGAAGGCGACATCTGCGTCGACGCGAAACTGTTGGCCGATATCGCAAAGAAGGCCGGCGGCGACATTTCCATCAGCCTGGAGGCGGATCGCCTTGTTGTAAAATCAGGCCGCAGTGTGTTTAAGCTCTCCGTGCTCGATGCTGGCGACTTTCCAGATCTGAGTCAGGGCAAGTATGACGCGATCTTCGATGTCGATCTGGCCGCGATTGTCGCCCCCACGGCATTCGCGATCTCCACGGAGGAGACGCGCTATTACCTGAATGGCGTCTTCCTGCACCTTTACGAAGACGGCATTCAGGTGCTGCGCGCCGTGTCGACCGACGGTCACCGCCTTTCGCGCCACCAAGTCGCATATCCTGGCGAAGACGCATTCAAAGGCGTGATCGTTCCGCGCAAGACGGTCGGCATGCTTCCCAAGGGAACGGTCAATGTGTCAGTCGGCGAGGCGAAAATCCGCATCGCCAGCGGCGACTTCGTCCTCACCAGCAAGCTCATCGACGGCACGTTCCCTGACTATGAGCGCGTCATTCCGCGCGCCAACGAGAACATTGTCACAGTCGATCGCGATGCATTCATGAAGGCTGCAGACCGCGTCGCGACTGTCAGCAGTGAGCGCGGCAAGGCCGTCAAGCTCAGCATCGCCCCCGGCTCGGTCGGCTTCACGGTAAACAATGCGGACGCTGCAGCCACGGACGAGATCGAGGCGGAATACAGCGGCGAGCCGCTCGAGATCGGCTTCAATGCGGCGTATCTGCGAGATCTGTTTAGCGTGCTTCCGTCTGGGCCTGTCACCATTGCGCTCGCCGATGGCGGCTCGCCTGGTTTGTTCAAGTCTGCGGCTTTCGAGGGGCTGGTGCTCGTCGGCATGCCTATGCGGGTATAGACATGAAGCGGCCACCCAAAGCAACGCACTATGATGTCTATGGTAACGGTGATCTCGATTGCCCGCACTGCGGCGCCAGCATGTGGGAAACCAAGATTTCTCTAGGCCATCTTGTTATCGGGTGGCCGCATGGAGGCTTTATCCACACGCGCCGTGACGGCTACGCCCACTCAGGCGACTACCTTGAGGTTGATTGCCTTGAGTGCTGCAAGCCATCGGCTGTCAGTTTCGATAGTAGCGGCTCGTTGACGCTCATCGCGGCAAGAACTGATGCGGACGAGCGACTTGTGGGTGTCGAGTAATGGCACCCATCCCCAAGCCTACGCCAAGCACGCTCCGCGCCATCCATGAAGCCCTTGTCGCTGACTACGACGAATGGGAATCCGTCGGCGTGCCTGCCGGCGATATCGGCGTGGAGTGCGACAGGGCAATCTGGCTTTCCTTCCGGCGCGCATCTGCGCCGGAAGAGATAACCTGGCAAAAGCGCCGCATCTTCGAGCGAGGCAACATAGAGGAAGAGCGCCTGCTTGATCTGCTGCGCATGGTCGGCGTGACCGTCTGGGGCGAGCAGGACCGCGTCAGGGCGGCCGGTGGGCATCTGCGCGGAAAGATCGACGGCCGCGCTCTTGGGCTGCTTGAGGCCGCCAAGACCGAGCACATCGTCGAGTGCAAGAGCGCAAAGCAGGAGGTGTTCGCCAAGGTCAAAAAGCACGGCGTGAAGAAGGGCAAACCGGAGCACTACGCGACGTTCCAGTTTTATATGCACGGCCTCGGTGTCGATCGCGTCGTCTATATGATGACAAACAAGAACGATGAAGAGGTGCACATGGAGCGCGTCGGGCATGACGCGGAATTCGCCATGCGGCAGGTGGCCCGCATCGAGCGCATCATCAATATGGCGGAGCCACCCGGTCGGTTGTGCAACAAGCGCGACGACTTCCGCGGCATGTTCTGCCGCCAGGCAGAAGTATGCTGGGGTGAGGTTCGCGCCAGGGTTCACTGCCGATCTTGCCTTCACGCCACGCCACTGATGGATGGCAACGCCGGCTGGGATTGCGCCAGGTGGAGCAAGCCACTGTCTTTGGACGAGCAAGACGCTGGCTGCCCGGCTCATTTGTTCATTCCTGCACTGCTCGTCGGCTACGAGCAAATTGACTGCGACCCGGCCGCAGAGACCATAACCTATAAATCACCGACCGGTGACATTTATGTGGACGGCGCTACCAACGCCGACTGACCACCACCACAAGAGGAGACAACACCATGGCCCACGCCACCACTGCGCCCGCCGATACGCGCCCCGTCGAGTTTGACGCGAGGCTCATGAACTACTACCCGCACCTCATGCGCCTATCCGGCAGGTTGTCCAACAACAAGACCGAGCAGGAAGACCTATTCCAAGACAGCATCGCCTACATCTTGGCGCATTGGACGTCGTTCCGACCGGATGGCGGATTCTATAACTGGATCACCCTATGCATGCGCCATGTCGCGCAGAACGGCCGGCGCAAGTCGCGCGTCAGATCACGGCATATGCCTACCGTGTCCGACGAGCGCGCAATGGCTGCTGTGATGGTATCGCCGAACCAAACGGACTCCGTGTCGCTCAATGAAACGCTGGCGGCGCTTGATCCTGGCCGATCCGGCGAGATCGTCATGATGCGCGCCATGGGCGAGACGCTTGAAACCATCGGCGCCAAGTACGGCATCGGCAAGGAGCGCGTGCGCCAGATCGAAGAGAAAGAGCGCAAGCGGCTGAAGCTGGGGAGGCCGCTTGATGCTTGAGCTCCGCCACTACCAGCGATCGGCCATTGACGCGCTCTACTCCTATTGGGCGGAAGGCGGCGGCAATGGCCTGATCGTGCTTCCGACTGGCGCCGGAAAGGCGCTGGTGATCGCCAAGCTGATCGAGGAGCTGCTTGCCGATTATCCCGACATGCGAATCCTCAATGTCACGCATTCTGCGCCCTTGGTCGGGCAGAACTACCAAGAATTCCTTGGGCTATTGCCGTTCGCGCCGGCGGGAATCTATTCCGCAGGGCTGAATCGGCGTGATGCCAAGGCGCAGGTGCTGTTCTGTGGCATTCAGTCCGTCTGGAACAAGGTTGAGCAGATCGGCGATATCGATCTCGTCATCGTCGACGAGGCGCACGCCATCTCGCGCAACGCCAACACACAATACGGTAAGTTCTTCAAGGACGTGCGCGAGCGCAATCCGGATAGCCGGACATGCGGCACGACCGCGACCGACTACCGCATGGATTCCGGACGGCTGACCGACGATCTCGACGATGACGACGCGACAGCTGTGGACGGCACGCCAGTCAAGTTCAAGCTCTTCGACGATGTCGTCTATGAAATCGGCATCGGCGAGCTCATCGAGCAAGGCTTTCTCACGCGCCTGACCAGCCAAAAAACCACCAGCAAGATCGACCTAAAGGGAATCGGGAGCCGTGGCGGCGAATACATCCCAGGCCAGGTGTCGGAAGCTGCGGAGCGCATCATCGAGGCGGCCGTGGCCGAAGACATGGTGCTGTCCGAAGGGCGGCGCGCCGGCTTGTTCTTCAGCACCAGCAAGGAGAACGCCAATCACGTCGCCGAAGCCGTCCGACGGCACGGCCGGACGTGTGCCGTCCTGACCAGCGACAACTCCCACCAGACCAAGGAAATCTTCGAAGGCTTTCGCGCTGGCAAGTATTGGGCGATCAGTTCGGTGAGCATGATCACGACCGGGACTAATTTTCCGTTTGTGGATTTCATATCGTTAATCCTCAGCACAAAAAGCCCCGGCAAGCTGGTGCAGATCCTGGGCCGCGGCACACGCAATTGCGCCGGCAAAGACGATTGCCTCATCGCAGACCACGGCCGGAACCTTGCCTATCACGGGCCGATCGACCAGATACGCCCACGCGAGCCCGGCAAGGGCCTCGGAGAGCAGCCAAAGAAGCTCTGCCCGCAAGACATGACGGACGTTAATGGCAATTGCGGCTGCGGCGAGCTCATCCCGATCTCGATCATGACATGCCAGTGCTGCGGCTACGTCTTCCCGCCCAACGAGGAGGAGAAGATCACGGCGCAGGCCGACACAACGCCAGTGCTGTCGACGGAAAAGCCTTGGTTTCCTGTTTCGTCGCGGACGTTCCGACACCACCCAGGAAAAGAGGGAAAGCCGGACTCCGTCAAGTGCACCTACATGGTGTCCATGAAGGCGATCAACGAATGGATATGCTGCGCGCATTCTGGATACGCCAAGACGAAGGCCGATCGCTGGTGGCTAGCCCATGGCGGCCAGAGGCCGTTCCCCAAGACCGTGCTGGAATTTCTTGAGCGGCAGCACGAGCTGGCCGGTACTGCTGAAGTGCAACTCGATTATGCGCGCAACGCCAAGTACCCTGATGTCATGGCGCATCGCGTTGGCGAGCGTCAAGCAGCCAACGACAACGCGCCTGCGGCGGCGAATGACAACCGCGGCTACGCTGAGCGTTGGGAATTAGACGACTACATCCCCTTCTGACGCGTTGACAAATTTGTATGTTTACACCAAGGTGTGACAATCACCAGCGCCCACCAAGCGCGAATGCACACCACGAAGAGGAGACGACATGACCACGCGCGACGTTTGGTTCATTAGCGACACCCATTTTGGCCACAACAATATCATCACGTATTGCCGGCCTCAGTTCTCCTCTGTTGAGGAGATGGAAGATTCCATCATCACCAAATGGAACGAAAAGGTTAAGCCGCAGGATCTGGTCTATCACCTCGGCGATTTTGCATGGAAAACGTCAGATGCGATGCGCGTTCGGCCACTTCTGAACGGTGCCATCCGACTCATCGTCGGAAATCATGACGACATACCGTCACTTGCAGCGGCCGGCCTATTCCAGCGCTTCTATCTCTGGAAGCAATTCCGCGAAGAGGGCTTCACGGCCTCACACATTCCGATGCGGTTTGATCAATTGCGGCATGGTGCGAAGAACCTCCATGGACACGTTCACGGCAATCTCAACGGTCTGGAAGACTTCCATCGCGATATGTCTGTGGAAAGCATCGGCTTCGCACCTGTTCATTTCGACGATATCGCCCTTTGGGCAAAGTCTTAAGCGCCAACCTGCGCAACCACCACACCACGAAGAGGAGATTGATGATGGGCGAGAGAAGAGCCGAGGATGGCTTAATTTCAGTTGCCATGAATGACGGCAAGTACACCATTCAGCAGACGGCACCCGGCAAGTGGGAAGCCTTGCGCTACGGCGAGGAGTGGCCGGCATTCCGCGATAACGGCCCTGACAATCTTCATGTCGCGCTTGCGTATGAGGTTGCCGCGTTGCGCGCCGAAGTTTCCAGCCTGAAGGCCGAGGCGCAGTTCCTGCTCGATCGGCTCGACGACATCGAGCTCGACGACGACACGGACGAACTTATCCGTGACTGGAATGGCCACGTTGAGCCGTCGATTGCGCGTCTGCGCCAGCTTGTGCAGGTGTCAGCATGAAGCCCGCCAACTCTGTAGCCGCCGTGCCCGGCGTATTCGACCCAACCGCCATAGCCACCATCGGCCACAACCAACCACCAGCATCGCCCTTCGACGCCGTCCGACAGGAAATCGAAGACCTCTTCGAAGAAGCAAAGCATTGGGCTGACGGCGACCCAATCGACAGCCAGGAAATGCACGACGCGATCGAGAAACTGCGAGACGGTATTCACGAAGCCGGCAAGCGCGCCGATGCGCTGCGCGTCGAGGAGAAGAAGCCGCTAGACGATCAGGTCAAGGCCATTCAGGACCGCTACAACGTCTACATCCAGCCTAAGCGCGGCAAGGTCGATCTGGCCAAGTCTACGCTCGACACATTGCTCACCCCCTGGCGCACCGCCAAGGCCGCCGCAGCCGCCGCAGAGGCCGCACGCGTGGCTGCAGCCGCAGAGGCGGCTAGGGTGGCCGCCGTCGCCGCTATTCAAGCGTCCAGCGGCAACCTCGCGTCTCGTGAAGAGGCGGAAGAGTTGCTGGCCGATGCCAAGCGGCTGGAGAAAACGGCCAAGCGGGCGGACAAGGCGGCGACGACGGGCACGGGGCTTAGGACTGTGTGGCGAGCTGAACTCGTAGACGAAGAAGCTGCCATGGAGTGGACGTGGGCGCGCGCCAAGGAAGAGGTGCTTACCGTGGCGCAGAGGAATGCCGATGAGGTGGTGCGTGGTGGTGCGCGGCAGGTGCCTGGGTTCCGGGTTGTCGAGAGCAAGGTGGCGAGTTGATGACAGACCTAACCGAAGAAGACTTCGCCAAAATCGAACTGGCAGCCAGCAAGGCTATGCGTGAATGGGAGCGTGACTACTTCTGCCAAGACATCAACGTTCGCCACCACATCTCGTGGTGGATAATGCAGGAGGCCTACGCACGTGGGCGGCAAGACGTCCTGGATGCCATCACCTACACGGACAGCGAAGGCGGTATTTTCAACTCCAAACTCGATCACGTCGACCTGCGGGAGTTTCTGTGATGGAATACATGGAAGCCAGAATGCAGGATAGGTACGACGCATTCGACAAAGAAATGCAAGCCGCCCTCATTGCAGACGGCGAGAAACTGGCCGCGCTCACAGGCGAGGATCATGGGCCGCATTTCGTTGAAGGCCTCCTCCCGTGCCCTTTCTGCGGAGGCAAACCGGTTCATCAAGATATTGAATACGACACAATGGGCGCAGTGCCAGATGATCCAAACTATGGCGGCAGTTTCATAGAATGCGACGATTGCGGTGCATGCAGCCGGCTAGAATTCGGCTTCAAGGAAAACCTTGTGTCGTCGTGGAATCGGAGAACGTAATGGATCCAGAGAAGCTGCGGCAAGCTATAAACCGCGCCGCCACTCGGTGGTGCGGCGAAAAGGATCGCGAAACATTCATGGCCGACATCATCTATTTCAAGAGCAACTGGTCGAGCCTGCCTGGCCTCAAGAAATACGTAGAGGAGGAACTGACATGAGCAGCAGCCACCTAATCATCATTGCTAGAAATGACGAGACCGGCGAAATCCAGTTGCCGCTCGAGAACATGACGCTCTACGGCATGGGTATCGTAGACGGCGAGTACGAGGAGGAGAGTGTCGTTCGCACCTGCGCGGCAAGCTATGGGCCTGAATGGACGCTGACGCTCTACGGGCCGCTTGGCGCCAGTTATTATGGGAGCAGGAAGTGATGCGGTCCCTGACCAGCCAGATGATCGATGGCGTATTCCCGACGAAGGCAAAGGCCGTCGGCGAACTGTCCAAACTTTGTGCACGATCTTCGGACAAGAGAACCACCGCCAACGCCTACTATCTCGCCGCCCAATGGCACGACAAACAAGCCGCAGACTGTGATGTCATGGCGAGAGACGAACCGCGCCTTGGTCCTGAGATCCGCCAGCGCGCGGCCGCAAATGCCGTTCATCATCGCGCAAGCGCGGCAGGCTTACGGCTTTCCGCTACCGGCTTGCTGCGGGCCAACCTGTAACCTTCACGCGTCATAGATGGCCCATATGACGCGCCAACGTATCATTTATGAACCCTATCGCGCCACCAACGCGCGGGACTGCACCACAAGAGGAGATAGAATTGATGCGGATAGAACGCATTGGCGACGCCGTGCTTTACAACGGCGATTGCCTTGAGGTTATGGCGACCTTAGCCACTGTCGATCACGTTATCGGCGATCCCCCGTATGAAAAGGAAGCACACAAAACGGGCAGGAGAACGCAGGCAAGCGTCAAGCACGGCGTGAATGCCGACTTGGACTTCGCCGCCATATCGGAGACGTTGCGAGACGATGTTTCAGCCGCTGCCCACCGTCTATCACGAGGGTGGGTTTTGTGGTTTTGCCAAGCTGAAGCCGTCGGCGACTGGCGGGATTCGCTGGAATTGGCTGGCAGCAAATACAAGCGCGCCATGATCTGGGTTAAGCCTGACAGCACGCCGCAGCTGAACGGACAGATGCCAGCGCCCGGTTACGAGTCCATGCCGCTGGCTTGGTCCGGTGAAGGCCACAGCCGCTGGAATGCTGGCGGAAAGCGTGGCGTCTATACCCATCTGACCAACCAGCGTGACCGCGACGGCCGCCACCCCACCGAGAAGCCGATCCCGCTGATGCGCGAGCTTCTCCAGGACTTCACCAACCCTGGCCAGACCATCCTAGATCCGTTCATGGGCAGCGGCACGACTGGCGTTGCATGCGCCAAGATGGGTCGGCGCTTTATTGGTGTCGAACTGGATCCAAAATACTTCGACGTCGCATGTGAGCGCATCGCGAAGGCCTACGCGCAGGGCGATATGTTCGTCGAGGCGCCGCGGCGCAAAGAAAAGCCAGCCGATATGTTTGCTGCCAATGACAATTCACCGGCTGGTGACGTGGCAGGTGCAGCATGAGCACTCCAACGCTGGCATATCTGCGCGAATGCTTCTCATATGATTCCGTCACCGGAATTCTGTCTTGGCTGGCTAGGCCGGATAGCCACTTCAAATCCAAGAGGGCGGCAAACGCCTTCAATGGAAGGTATTTCGGCAAGCCCGCCGGCACAGTGACTGATGAAGGCTACCTTCGCGTCGGAATCAACCGAGCCTATTTTCTGGTCCATCGGATCATATGGGCGATGGCAAATGACATTGAGATGGCCGATCTTCCTGAAGAGGTTGACCATGAAGACCTGAACCGCCTCAACAATAGACTTAGCAATCTTCGACCTGCTACGCACTACCAGAACATGCATAACGTTGCAGTGAAGAGCACAAACACATCTGGTTACAAAGGCGTAAATTGGAACGTCGGTGCGAATAAGTGGCTGGCTCGCATATGCATAAACGGCAAGAGAGTTTCCCTTGGATATTTCGACGACATTAAAGATGCTGCCGCCGCCAGAGCTGCCGCGCAACATCTTCATGGCGATTTCGCCAGGTTAACTGCCAACGACTATGCGCGCGAGATGGTGGCGGCATGACAAAACTCCCCACCGGAAAATCCGTAACTCCCTTCACCCCAACCGTCGACGCCATAGGCGATCCCACCTGCTGCTTTGCCTGCGGCATGCGTGCCGTTGCGCTCGGCATCAACCACAAACCAGGCGACCCGCAATATCTGTGCCGGAGGTGCATCGTGGCGATCGACGATTACAAGAAAATCCGCCGGCTCGACGAGTTTGAGCTCGCCGCCTTGGATGCTGGCGTGGACGCGGTCGGCGAATACATCAACGAACGCGGTCTGGGGCCCGACCTGTCGCTCTACGACGAGCTCGACCAGCGGATGTTGGTAAAAGCTGCGTGGGAAGGGTGCGCGCGCGGGCTGAGGGCTGCTTTGAAGGAGGCGCCGTTTTGATCCGCGTCCTAGACCTGTTCAGCGCGGCAGCCGGCGGCTGGTCGCTAGGCATGCATCGTGCTGGCTACCGCACCATCGCCGCATGCGAAGTCATTGACTGGCGGCGCGCCCTATATTCCGAGAACAATCCGGGAGTTCCTGTTTATGACGATGTCGCCACCCTTACAGCAGACAGACTTATTCGGGATGGTGTTGGACTTCCCGATATCGTCGTCGGCAGCCCACCGTGCCAGGACATCAGCAGCGCCAACACCAAAGGCAAAGGCGTCGACGGAGAGCGTTCAAGCCTCTACTTCGAAGCCGTCCGCATCATCGACGAATGCAGACCTCGTTGGTTCGCTCTTGAAAATAGCGCTAATCTCCGAACTAGAGGCGCAGACCGGGTTATCGATGCACTGGCGGCAATCGGCTACACCTGCTGGCCATTCGTGGTTAGTGCTGGAGACGTCGGTGCCAACCACGAACGCAAGCGAAGCTGGCTTGTCGGGTTCAATCTTTCACACGCCGACGACCAAGGCCAATTTCGCCGCGCTGAGTATGCAGAAATGGAAATCGTGCGGACCTTGGCGAGCACTCCTGGCGACGCCACGCAAGACGGACGCGGACAGGGGTGGGAGAGGGGACGTGCTGAGCCAACTGAGGGGCTACCCGTCGAAGCATGCGGGGATGCCCCGCTATCTTCCGACGCCAGTGGCGAACGACGGGAAACTGGAGCCGTGGTCGGAAGCTTATGCGCGCCGACGGTCTCCGAAACTGGACGCACTAATGGACGGGGCGATGCGTTTGGAAACCCTGCCAACTCCAACGAAGCGCGACAAGCGGATGGACGGGTGGAGCCCGGCTTACGACAAGCGCAAGAGCCCGACGATGGACGCGGTGATGGATGGAGCGATGACGGGGAGAGCTTCGGACAAATGGGCAGGGGCGCGTGCCCTAGCTCAACTCCTGCAGAGCCATGGGCTGACTGGAACGGCGGCCTTGCCCATCACTTACGGGTGGATGATGGGCTATCCGGCTGGGTGGCTCAGTCGCGCATTGCGGTTGGCGGTCCAAGGGGGACGGTTGCAGCTAGCCTTATCGTCGAAGCGTTCGGCGACGCCGTCTGCCCGCAAATCCCCGAAGCCATCGGCAGAGCCATTATAAGGGTGGAGCGCGCACTTGCCGCCATCACCCAAAACGAAAAACCCGCCGCTGCCAATAATAATGACAACGACGGGGTGCGTGATGAAAACAATACTAAAAATGCTGCCGCTTAACTTCCTTGGTAGCGTTCTAACCCGTAAACGCACTACTGTCAATATACAAATTTGTCAAGAAATGAGGAGTGCTGATGCAGCCGCTTGAACGACCACCGAGCATAGAAATTATGGAAGCCAACGTGATTGAGGATCAGACTGGCAGCACTTTAGTCATGTGCGCAGATGACGAAGGTCAGATTCTGCGGATGGAGGTTCGCGTCCTCGATAACGACTACCAGAGAAATTTGCGTGGTCAGAGCGCGCTGCATTATCTGCTCGGTGAACTCGGCATGATGCATATCGATCGACCAGAGGATCTAGTATCAAAAAGATTGCACCGATGGGCGTGGGAAAAGGTTGCATCGATCGCGACACCGAAAACAACGCCTGCAGATGTGCAGCCAATCCAGATATCACCGCGGAGTGACAAGCCTAGTGATGGTCGGTTTGTCTACGTGATTTCATGCGAAGGTAGTGATCCGCCGCTGTGTAAGATCGGCATCGCCGGATCACCAGAGAAGCGCGTCAGACAGCTTTCGACGTCTAGCCCACATCATCTCAGGCTTGAAATGGCCAGGTACTCAGACCGAGCGCGCGCAGTGGAAGCTGCCGCGCATTCGCATTTTTCGCACGCGCGACGGAACGGCGAGTGGTTCGAAGTATGCGCAACCGAGGCGATCAGCTTCGTCAACTGTGAAATTACTCAGATGCGGAAAGCAGCATAATGGCCAAGCTAAACTTCAAGGTTCCGCCGATCTCGCTCAATCGTGCGCCGATAGACGTCGCTCTGTCCTACGTATCCGCCGGGATACCCGTTTTCCCGTGCCGCGAGGAGCCGTCGGAAGGAATCGATTACTCCACCGGTGAAGTGATCGAGTTTGCGGAGAAGGCTCCGTACACATCGGACGGCCTTCGCGGCGCGACTACGTCCACTCGCATCGTAAATATCCTGTTTGGCGAACGGCATACGGGCGCTGCAATTGGTGTGCCCACTGGCGAGAAGCTCGGCGGATGGGTTCTAGATCTGGATCGACACGGCGACCGAGACGGCCACGAATGGCTGAAGGAGATGGAGGCTATTCATGGCGAGTTGCCGGAAACCCCGAGGGCGAAGACAGCCAACGGTGGCACCCACATCTTCTTCAGGCATGTTCCCGGCATCCGAAACCGAGCGGCCATAGCGCCTGGGGTCGATACGAGGGGTGACGGCGGGTACATTCTGAGTCCTGGCTCTGTGATGGCAGACGGTCGGCGTTACGAATGGCTGGACTGGCAGGGCGATGGGGTCCCAGAGTTCGCCGAGGCACCGGCATGGCTCGTCGACATGGTTATCACCAAGGCGCCACCACCGGCTGAGACCAAACCACGGGAATACACTTACCAACCAGAAGATGACGGGGCGGCTAGATACTTCTCTCGGGCGTTCGAACTGGAGCTATCAGCACTCGCTAGTCAGCCGACTGGCGGTCGCGGTCAAAAGCTGTTCGCCAGCGCGTGCTCTATCGGCGAGATCGTCGCAACCGGTAATATCTCGCGGTCTGACGCAGAGGAAGGCCTTATCGATGCCGCCCGTGCCAATGGCCTGGTAGCGAAGGACGGTGAGCGGCAATGCTGGGACAAGATCAAGCGCGGCCTCGACAAGACGGCCAATTCACCGCGGCAACTGCCAGAGCGAGAATACGAAAACGACAATACGCCGGTGGACTCCGAGGGGATCAGCCGCATGGCTAAGAACACCATGGAGCGGAAGCGGCGAGAGGAGGCGGGAGATGCGTCGCCAGTAGAAGAACAGCCAAGCCGAGAGCAGCCGGCGCCAACCGAATCAACGGCGCCAAAAAAGCGTGAGCGTTTCGAACTGACATGGTTCGACGCGATCGAGGAGGGCCGACCGAAAGAGACGATCCTGAAGGGCTGGCTGGGCGTCGGTGAATTCACCACCATCTCTGGCCTTCCTGGCACGGGCAAGAGTGTCGTGACCACCGATCTGGCGTGCCACATCGCGGCTGGCATGGATTGGCACGGCATCAGGGTTCAGCAAGGCCTCGTCGTCTATGTCGCAGCAGAGCGCAAGAAACTGACCGAGCGGCGCATGATGGCCTTCCGTAAGCATCATGAAGTGAAAGATGTTCCACTGCTCGTCGTGGGCGGCATGCTTGACTTCACCCGCGACCAGAAGGACGCGGAGGAGATAGTCAAGGTTATCAAGGATGCCGAGACTATCACCGGTCACAAGTGTGTATGGGTGATTATCGACACCCTTACACGTGTCTTCGGTGCCGGCGACCAGAACGCATCAAAGGATATGGTGAAATTCGTCAGGTCTTGCGATTTCATCCTGACGGAGACGAAAGCGCACGTTACGGCCATTCACCACAGCGCCTGGAACGGCGAGCGAGGGAAGGGAGCCATCGACTTGGACGGTGCCGTGGACGCCTCGTTCATGGTCAAGAAGGATGGCAACAAGCATAGGCTAGTCTGCGACGGCACCAACGACGGCGAAGACGGGGATGTACTGACATTCACAATGAAGTCGATACAGATCGGTATGGACGAGGAGGGCGAGCCAACCACGGCGCCTGTCGTGGTGCCTGCCGACATGATGGGCCCAGGCGAGCGTTTGACCGAGAGCATCAAAGGACACAGCGCCAGGGCGCTAGAAATCCTGCATGATCTAATCGGCTCCGTAGGCATTCCTCCCGAAGGCCCGCACTTCCCTGATAGCGTGCTCGTAGTCAAGGAGGAGACATGGCGTCAGGCGTTCTATGCCGACGACACCAAGGGCACAAAACAGGACACGCTGAGGGCTCGTTTCAAGCGAGCTCATGCATCGCTAGTGGAGACAAGGAAAGTGTCTCAGGTGGGTGAATGGGTGTTCCCGAGTTAGGCCAGACAGACCAGACAAAGCCAGACATGTCTGGGTATGTCTGGCCAGACAATTCGATGTCGCTAATATACACAAATGTCTGGCCTAAATGTCTGGCCTAAACCCCAGAAACGACAGGCCAGACATACCCAGACAAAACAGAAATGTCTGGGTCTAGTCTAATAAAAACAACAGCTTAGCGGATACCCAGACATTTAGCGTTTTCTTATATTGTCTGGTGAGCATCCTACCCAGACATCATTCCCCCTTTCTTTAGAAAGGGGATGAATGTCGGGGTGCTTGTCGGGCTTTTGAAGAGAAGAAAAAATCTGGCCTCACCAGCCGCTACCAACCACCACAGGAGACCAACGATGGCCAAGACCACCACCAAGACAACAGCCAAGAAAAAGCGCACCATTCAGACGACCCGCATCAATGGTGCCAAGGTTCGCCTGGTCACCGGAGTAGACGGTAAGATCACGGTCAAGCCGGCACCGATCGACGAATGGATTTTGCAGGCGGCTGCGGTTCGTGCTCTGAAGTCAATGCCGGAATACGCTGACGAGGCACTCGCGGTTGCCGATAACGACAATGCTGGGTGCCCGAGCTTCACTATAGCAGGCGACATGAACGGCGACTATCGAAGCATGCGAGCAGCGGTGAAGGCGCAGGCGACCGGCATTGCAGCAGGTGATCCCGATTTGCGAGTTTACCTGCCTGGCGGCGTGCTGCGCCTTATCGAGTACAAGAACGCGGAAGGCACGTTTACGGCAAGCCAGAAGAAGCGCCACCCGCTACTCATGGCTCTGGGGCATCCTGTCGTGACGGTGAAGATCGCTACAGAGGAAGAAGCCGCAGCGCGAACCGTAGAGCTCGTACGTGGGTGGCTTGCTGAAGCTAGCGACAAAGCCGCTTGACAAATTTGTAGAATGCACGTAGAAAGCTAATATACGCATTCCACAGCAACCAGCCGCCTAGCGGCCCACCACACAGAGGAGACCAACATGATCCGCATCCTTATCGCAGCAGCACTAATCGCCATTCCGTTCAGCGCCAACGCCCAGGCCGTCGTCAGCAACGACTGCCAGCTGTCGCGCTTCATCGAAGCCTACGCATGGCAGGCCGTTGACGACGCAGAGCGCAACAACGTCTCTGCGTCACTCAAGAACGGCCTGCGTGTCTATCTGCGAACCGTCCAGCAGCAGACGAAGAAGGTTTGCCGCACGCAAGCTTGACAAATTTGTCATTTGTCGTTGAAAACCTTATATACCTGTCACCACCACGTGCGGGAGACAGGGCATGGCAAGACACGCATCACTTGCGGAGCAATTAGAGGCTTTTCGCAAATACGCCACCGAGCCGGATCACGAGCCGGAGGCAATGCAGACGAATTGGTCGGTTGTGCAGGCCAACGACAACAATCCGGAAGAGGTCGCCGACTTTGGCCACGAGCGGTTTCTTCGCATTTCTCCAAGCTTGGAGGAAATCATGCGCAGCGTTCTCGGCCATGAGCCTGAACGAAATGCAGCTGGCCAGATCATCAAGTGGGGTTCGCTGCGATTCAGCGACGGCGCGCAAACCGAGCGTTGCGTCATGTACGGTATCGACGGCAAGGCCATAAATGGCGAAATCACCATGCCAGCCGGAGCCATGCTTCGATGCCGCGACGAGATGGAAGCAAATCTCGGAGCATCCGGCAAGACCGCAAAATATATCGAGCTGAGCAACGCGTGGTTCGGCGAGACGCTTGGCACGGTACCGCACCGCTTCATCAAGGCTAGCAAAAAGCGCAAGGGCAGGAACTACAGCAGGGACGAGGCGATCGCCATGCTTGAAGAGGCAAAGGCAAACACCGCTGTTATGCCGCCAGTGACCGTTTATCCGACCGGGCTGCCATGCGGCATGAAGATGGTAGCTGACGCCTTTGTCGGAATGAAGAAGGGCAAGAAGGGCGAGACTGGCTCGATGGCCTGGCAGGATTTTGCGACGCTTAAGTCTGGGCGAGAGGCATGGCGAGATGCGCTTCGGGCCATCCCGTCTGAAACGAAGGAAGTCCTGGATACCTCGATGCGCGCAAAGAACATGCAGGAGATCGGCATGTCGCTCGGCTTCAGCGGCAAGCATGCTGAACGCATGGGCAAGCAGGCTCTGATTGCTGCGAACGACAACGCGGCAAGCGTCATCTCGGCTTATGCAGCGTGATGTCCCTTTTTATGAAGTTCATCGGAGTACAGTGAAGGGGTTCTTTTGAGTCCCGCTTTGTCCCGTGCGCAAGAGCGACGGACCCATCGCCATGCTGCACCTCGTTGCAGCCGCTGAGCTTTGGGTAACTATTTGCGGAACCGGCTTTGTAAACCGGTTACCGTCGGGGATGGACCAGCAGCGCTAACGCCCCACGTAGCGGACTGTTGGCCATCCTCATTTATTCGAGAACACGAAGATGCCCGCGGCCCAGTGATGGTGTCCGTCTTGGCTAGCATCCATGGATTTGGAGGCTCTGCTAGCAGCATGCCGGGACGCGTTCCAATCCGCTATCCCCATCTTCGTTACCCAATCGCCATGGCGCTGCCTCCTCTCAGCGACGTGACGATCCTGCGCCAGGTTGAGCCTTGTTACAAGGCTCCCTGGCGCTTTCGTTTTCTGCCTGTGTGTAGCGCAGACTGGTAGCGTACCTGACTTGGATTCAGGGGGTCGCAGGTTCGAACCCTGCCACACAGACCAACCACGGTGATGCATGGCCAACAAGAGTGCATGGCATCACCTATACCAGACAGCCGCATGGAAGCGCCTGCGTGAGGCGCAGCTTAGCGCCGAGCCACTGTGTCGATACTGCCTAGAGGCAGAGGATGTAACCGCGGCTACCATATGCGACCACATCACCCCACACAAAGGTAACGTGGAACTGTTCTGGTCTGGCCCCTTCCAGTCGCTATGCAAAGCGCATCACGATGGAGTGAAGCAGCGCATCGACAAAGGGCAGAATGTGGTCCGATATGGTGCGGATGGATGGCCGATATGACATTGTCATTGCATATCAATGCATTGATGTCGACATATCAACAAATACGCAAGAACATTCCGATATATCGTTGGTAAAGCAATATTATTTCGAATTTAGTGCTTGACTACCGCATCCATAGATGATACAATGGAAGGTTGCCCTGGGGAGGGGGTGGTCCAATGTCTAGGGCCGCGCGGCCTGGGTACCGGCGTCGGGCATTCGCGCACATTTTTCCAATTCAAAAGTTGAGGGTATGAACCATGGCGAGGCCGAGGACGCCGAAGGCAAAGGCCGCGGTGACCGGGCAAGCTACGGTTCGCCGAAAGAAATTCGAAGAGCGCACCGAGCCGACCGTCAGCGATGATCTAGGCGAGCCGCCGGCATGGATGCCGGAAAATCAACAGAAGGCCTGGCGCGTTATCGCTGCGGAAATTCCGTGGCTGAATGCATCGCATCGCGCGCTGGTCGAGATCGCAAGTTATGTGCGCGGAAGGCTAATGGCCAACGAGGACGTTGGTGTCCAGGCTTTGAACCTGCTCAGGCAATGTCTGGGGCAGATGGGCGCGACACCCGCGGACGCATCGAAGGCGGGAGCTAAGCCAGGTGGCGAAGAAGAAGACCCCGCCGACAAGTATTTCTGATCCAACGACGGCATACGCAAAAGCGGTTGTTTCCGGCGAGATTGTCGCTGGCCCACACGTTCGCAACGCATGCCGTCGCCATCTCGACGATCTGCGTGACGCCAAGCAGCGCGGCTTGATCTGGGATCCAGCTGGCGCCGCTAGGTTCATCGGATATTGCCGCGACGTACTGCGCCTCAACGGCGGCCAGTTCGAAGGCAAGCCGTTCATCCTCCAGCCGAGCCAGGCATTCATCGCCGGCTCGCTGTTCGGATGGAAGCGAACCAACGAGAACGGCAAAGTAGTGCGGCGTTTTCGGCGCGCTTACATTGAGCAGGCAAAAGGGCAGGGCAAGTCGCCATTCGCTGGTGCGGTCGGCCTCTACTGCATGACCGCTGACGGCGAAGCCGCTGCTGAGATCTATGCGGCCGGCAAGGACAAGGCGCAGGCGTTTGTTCTATTTCGTGACTCGGTCGCAATGTATGAGCAGTCGCCTAAGCTCAAGCGGGAATTGACGCCTTCGGGTGGCAATCCGGTTTGGAACCTGGCTCACATCAAGTCGCGTTCGTTCTTTCGGCCGATCTCTCGTGAGCAGGCACACAGCGGCCCTCGTCCATATGTCGCCCTCTGCGACGAAATACACGAGCATCCGAACGGCCACACGCTTGAGATGCTTGAGCGCGGCTTCAAGTTCCGCGACCAACCGCTACTGCTCATGATCACGAACAGTGGAAGTGACAGGAACTCGGTTTGTTGGGCAGAGCATCAGTGGGCCGTCAAGGTTGCGGCAGGCACCGAAACGCCCGATGAGGATTTCACCTATGTCGGTGAGGTGTTCGGCACCAGTGACGAGTGCTTTTCTTATGTTTGCGCCCTCGATAAGGACGATGATCCATTCACGGATCCTTCCTGCTGGGTGAAGGCGAACCCGCTTCTCGGAGTCACGCTAAAATACGAATATATCGAAGGCGTTGTTGCGCAGGCTAGGGACATCCCGTCAAAGCGCAACAACATTCTGCGTCTTCACTTCTGCGTCTGGACCGAATCTGACACAGCATGGATACCGCGACCGATCCTTGAAAAGGTGATGGTCGATTTCGATCCGTATGAGGAGCATGCCGGCAAGCCTATTACCGCGGCCGGGCTCGATCTGTCCGGCTCGAAGGATTTGACTGCCGCTGCCTTCGTAATCGAGACAGGCACGAAGCGCGTCACCAAGGCCGACGGTAGCGAGGCTGATCTTCCGACATTCGACTTGTGGATCGAGGCTTTCACGCCGCGCGACACGATGGATGAGCGATCAAAGGTCGACCACGTGCCTTACCGCCTCTGGTTCGACCAGGGATACATCAATGCGCCAGAAGGCGCGCGCATTCGGTACGACCATGTTGCTGCACTATTCGCTCGTCTCAATACCGAGCATGGCATCGGAGTTCTGGCTTTCGACCGTTATGCGTTCGATAAGTTCGAAACTGAGCTCGATGAGTACGGTGTCGACGTCAAAACCGTAGCTCACCCGCAGGGCGGCAAGAAACGCGCAAAGCCAGACGACGATAAAGTGCAGGCGGCGAAAGATGCCGGCCTAGAGCCTCCTTTAGGGCTTTGGATGCCTGGCAGCGTTGCTGCGTTCGAAGAGTTGATCCTTGAGGAACGCATCAGATTGCGTCGCTCGCCGGTTCTGCTTGGTGCCTTGATGGGTGTGGCGATCGAAACTGATCCACTCATGGGCAATCAGTGGTTTTCGAAGAAGAAATCCACGGTTCGCATCGACCCTGCTGTTGCTGCTGCGATGGCGGTTGGCGCTGCCGTTGACGGTTTCGTCGAGATCAAGCCGGTTACTTCCCCATGGGACGACCCGGAATTTAGCATCACAAAGGCGGCATAATGGCTTGGAACTTTGGCTTTAGCCGCCGAAACGCGGACAAATCGCCGGAAACACGCGCAACGATCGA
>Ga0209256_1001861_pt1 | contig 19505 bp, 18 predicted proteins | sample AraplaCol_mCL_r2_2_FD_184270 | JGI IMG/M metagenome (GOLD analysis project Ga0209256, IMG submission 184270) | Arabidopsis root microbial communities from North Carolina, USA - plate scrape MF_Col_mCL_r2 (SPAdes) (version 3) | ecosystem: Host-associated > Plants > Roots > Endosphere | place...
CGCGATCGAGCGGTGCTCGCGCGAGGCCTTCAGCATCTTCCAGGCCAGCGCCGCGTTGATCGCGGTGCTCACCAGCGACAACGCCATGCCGATGCCCAGCTGCTCCAGCGGCTGCGGCGCGCGCAGCCGCTCGACCGCGGCCCAGCCGATGCCCAGCGCCGCGATCAGGATCAGCGCGCCCTCGAAGGCGCTGGAGAAGTACTCGGCCTTGTGATGGCCGAAGGGGTGGTCCTCGTCGGGCGGGCGTCGCGCGATCGTCACCATCGCCAGTCCGAAGAGCGCGCCGGCCAGGTTCACCCCCGATTCGAGCGCATCCGACAGCAGCCCCACCGACCCGGTCCACCACCAGGCGGCCGTCTTCAGGGCGATGGTCGCCAGCGCGACGGCCACCGACAGCTTCATGTATTGCTGGACTTGCATGGCGGCGATTTTGCCGCTCCTACAATTGCCGCCGTCTTTCCCTCAGACCCCCCTTCACCCCTCGTCCAACCCAGCCCCCACTCAGCCGGACAGCACCATGAGCAACCCACCGCCCGTTCACGACGCCGACCTCAGTCACATCCCGCCGCGCGACAAGGCCGAGCTGCTGTCCCAGGCGCTGCCCTACATCCGCAAGTACCACGGCAAGACCATCGTCATCAAGTACGGCGGCAACGCGATGACCGACCCCGCGCTGCAGCAGGACTTCGCCGAGGACGTGGTGCTGCTCAAGCTGGTCGGCCTGAACCCGGTGGTGGTGCACGGCGGCGGCCCGCAGATCGAGGACGCGCTCAACAAGCTCGGCAAGAAGGGCCACTTCATCCAGGGCATGCGCGTGACCGACGAGGAGACGATGAGCGTCGTCGAATGGGTGCTTGCCGGCGAGGTGCAGCAGGACATCGTCGGCCTGATCAACGTCGCCGGTGGCAAGGCCGTGGGCCTGACCGGCCGCGATGGCGGCATGATCCGCGCCAAGAAACTCAAGCTGATCGACAAGGACGACCCGGCCAAGGAGCACGACGTCGGCTCCGTCGGCGACATCGTCGCCATCGACCCCAGCGTCGTGAAGGCGCTGCAGGACGACCAGTTCATCCCCGTCATCAGCCCGATCGGCTTCGGCGAGAGCAACGAGAGCTACAACATCAACGCCGACGTCGTCGCCGGCAAGCTGGCCGAGGTGCTCAAGGCCGAGAAGCTGGTGCTGCTGACCAACACCCCGGGCGTGCTCGACAAACAGGGGAAGCTGCTGACCGACCTGTCCGCGCGCGAGATCGACGAGCTCTTCGCCGACGGCACGCTGTCGGGGGGCATGCTGCCCAAGATCGCCTCGGCGCTGGACGCCGCCCGCAGCGGCGTCAAGGCCGTCCACATCATCGACGGCCGCGTCCCTCACGCGATGCTGCTGGAGATCCTGTCGGAGCAGGCCTACGGCACGATGATCCGCTCGCACTGAGCCCGCGCCCCCGAAGAGGGGGGCGCCCCCGCAAGCCCCCTCCGAACGAGGGGGCTCGCGCGTTGATGGGAGCGCGGATTGCCCTGCGCAGCGCTCTGGAGCGTGGGACTGGTCGAAGGTCATACCACTGCAAGCTGGGGATTGCCGCTGAAACACGCGACATCCCAGAATGCGCCCCACAGCGGCTCCATAGCCGTGAGGGATTGCATGTCACTTTTCAGCGTCTTGATCGTCGAGGACCAGCTTCGCTTCCGCGAGGCCTTCGCCCATGCCCTCGAGAAAGCCCCCGACATCCGTCTGGTCGGCATGGCCACCGATCTGCAGCAGGGCCGGAAGATGTTCGACCAGACACGTCCCGACGTGCTGCTGGTCGACCTGGACCTGCCCGGCGGCAGCGGTATCGAACTGATCCGCCACGCCGCGCATGTCGCGCCGGAGTGCGAGGTGATGGTCATCTCCGTCTTCGGGGACGAGCAGCACGTGCTTTCGAGCATCGAGGCCGGCGCGACCGGCTACCTGCTCAAGGACTCGCTGGCGCTGGACCTGCCGGGCCAGCTGCGCTCGCTGCGCGCGGGCGGCAGTCCGATCTCCCCCGTGATCGCCCGCCGGTTGCTGCTGCGCCTGGCACCGCAGGGCGGCGGCGCGCATCCGCGCGGCTTCGGCGACTCGGCCCCGATGCCGCTGGTGGACGAGCAGGTCGTCGCGCTGTCCGAGCAGGAATCGCGCGTGCTGCACCTGGCCGCCAAGGGCTTCACCTTCGACGAGATCGCGCAGTTCATGAATGTGTCGCCGCACACGATCATGACTTACGTGAAGCGCACCTATCGCAAGCTGCAGGTGCGCTCCAAGGTCGAGGCCATCTACGAGGCGCGCCGCCTGGGCTGGCTGAGAGACTGAAGCGGGCCGCCCAAGGGGGGTGGACGGCGTCCGGCACCCGCGCCGGGACGCGGGTCGGGGTGTGCCAGAATCGCCGCACACTTCGGCCCCTCTCATGCATACCAGCCCTTCGGATACCCCGGACTCCGCCGCTGCCAAGCCGGCGGAGCTGCCACGCAAGCGGCTCAAGCCGGGCGAGCGCCGGGTGCAGATCCTGCAGACGCTGGCGAGCATGCTCGAGCAGCCCGGCGCCGAGCGCGTGACCACCGCCGCGCTGGCCGCCCGGCTGGAGGTCAGCGAAGCGGCGCTGTACCGCCACTTCGCCAGCAAGGCCCAGATGTTCGAGGGCCTGATCGAATTCATCGAGACCAGCATCTTCTCGCTGCTCAACCAGATCGCCGAGCGCGAGACCGACGGCCTGGCCCAGGCGCAGCGCATCGTCGCGGTGCTGCTGCAGTTCGGCGAGCGCAACCCGGGCATGGCCCGCGTGATGGTCGGCGACGCGCTGGTCTATGAGAACGAGCGCCTGGTCGCGCGCATGAACCAGTTCTTCGACAAGGTCGAATCCTCGCTGCGCCAGGCGCTGCGCACGGCGGCGGAGGCCTCGGGTTCCAGCACCCCGACCGTCGAGGCGCAGGCTCAGGCTTCGGTGCTCGTCAGCTTCATCATTGGCCGGCTGCAGCGCTATGCGCGCTCCGGCTTCAAGCGCCTGCCGACCGAACAGTTGGATGCCGCGATGCGAATGCTCGCGTGAGCATTCACCATGCCCGGCGCCGTCCGAGCGCCCGGCCGCCGCCTACACTCGGCGGCTATGTCCCAAGCCCCCGACGCCCTTGATGCCCTGCTCCGGCGCGCCGACGCGCTGCTGAGCCGCCTGGAGGCCGTGCTGCCCCAGCCCCTGACGCCGCCCGACTGGAGCGCCGCTGTCGCCTTCCGTTACCGCAAGCGCGGCGCGAGCGCCCGGCTCGAGCCGGTGCGCCACCTGTCGGCGATCCGGCTGGCCGACCTCCGGGAGGTCGAGCCGCAGAAGGAGCGCCTGCTGCGCAACACGCGCCAGTTCGTGCAGGGACAGCCCGCCAACAACGTGCTGCTCACCGGCGCCCGCGGCACCGGCAAGAGCTCGCTGATCAAGGCCTGCCTGAACGCGTTCGCCGGCCAGGGCCTGCGCCTGATCGAGGTCGACAAGACCGATCTGGTGGATCTGCCGGACCTGGCCGACCTGGTCGCCGATCGGCCGGAGCGCTTCGTGATCTTCTGCGACGACCTCAGCTTCGACGAGGGCGAGGCGGGCTACAAGGCGCTGAAGTCGATGCTGGACGGCTCGGTCGCCGCCGCCACCGACAACCTGCTGATCTACGCGACCAGCAACCGCCGCCACCTGCTGCCCGAGCAGATGAAGGACAACCTCGGCTACACCCACTCGGAGCGGGATGGCAACGTCGAGGTGCATCCGGGCGAGGCGGTGGAAGAAAAGATCTCGCTGTCCGAGCGCTTCGGGCTGTGGATCAGCTTCTACAGCTTCAGCCAGCAGGAATACCTGGCGATCGTGGCCCAGTGGCTGTCGCACTTCGGCCTGGACGCCGCCCGCATCGAGGCCGCGCGCCAGCCGGCGCTGGTCTGGGCGCTGGAGCGCGGCTCGCGCTCGGGCCGCGTCGCCTACCAGTTCGCCCGCGACCTGGCCGGCCGGGGAGGGACCACCGAAGAGGGGACCCCGCCATCGAAGGAGGGGGATGCCCCCGAGGGACTCGACCATGTCTGAGCCGCAGAAGCCCAATCCCCACAGCCCCGTCGAGGCCACCGACCGCGTGCCGGTGGACGTGGCCGTCGGCGTGCTGGTGCGCCGCGACCCGCAGGGCCGCGAGACGGAATTCCTGCTGACCTCGCGCCCCGAGGGCAAGGTCTACGCCGGCTACTGGGAGTTCCCCGGCGGCAAGCTGGAGGCGGGCGAGACCGTCGAGCAAGCGCTGCGGCGCGAACTGCACGAGGAGCTCGGCATCACCATCGCCGCCGCCCACCCGTGGAAGATCGAACTGATGGAGTACCCGCACGCGAAGGTGCGGCTGCACTTCTGCAAGGTCCACGAGTGGTCCGGCGAATTCGAGATGCGCGAAGGTCAGGCCATGAGCTGGCAGCACCTGCCGGTGCAGGTCCAGCCGGTGCTGCCCGGCACGATCCCGGTGCTGCAGTGGTTCGCCGCGGAACGCTTCCATGTCGGGCTCACCCATGTCGTCTGAAGGCGCGCGCACCGCTGCCAGCCCGGGCGGGGACTACACTGACGCGATGGACTGGCTGGATCAGATCAAGTGGGACCGCGACGGGCTGGTGCCCGTCATCGCCCAGGAGCAGGGCTCGAAGGACATCCTGATGTTCGCGTGGATGAACCGCGAGGCGCTGGCCCGCACCGCCGAGCTCGGCCAGGCCGTGTACTGGAGCCGCTCGCGCGGCCGGCTGTGGCACAAGGGCGAGGAGTCCGGCCACGTGCAGCAGGTGCACGGCATCCGGCTCGATTGCGACAACGACGTCGTGCTGCTGACCATCACGCAGCATGGCCATGAGCCCGGCATCGCCTGCCACACCGGCCGGCACAGCTGCTTCTTCCAGAAGCTCCAGGACGGGCAGTGGACGACCGTCGAGCCGGTCCTGAAGGACCCCGCCAGCATCTACAAGGCATGAGCGCCATGAACACGATGGGCACGATGCGCACGAACGACACCCCAGCCCCGGCGGCGGCCCCCGCCAAGGGCCTGACGGCGCACGACGTGCTGGCGCACCTGGGCGACGTGGTCGCGCAGCGGCGCGCCGAGGGCGATCCAGACAAGAGCTACGTCGCCAGGCTGTTCGCCAAGGGCCTGGACCAGATCCTCAAGAAGGTCGGCGAGGAAGCCACCGAGGTAGTGCTCGCCGCCAAGGACGGCGCGCCCGACAAGCTGGTCTACGAAGTCGCCGACCTGTGGTTCCACTCGATCGTCGCGCTCGCCGCGCTCGACGTGCGGCCCGAGCGGGTGCTGGCCGAACTGGCCCGCCGCGAGGGCCTCTCCGGCCTCGAGGAATTCGCCAGCAGAAGCCCCAAGGAGCAGGCATGACCGACTCGTACGAAACGCCGTCGCCGACCGTGGTCCTGGATCCGGCCCGCGAGGCCAGCCTGCGCAGCGTGGGCATCGTCAGCTACGTGCTGCACGCGATCGTCGCCATCGGCGCGCTGCTGCCCGGCGTGCAGGCCAGCATCGTGCTGCTGATCGTGGCGGTCATCGTCGACCTGGTGAAGCGCGACGAGGCCGCCGGCACCTGGCAGGCCAGCCATTTCTCCTGGCGGCTGCGCAGCGTGCTGTGGTGCGGCATTCTTTACGTGATCACGATCCCGCTGTGGTTCCTGTTGTTCGTCCCGGGCTGGATCGCCTGGTGCGTGATCTCGATCTGGTTCCTCTACCGCATCGTGCGCGGCTGGCTGGCGATGAACGATCGCCGTCCGATGCCGATGTGAATCCCTGGTTTCCGCCACCGGAATCCCGAATCCCTGTCCGCTGCCCGCCACCATGAGCCACGACCCCAACTGCCTCTTCTGCAAGATCGTCCAGGGCCAGATCCCCGCCAGGAAGGTCTACGAGGACGACGACATCGTCGGCTTCCATGACATCCACCCCTGGGCGCCGGTGCATTTCCTGCTGATTCCCAAGCGCCACATCGCCAGCATGGCCGACCTGCAGCCCGAGGATGCGCCGCTGTTGGGCAAGATGGGCGTGCTGGTGCCGCAGCTGATGAAGGAGCTGGGCGTCACCAACGGATTCCGCACGGTCGTGAACACCGGGGCGGACGGCGGCCAGGAGGTCTTCCACCTCCACATGCATGCCATCGGCGGCCCGCGCCCCTGGTTGAAAGGCTGAGCGCGGGAACCAGCTCGGGCTGCGCGCCCATGACCGGCGGCCGGGTTCCGGCCACCGACGCCCGTCCGCCGGTTGGATCTTCGTGCGGATTTTCGTGTGGGCTTTCGTGCTTAAGCCGCTGATGCGGGCAAGGGCAGGCATTGATCGCCGAGATGCCTGTCATGTGCGGACCTTAGAATTTCGGCTTCGACTCTGGAGAATGTCATGGGTAGTTTGAGCATCTGGCACTGGCTGATCGTGCTGGTGGTTGTGATCGCCGTGTTCGGCACCAAGAAGCTGCGCAACGTGGGCTCCGACCTGGGTGCCGCGGTGAAGGGCTTCAAGGACGGCATGAAGGACGGTTCGACCGACACGCCGCCGCAGCAGGTGGCCAACGCCAACAAGGCCGCTGATCCGAACACCGTCGACGTCGACGCCAAGCAGCGTCACTGAGCGCGGCCGGCATGGTCGATTTCGGTTTCGACAAGCTGGCGCTGATCGGCGTGGTGGCGCTGGTCGTGCTCGGCCCTGAGCGCTTGCCGCGGGTGGCCCGCACGGTCGGGCACCTGCTGGGCAAAGCGCAGCGCTACGTGGCCGACGTGAAGGCGGAGGTGAACCGGTCCATCGAGCTGGAAGAGCTCCAGAAGATGAAGGGCCAGTTCGAGACCGCCGTCAGCGACGTGCACGCCAGCGTGCAACAAGGTGTGGCTTCGGCCAATCAGGCGCTGCAGTCGACCTGGTCCGACCTGTCCGTCGACGGCACGTCGGCGGACGGCTCGATCGGCGGCTACACCCCGCCGGTGCCGGTCTACACGCATCCGAAGAAGAACTGGCGCCTGAAGCGCGGCGCGACGCCGCTCTGGTACAAGCAGCAATCCGGCGTGCGCCGGCACGCGCAATCCGGCGCGGCCCGCGTGGCGCGCTTCCGTCCCCCTCGCCGAGCGACATGAGCCAACAAGAAGACGAACTCGCCGGCACCGAACAGCCCTTTGTGTCCCACCTGATGGAGCTGCGCGACCGGTTGATCCGGGCGCTGCTGGCCGTGGCGGTGGCCTTCGGGTTGCTGTGCCTCTGGCCCGGCACCAGCGGTCTGTTCGACCTGCTGGCCAAGCCGCTGGTGGCGCATCTGCCGCAGGGCTCGTCCCTGATCGCGACCAACGTGCTGTCGCCCTTCCTCGTCCCGCTGAAGGTCACGCTGCTCGCGGCCTTCCTGCTGGCCCTCCCGGTGGTGCTCTACCAGGTCTGGGCCTTCGTGGCGCCGGGTCTGTATTCCCACGAGAAGCGGCTGGTGATGCCGCTGGTGGTGTCGAGCACGCTGCTGTTCTTCGCGGGGGTGGCGTTCTGCTACTTCTTCGTCTTCGGCAAGGTCTTCACCTTCATCCAGAGCTTCTCGCCCAAGAGCATCTCCGCGACGCCCGATGTCGAGGCCTATCTCGGCTTCGTGATGAACATGTTCATCGCCTTCGGCGCCGCTTTCGAAGTGCCGGTGGTGGTGGTGGTACTGGCGCGCATGGGCATCGTCACGGTGGCGCAGCTCAAGCAGTTCCGCGGCTACTTCATCGTGCTGGCCTTCGTCATCGCGGCGGTCATCACGCCGCCGGACATCGTCTCGCAGCTCGCGCTCGCGATCCCGATGTGCCTGCTGTACGAGGTCGGCCTCTGGGCCGCCGGCGCTTTCGGCCGCTACTCCCGCGCGCCCGACGTCGAAGAGGAAGGCAAGGGCCACACGGCCAACTGAGCGGCCAACTGGCCAACTGATCGGCCAACTGATCGGCCGAGCTCCAGAAAGCAGAACGCCCGATGCGCATGCATCGGGCGTTTGTCATTGAGGCTGCAGCTGAAGCGATTGCTCGGCAACTCGCTCGGCTTATTCGGTCTTGGCTTCCGCCTTGCGTTCCTGCGCGACCTTGGACACCGCGACCGGCTTGCCCTGCAGCTGGTTCAGCGCCTGGCGCAGCGGGAAGTCCTCGGTGCTGCCGAATTCGGGCAGCGGCTTGGCCGGTTCGCCGCGCTTGGCGTAATCGGCTTCCAGCTTCTGGCGGCGCTCTTCGCGGATCTTCTCGAGTTCCTTGGTCCGCGCTTCCTCGCCCTTCTCGTCGCTGGCGTTGAGGTGCTTCTCCAGATCGGCCTCGCGCATGCGCAGCTCGGCGAACACGTTGCCTTCGGCGGTCTCGTCCAGCGGGATGTCGGGGACGATGCCCTTGGCCTGGATGGAGCGGCCGCTGGGCGTGTAGTAGCGGGCGGTGGTGAGCTTGACCGCGGTGTCCGGACCCAGCTGGCGCACCGTCTGCACCGAGCCCTTGCCGAAGGTCTGCAGGCCCATCACGGTCGCCCGCTTGTGGTCCTGGAGCGCGCCGGCCACGATCTCGCTGGCCGAGGCCGAGCCTTCGTTGACCAGCACCACCATCGGCACGTTCTTGACGGCGTCCGGCAGCTTGCGCAGCGGATCGCCGGAGCCGCGGCGGGCGTAGAAATCGGGATCGGCGCGGTAGCTGGCCTTGGATTCGGCGAGCTGGCCGTTGGTCGAGACCACCTCCACGCCCTTGGGCAGGAAGGCCGCGGAGATCGCCACGGCGCCCTCGAGCAGACCGCCCGGGTCGTTGCGCAGATCCAGCACGACGCCCTTGATCTTGGGATCCTGCTTGTAGAGCTCGGCGAGCTTGAGCGCGAAGTCGTCGACGGTGCGGTCCTGGAACTGGCTCACGCGGACCCAGGCGTAGCCGGGTTCGACCATCTTGGCGCGCACGCTCTGGACGCGGATCTCTTCGCGCGTGATCGTCACGGGGAAGGTGCGGCTCTCCGACTTGCGGAAGATGGAGAGCATCACCTTGGTGTTGGGTTCGCCGCGCATCTTCTTGACCGCCTGATCGAGCGTCAGACCGCGCACCGCCGTGTCGTCGATCTTGCTGATCAGGTCGCCGCTCTTGAGGCCGGCGCGGAAGGCGGGGCTGCCTTCGATCGGCGAGACGATCTTGACCAGGCCGTCCTCCATGCCGATCTCGATGCCGACACCGACGAACTTGCCGGAGGTGCTCTCGCGGAATTCCTTGAAGCTCTTCTTGTCGAAGAACTGGGAGTGGGGGTCCAGACCGCTGACCATGCCGGAGATGGCGTCGTTGATCAGCTTCTTCTCGTCGACGGGTTCGACGTAATCGGACTTCACGATCCCGAAGACGGCGGCGAGCTGCTGCAGTTCCTCGAGCGGAAGGGGGCTGGCGGTGCTGCGGGCATTGGCCTGCAGCTGCATCGTCGTCATGACACCGGCCATCGCTCCCAATGCGACCCAGCCTGCGACCTTGAGTTTGGCGCCCATGATGAAAAACCTTGAATCAGTACAGCCTCGCTGCTTGGCGCCGGATGTCCGTCCCCGTTGCGCGAGACGGAACAATGGCGTTCCCAGTATATGCGTCGGGCAAAAAACCAGCCCGAGACGACACGCCGTTTTACCCCGCATTTACGCGTATCGCGTGGATTGATGGTGCTTCGCCGCCAGGCCCGGTGCGGCCTGCGATGACTTCCGGCAGGGGCTGGCGGCCGCGGGGATGCGGGCCGGGCGGGTCGGTGCCATGATGGACGGATCACGCGGCGCGCGATGCGCCGAAGTCGTCCGTCAACGAGGAGCAGTTCCATGGCCCTGCCGCATGCCGCCCCCGCCCAGCCGATCGACGTCGCGCCGCTTGGCGCCGCGCTGTCCGCCACGCCAACGTCCGCGCTGTTCAAGTCGCAGGGCCTGGAGGTGATGCGGCTGGTGCTGCCCGCGGGCAAGGCGATGCCGCCGCACAAGGTCGACGGCGAGATCACGCTTCACTGCCTCGAGGGCGAGCTCGAACTGAGCGTTCAGCGCGAGGGCGCCGAGCAGCGTCAGCGCCTGCGGGCGGGGCAGCTGTGCTATCTGGAGGGCGGGGTGATGCACGGCGTGGCCGGCGTGGTGGACGCGTCGGCGCTGGTGACGATCGTGCTGAAGCGCTGAGGGCGCTGAGGGCCTTGAGGGACGGTGGTCCCTCCGACAGGAATCGAACCTGTATCTGCCGCTTAGGAGGCGGCCGTTCTATCCATTGAACTACGGAGAGCCCGCGGGAGGCCGGCCTTAGTGGGGCCTGCCCGCGAAAGCGGCGGATTCTCGCATGGAAGCCGCCCGTGTCCGGCGCGCGGCCATTCCTGCTTCTATTCCCACTTCCATTGCCAGATCACATCCAGGCCTTGCTGATAGTCATTGGCCTGGGCCCGCAGCGTGAAGCGCTGCGCGACCTTGTACATCAGCTGCCAGGTGCCGGTCGTGGCGTTGAGTCCGCGCTCGTAGGCGACGAACACGTTGCGGCTGACCTGCTTGCCCAGCCGCACGACCGTGCCGCGCGCGTCGTCGCCCTCGCCGCTGAACGAGAGTTCGTCCAGCCCGATGTTGTGGATCAGCTTGTCGCTGGCGCTCTCGCCATCGCCGGAGATCAGCGCCATCGCCGCGCGCTGCATCAGCGCGGTGTCGCTGCGGCCGAGGTTGTCCGGCGAGCGGCCCAGCACCAGCCAGGACAGCTTGTTGGTCTCGCTCATGTCCGGTTCGGAGTACAGCCGGATCCGCGGGCTGGTGGCGGTGCCGGTCACGGTCACGCCCACGCGCACGCTCTCGTTCTCCATGCCGGGCCGGATCGCCAGCACGTCCAGGCGCGGGTTGTCCAGCGGACCGACGAAGCTGAACACGCCCCGTTCGACCACCAGCTTCTGGCCGTAGGCGTTGAAGGTGCCGCCCTCGCTGCGGACCTCGCCGGTCAGCTGCGGGCGCGGCTGTCCGTCCTGCGCCAGATGCAGCAGGCCGCGCAGCCGCGTGTCGATGCCATAGCCCTTGAGCTGCAGCCGTCTGCCCAGGTCCAGGTCGAGGTCGAGCTTGAGCCGCATCGGCTTGCCGCTGCCGTCGACGGCCTTGGGCGGCGCGCTCTGGCGCACCACCTGCACGTCGCTGTCGAGCTGCGGTGCGTCGCCGCGCGAGAAATCGAACAGGCCCTCGACGACGACGAACTGGCCCTTCAGGTCGAGCGCTTGCGCCGAGGCCTTGAGCTGCGCCGCGCCGGTCGCCACGATGCGCCGGTCCACCCGCTGCAGCAGCGCGAAGGTGTCGGCCTTGAGCGCCAGTTCCGCGCTGGGCTGGGCGCCGAAGTGCAGCGTCCCGTCCATGCTGACCGTGCCGTTGCCGGCGCGGGCGCTGAACTTCTCGAGCCGCGCCTCGCGGCCGCTCATCGTCAGCGCGAGCTCGCCCTGCTGCATGTCCACGCCCAGCAGCGGATTGCGCAGCGAGAGCTTCTGCGCGCCGGCCTGGCCGCGGATCTCGGGCGCGCCCAGCGTGCCGGAGAGGTTCAGCGTCGCCGCCAGGCTGCCGCCCGCGCGCCAGCCGGCCGGCAGCCACGGGCCCCAGTTGCCGATGTTGTCGACCTTGGCCTCGATGCCGCCTTCGAGTTTGGCCTCCGGCGCCGGCAGCGCGTGCGCGTTGGCCGCGCGGAAGGTCACCGCGCCGCCGACCGCGCCCATGTTCTCGCCGGCCACGCCCTGCACGAGGTGCCAGACGCCCTGGTCCGCGAGCACGCCCAGGCGCAGGTCGGTCAGCCCCAGGCGCTGGGTGCTGACTTCGTCGGTCACCGTCAGGTCGCCGCGGGTGCGTTCGATCATCGCGTCCAGCGTCAGGCCGCGCGCATCGCGGCGCGACTTCAGCCGGCCCTCGATCTGCAGGTCACCGCCCCAGCCGAAGTCCGGCTGCAGCTTGCTCAGCACCGGTGCCGCGGCCAGCGGCTCCATCACCGCCTGCACATCCCATTCCCCCGAAGCCAGGGCTGGCAGCGTCGAGGTCTGCCACATCAGCCGGTCCCAGCGCAGGCCGGCGCCCAGCACTTCCATCCGGCCCGGCGCGAGCGTCGCCTGCCGCGGCGACAGCCCCGGATCGAGCCGCAGCGCCAGCGCCAGCGGCCCCGCCTTGAGCAGCGGCGTCGGCTGCTGGCTGGCCTCCAGCGCGAGCGTCAGTCCGCGCGCTTGCCACAGCGCGCCCTGGCGCCAGGCCTGCAGCGGATCGGCCTCCAGCGCGCCGTCGAGCGCCAGGCGCGCGCGCGCGCCCTGCGGGTCCAGCGGCACGGTCTGCGCGCCGGGCAGGGCAGCCGCGCTCGCCGCCTGCGCGCGCGCGACGACCTTGGTCGCGGTGGGCTGCGTCAGCACCGGCGGCAGCGGCACCTGGCCCTGCGCCGACAGCGTCAGCCGGTGCTGGGCCCAGCTGCCGCCAAGTTCGAGCTGGGCCTCGTCGAGCCGTGTGCTCTGCTGCGGCAGCCGCAGGCCGCGCAGCTGCGTCGTCCAGGCCAGCCTGGCGTCACGCAGGCTCGACAGCGTCCACTGGCCGGCGGCGTTCTCGAGCTGCAGCGCGGGACGGCTGCCGCCATTGGCGGGCAGCCCCGGCACGCCGGAGAGCGCGAGTCCCTGCACCTGCCACTTGCCGTCGCTGCCGTACTGGGCCCGGCGGGCGCCGGGCTGGATCAGCACGACGCTCGCCTGCGCCTGTGCGGCGCCCGCGATCGTGGCCTGCGGGAACTGCGCGCGCAGCATTGGCTGCAGGCTGGCGAGCTTGGGCGCGTTGAGTTCGATCGAGAGGTCGACCTGCTCGCGCGGCGCGGAGGCGTTGATGCGGCTGCGCGCCTGCAGCGTCGCGTCGGCCAGGCGCAGGTCGGCCAGCAGGTCCGGCGCCGCCGAGCCGTTGCGGGCGTAGCGCACCTGGCCGCTGAGCGGCAGGCCCTGCCACTGGCTGGGCTGCAGCACGAGCTCGGCCTTGCCCTGCGGCCACGGGCTGCCGCGCACCGATTGCAGCGCGGCCTGCAGGCGGCCGTTGAGCGCCTGCGGGAGCGCGCCATCGGGCACCGGTGCGGCGCTCAGGCGGCGTGGATCCAGGCCCTGCACCGAGGCTTCCAGCCGGGTCTTCCAGCCCTCGGCGAGGCTGAGCGCCTGGTTGAGCGTGAACTCGCCCTCGGCCTTCAGCGTGGCCGGACCGGAGCGCGCCTGCAGCCGCTGCAGTTCGATGGACTGGGCACGCAGCCCGGCCGCCAGCGCGACCTCCAGCGGCGCCTGCAGCCGGCCCTGGCCGAGCAGGCCGGCGAGTTCGCCCTCGACCTGCAGCGACTGGTCGGCCGAGGCCTTCGAGAGATTGGCCTGGGTGCTGAGCTTGAGTTCGCCGCGGGCCTGGACCAGCGGCCAGCGCGCGTCGATCTGGCGGCTGTCCAGTCCGGTCAGGCGCAGCGTGAGCACGCTGCCCTCGGCCTGGCTGGTCTGGCCGACCGCCTGGAGCCGTCCGCCGCCGGCCAGGCGCGCGTCCAGCCGCGGGAGCCGCAGCCGGGTCCAGTTCGCCGGATCGAGCAGCAGGTCCAGCTGCAGTTCGCGCAGCGGCAGCCGGTCCTGGTCGAGCCGGCCGGCGCCGTCGTTGTCCAGGTCCGCCTTGACGCTGAGCGAGCGATCCGCGTTCGGCGTCATCGTGACCTTGCCCGTCAGGCCGGTGCGCGGCACCCCGTCGGTGCCCGGGAGCAGGGCGGCGAGGTCCAGGTCCTTGGCCTGCGTCTCCAGTTGAGCGACCGGGAAGGGCGCGAACGGCTTCAGCCGGGCCTGCACCTGCAGGCGCTGCTTCGCCGCCTCGAGCGAGCCTTTCAGCGCGAGGTCGGGCAGCGGGCCATCGAGCTGGAACGGCGCAGTCCAGGGCAGGTCGCCGGCGGGCTGGCGCAGCGTCCAGCGGCTGACCAGCTTCAGGTCGCCTTGCGTCGCGATGCGGGCCTCGCCGGCGAGGGTCAGCTGTTGCCAGCCCAGCGACGTGACCTTGAGCGCATGCTGCCTGCCGCCGTCCGTGCCCAGCGAGGCGCTGCCGCGCAGGCCGCGCAGCGGCTGGTCGAGGCCGGGCGCGAAGAGTTCGCCGATCTCCAGATCCGCGATCGTCAGCGCCACCGGCGAGAGCAGGCTGGTGGGCGGCTTCACCGGCTCGGAGCTGGCGCTGGGCGCGAGCAGCACCCGCAGCCGCGCGACGGCCAGCCGGTCCGCCCGCAGCTCGCCCCACAGCAGCGGCGAGCGGTTCCAGGCCAGCCGCACGCCGCGCCACTGCAGTTGCTCGAGCACGAGGCGGTCCTCGCTGCCGGGCAGGAGCAGTTCGGCGCGGTCGACGTCGAAATCGCCCAGCAGGCTGCCGCGCGCGTTCTGCAGCGACAGGCCCGGCACCTTGGCCAGCACGTAGGCGGTGCCGCCTTCGGTCTTGAGCGCCCAGGTCAGCGCCAGCAGCAGCGCGCCAGCGAGTACCGGGATCGCGAGCAGCGCCCAGAGCAGGCCGCGCGCGCGGCGGCGCCGGCGCGGCGCTGCGGCGGGCGCCGCGTCCGGCGAGTCGGAGGGGAGGTCGTCGCGCGGGTCGCTCATCGGATTACAGGCTGATCGCCACGCTGAAGTGCAGGCGCCATTTGTCGGCCAGGTTGCCCTTGGCGAAGTCGAAGCGCAGAACGCCGACCGGGCTGCGGTAGCGCAGGCCGGTGCCATAGGCCCAGGCGGGGTGGTAGTCGTTCCAATTCTGCGCGGCCTGGCCGGCATCGACGAACAGTGCGCCCATCAGCTGCGGGATGCGCGGCGTGAGCGGATGCGAGACCTCGACGCTGCCGTTGAGCAGCACGCGGCCGCCGGTCTGGTTGCCGTTGGCGTCCAGCGGGCCCAGGTCGTTGTAGCCGTAACCGCGCACGCTGTCGTCGCCGCCGGTGCGGAAGCGCAGGGCCTCGGGCAGGCCGATCCCGCTCTTGGCCAGGATCTGGCCGCCCTCGAGCCGGGTCGAGAACAGCCAGCGCCCCGGCAGCGGCGAGTACCAGTAGACCTTTCCCGTCGCGCGGGCGAAGGGGCCGTTGCGCTCGGCGGTGCTGTCGGCCCAGCCGCCGCCCACGGTCATGGTCGCGCTCCAGCCGCGCGTGGGCAGCACGCGCGAATCCAGCCGCCGCCACGTCATCTGCTGGTTCAGCGAGACCGCGCCGGCCACGGTGGTCGGCAGGTCGGGCTTGTGCTCCCAGGCGCGGATCACCTCGACGTAGCTGAGCCGGTCCTCGGGCTCGGTCTCCTTGGCGTAGCCGAGCCGGGTGCTCAGGTTGAGGTTGGTCTGGCCGTCGTTCTCCAGGCGCTCCACCTTCACCAGCGCCAGGCTGCGCTGCATGTTGGGCTGCGGGTGCGAGCTGATTTCGGTGTCGATGGCCTGGCGGTTGCGCGCCAGTTCGAGCTTGGTGCGCTCGCGGATGTTCAGGCCGAAGGGCTTGCGGTGCGTGTACTCGAGGCTGGCGCTGGGGCCGTCGACGCTGCGGTAGCCCACGCCCAGCGTGACCTGCTGGCGCGCCGCCTCGCGGATCTTCACGGTGACGGGCACTTCGACGGTCTCGGCGCCGGGCGGCGGGGTGACGCTCTCGGGCTGGATCTCGACGCTGGCGCTGTCGAACAGCTGCGTGCCGACCAGGCGCTCCTGGAAGTCCAGCAGCAGCTTCTCGTTGTAGGGCTGATGCAGCTGGTAGCCGGCCAGGCGGCGCACGCTCTCCTCGGGCTGGTGTTTCAGGCCCTCGACGGTCAGTTCGCCGAGCGTGAACAGCGGGCCGCTTTCCAGCGTCACGGCGATGTCGACCTGGTTGTCGTCGGCCTGGACCACCGCCTCGCTGTGCGTCATGCGGGCCAGCGGATAGCCCTGCGCGCGGGCGCGGGTCAGCAGCGCGTTCTTGGCCGCGGCCCAGTCGCCCTGGCTGAAGCCGGTCTGCGGCTGCAGCAGCCAGCCCTGCGTCAGCGAGCGCTCGAGCGCCGTGGCCAGCTTGTCGCCGCGCTCGGCGGCGATCTTGAGCGGGCCTTCCAGGCGCAGGTCCATCTGGCGCACCAGCGCGCGCGGGCCGGTGTCGACGATCAGGCGCAGGTTGCGCACGCCGTCGGAGAGATCGCCGACTTCCTCGGTGCGCACCTTGGCGTTGAAGTAGCCGGCGGTCTCCAGCAGCTTGGTGGCCTGCTCGGGCGCGACGGCGGCCAGGCGGCGCAGCTCGGCGGCGGTCAGGCGCATGTCCTCGGGCGTGTCGCGGAAGCGCGCCAGGTCCAGGTGCGCCATCAGCAGCGAGCGCAGCTCGGGCGGCGCCTCGATCGTCAGCTCATAGGCGGAGATGCGTTTGCGCGTGACGTTGGGATTGGATTCGTCGGGCTCCTCGGTGGCGGCGACCTTGAGCTCGGCCTTGCGGTCGGTGGGGAGCAGCGAGCAGCCGCCCAGCAACGCGCCGGCCAGGCCGATCAAGAGGACCGGCAGCAGGCGCCGCGCGAGGGGGGAAGAAAAAGGGCTCGGAGTCGGTGCCGTCATCGGTTGAGCATGCGCATCGCCTGTTCGAGGCCGCCCATCGTGAGCGGCATCATGCGTTGCTGCATCAGCTGCTGGATCAGCGAGATGCTCTGGCGGTACTGCCAGACCCCGGCCGGCTCGGGGTTGATCCAGACGTGCTTGGGAAAGGCGTTCGTCAGCCGTTGCAGCCATTGGGCGCCGGCTTCCTCGTTGTTGTATTCGACGCTGCCGCCGGGCTGCAGGATCTCGTAGGGGCTCATCGTCGCGTCGCCGACGAAGATCAGCTTGTAGTCGCGGTTGTACTTGTGGATCAGGTCCCAGGTCGAGGTCTTCTCGCTGAAGCGGCGCTGGTTGTTCTTCCACACGAAGTCGTAGACGCAGTTGTGGAAGTAGAAGAACTCCAGGTGCTTGAACTCGCTCTTGACGGCGGAGAAGAGTTCCTCGACGCGGTGCACGTGTTCATCCATGGTGCCGCCGACGTCCATCAGCAGCAGCAGCTTCACCTTGTTGTGGCGCTCCGGGATCATCCGGATGTCGAGCATGCCGGCGTTGGCGGCGGTCTTGTGGATGGTGTCGTCCAGGTCGAGCTCCAGGTCGGAGCCTTCGCGGGCGAAGCGGCGCAGGCGGCGCAGCGCGACCTTGATGTTGCGGGTGCCGAGCTCGATGCCGTCGTCGTAGTCGCGGTAGGCGCGCTGCTCCCAGACCTTGACGGCGCTGCGCTGGCCGCCGGGGCCGCCGATGCGCACGCCGCGCGGGTTCTGGCCGCCGTTGCCGAAGGGGCTGGTGCCGCCGGTGCCGATCCAGCGGTTGCCGCCTTCATGGCGCTCTTGCTGCTCCTCCAGGCGCTGGCGCAGCGTGTCCATCAGCTCGTCCCAGTCCAGGGCCTTGAGCTGGGCGAGCTGCTCGGGCGTGAGTTCGCGTTCGAGCTGCTTCGTGAGCCATTCGGGGGGGAGCGCCTTGACCAGATCGGTCATCAGTTCGACGCCCTTGAAGTAGGCGGCGAAGGCGCGGTCGAACTTGTCGAACAGGGCCTCGTCCTTGACCAGGGCGGTGCGGGCGAGGGCGTAGAACTTGTCGACGGTGGGGCCGCCGCCGTCGTCCAGGACGCCGGCCTTCATCGCTTCGAGCAGGGTCAGGTACTCCTTGACGGAGACGGGCAGCTTGGCGGCGCGCAGCGTGTAGAAGAACTGGATCAGCATGGGCCTCCCCCTGAACTCCGGGGCATCCGGGCATTATCCATGCCGGGTGGCGGGGAGCCGGGCGTAGCATCGGCGGCAGCACGACTTCGCGGTCGCGAAGCGGCGGAGACACCATCAGGTTGGGATCGGGCGCATGGATCACGGGCGGGGCAACGACGGCGAGAACGCCGAGGTCGAGGCGATGCTGCGCGCGCTCTACGGGGCGATCGTGGAGGAGCGCGGGCGCTGGGTCGGGCACTACGGGCAGTACCGGCTGACGAGCGCGTTCCAGCCGGTGTACAGCTTTCCGCACCGGCGGCCGGTGGGGTACGAGGGGCTGATCCGGGTCGAGGACGACCGCGGGCGGCCGGTGACGCCGGTGACGGCGTTCGAGGGCGTGGGGACCTTCGACGAGCAGGTGCTGCTGGACCGGCTGTGCCGGCTGCTGCACGTGCACAACTTCGTGTCGCAGCAGCAGCCGGACTGCTGGCTGTTCCTGAACATCCACCCGGCGGTCTTCCTGCACGCGGCGCTGCAGGTGCGGATGCTGGCGCGGGCGGTGGAGGTGGTGCATCAACTGGGGCTGCCGACGCACCGGCTGGTGTTCGAGGTGACCGAGGACGTGATGGCGCGCGACGAGAGCTTCGAGGACGCGGTCGAGGCGGCGCGGGCGACGGGCTGCCTGCTGGCGCTGGACGACTTCGGCGTGGGGCATTCGAACTTCGACCGCATCTGGCGGATCCGGCCGGAGATCGTGAAGCTGGACCGATCGCTGCTGAGGCGCTCGCGCGGCTCGAAGCGGATGGCGCGGGTGCTGTCGCAGATGGTGGCGCTGCTGCACGAATGCGGCTCGCTGGTGCTGCTGGAGGGCGTCGAGTCGGCGGAGGACGCGCAGCTCGCGATGGATGCGGACGTGGATCTGGTGCAGGGCTTCGTGTTCGGGCATCCGGCGCCGTTCCTGCGGGACGGGGCGGGGGTGTCGGAGGCGCTGGAGGGGGTGTGGAGCCTGTTCAACGAGCGGCAGACGCAGCTGCGGCAGGAGCAGCTGGACCGGCTGACGCCGTTCCGCACGGCGGTCGCGCTGGCGCTGCAGCCGCTGCAGCAGGGCAGGCCGCTGGTGGAGGCCGCGGCGCCCTTCCTGAAGCTGGAAGGGGCGCAGATGTGCTACCTGCTGGACGAGGACGGGCGGGAGCTCGGCCCGAGGGCGGTGCCGGCGAGCGGGCCGGCGCGGATCGATCCGCGCTTCCTGCCGATGGAGCGCGCCGGGGATGCGCGCTGGGCGCGGCGGCCGTACTTCAGGCGGGCGGTGGAGAGCGTCGGCGAGGTGCAGACCACCCGGCCCTATCTGAGCCTGCACGGGGCCAGGATGTGCGTGACCGTGTCGGTCGCGTACTGGCAGGACGGGCGATTGCGGGTGCTGTGCGGGGACGTGGACTGGAACGAGGCGTGAGTGGCGCGGCCCGGTGCGGCCCGCTTCATCGCGCCTTGAGCACGCCCAGCCGGTAAGGCAGGTGGTCGTAGTCCGCCGTCGACGCCGGGTCGACGCCCTGATACAGGTACTGCATGTTGCAGGCGTTGATGGTCAGGGTCTCGTCGTAGCCGGCGCGGATCATTTCGCCGTGGCTGATGTCGTTGGTCCAGCGCGGGCCGTCGAACGACACATTCGCGACGCCCGCGAACGGGGCCGACTGCTTGTCCGCCAGCGCCGTCCAAGGACCGTCGAGGCTGGTCGATGTCCAGGCGCGGAAGTAGCGCGGCCCGTAGGCCTCGACCAGCAGCAGGTACTGGTTGGTGCCTTCCACCTTGTAGACGTTGCTCGCTTCGAACAGGCGCGGCGC
>Ga0209256_1001868_pt1 | contig 19446 bp, 18 predicted proteins | sample AraplaCol_mCL_r2_2_FD_184270 | JGI IMG/M metagenome (GOLD analysis project Ga0209256, IMG submission 184270) | Arabidopsis root microbial communities from North Carolina, USA - plate scrape MF_Col_mCL_r2 (SPAdes) (version 3) | ecosystem: Host-associated > Plants > Roots > Endosphere | place...
GGACCAGACCGGGCCGTTCTACTTCAAGGAAGAGAACGGCGTCGTCCGCAGCGCCTTCCGCGCCGAGGCCCGCCACATGAACGGCGGCGGCTTCATGCACGGCGGTTGCATGATGACCTTCGCCGACTACTCGCTGTTCTCGATCTCATGGCAGCACCTCAAGGACGTGCGCGCCGTGACCGTCAGCCTGAACGGCGAGTTCCTGGGTCCCGCAAAGGCCGGCGACCTGGTGGAATCGACCGGCGAAGTCACCAAGGCCGGCGGCTCGCTGCTGTTCGTGCGCGGGCTGATCTCGACCGGCGGCGCGCCGATGCTGAACTTCTCGGGCGTGATCAAGAAGATCCGGGCGCGCTAAACCCCGGCCGAGGCCGCCGGCCTCGCCAGCATCGCCTCGCGCCAGCGCCCGACGTTCACCAGCTCAGGATCGGGCCGGAACCGCGCCATGCGCGCGAAGTCGATCGCCGTGATCGCCAGGATGTCGGCCATGGTCACGCGGTCGGCGGCGATGAACTCGCTCTCGCTTAGGCGGCGGTCCAGCACCTTCAAGCCCTTCTCGGCCATGGCCCGATTGGCGGTCGCGATCTCGGGGATCTGGGTCTCGATGGCCGCCAGGGCCGGGTGAGTATGGCGCACCAGCATCATCAGGGGCGTGGCCACCATCATCTCGGCCCGGCGCGACCACATCTCGATCACGGCGTTCTCGCAGGGCTCCTCGCCGAACAGGTTGGGCTCTGGGTAGCGGCTTTCGAGGTAGCGGCAGATGGCCACCGATTCCGTGATCGTCTGGCCATTGTCCATTTCCAGCGCGGGCACGTTGGGCAGCCCCGCCTTGGCCAGGTAGTCGGGCTGACGGTGCTGGCCGCCGAAGATGTCGACGTCGACGATCTCGATGTCGGTGATCCCCTTCTCGGCCATGAACCAGCGGACCCGGCGGGGATTGGGAGCGCGACGGCTGTCATAGAGCTTCAACGAAAAATCCTCCCGGCTTTCGACCGGGAGGATGCTTCGGTTCCGTCAGGGAATGGAAGGCCCTACAGGCCGAACCAGCCCCGCGGCATCAGGCCGATCAGCGAGCCGGTCAGGCAGGTGGCCAGGAATCCGGCCATCATCGCCTTCCAGACCAGGCCCAGCACCTCTTGCCGGCGCGAGGGCACCAGCACCGAGAAGCCGGCGACGTTCATGCCCACCGAGCCGATGTTGGCGAAGCCGCACAGGGCATAGGTCATGATCATGCGGGTGCGCGGATCCAGCAGTTCCGGACCATCCTTGGCCAGCTGGATGAAGGCCGTGAACTCGGTGAGGATCAGCTTTACGCCCAGCAGCCCGCCGGCCGTGCCCGCTTCCTTCCACGGGATGCCCATGGCCCAGGCGAGCGGCGAAAACACCAAGCCCAGGATGCGGGCGATGCTCAGGTGCTCGCCGCCGACCATGGGCAGGGCGAACAGGATCTTGTCGACCATGGTGGCCAGAGCGATGAAGACGATCAGGGTGGCGCCGACGTTCAGGGCGATCTGCAGGCCGTCGGTGGTGCCCTTCATGACCGCGTCGATCGAGCTGCCGTAGGTCTTGTCCTCCTCGGCCAGGTCCAGGTCGTCGGATTTCTCGCTGGGGTCGCCGGGCACCATCACGCGGGCCAGCAGCACGCCGGCCGGGGCCGAGATCAACGAGGCGGCCAGCACGTGGGCGGCGGCGTTGGGCAGCACGTCGTGCAGGATGGTGGCGTAGGCCACCATGGTCGAGCCGCTGACACAGGCCATGCCGACCGCGATCAGCATGAACAGCTCCGAGCGGGTCAGGCGCTCCAGATAGGCGCGGATGAAGATTGGCCCCTCGATCTGGCCCATGAAGATGGTCGCGGCGGTGGCCAGGGCCGGCGGGCCGCGCAGGCCCAGGGTCTTCTGGAACAAGAAGCCCAGACCCTTGGCCGCCCACTTCAGGATGCCCCAGTGCCACAACAGGGCCGACAGGGCGCAGACCACCAGGATCACCGGCATCACGCGGAAGGCGAACAGGAAGCCCGCCCCCGGATTGGTCTCGGTATAGGGCGGCGTGGTGCCCGACAGGTAGCCGAACACGAAGTTGGTGCCCGCCTGGGTCGACGAGGCCAGGCCTTCCACGGCGCCGTTCACGCCCTGCAGGGCGTCGCGCGTGGCGGGCAGCTTGAACAGCACGAACACCAGGACCAGCTGGATGGCGATGGCGGCCACGGCCAGCACCAGCGGGAAGCGCTTGCGGTTCTCGGACACGAGCCAGCAAAGGCCGAGGATCAGCGCCACGCCCGCCAGGGCTTGGACGTTCTCGGGAAGGAAGAGCAAGACGAAGGATCCTAAATGAGCGACGCGCCCCCGCGACGCAACCAAGGGACCAAATGACTATGAATGGGGTGCGGCGCGCAAGCGCTATGCGCGCGAAACCGCCTGGGTCGAGCGATCTGCCCGGCTCTCGCGCGTCTTACCCCGATTTAACTTGGCCGCCCGACGTTCGCGGGGCATTGCTGCAACCCTGGATGTGGGGAGCGTTCCGAGCATGTCGTTGGCCTTGGCCACCCTTTTGTACGAGTGGCGCAGATATATGGCGGCGGTCGTCGCCCTGGCGTTCTCAGGCCTGCTGGTTTTGGCCTTCCTCGGCATGTTCATGGGCATCGGCAAGGCGTTCACCGCCCAGATCGATCGCGCCCGCGCCGACGTCATGATCCTGGGGCCCGGGGCCACGGCGCTGTTCAACGGCGGGCCCAACGGCGTGCCTCGCCGGTTGATCCCGTTGGTCTACAGCCATCCCGAAGTGCTGCAGGTCGCCCCGCTGGACGGTTCGGGCGGGCGCTTCCAGAACATCGTGCCCGACGACGGCAAGACCGCGCCCGGCGCCAAGCCCAAGGGCCGCAAGACCGAGTTCGTGAACGCCACGATCATCGACGCCGTCCCTGGCTTCGTCACCGTGCCCACCGACTACAGCGACAGCATGATCGAGGCCTTGCGCCGCCCCTACGCCATCGCCGTCGACCAGACGGCGCTGGGCCGGCTGGGCGTCAAGAAGGGCGACAAGGCGCTGTACAACGGCAAGACCGTCTACGTGACCGTGGTCACGACCGGCTATCCGAACATGATGCAGGCGACCATCGTAATGTCGCGCGACACCCTGCGGATGCTGGGCGAGGCCGATACCGGTCCGCGCGTCGGGCCGCTGATGGTCAAGATCGCCGACCCGTCGCGGGCCGAGATCGTCGTGGCCCAGCTGAACGCCAAGGCCGACGGCAAGTACCGCGCCTGGACCCGTCAGGAACTGGCCGACGCCAATTCCAACTCGTTGTTCAAGGAAAGCTTCATCAGCATCATCCTGTTCTTCGCCCTCTTCATGGGCGCGATCATCGGCATGGCGATCACGTGGCAGACCTTGCGCGGCGCGATCATGGCCAACATCAAGGAGTTCGCCTCCCTGCGCGCCCTGGGCGTGTCGATGGGCAGCCTGCGCACCATCGTGATGGAGCTGTCGTTCTGGGTCGGCGTGGCCGGCATCCTGGCGGCCGGCGTCTTCACCTGGCTGGTGTCGAAGATCGCCCTCGCCTTCGGCCTGCCGATGGACTTCCCGCCGATGATGGTGCTGGGCATCGCCATCTTCCTGCTGATCATCGCCATCGTGTCGGGACTTCTGTCGCTCGGCATCCTCAAGAAAAGCCAACCCGCGGACCTGCTGCGATGAACGCTCCCGTTTCGATCAAGAAGGCCGGCGGCTTCATCCACGGCGAAAGCGCCCTGCGCGCGACCGGCATCGTCAAGCGCTTCAAGACCGGCCGCACCCAGTTCATCGAGGTTCTCAAGGGCGTGGACTTCGACGCCAGGCACGGCGACGTGACCATGGTCATGGGCCCGTCGGGCTCAGGGAAATCAACCCTGGTGGCCGCCCTTTCGGGCCTGCTGCGCCCCGACGAGGGCAAGGTCTCGGCGCTGGAGGCCAAGGATCTGTGGAAGCTGTCGCCCGGCAGGATCGACAAGTTCCGGCTCGACCACTGCGGCTTTATCTTCCAGGGTTTCAACCTGTTCCCCGCCCTCACCGCCAAGCAACAGGTGATGACGGCGCTCAAGTACCAGGGCGTGCTTCCAGGCGAGGCCGCTCGCCGCGCCCAGGCCGCGCTCGAAGAGGTGGGGCTGGGTCCGCGCGTCAACCAGCGTCCTTCCGAGCTGTCGGGCGGTGAAAAGCAGCGGGTGGCCATCGCCCGCGCCCTGGCCAAGAACCCGAACCTGATCTTCGCCGACGAGCCGACCTCGGCCCTGGACGGCAAGAGCGGCCAGATCGTCATCGGCCTGCTGCGTCGCGCCGCGACGGAGCGGGGCGCGGCGGTGATCTGCGTGACCCACGACCCGCGGCTCGAGGCCTATGCCGACCGCGTCATCCACATCGAAGACGGCCGGATCCTGGACGACGTGCGTAGAACGCCCGACGCCAATCCCGCGCCGCTCAGCCACTGATTTCTGGGGGAACTTGCTACTATGCCCGCGTTTCTGCGCCGTCCCGGCTTCTGGATCCTGATCGTCGTCGTGGCCGTCTTCGTCGGCGGCTTCTTCTTCATGAAGGGTCAGGCCGCCGAGAAGAAGAAGAAGCTGGAGGTGGCCGCCGCCCAGCAGGAGCCCAGCCCCTACGCCGCCATCGCCAACGGCAAGGCCGATATCGAGGGCGGCATCATCCAGGTCGCCGCGCGTCGACAAGGCATCGTGCGCGACGTGTTCGTGCAGGAAGGCCAGGACGTGGTCGCCGGCCAGGAACTGGCCAAGCAGGAGGATGACGACGCGCGTCTGGCCGCCGAGACGGCTTCGGCCAGCCTGGCCTCGGCCCGCGCCCAACTGGCGTTGTATCAAGTGCAACTGCGCACCGGCCAGCGCGAGTACAAGCGCCTGCAGAACCTGTCGGCCTCCAACTTCGTGGCCGGCCAGCGCCTGGACGCTGCCCAGGACCAGATTTCGTCGGCCAACGCCAACATCCAGGCCCAGCAGGCCGCGATCCAGGTGGCGACCGCCCAGTTGGCCCAGGCCCGCTACAACCAGGAACTGACGGTGATCCGCGCCCCCGCCGACGGGCGCATCGCCCGCCGCTACGCCAATCCGGGGGCCGGCGCCTCGACCCTGAACGTCACCCCGATGTTCGACCTCGAGCCGCGCACCGCCCGGATCGTCCGCGCCGAGATCGTCGAGGCGGACCTGCCCAACGTCGCCATCGGCCAGGAGGTCGAGATTCAGCCGGAGAGCGACCCGAACAAGACCTATATCGGCAAGGTCCTGCGCCGCGCCGCCGTGTTCGGGGCCCGCAAGCTGGCCTCGGACGATCCCAGCCAGCGCAGCGACGACCGTGTCGTCGAGGTCGTGGTCAGCGCCGACGGCGCGCCGATCCTGGTCGGCCAGCGCGTGCTGGTGAAGTTCATGAAGCCCGGCCAGAAGGCGGGCGTGAAGCGCGACCAGCCCAAGTCCCCGGTCGCGGGCGGCGAGAAGAAGAAGGCCTGATCCTGTTGCTCTACTGGAACGGCCGCATGAGGGCCTCCCGAAATTCGAAAGCCGCGATCAGCCGCAAGGCCGATCGCGGCTTTTTCTTTATTCTCCCCCTCCCTGATCTCCTTCGGAGGCCAACCTCTCCCGTGGAAGACGTGGATCGGGCGGCTTGACGCCCCCTCTCCCGCGCCGCACAAACGCGCCAAACCAAACACGCGTTTGAGGGAGATACGAGCATGGCGGACGATATCCGGTTCGACGGTCAGGTGGCGATCGTCACGGGGGCCGGCGGCGGCCTGGGTCGGCAGCACGCGCTGGAGCTGGCGCGACGCGGGGCCAAGGTCGTGGTCAACGACCTGGGCGGCAGCGTCGATGGCTCGGGCGGCTCGTCCGAAGCGGCCAAGGCGGTCGTGGCCGAGATCGAGGCCTTCGGCGGCCAGGCCATCGCCCACGGCGCCTCGGTCACCGACGACGCCGGCGTCGCCGACCTGGTGAAGACCACCATGGACAAGTGGGGCCGCATCGACATCCTGATCGCCAACGCCGGCATCCTGCGCGACCGCACCCTGACCAAAATGGAACTGGCCGACTTCGAGGCCGTGATCCAGGTGCACGTCTTCGGCACCTTCAAGCCGATCAAGGCCGTCTGGGACATCATGAAGGCCCAGAACTATGGCCGCATCGTCGTCACCACCTCGTCCTCGGGCATGTACGGCAATTTCGGCCAGTCCAACTACGGCGCGGCCAAGATGGCGGTGCTGGGCCTGATGAACACGCTGAAGCTCGAAGGCGCCAAGAACAACGTCAAGATCAACGCCATCAGCCCGGTGGCCGCCACCCGCATGACCGAAGGCCTGATGCCGCCGGAAGTGCTGGAAAAGCTGAAGCCGGAATACGTGACGCCGGGCGTGGTCTACCTGGTCTCCGAAGACGCCCCCACCGGCGCCATCCTGACGGCCGGCGCGGGCGCCTTCGCCCTGTCGCGGATCTTCGAGACCGAAGGCGTCTACCTGGGCGAAGGCGGCCTCTCGGCCGAGGAAGTCCGCGACAATTGGGACAAGATCACCGCGGAGCCAGACCAGAAGGCCTACTTCAACGGCGGCGAACAGGGGGCGAAGTTCTTCCGTAAATTGGCGGGCGCCTAGTCCTTCGGCCGCCGATCCTGAACTTCGGAGCGAACAGGCGCGACGAATCCTTCCGTAACGTCACCCTGTTCGCACACGCCGGAAAGCATTCTGACGTAACTTTGAAATATAGAACCAGGTCTAGAAACGACGTTATTTGACGAAGAATACAAAATTCATGCTTTCGCGAATAAAAAGCAACGTTTTTTGACTTAATGCGTTAGAGCGACGGTAACCGACGCCATCAAGGGCGTCGGAGCTTCCTCCCCAGAAGGTCGTCTCTCATGTCTCTCTCGCGTACCTCCCTCGCCGCCGGCGTGGCGCTCGCCGCCCTGGTGGCCGCTTCGCAGGCCTCGGCCGCGGCGTTTTACCTGCAGGAACAATCGGTTCGCGGCGCCGGCCGCGCCTATTCGGGCGAGGTCGCCGACCGCGGCGCCGCCAGCCTGTGGTGGAACCCGGCCTCGATCGCCGGTCTCGACAAGAACGAAATCTACGGCGGCGTGCACCTGGTCCAGGTCGACTCGCAAGTCGACGACGCCGGCTCGACCCTGACCCGTCCGATTCCACCGGCCGGCGTGACCACCCCGGTCGGCGGTGACCGCATCGCCGGCGGCCCGATCAACAACGGCATCGTGCCGAACCTGGCCGGCGCCTTCCGCGTCAACGACAAGCTGGCCCTCGGCCTGACCGTCGCCGCGCCCTACAACTTCACCACCGACTACAACGGCAACAGCTGGACCCGGTACGACGCCCTGAAGTCGAACCTGAAGACCATCGACGTCAACGGGACCGTGGCCTACCGCGTCAACGAGATGCTCGACCTGGGCGTGGGCTTCTCGGCCCAGTACACCGACGCCGAACTGAGCTCGGCCCTGCCGAACTTCCCGTCGGTCGTGAACCCCACCGCCGCTGACGGCTCGTCGTCGCTGAAGGGCGACGGCAACTGGGATTACGGCTGGAACGTCGGCGCGCAGTTCCACGCCACGCCCGACTTCACGATCGGCGCTTCGTACCGCTCGGAGATCAAGCACGAGCTGGACGGCAAGGTGGTGATCTCGGGCCTGACGGCTCCGCTGGCCGCTTCGAATGTCAGCACCGACGGCATGGCCAAGATCACGACGCCGTGGATGGCCACCGTCGGCGCCCGCTGGAAGCTCGACGCCGTCACTCTGAACGCCTCGGTCTCGCGCATCGGCTGGAGCGAGTTCGACCAGATCGTCGTCACCTATCCGGGCGGCGGCAGCGTCAGCGAGCAGAACTACAAGGACACCACCACGGTGGCCGTCGGCCTCGACTACGAGGTCAACGACAAGCTGACCCTGCGCGGCGGCGTGCAGTTCGACCCGACCCCCACCCCGGACGTCGGCCGCACCGCTCGCGTGCCGGATGGCGACCGCACCATGTACGCCATCGGCTCGACCTGGCAGGCGACCGACAGCATCCAGTGGGACGCGGCCGTGACCTACATCGGCTTCAAGGACTCGAAGATCAACCGCGTCGAAACGATCTACGCCGGCACCCCGGCGGCGACGACCCTGAACCTGCAGGGCGACGTCAGCGGTTCGGCCGTGGTCCTGTCGACGGGCCTGCGCTGGAGTTTCTAAGCTTCGACTTAAGCTGACAAAGAAGAGGCCGCCCGGATCGCTCCGGGCGGCCTTTTTCTTTCCGCTCTACTACGGAGGAAGGTCAGTCCTTCACCCCGTCCCACAACGCCTTGGCCGCACCTGCAAACGCCTTGGCCGAGGCGCTCTCCGGCGCGCGCAGCACCACCGGCGCCCCACCATCCCCCGCCTCGCGGACGGCGATCTCGATCGGAACCTGGGCCAGGACCGGCACGCCCAGGGTCTTGGCCTCCTCCACCCCGCCGCCGCTCCCGAAGATCGGAATGGGCGCGCCCGTGGCCGGGTCGGCGAAGAAGGCCATGTTCTCGATCAGGCCCAGGATCGGGGTGGCGGTCTTGCCGAACATGGCCGCCGCGCGACGCGCGTCGATCAGGGCGATTTCCTGCGGTGTGCTGACCAGCACCACCCCGTCGATCCGCAGCTTCTGAACCAGGGTCAGCTGGATATCGCCGGTGCCCGGCGGCAAGTCGACGACCAGCACGTCCATCGGCTCGGCTTCCGAGCCCCAGGCCACGTCATGGATCATCTGGCGCACAGCCGACGAGGCCATGGGGCCGCGCCAGATCATCGCCTTGCCCTCGTCGACCAGGAAGCCGATCGACATCAGCTTGACGCCGTGAGCCTCCAACGGCTGCAGCTTGCCGTCCTCGAAGCTGGGCTCGCCGTCGACCCCCATCATGCGCGGCGCCGAGGGGCCGTAGACGTCCGCGTCGAGCAGCCCGACGCGCAGGCCCTGGGCGGCAAAGGCGCAGGCCAGATTGGTGGCGACGGTGGACTTGCCCACCCCGCCCTTGCCCGAGGCCACGGCGATCACGTGCTTCACGTGCGCCGGCTTCTCGGCTTCGGGCGGCGGAACCAGTCTGGCCTGGCCGTCTTCCGAGACCTTGGCCCCCTTGCGCACCCGGGTCGCCCCCTCGGCCGCCTGGGTGGTCAGCACGACCTGGGCGACGTCGATTCCCGGCAGCCCCGCCAGAACCTTCTCGGCGGCCTCGCGTACCGGCGCGTAGGTCGCCGCCTGGGACGCCGGCACTTCCAGCATGAAGCCGGCGCGCCCGGCGCGGACCACAAGCCCCTGCACCAGACCGGCCGCGACCAGCCCTTCGCCGGAAACCGGATCGACGACAAGATCCAGCGCCGCGCGGGCGTCGTCGAGGGTCGCGGGGGAAGCTGCGGTCACGGGTTTGTCTTGCCTTGTGGTGCGGGGGCTCTCATATCCGCGTGCGGGGGTGGTTTTACAACCCCGCCATTCGCAGTGACGGGAAGACCAGACCGCCCATGCCCTGGAACGACAACGCCGGCCCCGGACCCTGGGGTTCTCCGCCGCCGAACGACGGCAAGAAGGACGCAGATCGAAATCGGGGCGAGGAGCCTCGCTCCAGCGGCCCCAGGGGACCCGGCGACCCGCCCCCGCCCGTCGACGTGAACGCCCTGATCGAACGCCTGTCCGACCGCGTGCGCCAGACCTTCGGCGGGCCCAGCCGTGGCCGCGCCATCGCCGCCTCCGTCCTGGGCGTGGCGGCGCTGTGGGCCATTTCCGGCTGCTACGTGGTGCAGCCCAAGGAGCAGGCGGTCGTGACGACCTTCGGCGCGTACAGCCGCACCGCCCAGCCGGGCCTGCGCTACCACCTGCCGTGGCCGATCGAGCACGCCGAGCTGGTGCCCTTCACCTCGATCCAGACCCTCGACATCGGCGGCACCGTGAGCCAGCCCGTTTCCGACGAACGCCTGATGCTGACGGGCGACGAGAACATCGTCGACCTGAGCTTCACGGTGCAATGGAAGGTCTCGGACGCGGCCAAGTATGTCTTCAACGTCCGTGAGCCCGACACCGTGATCAAGGACGTGGCCGAGAGCGCCATGCGCGAAGTGGTCGGCCGCACCGCCCTCACTCCGATCCTGACCACCGGCCGCGGCCAGGTGCAGGACCAGACCGAGCAACTGATGCAGCGCATCCTCGATCGCTACGACGTCGGCGTGTCGATCCAGAGCGTCAACATCCAGGCCGCCACCACGCCGGGTCCGGTGCTGGAAGCCTATCGTGACGTGCAGCGCGCCGCCCAGAACGCCGAGTCCGCCGCCAACAACGCCCGGGGCGAAGCGGCCCAGATCAAGCAGGCGGCGCTGGGTTATCGCGAGCAAGTGGTGCGCGAAGCCGCCGGCGACGCCGACCGCTTCAACCAGATCTACGCCCAGTACAAGCTGGCCCCGGCCGTCACGCGCGAGCGTCTCTACATCGAGACCATGCAGCGCGTGCTGGAGAAGTCGAACAAGGTGATCATCGACAACAAGGGCGCCACCGCCCCGGTGATCCTGCCCCCCGACGCATTCCGCCCCAAGGGTTCGGCCGTGTCCTCCCCCGTATCTGGCAGCGAAGGAGCCGCCCGATGAACCGCCTCAACGGCCCCGTCGTCGCCACCGGGATCGGCGCGCTGTTCCTGCTGATCCTGGGCAATTTCACGCTGTTCCAGGTGGGTCAGAAGCAGCAGGCCCTCGTCGTGCGCCTGGGCGATCCGGTGCGCACCGTGCGCGACCCCGGCCTGCATTTTAAGAGCCCGCTGGACACGGTCATCCGGTTCGACAAGCGCAACATCGAGATGATCAACGCCCAGCCGGAAGAGGTCACCGCGGCCGACCAGGAGCGCCTGGTGGTCGACGCCTTCGTCCGCTACCGCATCACCGATCCACGGCAGTTCTATCGCACGCTCGGGCAGGAGAGCGTGGCCACCGACCGCCTGGACCGCATTGTCAACGCCGCCCTGCGCGAGGAGATCGGCCGATCGACCTCGGAAGAGGTGATCGCCGGCAAGCGCGCCCAGGTGATGGCGGCAATTCGCAACCGCGTCGCCCAGCAGGTGGCCGCCTCGAACCTGGGCGTCCAGATCATCGACGTGCGGATCAAGCGCGCCGACCTGCCCCCCACCAACGAGCAGGCGGTGTTCGAGCGCATGCAGACGGCCCGCAAGCAGGAAGCCGCCGAACTGCGCGCCATCGGCGAGCAGAAGCGCCGCGAGATCGTCGCCACGGCCTATGAGGAGGCCGAAAAGATCCGCGGCGACGCCGACGCCCAGCGCGCCCAGCTCTTTGCTTCCAGTTACGGGCGCGACCCGGGCTTCGCGGCCTTCTACCGCTCGATGGCGGCCTATGAGAAATCGCTGGGCCAGGGCGACACCACCCTGGTGCTCTCGCCTGACAGCGCGTTCTTCAAGTACTTCGAGAAGGGCCCGGCGGGCTGATCGAAAAGGGGCGACGCCGTCACAAGCGTCGCCCAGAGCCTACAGCCCTACTGGCAAGTGTCGACCGCGCCCCTCTCGCGGACGGCCATCTGAAAGATCAGGCCGGCCAAGAGTAATCGCTTTCCAGGCAGGTGAATTGGCCACGGGTCTTGTTCGAAGAACAGCGCTCGACGCCTGTTAACTGGGACTTCACGGCGCCAAGGCTAAGCCTGAGCGATGAAGATCGCCTCGATACTCTTCGTGGTTGCAATGTTGGCGGGATCCGCCCAAGCCGCGGACCTCACGGTCGCGGTGCGCGATCGCGACGGCAAGCCGGTCTCGAACGCCGTCGTCACCGTCTATCCGAATGGCCAGCCGACCAAGGGGCCCATCAAGTTCGAGTGGCCGTATCGGGTCGCCCAACAGAACATCCAGTTCACCCCGTTCGTGCTGATCGTGCCCGTCGGGGCCGAGGTGTCGTTTCCCAACCTCGATAAGGTCCGCCACCACGTCTATTCGTTCTCGGGCGGCAACCGGTTCGAACTGAAGCTGTACGGCCATCAGGAAAGCCGTTCGGTGCGGCTGCCCGAGGTGGGCGCCGCCGCGATCGGCTGCAATATCCACGACCAGATGGTCGGCTTCATCAAGGTGGTCGACACCGCCTACGCGGCCAAGAGCGACGCCAAGGGCGTCGCCGTGATCCACGGCGTGCCGGACGGTCCGGTCGTCGCCCGCGTCTGGCATCCCTATCTACGCGCGGCCAGGAACGAGACTACCCTGCCCCTCGCCGCGCTGCACGGCGCGGCGCGCGAGACCGCGACGATCGAACTGCGTCCAGGCGGTCACTGACCCCGATGTTCAGGCGCCTCCAGACCAAGCTGACCGTTCTCTATGCCGGGCTTTTCGCCCTGGCCCTGAGCCTGGTCGCGGTCAGCGTCTATCTGACCATCGCCAACAACGCCCAGCAGCAGGTCCGCCGGGAACTGGTCGCGACCGGCGCCGTGTTCGACAGCGTCTGGGCCCTTCGCACCCAGCGGCTGCGCGACGGGGCGGACCTGCTGTCGCACGACTTCGGCTTTCGCGCCGCCGTGGCCACCCGCGACGCCCCCACCGTGGCGTCGGCGCTGACCAACCTGCGCCAGCGCATGGGGCTGGACCTGGCCTTCATGGTGGACGTCGACGGCGGCGTGGTCGGGGCGGATCCCGGCAAGATCGACATCGACAAGCTGTGGCGCGCCCTGGACCACGAAGGCCGGGCGCAAGGCGTGTTCGTGGTTGATGGGGCTCCCTACCAACTGATCTCGGCGCCCGTGATGTCACCGGTCCTGACCGGCTGGATCGTGTTCGGCGCTCGTCTGGACGACCGCGAGATGACCGCCCTCGAGCGCCTCTCGGCCATACGCATGGAAGCTCAGGTGTTCGACCAGCGCGGCGACACCTGGGTGGCCACGGACCAGATCGCCGACACCAAGGCTCTTGGAGCCGTCGTGGCCAAGGCCATGGGTCAGGCGATCTCCGAGCCCACCCGCCTTCGCACCGCCACCGGCGACAACCTGGTGATGGTCAAGCGACTGATGCCCCTGGACGGCGAGACGCCGGCGGCTCTGGTGCTCTGCTATCCCACGACCCAGGCCATGGCGCCCTACCGCCCGCTGATGGCCGCGGTGATCATCGCCGGCGTCGTCGGCGCGGCCCTGGTCGCGGCCGCCAGCGGGGCGCTCTCGCGCGACATCGCCCGGCCGATTGCCGCGCTCGAGGACGCCGCCCGCCGGCTGCGGCGCGGCGAGGCCGCCCATGTGGACGTGCGTTCCAGCGACGAGATCGGCCGCCTGTCCGACAGCTTCAACCTGATGGCCGCCGAGATCCGCGAGCGCGAGGCCCGGATCACCGAGCTGGCCCTGCACGACGCCGAGACCGGCCTGCCCAACCACCTGGCCATGGAGCGCGAGATCGAGGCGCGCATGGCTCGCCTGGCGCCGGGCCAGCAGGTCGTGGTCGCCGCCCTGGGACTGGACCGTTTCAGCGTCCTGCGCAGCGCGATCGGCTACAGCCTCTTCACCCAGCTGGTCGCCGAGATCGGGTCGCGCGTCCGCGTGATCGACCCCGACGCCGTGGTGGGCCGCCTGACGACCTCGACCCTCTGCGTCATCTTTCCGCTGACGGCTTTGACTGACGAACTCGTGCCGCTCGTCGAGAAGGCGCTGATCGATCTGGCCGCGCCCGTCCGGCTGGGAAGCGAGCTGGTCGACGTCCACATGACCAACGGCCTGGCCGCGTCCGGGGCCGAGGGCGCCGACGCCCCGCGCCTGATCGAGCAGGCGATGATCGCCCTGGACCAGGCCCGAGCCGGCGGCCGCAAGGTGGCGGTCTTCGACCCCGTGGCCTACGGCGATCCGGCCGGCAACCTGTGCCTGATGAGCGAAATGCTGCAAGGCGTCGCGAACGGCGCCCTGTTCCTGCACCACCAGCCCAAACTGGACCTGCGCAGCGGCGCGATCACCGGTCTGGAGGCACTGGTCCGCTGGGATCACCCTACCCGCGGCCTTCTACGGCCCGACCTGTTCGTCGGCATGGCCGAGGAGACCGGCCACATCCGCGCCCTGACCGACTGCGTGATCGACCGCGCCATCGCCGACCAGCGCACTCTGCGCGCGGCCGGCCACGATCTCACGATCTCGATCAACATCTCCGGCCGTCTGATCGATGATCCCGAATTCGCCGACCGCGCCATCGAGAAGATCGCAGCGACCAGCGCCCGCTTCTGCTTCGAGATCACCGAGACCGCGGTGATCGGCAATCCGGACGTCGCTCTGGGCGTATTGGCCAGGCTGAACGCCGCCGGCATCCCCGTGTCGATCGACGACTACGGCTCGGGCCTGTCGTCCCTGGCCTATCTGAAGCAGATCAACGCCGACGAGCTGAAGATCGACAAGGCCTTCGTGCTCTCGCTCGAGAACGACGCCAAGGACGCCCTGCTGGTCAAGTCGACCATCGACCTGGCTCACAGCCTGGGTCTTAAGGTCACCGCCGAGGGCGTGGAGAGCCGCGAGGCCCTGGCCATGCTGCAGATGATGGGCTGCGACCTGGCGCAAGGCTATCACATCGCCAAGCCCATGCCGTTGGAAACGCTGATGGTGTTCCTGAACGAACGGGCCGCCGAGACCCCTCTCCCCGCGAAAATCCCCCGCCGCGCGCGCTAGGCGGCCGCCTTCAGCAGGTCCATGACCACGTGCAGGCTGTCGGCGACGTGGACGCACTTGTCGTGCATCTCCTCGTTCGGATCGAGGATGTCGGGCACCATGATCGTCATCATGCCCGCCGCGTGCGCCGCGCGGACGCCGGGATGCGAGTCCTCCAGCGCCAGGCACAGGCTTGGGTGCACGTTGAGGCGGCGGGCGGCCTCCAGATAGGGATCCGGGTGCGGCTTGTGGCGCGTGACGTCGGCGTTGGCGACCACCGCATGGAAGCGCCTGACCAGGTCGAAGCGGCCCAGATAGCGATCCACCGATTGGCGGCTGTTCGACGTGGCGATGGCGCGCGGTACGCCCAGGACATCCAGATAGTCGAGGATCTCCATGACCCCAGTCTTCAGCCGCACCTCGGCCTCGAGGATGATCTCGACGTCGCTCCAGGTGCGGGCGAAATAGTCCTCGACGGGGAAGGTCTCGCCGAACAGCTCGCGCAGCATCACCGCGCATTCCGGATTGGTCTTGCCGACCATCGAGCGGTAGGTCGCGGCCGTGAAGTCGATGCCGAACGCCTGGCCGGCCTCGATCATCGCCGCCTGGTAGACGGTCTCGGTGTCCAGCAGCAGTCCATCCATGTCGAAGACGACAGCCTGGACGCCGCGCGGGAAGGTCACGAAACGAACTCCGCCTGAGTGTAACCCTGGAAGTAGAGCAAGGCGGTGAGGTCAGCATGGTCGACCTTGGCGTGGGCCTGGGCCGCGACGATCGGCTTGGCGCGGTAGGCCACCCCCAGGCCGGCGACCTCGATCATCGCCAAATCGTTTGCGCCGTCGCCCACGGCCAGGGCGTCGGCCGGGGTCAGGCCCAGGGCCGCGGTCTCTTCCTGGAGGGCGGCCAGCTTGGCCTCCTTGCCCAGGATGGGATCGCCGACCATGCCGGTCAGCTTGCCGCCCTCTTCGATCAGGGTGTTGGCGCGGTTCAGGTGAAAGCCAGCGGCTTCGGCGACGCGCGACGTGAAGAAGGTGAAGCCGCCGGACACCAGGGCGCAGCGGGCGCCGTTCTGCGCCATCGTCCGCACCAGGATCCGCGCCCCGGGATTGAGCTTCACGCGGTCATCGTAGCAGGCCTGCAGGGCGTCGACCGACAGGCCGATCAGCATGCCGACCCGCTCGCGCAGGGCGCCTTCGAAGGCCAGTTCGCCGCGCATGGCGCGCTCGGTGATCTCCGAGACCTTGTCCTTGACCCCGGCGAAGTCGGCCAGCTCGTCCAGGCACTCGACGTTGATGATCGTCGAGTCCATGTCGGCGATCAGCAGGCGCTTGCGGCGGTTCGCGACGGGCTGGACGGCGAAGTCCACCGGACGCTCGCCGACCGCGGCCTTTACCGCCTGGTGGGTCTCGACCGGCGGACCGTCGACCAGCAGGTCCAGCGCCCCCTCACCCAGCACGGCTTCGGACGAGACGGCCATGTCGGCGCTCATGAGCGCGGCGCGCACGGCGGCGGCGGCCTCCGCCAGGGCGGCAGGGTCGGGCGAGACGAGAGTGATCGCGAGCATGAGGGGCGGCTATTGGAGGAAGCCGCCCGCGTCAACCTTTCAAGCGCGCCCGATCAATTAAGACTCGGGCGAGGCGACCTGCATGCAACGGCCGAACACCGCCATAGCCTGGTCCTTGCCGCCGCCCTGGGCGAACTTGGCCGACAGCTGCGCGACGCCGCGCCGGTAGAGCGCCGTCGGGGTCAGGCCCTGGGACGCGCCTTCGGCATAGGCCTTGTCCAGCATCGTCCCGCCGCTGGCTCCGAGCAGGCGGAACATCGGGACCATGGCCGCGCTGTTCTTATCGCCCTTGGAGAACTGGGCGACCAGCTGCGGATTGCGTTGCAGCACTTCGTCGATCGTCACCAGCAGGACGCCGCAGCCCAGGCGCTCGTCGAGGGTGGCCGGGATGGCCGCCTCCGCAGGCGACGCCGCGGCCGACGGAGCGGGAGCGACCTGCGCCGCCTTGCCCGCCGTCGAGGCCAGGGCCGGCGCGGCGTGGGCGACCAGGGTGGTGGCGAGAATGACGCCGATCGTGATCTTCATGATTTCCCCCAAACAGCGCTAAACAGGACGGCGCAACGTCTCGTGGCCAGTGGATCGACCAAAGATTGTCCGACACACAGATCACCCTTATTGCCGGCCCCACCGCCAGCGGCAAGTCGGCCTTCGCCCTGAAGCTGGCGCGCGAGAGCGGCGGCGAGATCGTCAACGCCGACTCCATGCAGATCTATGCGGGCTTGCGGGTGCTGACGGCGGGGCCGTCGCCCGACGAGCTAGCCGAGGCGCCGCACCATCTGTTCGGCGTAGCCGACGCGGCCGACGGCTGGTCGGTGGGACGGTGGCTGACGGCGGCGACCCAGGCCCTGGCCGACATCTCCGCGCGTGGCCGCCCCGCCATCGTGGTGGGCGGCACCGGCCTCTATTTCCGCGCCCTCACCCACGGCCTGGCCGACGTGCCGCCGGTGCCCGAGACCCAGCGCGAGATCTCGGCCCTGCTCTACGCCGCCCAGGGAGAGCCGGAGTTTCGCGACATCCTGGCCAAGCTGGATCCCGAGGCCGAGAAGCGCATCGAGGTCGGCGACCGCCAGCGCCTGGTCCGGGCCCACGCCGTGGCCGTGGCCACCGGCAAGTCGCTGACCGCCTGGCAGACCGACACCAAGCCGGCCCTGGCCGAAGGGACCTGGCGCGGCGTGGTGCTGGATCCGCCCCGGGCCGAGCTCTACGAACGCTGCGACGCCCGCCTGGGCGTGATGGTCGAGGACGGTGCCCTGGACGAGGTGCGCGCGATGGAGACCCGCGGCCTGGACCCGTCGCTCCCCGCCCTGAAGGCCGTCGGCTATCGCCAATTGGCGGCTCACCTGCGCGGCGAGACCACGCTGGACGAAGCTCTCGACGCCGCCCGCCAGGAGACCCGCCGCTACGCCAAGCGACAGATGACCTGGTTCAGGAACCAGACCCCCGACTGGGAAAGAGTCACGCCATGACCGAAACCGCCCGATTGACCGCCGCGATCGCCGCCCGCCTGATCGAACGCGGCGAAACGGTCGCGGTCGCTGAGTCCTCCGCCGGCGGACTGATCTCGGCGGCCCTGCTGGCGGTGCCCGGGGCCTCGAAGTTCTATGTCGGCGGCGGCGTGGTCTACACGGCGCGCGCCCGTCTTACCCTGATGGACATCCCGCAGAAGGCCATGGACGGCCTGCGCTCGGCCAGCGAGCCCTACGCCGCCCTGCTGGCGCGCGTGGCTAGCAAGAACCTGAAGGCGATCTGGGGCCTGTCGGAGACCGGCGCGGCCGGACCGGACGGCAACCGCTACGGCGACGCGGCCGGCCACACCTGCCTGGCCGTCTCGGGCCCGGTCGAGATGAGCCGAACCCTGGAGACCGGCCACGGCGACCGGGCGGCCAACATGGAAGCTTTCCGTGATGCGGCGCTGACGCTGCTGCTGGACGCCCTGTCGGCCGCCTAGACAGCGCCGAACAGGGCGTAGGCGAACTCGTCCATGGCCTTCTGGGTGATGCTGGTGTTGTTCAGCAGCACGACGGTGGTCTGGTCGTCGAAGCGGTGGCCCAGCACTGAACGGTAGCCGGCCGCCCGGCCCGTCTCCCAGGCGAAGACGCGCGGCATGCCGTCGGCGAACAGGCTCTTCACCCGGCCGCCCAGGGCGTACTCCTGATCGGGCCAGCCCACGGACAGCAGGTCCTTCTTGCGGGCCGGGGGCAGGAAGTCGCCGTCGAAGATCGCATGGGCGGCCTTCAGAAGGTCGCCGGCCGTGCTGGAATAGCCGCCGCTGGCGGCGAAGAACGGGAAGCGGTCGTTCGACTGCCTGACCAGGGGTTCCAGCGTCCGGTAGGAAACGGCGAGGCCCGGCGGATCGACCGGAGAGGTGCGGGCCAGACTCAGCGGCTTGATCACGATATCCGACATCGCGTCCGCATAGGGCTTGCCGGTGACGGCTTCGATGATCGCGGTGACGATCACCCAGTTGGTCAGAGCGTAGTCGAACTTGCTTCCGGGCTCGAAGGCGAGATCGCCCGAGCACCACAGCTTCACCGCCTCGCCGGTCGTGAAGGTCTTCTTGAACAGGTCTGGATCCGGATTGGCCTTGGTCCAGGTCGAAAAGCCGTTGGGAACGCCGCTGACATTGGTCAGCAGATGGCGCAGCTTGACCTTGGCGCCCGTGTCGGCGCGGTAGCCGGGCAGATAGGTCGAAATGGCGGCGTCGAGGTCCAGCTTTCCGGCTTCGACCAGCTTCAGCACCGCCGTCGAGGTCAGCCACTTGGAGATCGAGGCGATCAAATACGGTGTTTCCAGGGTGGCCGGGCGCTTGGCCTCGATTTCCGCCAAGCCGACGGTTCGCGCGTAGATCGGCCTGCCGGCCTTCCCGACTAGCACGACGCCCTGGAAGGGTTGGCTCCCGAGGAAGGCGTCCACGGCCCGATCCGCGGGTCCGCCCGAAAAGGCCGCCGCGGAGGCCTTTTCGACAAAGCCCAAGGCGGCCGCTCCGGCCAGAAATTCACGCCGTCCGAACACTCAAACGCTCCCCGATTGCACGAGCGCGACCGTGAAGGGGAAAACCTGCCCCTGTCATGTGAAACTTCGGTAAGGCCAACCGCTGGAAAGAGGCACAACCTTGCGTCAAACCGCGCCTTGACGCCATGGCGCGAGCATGGCATTCCCCAATCATCCATTTGGAGCAACACTCGTGCGCAACACCATGATCGTACTTATGGAGCGGCCGTTCACGGCGTGACCTCGAAGTCACGTTGATAGATCGGTCGCGCGCACAAAG
>Ga0209256_1001871_pt1 | contig 19435 bp, 15 predicted proteins | sample AraplaCol_mCL_r2_2_FD_184270 | JGI IMG/M metagenome (GOLD analysis project Ga0209256, IMG submission 184270) | Arabidopsis root microbial communities from North Carolina, USA - plate scrape MF_Col_mCL_r2 (SPAdes) (version 3) | ecosystem: Host-associated > Plants > Roots > Endosphere | place...
CGCTTGACAGCGACGACACCAGCCGCCAGCGCGAGCCGCGCAGCTTCCGCGCACCGTGCGGCGCGATGGAGGATAGTTTCTACCTGGCGACCGGCCGCCAGCTGTGGGATGCATCGCTGATTACCGCCCCAGTGCTGGCCATCGCCGGCGAAAAGGATTTCTGGTCGCGGCCGGAGGACATGCAGAACCTGCAGGCCGACCTTGCGCACGCGGCAGCCGTGCGCATGGTTCGCATCCCTGGCGCCACGCATTTCATGCACCTGGAGCGGGCGTCGCGCGGCCGCGCGCAGCTCATCGATGAAGTGGATCGCTTCGTGCCGAGATAAGGCTTGAGCGCCGCCACAGAAGTGCTACTCTGGTTGGTGATCCTTAACGCGGGAGGCCGTCATGCCTGGATTTTTCAGCAAGATTGCTGCATTGGTCCTGTTCACTGGCGCCGCCATGGCGCAGACCACGCCACAAGCGGTGGGCGTGGTGGTCATGCACGGCAAAGGCGGTTTGCCGATGAAGTATGTGGCGGAACTGGCGTCAGGCCTGGAGGCCAAAGGGCATCACGTCGCCAATATCGAGATGCCCTGGTCTGGCAACAGGAATTACGACGTCAACACAGTTGCGGCCGAAGCGGAAATTGATGCGGCATTGACCCGCCTTCGCTCAAAAGGCGCGAGCCGCCTGTTCGTGGCGGGTCACAGCCAGGGCGGCACCTTTGCGCTTTACTACGGCAGCAAGCACGCGGTGGACGGAATCATCTCCATCGCGCCGGGCGCCAGCACGGCCAGCCAGGTGATCCGTGAAAAGCTCGGCGAATCACTGGATGAGGCGCGCAAGCTGGCCGCTGCCGGCAAAGGAGGCGAAACAGCCCGGCTGGCCGACTTCGAGGGTGCGAAGGGAACGTACACCGTCATCTGCAAGCCGGATAACTACCTGACCTGGTTCGATCCCGACGGCGCAATGAACCTGATGAAATCGATCCGCACCATGAGGCCGGAAACGCCGGTACTGCTGGTGGTGCCGAAAAACGATTATCCCGCCTTGCTCAAGGCCAGGCAGGCCAACTTCGATGCCCTGCCCCGCAATCCACGCACCAGGCTATACGAGCCGGATGCCACGCATACCGGCGCGCCGGCCGCTTCGCGCGATGAAGTCTCGCGCTGGATGATGGAGGTAGTGAACTAGCCCGCGTTGGCCGCGAGCGGTTCGGGCGGCGCCCAGTTCTGCACCAGGGCGTCTTCGAACTCCTGCGCGGGCAAGGGGCGCGAGAACAGGTAGCCTTGCACTTCGTCGCAGCCGGAGTCCTTCAGGAAGGCCAGTTGTTCCGGGGTTTCCACGCCTTCGGCGATCACCTTGTGGTTCAGTTGCTGGGCGATGCTGATGATGGTGCTGGCAATGGCGCAGTCGTTGGTATCGACCGGAATGCCCGTAGTGAAAGAGCGGTCGATCTTCAGCGTGTCGATCGGGAAGCGCTTCAGGTAGGATAGGCTGGAATAACCGGTGCCGAAATCGTCCAGCGACAGCGTGATGCCGGCCGCTGTCAGGCGGTCCATGATGCCGATCACGCGTTCGATATTGTGCATCAGCGTGGATTCGGTGATTTCCAGTTCCAGCCACGAGGGCTCGAGGCCGTAGCGCCGCAGCGTGTCCATCACACGGCCGGGCAGCGCGGACGTGAACTCGCGCGCCGACACATTGACCGCCAGGCGCACCGGCGGCAAACCCTTTTCCTTCCATGCCTGCGCCTGTGCGCAGGCAGCCTCCAGCACCCACTCGCCGACCTGCACCACCAGGCCGGTTGCTTCGGCCAGCGGAATGAATTCGGCCGGCGGCACCAGGCCGCGCTCGGGGTGCTTCCAGCGCACCAGCGCTTCGGCGCCGATGATCTTGCCGGTGCTGATTTCAAACTTGGGCTGGTAGTGCAGCAGCAATTGTCCGTTGCCCAGCGCCTGGCGCAAGCCGGATTCGATGCGCATGCGTTCCTGCATGCCCTTGTTCATGTCCTGGCTGTAGAAGGCGATATGCTCGCCGTCCGTCGAGGCATTTTGCTTGGCGCGGTACATGGCGATATCGGCCAGGCGCAGCAGGGTTTCTGCGTCGTTGCCGTCCTGCGGGAACACGCTGATGCCGATCGAGGCGCTGACGCGCAGGTCGTGGCCATCGATCAGGAACGGTTCGTTGAGCGCCGCCAGCAGCTTGTTGGCCACCATGCTGGCTTCGTAGTGCTGGTGGATGTCGAACAGGCCGACCGCGAATTCATCGCCGGACAGGCGCGCCACCACATCCTGGTCGCGCAGGGCGAGGCGGAAGCGCTGCGATATCTCGCGCAGCAGCGCATCGCCGACGGCGCGGCCCAGGGTGTCGTTAATCAGCTTGAAGCGGTTCAGGTCGATGAACATGACGCAGCCGTGCGCCCTGGTGCGCTGGGCTACGATGATGGCCTGGTCCACCAGTTTGGTCAGCAGCGAGCGGTTCGGCAGGCTGGTCAGGTCGTCGTAATACGCCAGGTGGTGGATGCGTTCCTCCGCCTGCTTGCGCTCCGTGATATCGGTCAGGTAGGCGATCAGGCCGATCGAGCGGTCTTCCATATCGCATAGCTGCGACAGCGACAGGCTGGCCCAGAATACTTCGCCGTTCTTTTTCTTGCGGCGCACTTCCATCAGGCGGCCGCCCTGCTCCAGGAATTCGTCGCCCAGGTCTTCGTCTTCGTCGTCGTAGAGGAAGATGATGTTGCGGCCCACCGCTTCCACCGCAGAATAGCCAAAGAGGCGTTCGGCGCCCTTGTTCCAGCTGGTGATGAAACCGTTCAGGTCCATGGTCAGCACCGACTCGTGGATCTGGTCCAGGATCTGCGACTGGTGCTGCAGGCGCGCTTCCACCTGCACGTAGGCGTGGGTGGTGCGCTGCGCCACGGAGTGCACTTGCAGCACGCTGCCGGCCAGGCCGGCCAGGCTGGCGAGGTTCTGCCTGGTGCTGTCGGTATAGTTCTCCAGCCCCGAAACTTCGAAGCGGCCGAAATAATGATCGTCGAACTGGATCAGTTGCGACAGGCCGCTCTCCCAGCCCGGCAAGCCGGTGGCCGGCGTCATGTCGCGCGGTACGTAGCGGCCATGCGGGCTGCCTGTCACTTCGCGCGCGATGCGGCCAAGCTCCTCCACCAGCGCGGGGCCGCGCAGGCGCAGCACGGCATCGCACACGGCGGCGCTGCTGGCAAGGAAATTGGCAACCGGTTGCACGGGCATGCTTACACGTTCCTGCTGACCTGCAGTGCCCAATGGTAGGCCTGCAACAGGCTGCGCCAGTAGGTTTCGTTGTCGATGCCGACGTCGCGCAGCGCGCTCGCTTGCGGTTCGTGCATTTCCACCAGCGCCAGCATTTCTCCCAGTTCGCCGGTGCGGTCCAGCAGGGCCGCGACCACGTCCAGGTCCAGGTTCAGGGCCGAGACGATGTCGGTCATCGGCATCGCCAGCAGGACATCGAGCAGCGAGAACACGCCGACCAGGAAAGCCATGTCCTGTTCGTCGCGTTCGCCGTCACGCAGCTTGCACAGGGCTTCCATCTGCGCGGCGCGCAGGGCGGCCAGCGGCAACAGGGCATTGGCAGGTCCATCGGCTTGCTGGCGCGCGTACAGCAGCAGCTGCAGCCAACGCTGCAGCTGGCGGCGGCCCAGCAGGTTGATGGCCTGGCCGAAGTTGTGGATCGGGTTGCTGTTCGGCGCAAAGGCGGCGGAGTTCACCAGCTTGAGCAACTGGAAGGACAGCGCAGGGTCTTGCTTGAGCAGCGCTTCCAGCTCGCGCGAATCGGCGTCCTGGGCCAGCAGGCCAAGCAGGGCAAGCAGGCGCTTGCGGGTGGTGCCGTCGCCCTGCCCTGCATCATGTTCCTGCGCGCGCGGCAGCTCGCCGCGGAACAGGGTGAAGCCGGCTTTGCGGCATTCATGGGCGCGGACAGCATCGGCATTACGGGCCAGGTGCGGGCCGGGCAGCGTCATCATCGCCAGCGCGCCTGGCAGCGCATCGGCGCAATCGACATCGAGGCCGCGGATGCCTGCTTGCGCAGATGCGACGCCTGCGTCGCCATCGGCCAGCAAGCGCAGGCCGCGCTCGGCGAGCTGCTTGCAGCGCTTTTGCACGGTGCCGTCGGCCAGCAGCGCGGCGGGTACGGTAAAGACGATGCGCTCAAGCGGCAGGCCATCGAGCTGGCTGGGGTCAAGCAGGAGCGGATCGGCGAGGGGAATGTAGTAGTCGAGCGAACCCAGTTCTTCGGATTCGGGGCAGCACAGGAGCGCTTGCAGGTCGCTCAGCGAAGCCGCTGCCGGCAATTGAAACGCCAGTCCTGCCCAGTGATTCTGGGTATCCAGGACAGGCTTGATTCCCACCAGCGGAAACGAATTCGGATCTGACGCAAACATCGGAATCTCGGTGTGGCAACACTAACAATGGTAAATGGTCTATTGATGTAAAGCAACCATTGAGCGCGCTCGGACACCCTGTGTTACAAGACTCGGGGAATATAACAGAAATTGCCCAAAAGTCAGCTTTGCAGTGGTAGAGGAGATAACCAAATTGTCGGTTTTGTACCAGTAACGATACATTACTGATTATTTTAGCAATTCTTACTTCTCGAATTGTGCGTGCTGGACCGCAAACTTGATCAATTCTGCCTGTCCTTCGATGCCAAGCTTGCGTTTTATGTTAAGACGGTGGGTTTCCACCGTGCGCACGCTGAGGTCCAGTTCGCGCGCAATATGCTTGTTGGATTCGCCATTGGCGAGGTGGCGCAGCACTTCCGCTTCGCGGGTGGTGAGCTGGTTATCCTGCGTCATCGGCTTGGCCAGTTGCTGCGCCAGGTTGGCGCTGTAGTAGATGCCGCCGGCCATGACCGTTTCGATGGCGACCACGATATCCTTGCCCGGCGCGTCCTTCAGCACGTAGCCGCGGGCGCCGGCCTGGATGGCCTGGGTCACGTATTCCAGCTTGTCATGCATCGACAGGATCAGCACCGCAATGGCGGGGAACTGGCGCTTGAACAGGGCGGTGGCTTCGATGCCGTTGGTGCCGCGCATATTGATGTCCATCAGGACCAGGTCGGGGCTGTGCTGGCGCGCAGCTTCCAGCGCTTCGGCCGCGCTGCCTGCCTCGCCGACGACTTCGAATTGCGCCATCGCTTCCAGCCGCGCGCGCAAGCCGTCGCGCACAAGGGGGTGGTCATCTACCAACAGTATCCGGGTCATTGCTTGCCTTTGTTGTCTACACGCGCCAGCACAATGGTGCCGGCTGGCGAGGATTCGATGCGGAACTGGCCGCCGATCGCTTCCATGCGCTCCATCATATTCCGTAATCCGATGCCGCGCTTCGGATGGCCGGCGATGCCCTCTGCATCGAAGCCGCTGCCATTGTCGGCAATGCGCAGCGTCACGCCTTCGGCATCGCCCTCAAGTTCGATCCTGATGCTGGTGGCGGCTGCATGGCGCTCGATATTGGTCAGCGCCTCCTGCGCAATGCGGAACAGCACCGTGTTCGCCACATCGGGCAGGCCGTCGGTGCAGCCGGTGGCCGCGAAAGATACTTCGACGCCGATGTGCACGCGGAATTCCGCCGCCAGGTGGTCCAGCGCGGCGGCCAGGCCCAGGTCGTCCAGGATGGCGGGACGCAGGTTGTGCGAAATGCGGCGCACCTCGCCCAGCACATTGTTCAATTGTTCCGCCGTGTGTTCGAAGGCCGCCTTGGCCTTGTCCTGCTGCGCCGGATTGCCGAGGCGGATGATGCCGGCCTCGATCTGCAGCTTGATCGACACCAGCCATTGGCTGATGCCGTCGTGCAGGTCGCGCGACAGGCGCGCCCTTTCCTCCTCCTGCGATTCGACCACGCGCTGCGCCAGCACTTTGAGCTTGGCGTCTGCCACGCGGTATTCGCGGATGTTCAGCGCCAGGCCGGAGACACCGACCGCCACCAGCGCCAGCGCCGCAATGGCGGCCATCCACAGCAGGGTATTGCGGATATTGCCGCGCTGCTGGGCGTCGACCTTGGCCAGCGCCGCATCGACGTCGTCGAGGTAGATGCCGGTGCCCAGCATCCAGCCCCATTCCGGCAGCGGCATCACATAGCCAAGCTTGGGGGCCGACTTGTGGGTGGAAGGCTTGACCCAGTTGTAGCGCTCCAGCCCGCCCCCTTCGCGGGCGCGCGCCAGCAGGCGCTGGATGGTGGGATTGCCTTCCTCGTCCTTCATCATGAACAGGTTCTGGCCCACCAGCTCCGGCTGGCGCGGGTGCATCAGCGAATTGCCCTGCATGTCGTAAACGAAGAAATAGCCGTCGTCGCCGAAACTCAGGGAGGACAGGATGCGCTTGGCTTCGTCGAGCGTGGCCTGGTCCGTGCGGCCCGATTTGACCAGGTGGGATATCGAGTGGTTGGCCAGCGTGACGTAGTGTTTCAGCTCCGCCTCCTTGCTGGCCAGGTAGGCCTGCTGGATGGTGTCGCGCTGCTGGCGGGCAAGCGTGGTGGCCTGGTAGCGCACCGCGATGGCGATTGCGCACAAGGCCAGGATCAGGGGCGCAATGGCCAGGAACAGGAACTTTTGCCGCAGCTTCATGCGGCGATTGTAAGCCCGCCACTACCCGCTTGTCCTACGTATTTGTACGGATCGGGTTTGCGTAGTGGTGCGCTTGTGACAGATATTCAAATCCTGAATACTGGCCATTCATCCTTGGAGGAGACCCCGATGAATCCCGTTATGAAGAAACTTGGCTGGGCAGCGATGTCCGTGCTGGGTGCCAGCGCCCTGGGCGTGATTGCCCTCAAGCGCGGCGAACCTGTCAGCGCCATCTGGCTGGTGATTGCAGCCGTTTGCGTGTACCTGATCGCGTACCGCTTCTACAGCCTGTTTATTGCCAAAAACGTCATGGGCCTGGAGGCTGACCGCCTGACCCCGGCCCATAAGTACAACGATGGCCTGGACTACGTGCCGACCAATAAGAACGTGCTGTTCGGCCACCACTTCGCCGCGATTGCCGGCGCCGGCCCGCTGGTCGGTCCCGTGCTGGCGGCGCAAATGGGCTACCTGCCCGGCATGCTGTGGATCCTGGCCGGCGTGGTGTTCGCCGGCGCGGTGCAGGACTTCATGGTGCTGTTCATCTCCACCCGCCGCGACGGCCGCTCGCTCGGCGACCTGATCAAGTCCGAACTGGGCCCGATCCCGGGCAATATCGCGCTGCTGGGCACCTTCATGATCATGGTGATCATCCTGGCCGTGCTGGCGCTGATCGTGGTCAAAGCACTGGCGCACTCGCCTTGGGGCTCGTTCACCGTGATGGCGACGATCCCGATCGCGCTGTTCATGGGCGTCTACTCCCGCTACATCCGCGTGGGCCGCGTCGGCGAAGTGTCGCTGATCGGCTTCGTGCTGCTGATGCTGGCCATCTTCGGCGGCCAGTGGGTGCAGGAAAACCCTGCCCTGGCACCGATGTTCACCTTCTCCGGTACTGAACTGACCTGGATGCTGATCGGCTACGGCTTCGTCGCTTCCGTGCTGCCGGTGTGGCTGCTGCTGGCGCCACGCGACTACCTGTCCACCTTCCTGAAGATCGGCACCATCGTCGGCCTGGCGCTGGGCATCCTGATCGTGGCGCCGATGCTGCAGATGCCGTCGATCACCAAGTTCATCGACGGCACCGGTCCTGTATGGTCCGGCAACCTGTTCCCCTTCCTGTTCATTACCATCGCCTGCGGCGCCGTGTCCGGCTTCCACGCGCTGATCTCCTCCGGCACCACGCCGAAGATGATCGAGAACGAAACCCACGCCCGCTTCATCGGCTACGGCGCGATGCTGATGGAATCCTTCGTCGCCATCATGGCGCTGGTGGCCGCTTCGACCATCGAGCCAGGCGTGTACTTCGCGATGAACAGCCCGGCCGCGCTGCTGGGCACCACCGCCGAATCGGCAGCACAGGCGATTTCCCAGTGGGGCTTCTACGTCACGCCTGAAATGCTGACGCAGACTGCCAAGGACGTTGGCGAATCCACCATCATCTCCCGCGCCGGCGGCGCACCGACCCTGGCGGTGGGCATGGCGCACATCCTGTCCAACGTGGTGGGCGGCAAAGCCATGATGGCCTTCTGGTACCACTTCGCCATCCTGTTCGAAGCACTGTTCATCCTGACCGCAGTCGACGCAGGCACCCGCGCCGGCCGCTTCATGCTGCAGGACTTGCTGGGCTCCTTCTCGCCTTCGCTGAAGCGCACCGACTCCGTGTTCGCCAGCCTGCTGGCCACCGGCCTGTGCGTGGCGGCCTGGGGCTACTTCCTGTACCAGGGCGTTGTCGATCCGCTGGGCGGCATCAACACCCTGTGGCCGCTGTTCGGCATCGCCAACCAGATGCTGGCCGCGATTGCGCTGATCCTGGCAACCTGCGTGCTGTTCAAGATGAAGCGCGCCAAGTACGCCTGGGTCACCGTGCTGCCGACCATCTGGCTGCTGCTGTGCACCCTGACCGCCGGCTGGCAGAAGATCTTCGACGCCAATCCAAAGATCGGCTTCATGGCCCACGCGGCCAAGTACCAGGCAGCCCTGACCGAAGGCAAGGTACTCGCGCCGGCCAAGTCGATCGAGCAGATGCAGCAGGTGATCTTCAACGACTACCTGGATGCAGGCCTGGCAGCCTTCTTCATGATCGTCGTGGTCAGCGTGCTGGTATTCGGCGTGCGCACCGCGCTGGCAGCCTGGAACGCCAGCCGTCCGACCCACAACGAAGCCCCGGCCCAATACGCCGCCGCGGCCAAGTAAGACCATGCTGGGCGAAATCGTCAAGGCAGGCCGCTACCTCGGACAGAGCATGCGGCTGATGTGCGGCCTGCCGGAATACGACACCTACGTCGCCCATCGCGAGACCACCCACCCGGGTGAGCCCGTGATGAGCTACGAGGAATTCTTCCGCGAGCGCCAGGAAGCGCGCTACGGCGGCGCCGGCAAGCGAGGTGGCTGCTGCTAGTGACTGGAAGTTAGAGCCAGATCAAAGTGTCGAAATTCTTAGCATTTATTCTTTGCCCGATGGAATCGTCCTTCGGCGGCGAAAATGCTCAACTTCGAACGGTCCGGCCTAAGCCAGAAACTGACCATCATCTCGGTGCTCACCACCGGCAGCGCCCTGCTGCTGGTGTTCGTGGCATTCGCCGTCGCGTCCATCCTTTCCCACACCAGCGAGGAGCGCAAGCAGCTTACCTCGCTGGCTGATGTCATCGGCGCCAACAGCGTCGCCTCCCTGCTCTATGCCGACAGGCCAACGGCCGAACAAGCCCTGGCCGCGCTGGCGGTCAAGGGCGATATCACGCGCGCCGCCCTGTTCGATCGCGACGGCCAGCTGTTTGCCGCCTACCCCGCACTGCGCGAACTGGCGCCTGCTGCGCTGGATGCGCCGCGCCTGCGCCAGCTTGCCTCGGGCGAGCTGGCCGAGCGTGACGGGCCGCCCTGGGCGCCATTGTTGCGGCTTTACCGGCCGGTGCGGGTGCGCCAGCACGTGATCGGAGCGGTGATGATCGAGGCCGGCCAGGCTTCGCTGTGGCTGGGCATACTGCGCAACCTGGGCATCACGGCGGCGGCAACCGCTTCCTCATTCTGGCTGGCGCTGGTGCTGTCGGCCCGTTTCCGCGAAGGGATTGCAGCGCCCATCGCACAATTGATCGCTGCCGCCGACAGGGTAAGCAGCAGCCAGACTTACGCCCAGGTGCAGCACCAGCGCAGCGATGAACTGGGCACGCTGATCGACAGCTTCAACGGCATGCTGGCGCAGATCGAGAGCCGCGACAGCAAGCTGGCGCAATACCGTGGCGAGTTGGAACGCCAGGTCAGCATCCGCACCGCGCAACTGGAAAAAGCCAAGGACGCGGCGGAAGCGGCCAGCCAGGCCAAGAGCGCCTTCCTGGCCAATATGTCGCATGAAATCCGCACGCCGATGAACGGCGTGCTGGGCATGGCGGAGCTGCTGGCTGCCACCGACCTCTCAGAAACCCAGCGCCACTACACCAGCATGGTGCGCCGTTCGGGCGAGCACCTGCTGGTGATCATCAACGACATCCTCGATTTTTCGAAAGTGGAAGCGGGCAAGCTGACCGTCGAATACATCAACTTCAACCTGCGCGAACTGCTGGACGATATCGAGAACGTGTTCGCACCGCAGGCCCAGGCCAAGGGCATCGAAATGGAATTCGCGGTGGCGAACAATATTCCGCTTGCCATCTGCGGCGACCCAAACCGGCTGCGGCAGGTGATCGTCAACCTGCTGGGGAATGCGGTCAAATTCACCGACCAGGGCCGGATCAAGGTCGCGGTACGCGTGGCGGAAGAAGATGCCCAGTCGGCGCGACTGCGGGTGGAGGTGCACGATACCGGCATCGGCGTATCGCGCGAGGCGCGGGCGCACATTTTCGATTCGTTCTCGCAGGGCGATGGCTCAACCACCCGCAAGCACGGCGGCACCGGCCTTGGCTTGGCGATCTCCAAGCAATTGGTGGAACTGATGGGGGGAACCATCGGCGTCGACAACGCGCTGGGCCGCGGATCGGTGTTCTGGTTCACCGTGCAGTTCGACAAACGGCGCGTGGACGCGGATGATGCCGGCTTCCAGCAGAAACCGACCAAGGGCTTGCGCGCCCTGGTGGTAGACCGGCAAGCCGAGAGCGCGCTGGCGCTGCATGGGCTGCTGGCGCGCTGGCACCTGCAAGGCAGTTGCGCGCCCAGCGCTGCCGATGCCCTGCGCGAGCTGCACGCTGCCGCTGCACGCGGCACGCCTTACGACGTGGCGCTGCTCGACATGGCACTGGACGATATCGGCGGCCTGGCGCTGGCGGCCGAAATCAAGTCCGATCCGGATATATCGGCGGTGCGCCTGATCCTGCTGGCCTCCGAGCGCAACGCCGCAGACCCGGTGCAGCGCCGCGCTGCCGGCGTCGCATTCCAGCTGATCAAGCCAGTGCGCGAACCGGACCTGTACGACTGCATCGTGACGCCCATGCGCGTCAATGAAGGCGTGAACGCTGCAGCCCTGGCCGGCGGCCCTTCGGTGCCGGCGTCGCCGCGTCCACGCCCAGGCCAGCGTCCGCGCGCCCTGCTGGCGGAAGACAATCCGGTCAACGTGGAAGTGGCATCAGCGATGCTGCGCGGCCTGGGCATGGAAGTAGCTTGCGCCGCCAACGGCGAAGAAGCGCTTGCCGCCGTGCGGGCCGGCGATTATGACCTGGTGCTGATGGATTGCATGATGCCGGTCATGGACGGCATGGCAGCCACCGCCGAAATCCGCCGCCTGGAACAGCAGCGCGGCCGCACGCGCGCCACGCCTATCGTCGCCATTACCGCCAACGCGCTGCAAGGCGACCGCGAACGCTGCCTGGCGGCGGGCATGGACGACTACATCAGCAAACCCTTCTCGCAACAGGCGCTGGCCGACACGCTTGGCCGCTGGATCGCCCTGCCCCGCCTTACGCCGCCTGCCACGCATTTGCCGTCCCCGCCGGCGTCCTCGCTGCCTTCCGTCCCACCAGCCGCCGGTTCGGCGGGCCGCCATGCCTCCGCCAGTGCGATATCCGTGGCGCTCGCGGTGCGTGCCGCGTCCGGCCAGGCACCGCCTGCGATCACGCCTGGCGCCCAGGCCACGCCCGCTGTCATCAATCCCCTGGCGCTCGACGCCATCCGTGCCCTCAGCGCAGGACAGGGCGAACTGCTGCTGCAGCGCGTGCTGGCCACCTTTCTGCAGGACACTCCCCGCCAGTTGGCCGCGTTGCGCGAAGCGGTCGCCTTAAGCGACCCGGCCACCATCCGCAAGACCGCCCACAGCCTGAAATCGAGCAGCGCCAACGTCGGCGCCGATGCGCTGGCCAGGCTGTTCAAGGACCTCGAGCATATGGCCCGCACCGGCCGGGACGAGGGTGCGGCCGATTTGTTAGCGCAACTGGAGCGCGAATTCCAGTCTGTCCGGCATTCGCTCAGCCTCATCCTGCCGAAGGGAGCATGAAATCATGGCAGCGCTCTATTCACCCAAACGCGGTACCGTGCTAGTGGCCGATGACGATCCCGTCATGCGCCTGTTGATGCTGGAAATGCTGGCCCAGGTCGGCCTCGACGCGGTGGAAGCGAGCGACGGCCGCGCGGCCATAGCCAGTTTCCGCGACAATGCGCCCGACCTGGTGCTGCTCGACGTCGACATGCCCCTGCTCGACGGTTTTTCCGTCTGCCGCGCCATCCGCAAGCTGGAGAGTTCGTCCCACATCCCCGTCATCATGGTCACCGGCGGCGACGACCTGGAGGCCGTCACGCAAGCCTATGAAGCCGGCGCCACCGACTTTGTCTCCAAGCCGATCAACTGGCCTATTCTCGGCCACCGCGTGCTGTACGTACTGCGCGCCAGCGACGCCATTGCCCGCCTGCGCATCGCAGATGCCCACAACCGCGCGGTGCTGGCAGCCATCCCCGACACGTTCTTCCGCCTTAGCGCCGATGGCTACTATCTCGATTACGAAGAAGGACATGAACCCGGCGCCGACTTCGCCAGCCGCGAATGCGTGGGCCGCCACATCCGCGACGTGCTGCCGGCGCCAATCGCAAGCCGCATGCTGGACCAGTTGTCGGCCGTGCTGCATTCCGCTTCCGTGCACTCGGTCGACTACGAATTGTCGCGCGAAGGCGTCAGCCACCACTTCGAAGCGCGGCTGGTCGGCACCGCATCGGGCGAGGTCCTTGGCCTGGTACGCGACATCAGCGAACGCAAACGCACCGAGGAGCAGATCCGCAAGCTGGCCTACTGCGACAGCCTGACCGGCATCCCCAACCGGCAGGCTTTCCTGGAAACGCTGGAGCTTGAGATTGAGCGCTCCCAGCGCGAACAGCGCAAATTCGCCATCCTGTTCATGGATCTTGATTCCTTCAAGCGCATCAACGACACGCTGGGGCACAACATCGGCGACCTGCTGCTGCAGATCGTCACCGAACGCCTGCGCGAGACCATCCGTCCCGGCGACCACCTGTGCAGCCTGGCGCGCCTGGGGGGCGACGAGTTCACCATCCTGCTGCCCGACATCGAGCGCGTGGACGATGCACTGGCCGTGGCGCACCGCGTGAAAGACGCCATGCGCCGCCCTTTCAACCTGGACGGCCATGAAATCTTCGTCACCGCCAGCATCGGCATTTCGCTCTACCCGGAAGATGGCGAAGATTGCACCTCGCTGCTGAAATTCGCCGACACCGCCATGTACCACGCCAAGAACTGCGGCAAGAACAACGCCAAGCTTTACAGCTCTTCGCTCACGATGCAGATCATGAGCCACGTCAAGCTGGAAGTGGGATTGCGCAAGGCCCTGCAGAACAATGAACTTTACCTGCTGTACCAGCCGCAGGTCGACGTGCCCACCACGCGCATCGTCGGCGTGGAAGCGCTGATACGCTGGCACCACCCTGAACACGGCATCATCCCGCCCACGGAATTCATTCCCCTGGCGGAAGAAACCGGCCTGATCGTACCGATCGGCGAATGGGTGCTGCGCACCGCCTGCAACCAGGCGCGCGCCTGGCAGCGCGAATGCGAGCGCCCTATCCGCATGGCGGTCAACCTCTCCGCGCGCCAGTTCAAGGATGAAAACCTGGCGCAGATCGTGCTGGCAGTCCTGCAGGACACGGGCCTCGACCCCAGCCTGCTGGAGCTTGAGCTGACCGAAGGCACCTTGATGGACAACGCCCTCGCCACGCTGGCCACGCTGGAACAGTTGCGCGGCATCGGCGTATTCCTGTCGATCGACGATTTCGGTACCGGCTACTCGTCCATGAGCTACCTGAAGCGCTTCGACGTGCGCGCGCTGAAAATCGACAAAAGTTTCATCAGCGGGCTGCCGCAAGACAGCGAAAACGCCGCCATCACACGCGCCATCATCGCCATGGCGCACGGCCTGAAAATGATCGTGGTGGCGGAAGGCGTTGAAACGCGCGAACAGCTCGACCTGCTGAAGCAGTACGGCTGCGACATGGCCCAGGGCTACTTCCTCGGCCGTCCCGCTCCTCAGGACGCCATCGGCCAGATGCTCGTCAACAGCACGACCGATATCGGCTCGGCTTGACAGCGGCCCGGCGCAAGCCCACTATGGGACGCCTATTTCCCGTCAAGTCCGCCAAGGCAACAAAATATGACTACCGCAGCCGCGCAGTCCCTCGAATTCATCAATGGCTACCAGGCTGAAGATCTGGCCAGGATTGCATTTGCATGGAATGGAAAACATGCGAACGAATTTGTCGATGCGAACCAACAGTTCCGGTGGACAGTCGTCAGGGATTGCATTGAAAATCCGTCGATTGCTAGGCGGGAATTGCTCGAGCATCTCTTTCTTGCAGACGCTGAATGGTCCAGGCAAGCTTGGGGGGCACCAAAACACTTTGCAGATCTCGGGCAAATCCTCTTGCAGCGAGGTGGCTGCGATGCGATCGATGCATTCTCTGTTGGCTTCGCAACCTCATTCGACACTTTTGGTGCATGCCATGGCATCAAGCTGTCAGCGGAAATGCTCGATTCGCTGCTTGCGTGCGCCAGGAATAAGCTTTCCGACGCATCCGACTCCAAATCGAAGACGCGGCTTGAGTTGATGATTGAGCTGTTCGAAAAAATTCATCGCAGTACCGCCGAAGCCGGTTGGGTTGCCCTGGCACCGGGGACCGAAGTTTCGAACATTCGTATCGTGTCACCATCGTGGCCTCGCAGGCTTTGGGGCCGGTTGACCGGCCGCTAGGTGCTGCGGCGGTCTAGCATGGCGCGGGCGATCGTGCCGGCGTCGACGTATTCGAGTTCACCGCCGACCGGCACGCCGCGCGCCAGGCGGGTTACGGCCAGGCCGCGGGCTTTCAGCATTTCGCTGATGTAGTGGGCGGTCGCCTCGCCTTCGTTGGTGAAGTTCGTCGCCAGCACCACTTCTTCCACCACGCCGTCGGCGGCGCGCGCCAGCAGCTTTTCGAGATGGATGTCTTTGGGGCCGATGCCGTCCAGCGGCGACAGGCGCCCCATCAGCACGAAGTACAGGCCTTTGTACGTCAGCGTGGATTCGATCATGGCCTGGTCGGCCGGCGTTTCAACCACGCATAGCTGGCGCTTGTCGCGCGACTCGTCGGCGCAAGTGTCGCAGATATCGGTTTCGGTGAAGGTATTGCACAGGGCGCAATGGTGCACCTGCTCCACCGCCTGGTACAAGGCGCGCGACAACATGGAGGCGCCTTCGCGGTCGTGCTGCAGCAAATGGAAGGCCATGCGCTGGGCCGACTTCGGACCAACGCCGGGCAGGCGGCGCAGCGCCTCCGTCAAAAATTCAAAGGACTTCGCCATGAGGTCAGGCTTGCTTGAAGGCGCTCAGGAAATCGGCCGTCTTGGTGGGCACGAATTCGGTGATCGTGTAGCTGGCGGCGCCCGCTTCGTTGAACGGGTCCAGCTCGATCACCGCTTCGATATCGGCACGGCTGTCGGCCGTGGCCAGTATGATGCCGCCGGTGCGTGGCACCATGCGGCCGCACATCAGGAACATGCCATTGGCAATTTGCTCGCGCAGGTACTCGCTGTGCGCGGCCAGGAGCTTGTCGATCTCCTCGGCCGGCTTCAGGTAAGTAAGCGCGATGATGAACATGATGGTCGATCAGAACGGCATCTTGAAGCCGGGTGGCAGCGGCAGGCCGGCGGTCAGGCCGCTCATTTTTTCCGAAGCGGTGGCTTCGGCCTTGCGCACTGCATCGTTGAAGGCCGCAGCTACCAGGTCTTCCAGCATGTCCTTGTCGTCGCCCAGCAGCGACGGGTCGATCGACACGCGTTTCACGTCGTTCTTGCAGGTCATCACGACCTTCACCATGCCGGCGCCGGCCTGGCCTTCAACTTCGATCAGGGCCAGCGCTTCCTGCGCCTTCTTCATGTTGTCCTGCATGGCTTGCGCTTGTTTCATCAGGCCGGCCAGTTGGTTCTTCATCATGGTTTGGTTCTCCGTATTTCGGTGTTGAATATTAGGTTTAGTGCGCTGGCGTCATCGGCGCCACGATCGAGCCGGGCACGATGAAGGCGCCGAAGTCGCGCGCCATTGCTTTGATAAACGGGTCGGCGGCCACGGCTTCTTCAGCGGCGCGCTGGCAATTGTCGCGGTGGACCTGGGCTTCGACGCTGGTGGTGTACCAGGCCTTGCCGATTTCGGTCTCGACGCGCGCGGCGCGGCCGAAACGTTCGGTCAGCGCAGAGGTCAGTTTTTCCACGTTGGCCGGGGTGGCCCAGGTTTCGATCGGACAGCGGATGCGGAATACGGCCATATTGCCGTCGAAAGCGCAGCTGACCAGTTCGGCCTGGGTCGCCAGCTGTTGCGCCACGCCGCGCAGCGGCAGGTGGGCGGCCAGCGCCGGCCAGTTGCCATCCCAGCCCAGTTCCGGGACTGGCGTGATCACGTATTCGTATGGCGCCTTGGCTGGAGCGGCCGCGCGCTGCTGCGGCGCGGACTGCGGCATGCCGGAAATGTGGTCGGCACCAGCCGGCACGGCGGACTCTTCGGAGAAGTCGGTTACCCAGGGTGGGAGCTCGTCTTCTTCGGCCTGTTGCTGCACAGGGGCGGCACGCCGCTGCTGCGCTTGCGGCGGAGCTTCCATGACGGTGGCGGCGCCGCCCTGCTCGTCCCAGGGTGCGCTGGCTTGCGCGGATGGTGCACTTGGGGCCGGGGCGTCTTCCCACGGCGCCGGTGCGCGCGGGGCGGCTGGCGCGGCAGGAGGCGTGTACTGGGTGCTTGGCGCCGAGGCCGGCGCAGGCTGCATTGCTGCTCGCGCCGGAGCCGCTGGCGGCGAGGCTGGCGCGTCGGCTTGAGGCGCTGCCGGACGTGCCGGCGCCGGGGCGCGCTGGCCGGTACGGGCAGCGGCTGCGGCACGCGCGGCTTCCAGGGCCGCGGTGATGGCCATCTTTGCAGGGCTCATCGGGCGGTTGTCGGCGGCCGGTGCTGGCTGCGGTGCCGGGGCGGGAGCCTGGGCTGGTGCGGCAGCAGGCTGCGGCGCAGCAACGGCCGCAGGTTGCACAGGCGCTGCAGCCGGCGCAGCAGCTTGCGGGACAGCGGCGGCGGACGCAGAAGCTTGCGGCGCGGCGGCTGGCGCAGAAGTTTGCGGCGCGGCGGCGGGTTCTGATGCGGCAGGCGCAGCACCGGCAGGTGCCGCAGCTTGCGGCGCTGGAGCGGATGCACCGGCAACTGGCGAGCCGGATGGCTGCAATGGTGCGGCTTGCGTGGCAACAGTGGCTGACGCAGCGGCAGCTGGTGCTCCGGCCGGAACGCTGGCCAGGTGCGAAGCGCTGGCGGCATTTGCAGCTGCAGCGGCTGCCGGTGCGACTTGCTGGACCGGCGGCGCCGGCGGCACGGCCGGAGCCGGCGCTGCGGCCGGTGCAGGCTGGCCCACCGGAACACTCATGCGATCCGCCGTCGCGGCGCTGGCCGCCATGGCCGCTGCCGCCGCCGCGCGGGCCGGATTCGCGCCGGCCGGACGAGCCGCTACCGGGGCGCTGGCCGGTTGGCCATCCGCCCCGCCGATACCGGGCCGAAAGGCAAGCATGCGTAACAGGGTCATGGAGAAGCCGGCATATTCATCCGGCGCCAGCCCCAGTTCATTGCGGCCATGCACGGCGATCTGGTAATACAGCTGCACTTCCTCTGCATCGAACAGGGAAGCCAGGCGCACGATATCGTTATATTCAGGCAGGTCCGCAGGCACGGCGGACGGCACGGTCTGCGCCAGGGCGATCCTGTGCAACAAGGTGCCCAGGTCCTGCAAGGCGCCGTTATAGGACAGCGAGCGCGTCGCCATCTCGTCGGCCACCGCTATCAGGTCCGCGCCATCCTTGTTGGCCAGTGCATCCAGCAGGCGCACCAGGTAGGACTGGTCCAACGCGCCCAGCATGCCCTGCACAGCATCCAGCGTCACAGCGCCGGCAGCGTAGGCAATCGCCTGGTCGGTCAGCGACAGCGCATCGCGCATCGAGCCGTGCGCACCCTGCGCCAGCAAGCGCAAGGCCGGCTGCTCGAAGACCACGTTTTCCTGGCCCAGGATATTTTCCAGGTGGCCGACGATATGACCCGGCGGCATCTGCTTCAGGTTGAACTGCAGGCAGCGCGACAGCACGGTGACGGGAATCTTTTGCGGATCGGTGGTCGCCAGGATGAACTTGACGTGCTCCGGCGGCTCTTCCAGCGTCTTCAGCATCGCGTTGAAGGCATGGTTGGTCAGCATGTGCACCTCGTCGATCATATAGACCTTGAAGCGCGCATTGGACGGCGCGTACACCGCCTGCTCCAGCAACTGGGCCATTTCATCGACGCCGCGGTTGGACGCAGCGTCCATCTCGACGTAGTCGACAAAGCGGCCGCCATCGATCGCGGTACAAGCCTCGCACACGCCGCACGGGGTCGCCGTGATGCCGCCATTGCCGTCCGGGCCGACGCAATTGAGCGACTTGGCCAGGATGCGGGACAGCGTCGTCTTGCCGACACCGCGCGTCCCGGTAAACAGGTAGGCGTGGTGCAGGCGGCCGGTATGCAACGCATGGGTCAGCGCACGGACAACGTGCTCCTGGCCGACGAGCGTTTCAAAGTTCCGGGGACGGTATTTGCGAGCGAGGACTTGATAGGACATGATCGGGATTTTACCGTAGATAGCAGGCACTGCGGACAACATTAGACGTTTGGCCATACTTCGTCTAGACTTTGCCTTTTTTGCAACCAAACCACAATGAAAAAGCTGCTCTTGATTGGCCTGCTGGCCATCGCCTGCACCGCCCACGCCGAAGAGCGCGAGTGGACGACCTATAAGAAGTTCGTCGAATCGACCCGACTGGATCGCTTCTACACATTGCCCGCCTCCGAACGCGATAAGCTGGACTTCTATTTAACCTGACGACAAGTCCCAGCTGCGCATGGCGCCCAACCCGCAATGGCTGGCCGAAGACGCCAAAATCATGACCAGCCAGGCCAAAGGCGAAAAGATCAGCGTGATTTACAACCTCAATGCCGTCGTCCCGGAGGGCACGCAATGGCCCTACAACAAGCTGATGGGCAGCATTGCACAGGGTAATGCGGCAATCAGCAAGGTTGCCGGCGCCTTCAGCATGTTTGCGCCGACAGTGAAATCTGTCCTGCTGACCTTCGACAAGCCATCCCAATTGACGATCCAGTCGATGAGCGGCACGAAACGCCTCCTCAGCGACGCCAAAAACAAAATCCGCTTGTCGCCCGACGCGGCACTGCTGAAAGAAAATCCGCTGGTGGAAATGTCGGCCCGGCCGCTCGAGGCCGAGCTGGATACAGAGTGAGATATAGAGCGGGAAAACAAAAAAGCTGCCATGGGCAGCTTTTTTTATGAATTCAAAGAGGCGAGCCTGATCTGCGGCACTTGCGGTGAACAGCTTTGGCTGCTTCGTTCCCGACCTGAC
>Ga0209256_1001915_pt1 | contig 19046 bp, 21 predicted proteins | sample AraplaCol_mCL_r2_2_FD_184270 | JGI IMG/M metagenome (GOLD analysis project Ga0209256, IMG submission 184270) | Arabidopsis root microbial communities from North Carolina, USA - plate scrape MF_Col_mCL_r2 (SPAdes) (version 3) | ecosystem: Host-associated > Plants > Roots > Endosphere | place...
GGCGGAAGCGGGCGAAGCAGGCCTGCTCGGCCAGGGCCACGGCGGCGTCGCGGGTGTCGCTGAGGATGAAGATGTCGAAGGCGCGGCTGTTGCCGGTCTCGGCGATCGAGGCGTCCATGGCGCGCAGTCGGGCGAACACCTCGGCGGCGTCCTCGTTGTGCACCGGCATCAGGATCGCGGTGCGAGCCTTGGGCTTGGGCATGGGGGAGGACTCGGAGTCGTCGATGCCCAGCGGATCCTTGGGCTTGCCCAGCAGGACCACGAAGCCGACCACGGCGGTGCAGAACCACAGGGCCAGGGCCAGGAACAGCGGGGCCAGCAGGGTCAGGCAGACGGCTTCCAGCCGCGTCACGCCGCCCAGGGCGATGGTGTCGTAGGTGGCTTTCCAGCCGGCGAAGGCCATGATCGCGGTGGCGACGAACACGCCCCAGCGGCGTAGGACCAGGTTTTCCTTGGCGGTTTGGGCGGGCTTGGCCTGGCCTTGCCAGAAGGCCAGGGGCTGGACCGGCATGGCCAGGGGCGCGTCGACGGGGATTTCGACCCGATCGTGGGTTGAAACCGCCACATCATAGGCGACGCTCCGCGAGGAGGTCAGGTCGAAGAAAGCGCCGCGTTCGCTCATCAGGTCCATCGTCTCGGGCGGCTCGGGGTGTCCGAGGCCGGGCTCTCCGCACATTCGAGAGGCGCAGGGTCGGCCCAAGGGGCGCGTTCTGGTCGCTAGCGATCGTGTCCGCTAGGATCGGCGCGCTCGGCTGGGCAGGTCTGACGTTTTTCTCGACGACCGGCGTGGAGACGCGCCGGCACAGCCTTAGAGTAAAACTTCGATCACAAAATCGCTACCACATTCGTGATGTCTTTCGCACTTGCGGCAAAAAACCTTGTATGAGTGACGTGTTCGGATTGATCCGTGGGCTGGCGAACATCGATAAGCACATGAAAATAAACACTATATTGGCGCTTGCCGCAACGGCGGCGCTTGCCGCCTGCGGACCGGGCAAATCCGCGAAAACCGCTTCCGAGGCCCCCGCGGCCGCGCCAGCGGCGCTTCCGACGGGCCCGGAATACGATTCCATCGGCGTGATCGCCGTCCTGGACGGCCAGGCGGTAACGCTCGATCACGAGGGCGCGAGCGCGGCCCAGCTGGCTCCCGGTCGCAGCACGTTCCAGGCCTATGGCGACGTCCTGGCCGAGGCGCCGCTGGCGCCCGGCAGCCGGGTCGCCTTCAAGTTCCACAAGGTCGGCGACGCCTGGGAGCTGACGGGACTGACGGCCCGCTAGCAAGCGTCGCCATGGAACGGGATGCCGGGCGGGGCCGTTGATCGGACCCCAACCCGAGGACATTTCCAATGGCTGACAACACCGCGTCTCAAGGCGGCTCGCGCCCTGGCGTGCTGGGCGACCAATCCCAGGCCCAGGACCTGGGCCAGCCCGGCCACCCCGAGGACCGGGTTTCCGAGACCGAGGTCAAGGAAGCCTTCCAGACCGAGAACACGCCGACCACCCGCAAGGTCGAACCCCTTCCGGAAGGCGAGAAGCCCGATCATCTGGCCGAGCATGTCGACTTGGCGGAGGACCGCCAGGAAGCCTTGATCGACGAGAGCCTTGAAGAGAGCTTCCCGGCCAGCGATCCGCCCAGCGCCAAGCGGATTACCTGATCCCCCGTCCATTCTCGTGACCAGAACGCGAAACGCCGCCCGGTCGCGAGACCGGACGGCGTCCGCTAGCCCTTCACGCACACGACCTGGCGCAGCGTGTGGACGATGTCCACCAGGTCGCTCTGGGCGGCCATGACGGCGTCGATGTCCTTGTAGGCCATCGGCGTTTCGTCGATCACGTCGGCGTCCTTGCGGCATTCCACCCCTTGGGTGGCCGCCACGTGGTCGGCGATCGTGAACCGGCGCTTGGCTTCGTTACGGCTCATCGCCCGTCCGGCCCCGTGCGAGCACGTGCAGAACGAGTCCGGGTTGCCCCGGCCGCGCACGATGAACGACTTGGCGCCCATCGAGCCCGGGATGATCCCCAGCTCTCCGTCCTTGGCCGAGACCGCCCCCTTGCGAGTCAGGAACACGTCCTTTCCGAAGTGCTTTTCCCGCGATACGTAGTTGTGGTGGCAGTTCACCGCATGCTCCGTGGTCACGAGGTCAGGGAAGGTCTTCCGCAGCACGTCCAGGACCTGCTCCATCATCACTTCCCGGTTGGCTAGGGCGTACTTCTGCGCCCAGGACACCGCCCGGACGTAGTCGATGAACCCTTCGCTGCCTTCGGCGAAGTAGGCCAAGTCTTCATCCGGCAGGTTGATGTACCAGCGCCGCATTTCGGACTTGGCCCGCTCGATGAAGTAGGTCCCGAACCGGTTTCCGACCCCGCGCGACCCCGAGTGCAGCATCACCCAGACGTCGCCCGCCTCGTCGAGGCACAGTTCGACGAAGTGGTTCCCGGTTCCCAGCGTCCCGAGGTGACCGTAGCCGCGCGGGTGGGCCGCCTTCGGGTGCCGGGACACGACGTCGTCATAGCCGGCCTTCAGGCCTTCCCACTTCGCGGCCGCGATCGCCGGAGGCTCCGACTGCCAGGCGCCCTTGTCGTTGCGCCCTCCATTGTCGGTCCGGCCGTGCGGCACCGCCGCCTCGATGTCCGAGCGGATCCCGAACAGGTTGTCGGGCAGGTGCTCGGCGCGGATCGAGGTGCGCACGGCCATCATCCCGCAACCGATGTCGACCCCCACGGCGGCCGGGATGATGGCTCCCACGGTGGGGATCACCGAACCGACCGTCGCTCCCATTCCCCAATGCACGTCCGGCATCACCGCCACGTGCTTGTGTATAAAGGGCAGGGCGGCGACGTTGCGCAGCTGCTTGAGGGCGGAGTCCTCGATGGGCACGCCTTGCGTCCACGCCTTGATCGGCGCGCCGTCGCTTTCGATGTGTGTGAAGCCGCTCATGGGCTTCTCCTTTCCAAACCGCCCCTCCTGGCGACTTGATCGGAGAACTTCCCGCACAAAACGAAGAACCCCTCCGGCCAGGCCAGGAGGGGTTCCTACGTACATCCCGAGTTCAGACGAACCCTAGGCCGTGATCCCCTCCGACGCGCACGCGCCCATCCGTTCGACCAAGCGGTCAAACTGATTGAGTGCGGGCGAATAGGTCGGGGCTTTGTGCGCCATGGTCCTCATCCTTCGGGAGGCGGGCGATTACAGCGTTCGCCCAGCGAAGGGAAGGGGTGTTGTTAAGGTTGTCCGTGGCGTGGCCGAAAAGCCACGCCCGTGAGATGCCTTAGTGATCGGCCGGCGGTGTGGCGGTCGGAGCGTCGCCCTGTTGCTGACGACGGGCCCGCATCTTTGACATCGCGGTCTTCAATTCGTCCACCGTCACCTTGCCGTCGCTGTCGGCGTCGACCCGGGTGAAGCGTTCTTCCTTGCGGCCGGCGGCGACCCATTCGGCCTTATCGACGACGCCGTCGGCATTCTTGTCCCAGGCCTTATGGATCTTTTCGGGCGAGGGCATCTGGGCCAGGGCCGAGCCGGCGGTCAGGACGGCCAGCGTGGTCAGGGCGAGAGCGGCGAGCTTGCGCATATGGTTTCCTTGGAAGGGCGTCCCTTGCGGCGACCATCAACGCGGGATGTTGCGGCAGTATTGCGGCCCTAGTGCTTCCCGCGGTCGCGGCCGAAGTTCGGTTCGGCGCTTTCCTGGCCGGCCGCGACGATGCCGCGGCGGATGGCGCGGGTGCGGGTGAAATGCGCGTGCAAGGTGTCGGCGTCGCCCCATCGGATGGCGCGGCTCATGGCCTGCAGGTCTTCGGTGAACCGGCCCAGCATCTCCAGCACCGCGTCCTTGTTGGCCACGAAGATGTCGCGCCACATGGTCGGATCGCTGGCGGCGATGCGCGTGAAGTCACGGAAGCCCGAGGCCGAGAACTTGATCACCTCGCTCTCGGTGACGTTCTCCAGGTCGGCGGCGCTGCCCACGATCGTGTAGGCGATCAGGTGGGGCAGGTGGCTGACCACGGCCAGCACCAGGTCGTGGTGCTTCTCGTCCATCAGCTCGACCTGGGCCCCGAAGGCGCGCCAGAAGGCCGACAGCTTGGCGACGGCGGCGGCATAGGCCTCGTCGTCGCTCTCGGCCGGGGTCAGGATGGTCCAGCGGTTCTCGAACAGCTCGGCGAAGCCGGCGTCGGGGCCCGACTGCTCGGTGCCGGCGATCGGGTGGCCAGGAATGACGAAGACCTTGGACAGGGCCTCCGCCTTGGCGCGGAAGGCCTCGCCCACATTGGCCTTGGTCGAGCCGACATCGGTCAGGGTGGCGCCGGCCTTCATGTGCGGGGCCAGGGCGGCGACGACCTCGGGGGTCGACAGGACGGGGGTGGCGATCACCACCAGGTCGGCGTCCTTGACGGCCTCGGCGATGTCGCCGGTCACGTGCTCGGCCAAGCCCAACTCGGCCACGCGGGCGCGGTGGGTCTCGCTGGCGTCGGCGACGGTGACCTCACCGACCACGCCATGCTCGCGGGCGGCGCGGATGATCGAGCCGCCGATCAGGCCGCAGCCGATCACGGTCATCTTCGGATAGAGCACGCCGGGATGGCTCATCGGGCCACGAACTCGCGCAGCAGCTCGACCACGGCGCGGTTGTGCTCTTCCACGCCGATGGTGATGCGGATGGCGTTGGGCAGGCCGTAGTTCGCGACCGCTCGGACCAGATAGCCCTTCGACGCCAGGAAGCCCTCGGCTTCCAGGGCGGTCTTGCCCGCGACGTCCGGGAAGTTGACCAGCACGAAGTTGGCCGCTGACGGCGTGACCTCAAGGCCCAGTCCCCCGATCTGCTGAGCCAGCCACGGACGCCATTGCTCGACCAGGGCGATCGAACGCTGCTGGAACTCTTCGTCGGCCAGCGAGGCGATCGCCGCTTCCTGGGCCGGGATCGAGGTGTTGAACGGCGGGCGGATGCGCTCGATCGGATCGATGATCCCCGCCGGACCATAGGCCCAGCCGACGCGCAGGGCGGCCAGGCCGTGCAGCTTGGAGAAGGTGCGAGTGACGATCACGTTCTCGGCCGTGCGGGCCAGGTCCATGCCGTCGTCGAAGCGCGGATCGGTGCAGAATTCGGCATAGGCGCCATCCAGCACCAGCACCACCGAAGGGGGCAGAGCGGCGTGCAGGGCGCGCACCTCCTCGCCAGTGATCCAGGTGCCGGTGGGGTTGGCGGGATTGGCGATGAAGACCAGGCGCGTGCGCTCGTCGACCAGCTTGAGCACTTCGTCGACGTCGATGCGCTGGTTGGGCTCCTTGGCGAAGCGGACCTCGCCCTGGCAAGCGCGGGCGGCGATCGGATAGGCCGCGAAGCCGTGTTCGCCCTGGACGATGTTGTCGCCGGGCTCGAGATACACCTGGCACAGCAGGGCGAAGATCTCGTCCGAGCCGTCGCCCAGGGTGACCCGCTCGGGCTCGATTTTGTGGCGCTCGGCGATGGCGGCGCGCAGGGCCGCGCCCTTGCCGTCGGGATACTTGTGCAGCTGGTCTACCGCGTCGCGATAGGCGGCCTTGGCCTTCTCGCTGCTGCCCAGGATGTTCTCGTTGCTCGACAGCTTCACCGGATGGGCGACGCCTTCGATCTTCGACTTGCCGCCCACATAGGCGGCGATGTCGAGGATGCCTGGCTTGGGCACGGGGCGGGGCGCGGCGAAGCGATCGGTGGTCGGAGCGGACATCGAGAAACTCGGGACGAAAGAGGCGGTCTTCTTACACGTCGAAAGGCGTGGGCGCAGCACCGATGACGCCCGTTAGCGACCCGGGCGCGCGGGCCAGGCGCTCGTCGCCGACCTGGTAGAAGCCCAGCAGCGAGAACAGCTTCAGCCCGCCGGCTTCCGCGATTAGCTCGGCGGCCACCCCGTCCTTGGACAGGGCCTCGACGATAGCGCTGGAACTCTTGGCGCTGTCGGTGACCCAGAAGGTCTGGTCGCCGCCGGTGGGCTCGACCTCCACCTCGGCGATCGCGAAGGCCGCCTGCGGGCCCCAGCGCTCCAGGCAGGGCAGGGCGGCGAAAATCTTCAGCTTGGGTTCGGCCAGCAGCCGGCCCCACCAGGCGCTGTCGGGCGCCAGGCCCAGGACCGAGACGCCCCACGGGGTCTTGGCGGCGGCCAGGGCTTCCTTGTCGGTGGCGACCACTTTCATCGGTGGGGCCACGCCAAAGCGCAGGCGGGTCAGCTCGACGGCGCGGGCGGGATTGGGGCCGCCCCACACGGTCAGGTGATAGGGACCCTGGCGCGTCAGGCTGTCGGACATCAACTCGCGCCAGATGCGGATGACCAGGGCGTCGCTGGCGGCCTTGCGGGGCGCTTCCACCAGCTTGCGGATGATCAGGGCCTCGCGACCGGGACGCAGGCCAAAGCCGGTGTCGCCGGCCGCTTGCTTGGCCGCCGCCACGGCGCGCGCCAGGCCGGCGCGCTCGTCCAGCAGCGCCAGCAGCTCACCGTCGATGGCGTCGATACGCCATCGGACCTCATCCAGCGAAGGCGTCGCGTCGCCTGCGTCGCTACCCATGATTTATCCCCGAAATTGGAGGCCGGACCATAGACTTTGCCGCCGGAGGCGCAATAGGGCGCGTTGTCGGGAATAAAGTTGCGCCTGACGATTGTGCGCCTGCGCGACGCCCCCACCGTCACACCGCTACGCGACGCGCCACCTCCCCCGTTTCTCGGGGGAGGAGGAGATCGTCGCCATATCTCCTCACCCGCAACGCGGGGGAGGTGGTGCGATGCGAATAAGCATCGTGACGGAGGGGGCGTCTAGCGCTTCAATAAACCCGCGGCGCCGGCCCCGTGTCGAACAGGCCCAGGCGGGTGCGGCCCTTTTCGAACTTCAGCGTCGCCGACAGGGTCGGGTCCTGGCCCAGGGCCTGGGCGACGGCCGCGGCGGCGGCTTCGGGAGTCCTGATCGCTTGGCCGGGCGTGGGGACTTCACGAACGGTGACGTCCAGCGCGCCTTGCAGCCGGCCATCATCGCCGACCGTCAGGGCCCCGGACTTGGCCTCCAGCAGCGCCTCGCCGGCGTTCAGCTTGCCCTGCTGGACGGTCAGGCTGCCCCCGGCGTCGGACCAGTCGCTGACAGCGTCCGCCCAGCTGGTCCCGTGCAGGGCGCTGACCTTGCTGATCTTGGAATCCCAGATCAGGTTGGCGGTACGGTCGGCGGCGATGCGACCCATCAGGCCGGTGAACTGGGCCTTGGCGCCCTTGGCTTCGAAGAAGATCGCGCCCTGGTCCTCGGGGCCGGGCCGGACGTGCAACTGCAGGCCGGCCGTCGACAGCAGCGGGAACGGCGCGGCGCCGGGCGCCGGGGTGAAGACCAGGTTCGCGCCCTCGACCGAGATTCGCGGTGGGTACTGGTCCAAGCCGGCGAAACTGGCGCGGAGGGCCTGGCCGGTGATCTGGACGTCGCCGTTGATCGGCCGGGTCATGACCACGCCCCTGGGCGCGACGATCACCCAGTGGCCGATATTGTAGGCGTTGGCCTCGCCGTTCAGTTCGGGCGCGCGCAGGGCCCAGCCCGAGGGCTCGGCGACCCGGGCGTTGACCAGCTTGACGTCCATGCGGAACGGGTAGCCGCTGAAGGTCCGGGTCTCCCACGACAGGTCGTAGCCGCGCGACTTCAGCGACAGGGCGGTGGCGTCCATCCGCTGCTCGGCCTGGCCGCGCAGCCACAGCCAGGCCGCGCTCCAGCCCACCACCACGATCGCCAGGATGACAAAGGGCGCCCACAGACCACGACGCCGGGGCTTGCGGGACTGGGCGGCGGCGTTATGGGTCATGGAACAGGCGGCTCCGGTCGGGAACAGTGATGAGCGTTGAAGGCAAGGGCCCAGACGGAGAAGACCGCTGGGTGTTCGGATATGGATCGCTGATGTGGCGGCCCGGGTTCCCGTTCATAGAGCGAAGAACGGCCGTGCTCCATGGGCGCCGCCGCGCCTTTTGCATCTATTCGGTCCACCATCGCGGAACCTATGAACGGCCGGGCCTGGTGCTGGGCCTGGCGCCGGGTGGAGCGGTGCGCGGCGTGGCCTATCGGGTCGCGGCGGCGGAGTGGCCAGAGGTCTACGCCTATCTTCGCGAGCGCGAGCAGCCGACCGAAACCTATTTCGAAGCCTGGTCCGAGCTGAAGATCGACGGAAACGGCCGGGCCAAGGCCCTGGTGTTCCTTTCCGACATGAAGCACGGGCAGTGGGCGGGGGCGCTGAGCCTGGAGCAGCAGGCCGAGCTGATCGCCGGGGCGCGGGGGCTGTCGGGCCGCAACATCGACTATCTGCGCGACCTCGTCATGCACCTGCGCGAGGACGGCGTGCGCGACCACGCCATGGAGTCGCTCCTGAAGATGGTCGAGGCGCGCGAAGCGGCGGCGGCCTAGGGAGCCAGCACAAAGGGTTGTCATGCCGTACAAGGGCGCAGCGCGCCGATCCGGGGCCGCCGGGAGCGCGGCGCTCAGGCGTCGGTCCCGGATCTTCGCTTCGCTAAGTCCGGGATGACAGACTTCGGATGGGCGACGAGAGCTCCGCCGCCCGCATCGCCTCCAGCCGCCGATAGGCCTCGCCGACGTGGCGTTCGCAGATCGCCCGCAGGTCGTCGCCGGCCTCCTGGCGCTTGGTCGCACCGTCGGCAACGAAGGCTTGGCCGGGCGCCTTGGCGTCGCGGGCGGCGGCAGCGCGGATAACCGCTGTCTCTTCGTCGGACAGGGTGACGCCGAAGTGCGGAAGTACGTTCGAGAACAGCGCCTCGGGCAGGTCGGCATAGTTCACCAGGCGACCGCCGCCGTCCGCGTAGTGGAGCGCCGCGGCCTCGCACATCACCGCCAGCACCTGGGCGCAGTAGTCGGCGTCGGGCGCCTGGGGCGTGTAGAGGCCCAGCCGCGCGGAGGGGAACAGCTCGGGGATCATCTGCACGCCGCGCCGGCGCAGGTGCGAGACCAGCACCTCGACCGGTTCGCGATAGACGAACACCCAGGGCGTGTCGGGGAAGGCGCGTCGGATCAGCGGCAGGTCGCGCACGTGCCAGCAGTCAAGCTTGAGGAACAGGCGCGTCTCGCCAGCTCGGGGCTGGCCCAGGGCGGCGACCATAGCCCGCAGCGCCGTGAGCTTGGCGTCGTCCTCCAGATCGAGCCTCAACACCGCGTCGATCGGCGGGGGCTCGGAGATCACGACATTGGCCGGCGACGCCGCCAGCATCTGGGCCGCCAGGGTCGAGCCGCAGCGCGACATGTGAAAGATCAGGCCGTCGGGCGTGCGTTCGCCGGCGATGGGCAACGGCGTGCGCAGGCGCGCCACGCGGTTCAGCGGCCGGTAGCCGGCCCAGGTCATGTCGTCGGCATAGAATGGATCGGTCAGCCGTCGCCGCCCCAGCCAGCGCCAGCTGACGACTCCGTCGCCGTCCGAGACCTCGGCCGGCAGCCAGCCTGGCGGGGCGGAGGGGCGCTTGGCCGGCGGGATCGACGCCGTCTGGACCGCCGCGCGGACCTCGGCCGCCTCGACCGCAATACCCGCCGCCTTGGCCGCTTCGGCCGCCCGCTCGGCGAAGGCGTCGGGGTCATGGATGGCGTCCAGGACGTGCGACAGGGCGGCGTCGTCGAGGATCAGGTCGCGCAGCGCCTCCAGGCCCGTAGTCATCGTCTGCCCGCTCTCCGCTTGCGGCGCCGCTCGCCGCCACATAGCGTCACTGGATGGCCTACCCGGACAGATTGCAACTGCCGTTCAGTTTCGACCCGGTCCTGCTGCGGCGCGACTTGGACGCGCTGTCGGCCACGCCCTGGACGGCCCACTTCGTGCGCCAGAACTATGAGGGCGACTGGAGCGCCATCCCCTTGCGTTGCATGGCCGGCGAGAAGCATCCGATCCGGATGATCTATTCCGATCCGGTGGCCACGGACTACGTGGACACCGCGTTCCTGGAGCCCTGTCCCTACTTCCGGGAGGTGATCGCCGCCTTCGCCTGCCCGGTGCGGAGCGTCCGCCTGATGCGGCTGACGCCTGGGTCGGTGATCAAGGAGCACACGGACCTGGATATGGGTGTGGAGAGCGGCTCGGTCCGCATCCACGTGCCGGTGACGACCAACCCGGACGTCGAGTTCTTGCTCAACCATCGGCGGGTCGACATGAAGGAGGGGCAAGCTTGGTACCTGCGCCTGGGTGATCCCCACGCCGTCGCCAATCGGGGCGAGACCGACCGCGTGCACCTGGTTCTGGACCTGTTCGCCAACGACTGGCTGATGAGGTTCTTCGAGGAGACCGCCGGGGACATGCCCTCGCGGCGTGTCCCCATCAGCTAGCGCCGAGAAGGACTTGGGGACACGCCGCGAGGGCATGTCCCCGGCTGCTAGAGCCCCTCGTCCTCGAGCGCCTTCGTCGCGGTGTCGATCCGGGTCTGCAGTTCGCGCATGAACTCGCCGCGCTTCAGGCCGGCGGGGATGGGCGGCAGGTATTCGAAGACGATCGTGCCGGGCGGGCGCAGGAAGCCGCGCGGCCAGTGGACGCCGCAGTTCAGGGCCAGGGGCGTGACGGGCATGTCCAGCTCGCGATAGAGCGCGGCGATGCCGGGCTTGTAGTCGCCGGGAACGCCGACCTCGCCGCGCGTGCCTTCCGGGAAGATCACGACCTGACGGGTCTCCTTCATGCGGTCGACGGTGTCGCGCACCAGCTTCTTCAGGGCGGTGGAGTGGCCTTCGCGATCGACCACGACCATGCCGGCCTTGAGCCCGTGCCAGCCGAACAGCGGCACCATCAGCAGTTCCTTCTTCATCACGAAGCAGGCGTCGGGCAGCAGGGCGAACTGGCTGAAGACGTCGAACATCGACTGGTGCTTGGCCGCGACCAGGGCCGGGCCGGTCGGCTTGTACTGCGCGCCGCGCACCTCGACCTTGACGCCGGCCAGCCAGCGCAACGCCAGGATCAAGCCTTTGGACCAGGTCGACAGACACCAGGTATTGACCCGGCGCGGCAGGGGAAAGGTCACGATCATGCCGATGGCCCAGACCACCGACCAGATCCAGAAGAACAGCTGGAACAGGAACGAACGCAGATAGATCAAGAGGCTTCCTTCGCCGGTTCCGCACCGGCTTTGTCCTTGGGGCCCAGCTTGAGGAACGCTTCACGGCCCAAAATCGCCAGGTACTTGCAGTATTCCACGATCATCCGCCGGGCGCTGGCGCCGCCCTTCCACCAGCGGTGGGCGTTCAGGCTCTCGGTGACGACGGGGTAGGGATGCAGGGTCACGTCGGGCATGGCCGCGTGCAGCTCCAGCATCGAGCGGGGCATGTGGTAGTCGGCGGTGACCACGATCAGGCTTTGATAGTCCTTGGCCTTGGCCCACTCGGCGCTTTCGCTGGCGTTGCCGACGGTGTCGGCGGCCGCGTAGCCCAGGTCGACGCAGCAGTCGTAGATCGGCCGCACCGCCTTGGTCACGCCCAGCACGTCGTCGCGCGAGGCCTCGCGGTTGACGCCCGAGATCAGCAGGCGCTTGCCCTTGCCCGCTTCGAGCAGCTTGGTCGCCTGTTCCAGCCGCACGTTCGACGCGCCGGTCAGCACCACCACGCCGTCCGAGACGGGCGGTTCGGCGGCCGGCGTGGACTGGTCGACCCGACTGGTGAAGGCCAGCAGGCCCACGAACCAGACCATCACCACGATCAGGAAGGCGGCGAAGCTCTTCACGGCATGCCTCTCAACAGGCGCAGGGAGGCCGCGCGAGCGGCGATCCCGGCCACAAGCGCCGCCACCAACGGGCAGGGCAGGGGCGCCAGGAGATCGATCCAGGCCAGCGGCAGGACCGGCGTCAGTCCCTGGCCGCCCCCCACGAGCCGCGCCGCCGCGCCGATCATGGCCGCGCCCGCTCCGCCCAGCAAGCCGGCGATGAAGGCCATGCCCGCGAAGCGGTTCTGGAACAGGTTGGCTATGAAGCCGTCCTCGGCGCCGGACAGGTGCAGGACCTCGACGATGTCGTGCCGGGCCGTCAGGGCCGCGCGGGTGGCGAAGACGATCACGGCGGCGGCCGCCGTGGCGATCAGGGCGAACACGCCGATGGCCGCCCAGCCGGCCAGCCGGGCCGCGCGCTCGATGTCGGCGATCCAGCGACTGTGGTCGTCGACGACGGCGTCGACATTGGCGTCCTTCAGGGCTTTGGTCAGGACTTCGGCGGTGGCAGGGGCCTGCGGATCGAGGTCCAGGGTGACCAGGCGCGGCACGGGCAGGTCGGCGATCAGCGCCTCGCGGCCGATCCACGGCTCGAGCAGGGCCTCGGCCTTGTCCTTGGGCAGGGCGCGGGCCTCGGTGACGCCTTTGACGCCCGACAGGGTCTCGGCGGCGCGGGCCGCGGCGGCGTCGGGGCTCTCGGTGGCGCGGGGGCGGACCACCACGGTGGCCGAGCCGGTCAGTTGCGCCGTCCAGCCGGTGGCGGCGCGGGTCGAGGCCAGGGCGGCGAGGGCGGTCAGGCAGGCCAGGAAGCACAGCACGGCGACCACGAACACCAGCGACCCGTCGCGGGCGTCGCGCGGGGGCAGAAGTTGGCCGGGTTTCCAGCGGGCGACGGAGAACTCGCTCACGCCTCGTCCTCCCCGCCGTACTCGTCGTCCTCGTAGGCGTAGCGTTCGCCAGGGTTCTCGTCGGTCATATCGACCAGGCGGCCTTGCTCCAGGTGCAGGGTCGGACGGTCGGCGCGGGCCACGAGGTCCTCGTCGTGCGTGGCGATCAACACGGTGGTGCCCAGGCGGTTCAGCTCGACGAACAGGCGCAGCAGGCGCAGCGACATGGCCGGATCGACGTTGCCGGTGGGCTCGTCGGCCAGCAGCACGTCGGGCCGGTCGACCACGGCGCGCGCGATCGCCAGGCGCTGCTTTTCTCCGCCCGACAGCGTGGCGGGCAGGGCGTGCATGCGGTCGCCCAGCCCCACCCATTGCAGCAGCTCGGCGACGTCCTCGCGGTAGCTGGCCGGCTTGCGGCCGCCGATGCGCAGCGGCAGGGCGGCGTTGTCGAACACCGACAGGTGGTCGAGCAGGCGGAAGTCCTGGAAAACCACCCCGATCCGGCGGCGCACGAACGGCAAATCCTCGGGCCGGGTCAGGCTGACATCGCGGCCGAACAGCTCCACGCGCCCGCGTGACGCTCGGTGCGCCAGATAGATCAGCTTCAGCAGCGAGCTTTTTCCGGCGCCCGATGGTCCGGTGAGGAAATGGAAAGACCCTGGGTGTAGGGTAAACGCGAGATCGCTGAGCGTTTCCGGCCCGCGTCCGTACCGCATCGAAACACCTTCGAAGCGGACGACCGGGACGGAGCCGCCATCCTGGACGTCGTCGATGCGCAAGGGTGTGTCGCTGGGTCGTGTGGACATGGCTGGCAAAATCGGCGACCTCGTGTGTAGGAGCGGGGAGCGTCCGATTCGCGGCCATGATACTGACCTGTCCCGAGTGCGCTAGCCGCTATTTCGTCGACGATTCCAAGGTCGGTCCTTCGGGTCGTACGGTTCGCTGCGCGTCATGCGGCGCGCGCTGGACGGCGCGGAACGAAGACGATCTGGACCTGTTCGAAGAGCCGTCGGCGGCCGACCTGGCCGCAGCCGATGTGCTGGCCAAGCTCGACTCCCAGAACGCGGCGGACGCCGCCGAGACCCCCGTCAACGAGCTGCCGGGCGAGGAACTGCCCAAGGTGTTCCGGGCCCGCGCCGACGCCGAGCGCCGCCTGCGGGAAGCCAAAACCACGGGCATCATCTGGGGGGGCATGGTCGCCGTCATGGTGGTGATCCTGGTCGCCGCCGGGGTGTTCCGGATGAACGTGGCTCACCTGTGGCCCAGCACGGCCGGGGCCTACGCCTTCGCCCGCATGCCGGTGAACAATGTCGGCCTGGTCGTCGAGGACCTGAAGGCCGAGCCCACGATGCAGAACGGCCACGCCGCGATCACCATCACCGGCGTGCTGCGCAACATCACCGACCACGGCGTGACCACGCCGCCGCTGCGCGTCGCCCTGCTGAACGAGCACGGCAAGCGCGTGGCGGGGAAACTGGCCTCGGCCGCCGATCCGCTGATTCCGCCCAGCCAGACCCGGCACTTCTCGGTGACCCTGCTGGATCCGCCGCGCACCGCCAACACCCTGGAAGTCGGCTTCGCCCTGGAGCCCGGCGCGGCGAAGCACGCGGGCCCCGCCGGTCACGTGGAGAAGGTCGCCAACCCCGAGGCGCCGTCGCTGCGCGGCGCCCAGAACCAGCCGGCCGAGCTGGCGGCGGGCGGGCAACCGCCGGTCGATGAGGCGCAAGGGGCTGGACATGAGCCCCCTGGTCATGAGACCGGAGCGGTCGAACCGGCCCCGGCCGACCATCACTGACCAAGAAATCCTGAAATGACCGAACGCTCCGCCCCCGAAGTCCTGATCTCACAGGAAGAAATCGCAGAGCGGGTCGAGGCCCTGGCAAAAGCCATCGCGCCGCGCATCGACGACGACACCGTGATGGTCTGCCTGCTGACCGGCGGCCTGTGGTTCGCCGCCGACCTGTCGCGAGCTCTCTGGCGAGCGGGGCGCGATGTGCGCTTCGACGCCCTGTGGCTGGCTTCGTATCACGACGAGCGCAAGAGCTCGGGCCGCTGCGAGGTCCGCGCCGACCTGCAGCGTCCGCTGATCGGCCGCCGCGCCCTGGTGGTGGACGACGTGCTCGACACCGGCCTGTCGCTGGGCGAAGCCGCCAAGCTGGTCAAGGACGCCGGCGCCAGCGAGGTGCTGACCGCCGTCTTCGCCCGCAAGCCCTGGGACAAGCCGCGCATCGAGCCCGACTTCATCGCCTGGGAAGCCCCGGCCCGCTACCTCGTCGGCTACGGCCTGGACGACGAAGGCAAGAGCCGCGGCCTGCCGTATATCGGCGCGCTGGACTGACGACACAGCCCTCCCCCTGTGGGGGAGGCGGTCGCGCAGCGATCGGTAGGGGGAGTATTCGGATTGAAGGTCCGGGTTGTGGCCGCTTGCCGACCATTCCCCCCTCCGTCTTTGCCGACACCTCAGGGTGAGGACCTAGTTTAAGCCGCCCGCCGCGCGCTCTCCGAACCCTTCTGCCCGACGTCAAAGATATCGACCCGCGCCGACAGTTCCTGACTCTCCACCCGCAGGGTCTGGGCGGCGGCGGTGGTTTCCTCGACCATGGCGGCGTTGCGCTGCACGACGCGATCCATCTCGGCCATGGTGGTGTTGACCTCGCCCAGGCCCTGGGCCTGGTCCTGGGCCGAGCGGGCGATGGCGGTGACCTGCTGGTCGATCTTGGCGACGACGTCGACGATCCGCTGCAGCGCCTCGCGGGTGCGGCCCACGCGCTCGACCCCGGCCGCGACCTGGGCGCCGGACTCGTTAACCAGCCCCTTGATTTCCTTGGCCGCGTCGGCCGACCGCTGGGCCAGGGCCCGGACTTCCTGGGCCACGACGGCGAAACCTCGGCCAGCCTCGCCGGCCCGGGCGGCCTCGACGCCGGCGTTCAGGGCCAGCAGGTTGGTCTGGAAGGCGATCTCGTCGATCACCCCGATGATGTGGCCGATCTTGTCGGACGAGGCTTCGATCAGGGTCATGGCCTCGACGGCCTCGGTGACCACCGGATCCGAGCGCTCGACCTCGGCCCGGGCGCTGGCGGCGGCGGCGTTGGCCTGGTGCGCGCCCTCGGCGGTGGAGCGGACGGCGGCGGTGATCTGGTCGAGCGCGGCGGCGGTCTCGACCAGGCTGGCGGCCTGCTGCTCGGTGCGGTCGGCCAACTCGTCGGCGGCGCGGGCCATGTCGGCGACGCCGGCGTCCATGCTGGCCGCGTTGCCGGTGATCTCGCGCATGGCCGCCTGCAGCTTCTCCATCGCGCCGTTGAAGTCAGTGCGCAGCGGCTCGTAGCGGGTCGCGAAGGGCTGGGTGAGGCGGCAGGTCAGGTCGCCGCGCGACAGGCGAGCCAGGCCCGACGCCACGGTATCGACGACGAAGGCCTGCTCGGCCTCGAGCTCGGCCTTCTGGGCGGCCTGCTCGGCGTTGTCGGCGTCACGGGCGGCGCGGGCGGTTTCGGCGGCGGCGTTGGCCGCATCGGCCTCGCGCGCGGCGGTCAAGGCCTTGTCGGTGCGAGCGTTGACGGTGACGAACAGACGCGAGACGCCGGCCGTCAGCCAGATCAGCGACCAGGCCGTCACGAGCGTCACCCCGGCGTTGAAGGCGATCCGCAGCGGCGTCACCGCGCCCAGCATCAGCAGGTTGGGCGCGACCAGGGCGGCGGCGACGTCGATGGCCACGATGCTGGCAGCGCCGACCGTCACCGCCCGCCAGTCGCCATAGGCCACCAGCAGGGCCAGGGCGGCCAGATAGGCCATGCGCGCGTCGGCCTGCCAGGCGTGGTCCGAGAAGGCGGCGACGAACAGGGTGACCTGTCCGGCTAGGCTCATGGCGGTGGAGATCCGCTGGGCCGCGCTGTCGCGCCAGACCGCGAACCCGCCCCAGGCCATGGCGGCCAGGGCCACCGAGCCCAAGGCCAGGCCCAGCACCGGTCCGCCGACGAACAGCCGAACGGCCGGGACCACCAGGATCATCGCCGCGATGCACGCCAGGACCAGATGGCCCCCCACGCGCCGCTGCGCCTCGATGCTGTCGAACTCGATCATCGCGGCGTCTCCACACCACCAAAAACTCGCGGCGAGCTTTCGACTGTGGAGGTTAATCCCCTGTAACGAGTAGGGGCTTTATGGCTTAGGTACGAATACCTAGATCCAGTCCGGCGGAACGTCCCGAGCCAGCATCTCCTCGTACGAGGGCCGCGCGCGGATCACCGCGTACCGGTCGCCGTCGACCAGCACCTCGGGTACCAGTTGGCGGGTGTTGTACTCGCTGGCCATGGCCGCGCCGTAAGCGCCGGCCGACATGAAGGTCACCAGGTCGCCCGGGCCGAACGGGGGCAGGGCGCGGTCGCGGGTGAAGGTGTCGCCGGTCTCGCAGATCGGGCCGACCACGTCGTACACGGCCTCGCCGCCACGTTTCACCACCGGGCGGATGTCGTGGAAGGCGTCGTACATGGCGGGCCGGATCAGGTCGTTCATGGCCGCGTCGATGACCAGGAAGCGCTTGCCCTCGGGCCGCTCGTGGACGTGAATCACCTCCGACACCAGCACCCCGGCGTTGGCGGCGATCACCCGGCCCGGCTCGAAGGCCAGCTTAACGGGCAGGCCCTGGGTGACCTCGCCGACCATCTTGGCGAACTCGGCGGGCGAGGGCGGTTCGGGCATGTCGAAATAGGGCACGCCCAGGCCGCCGCCCAGGTCCAGTCGCTCGACGTGAAGGCCTTCGCCCAGCAGTTGTTCGACCAGCCCGCGCATCTTGGTGAAGGCCGCGCGCATGGGCGCCAGGTCGGTGATCTGGCTGCCGATGTGGCAGGCCACGCCGATCGGGTCGAGGTTGGCGTTGTTGCTGGCGTTGGCGTATAGGCGCGCGGCCTCGGCGAACGAGACGCCGAACTTGTTCTCGGATTTGCCGGTGGCGATCTTGGCGTGACCGCCGGCCGCGACGTCGGGATTGACCCGGAACGCGACCTTGGCCTTCACGCCCAGCTCCGCGGCGACCTGCGCGATCAGGTTCAGTTCCGGCTCGGACTCGACGTTGATCTCGGCGACGCCGGCCTTGAGGGCGAAGGCGATCTCGCCGCGTTTCTTGCCCACGCCCGAGAACACGATGCGCTCGCCCGGGATGCCGGCGGCCAGGGCGCGGCGCACCTCGCCCTCCGACACCGTGTCGGCGCCGGCGCCCAGGTTGCCGAGCACCTTCAGCACCGCGACGTTGGAATTGGCCTTCACCGCGTAGGCGACCAGCGGATCGACCACGCCCGCCGCCAGCAAGGCGTCGCGGAACACCGTGAAGTGCCGCTCCAGGGTGGCGCGGGAATAGACATAGACCGGCGTGCCGACCTCTTGGGCGATCTTGGCCAGCGGGACGCCTTCACAGGCGAGGCCTTCGGGGCCGTATTCGAAGTGGTTCACGTCGGGTCTTTCTAGCGGGTAGGCGTCGTGCGTCCTTCGAGGCCCACTGACGCGGGCGCCTCAGGATGAGGGTCCAGATGCGCTCCACGGTCCTCGTCCTGAGGTGCGAGCGCATCTGGACCCTCATCCGACGCGAGGCGTCGCCGCCTAGTTGGGCTGCGAGCTGGGGAAGCCGGCGCCCGACGGGCCGCCGAAGGGGTCAGGTTGGGTGCCTTCCAGCGGCGCGGCGCGGGTCGTGCGGTTGCTCGACGCCGGATCCATGTTCTCCTGGGTGCCGTTGGCGCGGGCCGGCTGGTTGGCCGTCGCCGAGCCTTGGCGACGCTCGGCCTCGTAGGCGGCCTTCTTCTGGGCGTTCCACAGCGGCGCGGGGCGCTCCAGGGCGGCCTGCTTGCCGCACGCGGCGGCGGTCAGGGCCAGGGCGGCGAGGGTGAGGAGAGTGACGGGGCGGATCATCCGAGCAGTTCCTTCCAACGCGCGATCTGGGCGCGAACCTGGGCGGGAGCGGTCCCGCCATAACTCATCCGGCTGGCCGCCGAGGCGGCCGGGGTCAGCACGGCGTAGACCGCGTCGGTGATCCGCGGCTCGATCGCCTGGAATTCAGCCAGCGACAGCTCCGCCAGATCGACGCCCTTGGTTTCGGCCGCCTTCACGGCCGAGCCTGTCACGTGGTGGGCGTCGCGGAAAGGCATGTTCAGCTCGCGGACCAGCCAATCGGCCAGGTCGGTGGCGGTCGAGAAGCCCGCGCCGGCGGCGGCGGCCATCTTATCGGTGTTGGGCGTCAGGTCGGCGACCATGCCGGCCATGGCCAGTAAGGCCAGCTCCAGGGCGTCGAAGGCCTCGAAGGTCGGGACCTTGTCCTCCTGCATGTCCTTTGAATAGGCCAGCGGCAGGCCCTTCATCACCACGGTCAGGGTGGTGAGGCTGCCCAGGATCCGGCCGACCTTGGCGCGGATCAGCTCGGCCGCGTCGGGGTTCTTCTTCTGCGGCATGATCGAGCTGCCGGTCGTGAAGGCGTCGGTCAGCTTGATGAAGCCGAACATCGGCGTCGTCCACAGCACGA
>Ga0209256_1001921_pt1 | contig 19008 bp, 15 predicted proteins | sample AraplaCol_mCL_r2_2_FD_184270 | JGI IMG/M metagenome (GOLD analysis project Ga0209256, IMG submission 184270) | Arabidopsis root microbial communities from North Carolina, USA - plate scrape MF_Col_mCL_r2 (SPAdes) (version 3) | ecosystem: Host-associated > Plants > Roots > Endosphere | place...
CGGCTCGGCGTAGTCGAAGTAGTCGCGGAACTTGGAGATGTCGGGGTTGTTCTCGTCCTTGCCGTCCATCAGCTTCGACTTGAACAGGCCCTCCTCCCACAGCCATTCGCGCAGCTTGCCGATCAGCGCGGCGTCCTCGGCCCAGCGCTCCGACAAGAGGTCGCGCACGCCGTCGAGCACCGCGAAGGCGTCGGCGAAGCCGGCGTCGGGATTGAGGAAGCCGGCCGCCTCGGTCATCGGATCGAGCGAGGGATCGGCGAACAGCTTGTCGGCGAGCGGCTCCAGGCCGGCCTCGCGTGCGATCAGGCCCTTGGTGCGGCGCTTCTGCTTGTACGGGAGGTAGAGGTCCTCGAGCTCCTGCTTGGTCGGCGCGGCCGCGATGGCGGCGGCGAGTTCCGGCGTGAGCTTGCCCTGCTCCTCGATGGACCTGAGCACCGCCTCGCGGCGGTCCTCGAGCTCGCGCAGATAGCTCAACCGGGCTTCCAGCTCGCGCAGCTGGATGTCATCGAGGCCGTCGGTGGCTTCCTTGCGGTAGCGCGCGATGAAGGGGACGGTGGCTCCTCCGTCGAGGAGTTCGACGGCGGCGTTGACCTGGGCCGGACGGACTTTCAGTTCGGCGGCAATCTGGAGGAGGATCTTGTCCAAAACAGCGGCGGGGCCGACCGGCCCGATGAGCAACGAAAGCGCGGGAGTTTAGGTCACGCCGGGAAGGCCCTGTGCAACAGCGCCTCGACGTCGACGGCGCGGGTGTCGAGCGTCCCGGCGACCGCGCCCCACTGGGGATCGAGGCGGCTGGCGATGAAGGCGTCGGCGACGAAGGCGGGCGCGTGCCGCCGCAGCAGCGCGGCCTGCGCCAGCACCACCAGGCGCGAGGCGAGCCGCCGGCCCAGCGCCTCGAGCTGCTCGGGCGGCGTGGCCAGCAGCGCGCGCAGCGCGTCGAGCTCCGCGCGCGCCGCGCGGTCCTCGGCCAGCGCCTGGCCGATCTCGTCGAGCAGCGCGAGGAAGGCCTGCGGATCGCGCGCGACGGCGCGCATCACGTCCAGGCACATCACGTTGCCGGAGCCTTCCCAGATCGAGTTGACCGGCGCCTCGCGATAGAGCCGCCCCATGATCGCGTCGTCGATGTAGCCGTTGCCGCCGAGGACCTCCATCGCCTCGCCGGTCAGTTCCACCGCGCGCTTGCAGACCCAGAACTTCGCCGCTGGCGTGACCAGCCGCATCCAGGTCCGCTCGCGCGGATCGTCCTGATGCTCGAAGGCCTGCGCCAGACGCAGGCTCAGCTGCATCGCGGCCTCGCTCTCCAGCGCCAGGTCGGCCAGCACCGCGCGCATCAGCGGCTGCTCGACCAATCGCTTGCCGAAGGCGCTGCGATGGCGCGCGTAGTGCAACGCCTGCGCGAGCGCCTGCCGCAGCATCGCGGCACTGCCCACCACGCAGTTCAAGCGCGTGTGGGTCGCCATCTCGATGATGGTCGGGATGCCGCGGCCTTCCTCGCCCATCAGCACGCCGTAGGCGTCCTGGAATTCGACCTCCGAGCTGCTGTTGCTGCGGTTGCCGACCTTGTCCTTCAGACGCTGGATATGCACCGCGTTCTTCGTGCCGTCCGGCCGCCAGCGCGGCACGAAGAAGCAGCCCGGCGCGCCATCCGGCGTCTTGGCCACGACCAGGTGCGCGTCGCACATCGGCGCCGAGAAGAACCACTTGTGGCCGGTGAGGCGGTACTCGGCGCCGCGGCCGCCAGCGCCGGCCGGCTCGGCGCGCGTCGTGTTGGCGCGCACGTCGGAACCGCCCTGCTTCTCGGTCATCCCCATGCCCAGCCAGATCGAGCGCTTCTGTGCGAGCGGCAGGTCGCGCCCGTCGTATGCCGTGCTGAACAGCTGCTCGCGCAGCGCCTCCCACAGCGCGGGCTCGCGGCGCAGCACCGGGATGCTCGCTTGCGTCATCGTCGCGGGGCACAGCGTGCCGGCCTCGACCTGGCCGTGCAGGTAGAAGCCGGCGGCCCACGCCGCCCAGCGGCCGGGACGCTCGTCGCGGAACGGCATCGCGACGAGATCGGCCTGGCGGTACATCGCGAGCAGCGCGTGCCAGCCGGCGTCGAACTCCACGCGGTCGATGCGGCGGCCGCGCTTGTCGAAGCTCTCCAGCACCGGAGTGACGCGGTTGATGCGCTCGGCGATCGCGGCGGTCTCGGGGCGGCCCAGTTCGACGGCGTACGCCGACAGCGCCGGCATGAAGGCCGCAGCGCCGGCGCGCTCGAGCGCCTCCCTCAGCGCCTGATCGGTCGCGAGCAGCGAGTGGCCGCTGAGCTCGTCGACCTGGTTCGTGACCTCGTGCGTGCGCCATCCGGGGTTGGCGGCGTGGGTATTGGCGGTGCTCTTGGAAGCGATCGTTGCCATCTGTTGCCTCTCCCGGGTTTCCCCGTCCATCGCACAAGGGTCGCGGCAGTCTAGTCCAGCGTCTACGCGCGTACGCGAGCGAATGGCGTGCCCGCGCCGGCGCCTTCCAGGGTTAGCCCGGATGTCAGGCCTGACAGGCCGAAAGCGCTTGAACTTGCCCCTACATTCGCGCTGGTCGACGGCTACCACCACACACGACCCCGGGTTCTCCGGGGCATCCGGCGACATTCGGGACGCGGCGCCAGCCGCACCTCCAACAACATCCGGGGCGACCTCATCATGGGCCGCGAACGGAGGAGGCCGCTCCCGTTCACATCCGAGCGAGTCCGGCCATTTTTCTTCGGGAGATCTCACCGATCCAACACGGAAGAAAGAGGCATATGACACAGGCATTCATCCAGCGCGCGCTGCGCGCCTCCCTCGTCGCCGTCGCGGCTACCGCCGCCTGCCAGGCGATCGCCGCGGACCGCGTCCAGCTCGACGAGACGTCCCCGGTGAACACCCAGATGCGCGCCTCCAGCGCTCCCCAGAACGCGGCCACCGCGCTCGGCCTGGCGGCCGGCGACCTGCAGGCGCTGCGCAGCCAGACCTATGCGAACGGCAAGGTCGTCACCCGGCATCAGCAGTTCTACCAAGGCGTGCCCGTCTGGGGCGAAGGCGTGGTCGAGCACCGCGACACCCGCGCCGGCACGTCGCGCTACTCCGGCACGATGCTGAGCAACATCCACCAGGACCTGGCCACGGCGCAGCCGAGCCTGACCGCCGCCGGCGCGCTCGCGCAGGCCAAGGGCGCGGTCAACGCGGTGCTGACCGCCAACGAGCAGGTCAAGCTCTACGTGCGGCTGAACGCGCGCAACCAGGCCCAGCTGTTCTACCTGGTGTCCTTCCTGCGCGAGGACACCAAGACGCCGAGCCGTCCGCACTTCATGATCGACGCCACCACCGGCGCCGTGCTGGAGCGCTGGGAAGGCCTGGCGCACCGCGACGCCACCGGCCCCGGCGGCAACACCAAGACCGGCCGCTACGAGTACGGCACCAACTACCCCGCGCTGCAGGTCACGGACTCGTGCCAGATGAGCGATGGCAACGTCATCACCGTCAACCTCAACGGCAGCACCGGCGCGAGCAACACGCCGTTCCAGTTCACCTGCCCGCGCAACGAGTACAAGCAGATCAACGGCGCCTACTCGCCGCTGAACGACGCGCACTTCTTCGGCGGCGTGATCTTCAACATGTACCGGGACTGGTTCAACCTGCGTCCGCTGACCGGCACGCTCTACATGCGGGTGCACTACGGCAGCAACTATGAGAACGCGTTCTGGGACGGCGCCGGCATGAACTTCGGCGACGGCGGCTCGACGTTCTACCCGCTGGTCTCGCTGGACGTGTCCGCGCACGAGGTGAGCCACGGCTTCACCGAGCAGAACTCGGGCCTGACCTACTCCGGCCAATCGGGCGGCATGAACGAAGCCTTCTCCGACATGGCCGGCGAAGCCGCCGAGTACTACCGCAATGGCGGCAGCAACGACTGGCTGGTGGGCGCGCAGATCTTCAAGGCGAGCGGCGCGCTGCGCTACTTCGACGATCCGACGCGCGACGGCAGCTCCATCGGCAATGCCGCGGACTACCGCAGCGGCATGGACGTGCACTACTCGAGCGGCGTGTACAACCGCGCGTTCTACCTGCTGGCCAACAAGCCGGGCTGGAACACGCGCAAGGCCTTCGAGGTGATGGTGGACGCCAACCGCCTGTACTGGACGGCCAACAGCACCTTCAACCAGGGCGCCTGCGGCGTGGAGAAGGCCGCGACCGACCGCGGCTACACGATGGCCGACGTGACCGCCGCCTTCGCGACGGTGGGCGTGAGCTGCAGCGGCACCACGCCGCCCCCGACGGCAACTCCGCTGACCAGCGGTGTGCCGGTGACCGGCATCTCGCTGTCGACCAACTCGAAGAAGCTGTACAGCATCAACGTCCCGGCGGGCCGCAGCACGCTGACGGTGCGGCTGAGCGGCGGCTCGGGCGATGGCGACATCTACGTGCGCCGCGGCTCCGCGCCGACCACCACGAGCTACGACAAGAAGTCGGACGGCTCGACCAACAGCGAGACGATCACGTTCAACTCGCCGACCTCGGGCACGTACTACGTGCTGCTGAACGCGTACCGGACCGTCTCCGGCGCGTCGCTGGTCGCGACCTACTGATCCCGCGCTGAAACCGCTCCGGCGCGCCGCCCTTGCACGGGCCGCGCGCCGGCTTCGTCATGCCTGTCCCCAAGCCTGGAGAGACATCCCATGCGTCAGTTCCTTGCCATCACGGCCGTGTGCTTCGGTCTGGCCGTGCTCACCCCCGCCCATGCCGGCGAGAAAGTCTGGATCAGCCTCGGCGACGCCGCGCTGGCCCAGTTGCAGAAGCATCGTCCGGCGGCGCGCGCCGTCGCCAGCGTCGCCAGCCTCTCGTCCGATGCGGCCCTGGACGGATCCGCCATGTCGGCCCCGGCCTCGGGCCGGGCCAAGCCCGAGACCATCCACCTTGTCGAGATCGACGAGGAGGCGCTGGCCTCGCTCAGCCATTCGATCCACGACGAGTTGCGCCGCTGCGGCGGCTACATGTACCACCCGAGCCGCGACGCCGGCATGGCCGCGCTGCAGCGGCACAGCACGCCGCTGTCCGCGCAGCGCCTGGCGGCGGCCACGGCCACGCGGCCGAGCTACGTGATCGACCAGCAGGCGGTGGTGACGCCGATCCTTTCGCAGATGCAGGCCAGCAACATCGGCCAGACCATCGTCGACCTGTCGGGCTACACCAACCGCTACTACACCAGCAGCAGCGGCGTGAACGCGTCCAACTGGCTCAAGCAGCGCTGGACCACGCTGGCGGGCGGCCGCAGCGACATCACCGTCGAGCAGTTCACCCACTCGGGCTGGGCGCAGAAGTCGGTGATCGCGACGATCCAGGGCAGCGACAACGGCAGCGAGGTGATCGTCATGGGCGCGCACCTGGACTCGATCAACCAGTCGGGCGGCTCCGGCGAGACGATGCGCGCGCCGGGCGCGGATGACGACGCCTCGGGCGTCGCCAGCCTCACCGAGGTGCTGCGCGCGCTGGTGCAGGCCAATTACAAGCCGCGCCGCACCATCAAGCTGATGGCCTACGCGGCGGAGGAGGTCGGGCTGCGCGGCTCGCAGGACATCGCGAACAGCTTCGCCGCGGCGGGCACCAATGTGGTGGGCGTGCTGCAGCTGGACATGACCAACTACAAGGGCGCGGCGAGCGACATCTACCTCTTCAGCGACTACACCGACAGCGCGCAGAACACGTTCCTGTCCAACCTGATCGCGACCTACCTGCCGACGCTGACGGTGGGCACGGACCGCTGCGGCTATGCGTGCTCGGACCACGCGTCCTGGAACGCCAAGGGCTATGCGGCGAGCATGCCCTTCGAGTCCAGCTTCAACGGCGACAACCCGTACATCCACAGCGCCAACGACACCTACGCCAACATGGGCAGCCAGGCCGATCACGCGCTGAAGTTCTCGCGGCTGGCGGCGGCGTATGCGGTGGAGCTGGGCAGCGATGGTCCGGGCACGGGTCCGGTCGACAAGACCGAGAACTTCAGCGGCAGCCTGACGCGCGGCCAGAGCAGGAGCTTCGGTCCGTTCAAGGTCGCCAATGGCGGCAGCCTGTCGGCGAGCACGACGGGGACCGGCGACATCGACCTCTACGTCCGCAAGGGCGCGGTGCCGACGACGTCGACCTACACCTGCAAGTCGGACGGCTCGACCTCGACCGAGGGCTGCTCGGTCACGATGACGGCCAACGGCGACGTCTACGTGCTGCTGTACGGCTACGCGGCGGGCAACTACCAGCTGAAGGTGACCTACCGGCCGCAATGACGGCTGGAATCGGGACCGCGCGGCGCGATCAGTTCAGCGCGGTCCCCTGCACCAGTGCGCCGCGCAGTTGCTGATAGGCGCGGAAGTGGAACAGCGAGGCCACCGGCTCGTTGAGCTGCTCGTAGAGCACGCCCAGCCGGTAATGCGCGTCGGCCAGGTCCACGTCCAGGGTCAGGGCTTGCTCATAGGCTTCGAGCGCCTCGGTGACGCGGCCGGTCGCCTCGAGCAGCGACGCGCGGTAGTAATGCAGCATGCCGGCGTCGATGCCGGAGAACGCGGCGCCGTCGTCCACCTCGGCCGGTGCGGACGTGGCATGGGCGCGGGTCGGTGCGGAGGGGGTCGTGGACGTGTGGTTCATGGTCGGGCTCAAGAGAAGAAGTCGTTGAGCGAGACCTTATCCGGGGCGCCGCGGGCGCTCTGCCGGAAGGCTCCACGTCAGCCTGTAGGACGGGATGCCATCGAGCATCAACGCGCGGCGCCAGGTTGGAACTTCGTGTGAAGTCCAATGAGCGCCAGAGGCCCTTGATCCGATCGAGCCATGCCTTTACACGAATCAGACATGCGCCAAACGCTTGCGGCGGGTTTCCACGGTCACGCGGCGACGGCCCGATCGCCAGACTGGCGCCTGCCTGATCCACGCCCGCCGAGCCGACTCCGTGACCGCCAGCGACCGCCTTTCCGGCGCCTCCTCGACCCGAACGCCGCATCCCGTCCCGCCGGGATTCTTCGCCGCCGACGCGGCCGGCATTCCGCTGCGCGCGATCTTCGACATCGCTGGCGGCCCCGACGGCGACACGCGGTCCGAGCGGGCACTGAACATTGCGCAGGCCTGCCTCAGCAGCTGGCTGCGCCACGCGCATTTCGGTGATCTGGAGATCGCGCCGTCAGAAGAAGAGTTCGCGCGCGTCGAGGCCCGCCGCCGGCAGGTGTTCCTCGAAGTAGCCGCCGTGTTGGCCATGGTCGAAGCGGTTCAGCGTCGCTCGACCTTGTCTTGACTTGTATGTTCGGTATGCGGCCAATGGGCCGAATTCGTGGATTTGCGGCTCATCTTTTGAGCCGCATTTTCAGAAATGCGGCTCAGCGGCTGAAATGAGCGCTCAGTTCAGGAACGCCGCGGCCCCATCGCCGGCGACCAAGCCGCTCGCCATCGACGCCGTCAGCAGGTAGCCGCCGGTCGGCGCTTCCCAGTCCAGCATCTCGCCTGCGACGAACACGCCGGGCCGCGACTTGAGCATCAGGCGCTCGTCGAGCGACTCCAGCGTCACCCCGCCCGCCGTGCTGATCGCCTCCGCCACCGGACGCGCGCCGCGCAGCCGCAGCGGCAGCGCCTTCAAGGTGCGCGCCAGCGTCGGCGCGTCGGCGTATTCGTCCTTGCTGAGCACCTCATGGAGCAGGCCGGCCTTCAGGCCTTCGATGTTCAGCCGGCTCTTCAGGTGCGAGGACATCGAGCGCGAACCGCGCGGATGCGCGACCTGCTCCAGCACCCATGCCGCATCGCGGCCGGGCAGCAGATCCAGGTGAACGAGCGCCTCGCCATCGCGCTCGATCCTCTCGCGCAGCAGCGCCGACGCGGCGTAGACCAGCGAGCCTTCGATGCCGCTCGCCGTCACGACGAACTCGCCCTGGCGCGAGAACCGGCGGCCGTCCACGCCTTCGGCGCTCAGCGCCACCGGCTTGATCGGCTGGCCGGCGAATTTTTCGGCGAAGAACGGCGACCAGCCGTCGGCTGCGCCCGCTCGCGCCGGGCCGAGATCGAAGCCGCAATTGGCCGCGCGCAGCGGCGACACCGTCGCGCCGGCACCGGCGAGCAGCGGCGCCCAGCGGCCGTCGGAGCCGAGCTGCGGCCACGAAGCGCCGCCCAGCGCGAGCACCACGGCTTCTGCGCGGATGGCGCTCTCGCCGTCCGGGCCATTGAAGCGCAGCGCGCCGTCCGCGTCCCAGCCAAGCCAGCGATGGCGCATGTGGAAGCGCACGCCCTGCGTGCGCAGGCGGGACAGCCAGGCGCGCAGCATCGGCGCGGCCTTCAGGTCCTTGGGGAAGACGCGGCCCGAGGTGCCGACGAAGGTCTCGACACCCAGACCCTGGGCCCAGGCGCGCAGCGCCTCACCGTCGAAGCGGTCGAGCCAGGCGGCGACGCCGGCCTGGCGCTCGAAGTAGCGCGTGTCGAAATCAGGCCGCGGCTCCGAGTGCGTCAGGTTCAGACCACCCTTCCCCGCGAGGAGGAACTTGCGGCCGGCGGAGGCCATGGCGTCGTACAGATCGACGGACACGCCGGCGAGCACGAGCCGTTCGGCGGCCATCAGGCCGGCGGGACCGCCGCCGATGACGACAGCGTGGCGAGAGCGTGGGATGGGAGTGGTCGGCATGGAAGGGAGCGTACTGCGCAGGGCGCGCAGTGTGCCAGAGCGCGCCGTCTTCACCCTCGCCGGAGCGCGCAGCCGACCCGCTCGCGCCCAGGCGCCCGCGCCGTCAGCCGCGCAGCGACTCGCGCAGCCGCGCGCCGATCTCGGGCTTGTCCTGGAACGGGTCGGTCGGGTTGCGCAGCTGCATCACGTCCTCCAGCCGCGTCTGCACGCCCTTGAGCGCTTGCGGGTGGCTGAAGATGTAGAAGCGCTCCTCATCCATCGCATCGAAGACCATGCGCGCGACATCGGCCGCGGTCAGCTTGCCGGCGCTCACCGCTTTGTCGGTCATCGCCTGCGAGATCAGCTGGCTCTTCGTCGGCTTGCCCGCGGCCTGCTCGCCGGGGCGGTTGCGATGACTCTGCGTGATGCCGGTGGGCACGAAGTACGGGCACAGCACCGAGGCCCGCACCTGGTCGGTCACCAGCGCCAGGTCCTGGTACAGCGTCTCGCTGAGCGAGACCACCGCGTGCTTGGACACGTTGTAGACGCCCATGTTGGGCGGATTCAGCATGCCGGCCATCGACGCGGTGTTGACGATGTGTCCGCGCCAGGACGGATCCGCCTGCGCCGCGGCCAGCATCATCGGCGTGAACAGACGCACGCCGTGCACCACGCCCATCAGGTTCACGCCCAGCACCCATTCCCAGTCGGAGAGCGCGTTCTCCCAGATCAGCCCGCCCGAGCCGACGCCGGCGTTGTTGAACACGAAGTTCGGCGCACCGAAGCGCTCGCGCACCGCCTCGGCCAGCGCCTCCATCTGGTCGGCCTTGGCCACGTCGACGCGGCGTGCCAGCACCGGATGCGCGGCGAACTCCGCCGCCGCCCGGTCCAGCGCGTCCTGCTGCACGTCGCAGAGCACCAGATTCATGCCCCGCGCGGCGGCGATGCGCGCCACCTCCAGGCCGAAGCCCGAGCCCGCGCCAGTGATGACCGCGGTCCTGCCTTGATAGTCCTTCATGCGCCTGTCTCCTTGCGTGAGGTCCGGTCTCAGCCGGCCTTCTTCAGCGTGTAGCGGATGCGGGGGAAGTGCACATGCACGCGGCCCGCGCGTTCGTCGTCGCGCGCCAGCGTCACGGTGCGCGTCGTCAGTCCGGCCAGCGTGCCGGCGACCGCGTCGCGGGCGTAGTCGTAGGGCGTGACCGTCACCGGCTCGCCGGCTTCGAAGCCCAGCCCCGCGTCGACCGCCGCCGGCCGCGGCGTCGATGCGCGCGCCAGCGCGATGGCCCCGGCGCCATCGAGCTTGCCGGCCCGTTCGCCATGGCCGATCGCGCCGACACGGCCCATCCAGGCGCGCAGCGCCTGGTGCGGCGTCAGCACCTCGGCCAGCGGCCCGGTCTTCGTCAGGAACCACAGCGGGTGATAGACGCTGAGGTCGGCGATGCTCACCTCGCCGCCGAGCAGCCACGGCCGGCCGTCGGCCAGCATCGACGACAGCCAGTCCAGGTACTGCGCCAGCGCGGCGCCCGCGTCGATGCCGCGCACCTGCGGCATGCCCTCGCTCATCGCCTTGCGGTCGGCGACGAACACCTGCAGCATCTCCGGCGGCGCGCCGGCGAACAGCGCCGTCGCACCGGCCGGCTGCATCGCATAGGGGAGCGCCGTCCAGAACAGCTCGGTGTCGGCCCACTGCGCGAGCGCCCGCGCCTGGCCCGCGATCGCGGCCGGGAACAGGCTGGGCGAGGGCCGACGGCGCTCGAGCACCTCGGCGATCAGCGCGGTGTCGCAATAGACATCGGCGCCGATCTGCAGGAACGGCGTGCGCCGGTAGCCGCCCGTCAGCGCGACCACGTCGGGCTTGGGCATCACCATCGGCACCGTCACCGAGTGCCAGGACAGCCCCTTCAGACCCAGCATCAACCGCGCCTTCTCGGCGAACGGCGAGCTGCCGTAGTGATGCAGCACCAGGTCGTCGCCGGCCGGGCCGCGCGTGGCATCGTCGATGGCCGCGTTCATGGGGTCGCCTCCTTGCGCATGTCGATGTGGGGAATGCCGTCCTCGTCGTAGACCTCCGAGACCGGCGTGAATCCGAAGCTGCCGTAGAACTCGCGCAGATGCGCCTGCGCGCCGAGCTCGATCGGCTGGCCGGGCCAGAGCCGGCCGCATTCACCCACCGCCTGGCTCATCAGCGCGCGGCCCAGGCCGCCGCCGCGCGCGGCCGGCGCGGTGATCACGCGGCCGATGCGCGCGGTGCCGCCGATCTCCGGCGGCAGCAGCCGCGCGTAGGCCAGCAGCGCCTCGCCGCCGTCCGCGCCCGGCCCCATGCCCTGGAGGTGCCAGGCGTGCTCGTCCAGGCCGTCCGGATCGAGGTAGAGGCAGCGCTGCTCGATGACGAAGACCTCCGCGCGCAGACGCAGCGCGCGGTACAGGCCGCGCACGCCCAGGTCGTCGAAGCGCTGGCAGCGCCAGACCGGGCCGGCCATCAGACCAGCTTCACCAGCTGCTTGCCGAAATTGCGGCCCTTGAGCAGGCCCAGGAAGGCCTCGGGCGCCGCGTCCAGGCCCTGCGCGATGGTTTCGCGGTACTTGAGCCTGCCGGTCGCGACCAGGGTGCCGAGCTCCTTGAGCGCCTCGGGCCAGACCGCCATGTGCTCGGAGACGATGAAGCCCTCGATCTTCATGCGGTTCACCAGGATCAGCTGTGGCGCGCTCATCGGGATCGGCTCGCCGTTGTAGCCGGCGATCATCCCGCACATGGCGACGCGGCTGAACGGATTGGCGCGCAGCATCACGGCGTCCAGGATCATGCCGCCGACGTTCTCGAAGTAGCCATCGATGCCGTCGGGGCAATCGGCCTTCAGCGCCGCCGACAGCGACTTCACGTCGCGGTGCTGCTTGTAGTCGATGCAGGCGTCGAAGCCGAGCTCCTCGACCACGTAGCGGCACTTCTCCGCGCCGCCGGCGATGCCCACCGCGCGCGCGCCGCGCGCCTTGGCCAGTTGGCCCACCGCGCCGCCCACCGCGCCGCTGGCGGCGCTGACGACCACCGTCTCGCCCGGCTTGGGATCGATGATCTTCACCAGCCCGTACCAGCCGGTCACGCCCGGCATGCCCACGGCGCCCAGGTAGGCGGACAGCGGCACCTGCCGGGTGTCGACCTTCTGCAGCACGCCGCGCTGACCGGCGTCCACGAGCTGGTACTCCTGCCAGCCGCCCATGCCCACGACCTGGTCGCCGACCGCGAAGTGCGCGTTCTTCGACGCCACCACCTCGCCGGCGGTGCCGCCGATCATGACCTCGTTCAACGGCTGCGGCGTGGCGTAGCTCTTGCTGTCGTTCATGCGGCCGCGCATGTAGGGATCCAGGCTGAGGAAGTGGTTGCGGACCAGCACCTGGCCGTCCGCGAGCTCGGGGATCGTCTGCTCGACCAGCTTGAAGTTGTCGGCGGTCGGTTCGCCGGTCGGGCGGGAGGCCAGCAGGATCTGGCGGTTCACTTGGCTCATCGGGGACTCCTCGGGCAGTGATGGACGGGCGCGCGCGGCGCCTCGTTCCGTGACGGAATGCCGGCGATTGAACCACGCCCGCCCCACCCCTCGCGTCCCTCGGGTGACAGAAAAGAACGGTCGTGCTTTTCCCTTCGAGGCCGATGACGAACCTGCACATCCTTGTCAAGAACTTCGAGGGAGGGTTGGCGACTGACCACCCCATTCCAGCCCCTTCGAGCCGTACGCCATGCAGATCTTCCGCCGTTCGAACCTCCCCTGGACCGACGCCAGCGCCCATCCGTCCAAAGCCCCTCGGGACCAGCAGGTGCGCGCGTGGGTGAAGAACGAGAAGCTTCACAAGAAGGAGACGGAACCGGTGGCCCGCGCGATCGAGAAGGCGCTGGACCGCAAGACCGACACGCTGGACCTGTCCCTGGCCACGGCACGCATGCTGGAGAGCCTGCCATCCAGCCTTCTGATACGCCTGCAGGAGCCGCGCAAGCGCCTCATCCTGCCGGTCAACTGTCCCCCCGGGCTCGCGGCCAGCTTGAAGATCGACATTCGGCCGACGCGCATTGAGCCGCAGGCGCTGGAGCGCGCGATCGAGAACTACCAATACGCCCGGCACCCGCGCGCCAAGCTTGCGCCGGTTGCCAAGCTCCTGACGCGACCACCTGCGGCGGCCCCTGCCCCCTCGCCCGTTGGCGAGCTGAGCGACAACGTGCCACGCCCGCGTGAATCCGTCGCCAAGACGATGCACGCGCGCGACCCGATCTATGACGTGCCGCCCAAGCGCAACGATCCCGTCTACGACGTGCCGCCAAAGCGCGGCGATCCCATCTACGACGTGCCGGCCAAACGCGGCGGCGGCATCTACGACGTGCCTCCTAAACGCAGCGGCGGCATCTATGAAACGCCGGGCTCCAACCTGCGTGACCGCCCGGCACATGCCAATCAGCCAGCGATCGGCCGGGCGCGGCAAAGCGCAGACGATAGCGGCTACATGAGCCCGAGCCCCGCGATCACGGCGCACCCGATTTACGAGAACCAGCCGTCGTCCCTCCAGCAGGTCAGCCTTCGTCAACGTGAACCGATCAACCGCCCCGCTCCTCAACCGAGGCAACTCTCGACAGAAGCGGAGATCGACAAGGCGTGGAGGGCGGTGCGCCTGCTCGAAGCCTGGAGTAAGAACCACGCCAACAGAGAGGGCCCGGATCCCCGATGCTCGATGTCGTCCGTTGATGCAGACGCCGTGGCAAGCGTGCTGGTCCAAACGCCGCGGCAACTCTTGACGGAAAAGCAGCGGTTGTTGTTCATCTCGGCGCAGGGGATTCTGGCCAAGCGTTTGCCGAACACGCGGATGGAGATCACGCCGGAGAGGATCGCCCCTCTGGTCGATGCCATGAACGTCGTGCGGAATCTGGCCTCCGAGGCGGGTCACAAGGAACCGCCGTTGCCAAACCGTCCGCAGACGCCGCGTGGACGGGCGCCGGGCGGCTGACGCTCAAACGACGAAGCCGCCGTCAGTCCTCGCTGCGCTGCAGCGCCTTGAGGCTGCGGCCCTTTCCGGGCAGCGCCTTCAGGTATTTGAAAGTCCCGGTCGCATGCGCGCAGAGCTTGCCGTCCTCGCCATAGACCGAGCCGTCGCAGAAGGCCATCGTGGTCGAGCGGTGCAGCAGCCGGCCCACCGCACGCAGCGCGCCCTCGCCGGGGCGCATGAAGCTGGTCTTCATCTCCACCGTCACCACGCCCGGCCCGAAGCCGGGCTGGTCGCGGTGGATGCTGCGCGCCGCATGCGCCATCGCCACGTCCAGCAGCGTCATCAGCACGCCGCCATGCGCCACCTCCCACGAGTTCAGATGCAGCTCGCGGATGTCGACCCGCAGTTCGGCCTCGCCCTCGTCGATGCGCACGAGCTCGAAGCCCAGCTGCTGAACGAAGGGGATATGGACGGGAAACTTAAGCGACGGCTCTTCAGTCACAACAACCTCGAATCACAGACAGACGCGCCCACGTCAGCACCTCGCTCCCCAACCCAGCAGAGCCCGGAGGACCGGCTCCGCCGGTCCTCTCGGGCTGCCCCCCGGTGGGGGGGCGCGCGAAGCGCGTAGGGGGCGGAGCCACTCAACTGCCGTGGACGGCGGACACGCCGCCATCGACCGCGAGGATCTGCCCGGTGATGTGCTTCCCGGCGCGGCTCGCGAACAGCAGGGCGGCGCCCTTGAGGTCCTCATCATCGCCGATGCGCTTGAGCGGCGCGTGCTCGGCCAGTTTGTCCTCGCCGATCGCCGCCATCAGGCCCTTGGTCATCTTGCTCGGGAAGAAGCCCGGGGCCAGCGCGTTGACGGTGATGCCATAGGCCCCCCACTCGCCGGCCAGCGCGCGGGTGAAGTTCACCGCCGCGCCCTTGCTGGTGTTGTAGGCGATGGTCTTCATCATCCCGCTGTTGCCGCCCAGCCCCGCGATCGACGCCACGTTGATGATGCGGCCCGAGCGGCGCGGGATCATGCTGCGGCGCGCCACTTCCTGGCTCATCACGAACAGGCTGCGGATGTTCAGGTCCATCACCTTGTCCCAGGCCTCGACCGGGTGATCCTCGGCCGGCGCGCCCCAGGTGGCGCCGGCGTTGTTCACGAGGATGTCGATCTTCCCGAGCTTGGCCATCGTCTGCTCGACGATGCCGCGGGCCTGAGCCTCATCGGACGCGTCGGCGGCGATCCACTGCGCGTCGATGCCACGCGCCTTCAGATGCGCGGCCGCCTCCTCCAGGTCGGCCGCCTTGCGCGAACTCAGCATCAGCGTCGCGCCGGCCTCGCCCAGCGCCTCGGCGATCTGCAGGCCCAGCCCGCGCGATCCGCCGGTCACCAGGGCCACCTGGCCGCTCAGGTCGAAAAGGTCTTGCACCTTGCTGCTCATCGTCGTCTCCTCGTCGGTTCGAATGGGGGGCGGGGATCAGAACCAGGCGTCCTGCATCTCGCGGGTGAGCGCCTCGCGCCGCGCGACCACGCCCAGCCAGGCCGCGACCTTGGGCAGCTCGTAGGCGAAGAAGTAGCGCTGCGCGGCGCGCTTGCCGCGGGCGAAGTCGTCGTCGCGGCCCTCGAGCGCCAGCGCGACGTCGAGCCAGATCCACGCCAGCACCGTGTGCCCGAAGGCCTGCAGATAAGGCGTGGCATTGGCCAGCGCCTCCTCCGGCTCGCCGGTGGACCAGGCCTTCTTGGTCGCGCCGCCGACCGCCGCCAGCGCCGCGCCCAGCTCGTTGCCCGCCTCGGCAAGACCCGGCACCTGGCCGGCGCGCTGGGCGGTCTCGCTGATGCGCGCGGCCAGCGCCATCAGCGCCTGGCCGCCGTCCATCACGACCTTGCGGCCGAGCAGGTCCAGCGCCTGGATGCCGTGCGTGCCCTCGTGGATCATGTTCAGGCGGTTGTCGCGCCAGTACTGCTCCACCGGGAAGTCGCGGGTGTAGCCATAGCCGCCCAGCACCTGGATCGCCAGCGAGTTGGCCTCCAGGCACCACTCGCTGGGCCAGCTCTTGGCGATCGGGATGAGCACCTCCAGCAGCCGCTTCGCCGCCGCGGACTCGTCGGCGGTGCCGGTGTGCTGCTCGTCGACGAGGCGCGCGCAGAACAGCTCCAGCGCGAGCCCGCCCTCGACGTAGCTCTTCTGCGCCAGCAGCATGCGCTTGACGTCGGCGTGCTCGATGATCGGCCGCTGCGGCTGGGCCGCGTCCTTGCCGGCCGCGGTCATCGGCCGGCCCTGCGGGCGCTGGCGCGCGTAGTCGAGGCTGGCCTCGTAGCCGGCATGGCCCAGCATCACCGCGCCGAGGCCGACGCCGATGCGCGCCTCGTTCATCATGTGGAACATGCAGCGCAGGCCCTCACCGGGCTGGCCGACGAGGTAGCCGATCGCGCCGCGCCGGCCGCCCGGCGTGTGGCGGCCCTCGCCGAAATTGAGCAGGCAGTTGGTGGTGCCGCGATAGCCGAGCTTGTGGTTCAGGCCCGCCAATGCCACGTCGTTGCGCTCGCCGGTCAGGCGGGCATCCGTGTCGACGAGGTGCTTGGGCACGATGAACAGCGAGATGCCTTTCGTTCCGGGCAGCGGCCGGCCATCGGGGCCGGGGATCTTCGCGAGCACCAGATGGACGATGTTCTCGGTGAGCTCGTGTTCGCCGCCGGAGATCCACATCTTGTTGCCGGTCAGCCGGTAGCGCGGCCCCAGCGGATCGGCCTCGAAGCCGTCGCCATCGGGCTCGGCGCGCGTGGCGACGTCCGACAGCGACGAGCCCGCCTGCGGCTCGGACAGGCACATGGTGCCGAACCAGCGCCCGCTGAATTCATTCATCGCGAACACCTCGCGCTGCGCTGGCGTGCCGTGCGCCATCAGCAGGTTGGCGTTGCCGTTGGTGAGCATCGCGTAGCCGCCCATGGCCACGCTGGCCTTGCTGAAGAAGCAGTTGGCGGCCATCTCGACGACGCACGGGAGTTGCATGCCGCCGTGCTCGTAGTCCTGCGCTGCGGCCAGCATGCCGGAGCCGACATAAGCCGCGAGCGCCTCATGCGTGGCCCGGGGCAGATGAACGCGTTCGCCGTCGAAGCGCGGCTCCTCGGTGTCCGCGAGGCGGTTGAACGGCGCGAACTTCTCGCGGGCGATCTTCTCGCAGGTGTCGAGCACCGCGTCGAAGGTCTCCCGCGAATGCTCCGAGAAGCGCTCGCGAGCCGACAGTCGGTCGACCTTCAGCCAGTCATACAGCAGGAAGTCCAGGGTCTGGCGCATGAGCACCTCACGAAGGAGGCGGGGCTTGCCCGCCGACATCTCAAGCGGAGCCCGGGGATCCGGCTTTGCCGGTCCCTCGGGCTCACCCCCTGAGGGGGCCGGCGTCAGCCGGCAGGGGGTGCTCGTCAGAGCACTTCGAAGACCCCGGCGGCGCCCATGCCGCCGCCGATGCACATGGTCACGCAGACGCGCTTGGCGCCGCGGCGCTTGCCCTCGATCAGCGCATGGCCGGTCAGGCGCTGGCCGGAGACGCCATACGGGTGCCCGATCGCGATCGCGCCGCCGTTGACGTTGAGCCGGTCCATCGGGATGCCCAGCGTGTCCGCGCAGTACAGCACCTGCACCGCGAAGGCCTCGTTGAGCTCCCACAGGTCGATGTCCGAGACCTTCAGGCCCAGGCGCTTGAGCACCTTGGGCACGGCGAAGACCGGGCCGATGCCCATCTCATCGGGCTCGCAGCCCGCCACCGCGAAGCCCAGGAAACGGCCCAGCGGCTTCAGGCCCTTCTTCTCGGCATAGGACTCGCTGACGACGGCGCAGGCGCCGGCGCCATCGGAGAACTGGCTCGCGTTGCCGGCGGTGATCACGCCGCCCGGCAGCGCGGTGCGGATGTCCTTGATGGTCTCGTAGGTGGTGCCCACGCGCAGGCCTTCGTCGACGGAGACGGTGACCTCCTTCGTCGACATGCCGCGCACCTTGTCGGCGACACCGGCCATCACGGTGATGGGGACGATCTCGGCGTTGAACAGGCCTTCGGCCTGCGCCGCGCAGGCGCGCTGCTGCGACGCCGCGCCATAGCGGTCCATGCGCTCCTTCGGGATCTTGTAGCGCTGGGCGACGTTCTCGGCCGTCTGCAGCATGGACCAGTAGATCTCGGGCTTGTGCGCGGACAGCCAGCTCTCATGGATCATGTGGCGGTTGGCTTCGTTCTGCACGCAGGAGATGCTCTCCACGCCGCCGGCGATGAAGACCTCGCCTTCGCCGGCGATGATGCGCTGCGAGGCCGTCGCGATGGTCTGCAGCCCGCTCGAGCAGAACCGGTTGATGGTCTGCCCCGCGACGCTCACCGGCAGCCCGGCGCGCAGCGCGATCTGGCGCGCGATGTTGCTGCCGGTCGCGCCCTCGGGCGTCGCGCAGCCCATCAGCACGTCCTCGACCTCGCCGCCCTCGATGCCGGCGCGCTCCAGCGCCGCGCGCACCACGTGGCCGCCCAGCGTGGCGCCATGGGTCATGTTGAACGACCCTTTCCAGCTCTTGGCGAGCGGGGTGCGGGCCGTGGAAACGATCAATGCCTTGCTCATGTCTTGCTCCTGATTCGAGGTCCGCGGGTCAGTCGTTGAAGCCCTTGCCCTGGTCGGCCAGGCGCTTGAGCAGCGGCGCGGGCTCCCAGAAGCGGGCGTCGTCCAGCGGGTTCCGCGCGAAACGCTTCATCGACTGCGCGACGTTGTACAGGCCCACCGTGTCGGCGTAGCACATCGGACCGCCGCGCCACAGCGGGAAGCCGTAGCCGGTCAGGTAGACCATGTCGATGTCGGAGGCGCGCAGCGCGATGCCTTCCTCGACGATGCGGGCGCCCTCGTTGACCAGCGCGTAGACCAGGCGCTGCACGATCTCCTCGTCGCTGATCTTGCGCGGCGTGATGCCCAGCGTGGCGCGGTGCATGTCGATCATCTGCAGCACGGTCTTGGACGGGATCGCATCGCGCTTGCCGGGCAGGTAGTCGTACCAGCCGGCGCCGGTCTTCTGGCCGAAGCGGCCCATCTCGCACAGCAGGTCGGCGGTCTTGGAGTAGCGCAGGTCCGGCTTCTCCTGATAGCGGCGCTTGCGGATGTACCAGCCCACGTCGTTGCCGGCCAGGTCGCCCATGCGGAACGGACCCATCGCGAAGCCGAAGCGCTCCATCGCCTTGTCGACCTGCTGCGGCGTGCAGCCCTCCTCGAGCAGGAAGCCGGCCTGGCGGCTGTACTGCTCGATCATGCGGTTGCCGATGAAGCCGTCGCACACGCCCGACACGACGCAGGTCTTGCGGATCTTCTTGCCCAGCGCCATCACCGTGGCCAGCACGTCCTTGGCGGTGGCCGCGCCGCGCACCACCTCCAGCAGCTTCATCACGTTGGCCG
>Ga0209256_1001936_pt1 | contig 18867 bp, 17 predicted proteins | sample AraplaCol_mCL_r2_2_FD_184270 | JGI IMG/M metagenome (GOLD analysis project Ga0209256, IMG submission 184270) | Arabidopsis root microbial communities from North Carolina, USA - plate scrape MF_Col_mCL_r2 (SPAdes) (version 3) | ecosystem: Host-associated > Plants > Roots > Endosphere | place...
AACTCGATCGTCGTCGCGACCAGGCCCGGGCCGGCGGCGGCGAGAAGCGCGTGGCCGCCCAGCACGCCAAGGGCAAGCTGACCGCGCGCGAGCGGATCGACCTGCTGCTGGACGAAGGCTCGTTCGAAGAGTTCGACATGTTCGTCGAGCACCGCGCCACCGAGTTCGGCATGGCCGAGCAGAAGGTGCCCGGCGACGGCGTCGTCACCGGCTGGGGCACGATCAACGGCAAGGTCGTCTACCTGTTCTCCAAGGACTTCACGGTGTTCGGCGGTTCGCTCTCGAACGCCCACGCCCAGAAGATCGTCAAGGTGCAGCGCCAGGCGATGAAGGTGGGCGCCCCGATCATCGGCCTGTTCGACGCCGGCGGCGCGCGCATCCAGGAGGGCGTGGACAGCCTGGCCGGCTATGCCGACATCTTCCTGGAGAACACCCTGGCCAGCGGCGTCATCCCGCAGATCAGCGTGATCATGGGGCCCTGCGCCGGCGGCGACGTCTATAGCCCCGCCATCACCGACTTCATCTTCATGGTGAAGGACACCAGCTACATGTTCGTGACGGGCCCGGACGTGGTCAAGACCGTCACCAACGAGGTGGTCACCGCCGAGGAGCTGGGCGGGGCGCGCGTGCACGCGGCCAAGTCGGGCGTGGCCGAAGGCGCGTTCGAGAACGACCTGGAGGCCCTGACCCAGGTGCGCCGCCTGGTCGACTTCCTGCCCTCGTCCAACCGCGAGCCCGCGCCCGAGCGTGAGAGCTTCGACGAGGCCTATCGCGCCGAGCCCAGCCTGGACACCCTGATCCCCACCGATCCGGGCAAGCCCTACGACATGAAGGAACTGATCCTGAAGATCGTCGACGAGGCCGACTTCTTCGAGATCTCCAGCGAGTGGGCCAAGAACATCGTCGTCGGCTTCGCCCGCATGGACGGCGAGACCGTGGGCATCGTCGCCAACCAGCCGCAGGTGCTGGCCGGCGTGCTGGACATCGACAGCTCGCGCAAGGCCGCGCGCTTCGTGCGGTTCTGCGACGCCTTCAACATCCCGATCATCACCCTGGTCGACGTCCCGGGCTTCATGCCGGGCACCAAGCAGGAGTACGGCGGCCTGATCAAGCACGGCGCCAAGCTGCTGTTCGCCTATGCCGAGGCGACCGTGCCGAAGGTCACCGTCATCACCCGCAAGGCCTATGGCGGCGCCTATGACGTGATGAGCTCCAAGCACCTGCGCGGCGACTTCAACTATGCCTGGCCCACCGCCGAGATCGCGGTCATGGGCGCCAAGGGCGCGGTCGAAATCATCTTCCGCCAGGAGGCCAAGGACCCCGAGGCCCTGGCCGCTCGCGAGGCCGAGTACAAGGAGCGCTTCGCCAACCCGTTCGTGGCGGCGTCGCGCGGCTATGTCGACGACGTGATCATGCCCCACGGCACCCGCAAACGGATCGTACGGGCGCTGAAGAGCCTGAAAGGGAAGGAACTGTCCAACCCCTGGAAGAAGCACGACAACATCCCGCTTTAGGGGCGCGAAAGCGACGTTCTACTTCACCACCTCCATCGTCACGCTGGGCGTGCCATCCGCATTTCCGGGCGACTTCGGCGCGCCGGCGAACGCGTCGGCGTAGGCCGGGGCCAGCAGGGATTGGAAGGCGGAGACGGGTACGGTGACCTCGTAGCCGCCCTCCGAATACGGTCCGACCACATAGGGATCGATCAGCGCCGTCAGGCCGCCGACCTTGTCCGGCGTGGTCGAGGGGGCCAGGACCAGGACCGTCTCGCTCCACTTGGGGCAGCTGAACATGTCGTTCAGCGGCACGGCGCCTGCGCGACGGGTCTTGGCCATGGCCACCGCGTCGCAGATGGCCTTGTCCAGCGCGCTCATGTCGGCGCCGTCTCGGAACAGGGCCTTGGCCGGGACTTCCTTGTTCGCCCCCGTGTCCCAGATCAGGCTTGAGCCGCCGTGGTTGGGGTGCGCGCCGCCGGTGTCTTCGAACCACTGGGCGCGCAGGCCCACCAACGCGCCGGTGTCGGCGGCCAGGAACCATTGGCTCTGGCGGTTGTAGCGACGCCAGGGGAACTTGCCGTCCGAGGCCTTCTGGTCGGTCTGCGCCTTGGCGGCGAAGGTCCGCAGGCCCGCCACCTCGCGGTCGTAGAGCAGGGTGTGGAGGGCGGGATGGTTGGCGATCTCGGCCGGCAGGCGCAGGGCGACCTTGGCGGCCGGGTCGGTCTGGTCGAAAGCCAGGGGGCGCGCCGTCGCGGCGGGCGCCACGGCGACCGGCGCCGGCGATGTGGCGGGAGCTTCGGGCGCGGGGGTCGATTCGCGATCGCAGGCGCTCAGCGCGGCGACCAGGGCGAGGGCGGCGAGGCCGGGAATGGCTTTCATGGACATCGTGAGCATGACTCCTGAACGCCGCCCCGGCCGGCTGGCTCCACCCTGACCGCCGCCAACGGGGCCGTCCATGGGTCGCATCCCGCGTCGGTGGTCGCCAACCGGCGCGAAACGGTCTAGATCGGCGATGGGCAACGATGAGGACGGGGCATGGCGCGTCGGGGTTTTTGGCTTCTGCTGGCGGCCGGCGCCGCGGTGCTGGGCGCGTGCTCGACGACCGCGCCGCCCATGTCCGTGAAGTCGACCGCAACGCCTTCCCCGCCGGTGGATCCATCCATGGTCTGGAGCTACCACAAGGGCGCCCAGGGCGAGGCCCATCTCGCCTTCGGGACGCCCGACACCGACAATGCGGGCATCATGCTCCAGTGCCGTCCCAAGGGCGGCGCCGTCGAGTTCTTCACGGAACTGGACCGGCGGGCCGACGCCGTGCGCTTCAGGTCGGGAGCGGCCGACAAGCGTTACGCCGCCAAGCTGGAACGGTCGGAAATGACAGGCGGCTGGAGCGCGCTGGGTGAAATCCGTCTGCCCGACCCGGTGCTGGCGGCCTTTGAGAAGACGGGCCTGATCAGCCAGGTCGAGGACAGGGCCTATCCGCAGGACGCGCGCACGGCGGCCGAACGGTCCGACATCAAGCGCTTCTTCGGCTTCTGCCGGGGCTGATCGCTGTCTCGCCCGTCAGGTGCGGACCTTTGGGTTGACGCCCCCCGGGAGCGTCCGTCAAATGCCCCCGCCCGCGTCGGGGTGGAGAGCAGGTCGCGACCCGAGATATGGACGACCACGCCGCCTTTCTCCAGAGAGTGGAAGCCCTGCGCGCCGGGGTGGATCGGCGGCTGGCCGAACTGGCTCCGCCCGTGGGCTCCGCGCCCGACCGCCTGGTCGAGGCGGTGCGTTATTCGCTGCTGGCTCCCGGAAAGCGGTTCCGTCCGATCGTGACCTTGCTGGCCGCCGCCGAGTGCGGCGCGCCGGAAGGCGCGGCCCTGGACCTGGGCTGCGCGTTCGAGATGATCCACGCCGCCTCGCTGATTCTCGACGATCTGCCTTCCATGGACGATGCGGGCCTGCGGCGCGGGCTCCCGACCATCCATCGAGCCTTCGACGAAGCCACGGCGATCCTGGCTGGCGTCGGGCTGCTGAACCAGGCGTATGCGGTGATCGCCGCCGACCAGGGCCTGCCGGCCTCCCTGCGAGCCGACCTGGCGGGGCGCGCTGCCCAGGCGGTGGGCTTTTCGGGCCTGATCGCCGGCCAGGCCCGCGACCTGTTCGATCGCGATAAGCTGCGCGACCCGGCCGCCCTGGAACGCCTCAACCACGAAAAGACCGGCGTGCTGATCGTCGCCGCCGCACAGGGCGGGGCGATGGCGGCCGACGCGTCAGATGCGACCGTCGAGGCGATGGGCGTCTTCGCCCGCCACATCGGGCTGGCCTTCCAGATCCGTGACGACCTGATCGACGTCCAGGCGTCGACCGAAGCGGCCGGCAAGGACGTCGGCAAGGACGCGGGCATGGCCACCGTGGTCTCGACCCTGGGACCGGCCGCCGCCCGCGAGGCGATGGAGGCGCACCTGGCCAAGGCCTCCGACGCGCTGGCCAGGGTGGGTTGCGGCGAGCTTCTGGGCCGCTACGTCGGCGACCTCTTCGCCCGGCGCAAGGCGGCGGCGTGACTTCCGTACCCAAGTCGAGCAGCCCGGTCATCCAGGTGACCGGCGCGGTCCACGCCTATGGCGGCAAGCCGGCCCTGGGCGGCGTAGATCTGGCGCTGAACGCGGGCGAGATCTACGCCTTGCTCGGTCCGAACGGGGCAGGCAAGACCACCCTGATCCGCGCCATCTGCGGCCGCATTCGCCCCGACGGTGGGACGGTGCTGCTCAAGGGGCGGGATCCGGCCCGGGTTCCGGCCGCGCGCGCCGGCCTGGGGCTGGTTCCGCAGGAAATCGCCCTCTATCCGAACCTCACCGTGGCAGAGAACGTCCAGACCTTCGCCGCCTTGGCCGAGGTGCCGCGAGGCGACGTCGCCGGCGCGGTGGCGCGCGCCCTGGAGCTGACCCGTACGGCGGACCGGGCCCACGTGCCGATCAAGCACCTGTCAGGCGGCTACAAGCGACGGGCCAATATCGCCGCCGCCATTGTCCACGCGCCGTCGTTGCTGATCCTGGACGAGCCGACCGTGGGGGTCGACCTCGACGCCCGCGAGGCGCTGGACGCGGTGATCCGGGGGCTGCGCGACCTGGGCGTGGCGGTCCTGATGACGACCCACGATCTGGACCAGGCCGGGGGCTTGGCCGATCGGGTCGGGTTCCTGCGCGACGGTCGGCTGGTGCTCGAGGGCGACCCTCACGGACTGATCGCCGAGGCGTTCGGCGACCGGATGGAGATCCTGGTCCAGATGACCGAGGAAGTGGATGCGGTCGGCGAAATCCGACTGGCCGCCCTCGGCCTTGATCGCACCCGCCGGGCGACGGTGTGGTCGCGACTGGACTCCGATGGCTACGCCGCGGCCGCGGACCTCGACAAGCGCCTGCGCCAGGTGGGCCTGACGCCGCGTGAGATCCGGGTCCGCGAGCCGTCCCTGGCCAACCTGTTCTCCCTGGTCGCCGATCGGAAGCTGGCGGCGTGACGATGTCGTTCTGGAAGCTGGCCGCCATGGTGCGGGTGATGGCGCTGGACCTGTGGCGCGATCGCGGCGCGCTGCTGATGACCTTCCTGCTGCCGCCGTTGGTGTTCCTGATCTTCTCCTCGGTGTTCGCCGGCACGACGGGCGATGATGTCCAGCCGAAGCTGGCGGTGGCCGACATCGCCCGCACCGCGGACTCCAAGCGTCTGGCGGCGGCGCTGGCGGTTTCGCGTGAAGTGCGTGTCGACATCGTGTCGCCGGCGACGGCGGAGGAAGTGCGGCGGCGGGTCAAGGCTGGCCACGCCGACGCCGGCCTGGTGATCCGGGCCGATCCGGCCTCGGCCGACAAGCCGTTCCTGATCATCGCCGATCCCGCCCGCGCCGTGGCCGCGCCCCTGGCCCAGGCCCGGGTGCAGCAGGTGTTGGCGAACGCCTTGCCCGACGTCACCCTGCGCCGGACGATCACACAGCTGGAGCCGGCCCTGGGCGGCTTCACCGAAGAGCAGGTCGAGAACGCCGACAGCGCCGCCCTGCTGATGCGCGAGAACCCCACGCACGACGACGGCGGCTTCTTCGAGCGCGAGGCCATCGCCAACGCCAAGACGGGGGGCGGAGTGATCGCCTATTACGCCGGGGCGGTCATGATCCTGTTCGCGCTGTTCTCGGCCATGCACGGCGCGCTGGGGCTGATGGACGAGCAGAGCAGCGGCGTCGCCGACCGCCTTCTGGCCGGGACGGCGGGAATGGGGCCGGTCGTCGGCGGCAAGTTCCTGTTCCTGACGGGGCAGGGCGTGGTCCAGGCCCTGGCGATCTTCGCCACGGCCCAGGCGGTCTACGGCGTGGCGGTGGTCCAGCACGCGGCCCTGTGGCTGCCGACTACCCTCGCGGCCTCGGCCTGCGCGGCCGGCCTGGCCCTGGGTCTGGTGTCGGTATGCCGCACGCGGGGGCAGGCGCAGATGCTGTCGACCTTCGCGATTCTGGTCCTGGCGGCGATCGGCGGCAGCATGGTTCCGCGCTTCCTGATGCCCGCCTGGCTGCAGACGGCCGGGTGGCTGACGCCGCATGCCTGGACCATCGACGCCTATCAGGCGATCCTCTGGCGCGACGCCGGGGTGGGCGCGGTGTATAAGGCCTGGTGCGTGCTGGCCGCCGTGGGGCTCCTCGGATTGGCTGTGGCGCAAGTGTTGGCGCGCCGGCTTCGACGATGATCGGGCGGCGCTGATCCGGATGACGATGGCCACTCTCGGACTCCACCTGGCCCTGTTCCTGGCGGCCCTGGCCTTCATGGAAGGTTTCGCCTGGGTCACGCATCGCTATGTGATGCACGGCTGGCTGTGGGCCTGGCACCGCTCACACCACGAGCCGCGCACCGGCCGGTTCGAGCTCAACGACCTGTTCGCCGTGGTGTTCGCCGCGCCGGCGATCGTGGCGATCTATTTCGGCGTGCACGGCGTCACCTGGCTGCTGCCTGTGGGTCTGGGGATCACGGCCTATGGCGCGATCTATTTCGTGTTCCACGACGGCATGGTGCACCAGAGGTTCAAGGTCCCGCTGGGGCGGTCGCGCTATTGGAAGCAGCTGATCCAGGCCCATCGCATCCACCACGCGGTGCACACCAAGGACGGCGCGGTGTCGTTCGGTTTCCTGCTGGCCCGCCCGGTGCGGGAGCTGAAAGCCAAGCTGCGCGAACGAGGCGTGCAGGCCTAGATCCGCGACCACAGCGCTGGCCGTTCCGGCGCCGCTCCGATCCGGTCCAGCGTCGCCGACCTTAGCGCCAGCACGCCGCCTTCCAGTGCGCGCCAGGCCTTCATTCGGCCGCTGACCACGACGCGCTCGTCCCAGGCCGCGTCGCCCGCCCTGACCACGTCCAGCCCGATCTGCCGATAGACCCCGCGCGCCGCGCCGATCGCCCAGGCGCAGCGCAGGGGCAGGTCGCGCAGGCCCCAGCGGGCCGAGGCGTAGTAGGGCTCGGCGGCGTCGACCAGTCTCTTCGCGAGGATCGCCACCGCGCCGCGATGAGCCGGATCGGCCACGGCGTCCTCCGGCACGCCCAACTCGGCCAGCCAGTCGCCGGGCACGTAGACCCGGCCGTTGCGCGCGTCCTCGACGATGTCGCGGGCGATGTTGGTCAGCTGGAAGGCCAAGCCCAGGTCCTGGGCGCGCCGCAGGGTGGGGAGGGCGTCGGGCCTCACGCCCATGACCAGGGCCATCATCGTCCCGACCACGCCGGCCACGCCCCAGCAATACTCCAGCAACTCGTCCAGCGTGGCGTAGCGGCGGCCGGCCACATCCATCGCGAAGCCGTCGATCATGTCGAGCGCGTAACGCTCGGGAATGCCGCGTCGCAAGGCCACGGTCTGGAAGGCCGCGAACACCGGATCGGTTGGGATCTCGCCCGCCATGGCCGCCCGGGTCTGGGCGTACAGGGCCTCGAGCCTAGCCGGGGCGTCGGCGACCGGGCTCATGCCGTGGCCCAGGGTCTGGCCGTCGATCACGTCGTCGCAGTGACGGCACCAAGCGTACAGCATCTCGGCGTCGGCGCGGGTCTGGGCGTCGAACAGGGCGGCGGCGGCGGCGAAGCTCTTGCTGCCCTTCTGGATCGCCTCGCGGCTCTGCTGCTCCAGGTCGCTCACGCCGGCTCCGGCAGGTAGTCGTCGATCATCAGCCCCGCCGTGGCCTTGGCCGAGCCGACCACGCCCGGAATGCCGGCGCCCGGGTGCGTGCCGGCCCCGACGAAATAGAGGTTGGGGATCACGTCGTCGCGGTTGTGGGTGCGGAAGAAGGCGCTCTGGGTCAGGATCGGCTCCAGTGAGAAGGCCGCGCCCTTCCAGGCGTTGAGGTCCGTGACGAAGTCGTCCGGCGTGATGAAGCGGCTGGTGACCAGATCGGCCGAAAGCCCTGGAATGTAGTGCTTTTCCAGATAGGCCAGGATCTTGTCGCGGTATTTCGGACCTTCCACCGACCAATCGATATTGGCCGTCTTCAGGTTGGGCACCGGCGAGAGGGCGTAGAAGGTCGAGCAACCCTCGGGGGCCATGGCGGGATCGCTGGCGGTCGGGTGGTGCAGGTACAGCGAGAAGTCCTCGGCCAGGCCGTCCTTGCCGTAGATCTCGCCGATCAGCTCGCGATAGCGATTGCCGAAGCATATGGTGTGGTGGCGGATCTCGGGGTGGGTGGTCTTCAGTCCGAAATAGACCACGAACAAGGACGGGCTCCAGCGCTTGGCCTCCAGGGCCTTGCTGACCTTGGCTCCCCGCGGATCGTCCGCCAGCAGCGCCTTGTAGGTGTGCATGACGTCGGCGTTGGAGGCGACGGTGTCGAAGGCCTCGAACTGGCCGTCGGCGCGGACCACGCCGGTGACGCGGCCGGCTTTGGTGGTGATCTTCTGGATCGGCTGGCCCAGATGGATCGTCCCGCCCAGGTCCTGGAACAGCTTCACCAGCGCCCGGATCAGGGCGTGGGTGCCGCCGCGCGGGAACCACACGCCGCCGCGCCGCTCCAGGGCGTGGATCAGGGCGTAGATCGACGAGGTGGCGAAGGGGCTGCCGCCGACCAGCAGGCTGTGGAACGACAGCGCCTGGCGCACGTGCTCGTCCTTCACGAAACCGGCGACCTTGTCATAGACGCTGCGCCACGCCTGCAGCTTCATCAGGGCCGGAGCAGAGGCGATCATGCTGCCGAAGTCGAGGAAGGGCACCGCGCCCAGCTCGACATAGCCCTTCTGGTACAGCTCTTCCGAATAGGCGTGGAAGCGTCGGTAGCCGTCGACGTCGGCCGGGTTGCGGGCGGCGATCTGGCGGTCCAGCTCGGCCTGGTCGTTGACGTAGTCGAAGACGTCGCCGTCCTCCCAGACCAGCCGGTAGAACGGATCGACCGGCAGCAGTTCGACATAGTCCTCGATCTTGCGGCCCGATAGCGCGAACAGCTCCTTGAGGCAGTCGGGATCGGTGACCACGGTGGGGCCGGCGTCGAAGGTGAAGCCCTCGTCCTCCCAGACATAGGCCCGGCCGCCCGGCTTCTCGCGACCTTCAAAGATCGTGACGTCGAAGCCCGAGGACTGCAGGCGGACGGCGAGGGCCAGGCCTCCGAATCCCGCGCCGATCACGGCGGCCTTGGGTTTGCCCAGGGGCTTTGATGTGGTCATGCGTCTTGTCCCCCGAGCACCGATCGTTCGTCGATGCACTTGATGGCCGCCGATATCGGCACCGGCGGCTTGCCGATCAGGATTCGGGCCTTGTCGAACCGGCTCAAGCGCGCGGCGTAGAAGCGTTGGATCAGGCCCGGCGATAGCCGGTAGAAGCGCTCCAGCACCTTGTAGCGTTCCTCCGGCGCGCAGGCGCGAAACAGCATGCGGTTTAACAGGCGCAGGAAGCGCCGCCGTCGCCAAGCCGCCTTGGACTGGGCCTCGACGCAGGCGCGTACGCTGGCGCTGGTGAGGCGGGGCAGGGCGGCGACCGCCTCGGCCAGGCGCGCGGCGTCCGGCAGGGAGTAGCCCGTCGTGGGCTGGAAGAGCGCCGCGCGCAGACCAACCTCGGCGATCTGCGGCGGAGCCTCGCGCCAGTAGGCCTCGATGTCACCGCCCAGGGCGATGGGCAGGACGCCGTCCTCCTCGCGCTCGACCTTGGCGATGGTCCAGCCCTGGCTTTTGGCGTAGGCGGCGATCGCCTTGCGCAGGGCGGGACGGTCCAGGGCCGGGCCGTCGCTGTAGCGGGTGTCCTCGATCAGCAGTCGCGTGGCGTCCAGGGGCAGGACATAGACGAAGCGATAGCCGTCCTCCTGCGAGACCGTGGCGTCCATGATGATGGGCCGGGTCAGGCCATGCGGCGCGGTCAGGCGCACGCCCTGGCCGACGAATTTCTGATAGCCCAGGGCCAGGCTGCGACTCTTGCGCGGACCACGGCCGTCGATCACCGCGCCCGCCGTGATGGTGCGGCCATCGGCCAGGGTCACCTGATGCGGATTGACGCTGGTGACGACGGCCGACAGCCAGACGTCCTGGCCCAGGGCCGAGGTCACCATCTGGTGCAGGCGCTCGGAGGTGATCGCCAGGTAGTCGGTGGGCAACTGGCGGCCATGGCCCGGAAAGCGGACGTCATAGCCCGACCAGCGATGGACGATCAACGGCCGTAGCCAGCCGGCCTCGACCGCGTCGACGTCGGTGGCGAAGTGGCTCCAGGTATGCTCGCCGCCGACGGTCGGCCCCTGTTCCAACAGGATGACGCGCAAGGCCGGGCGCAGGCTTTTCAGCCGCAGGGCGATCAAGCCGTTGGCCAGTCCGCCGCCCACGAGGACGACGTCGGCGCGCGGTGAGGACGACGCGGAGACCATGCTCCGGCTCTAGCATGATTGGGCGAAGTTCAAGCGTCGTCTGGCAGTTTGTCCTCGCATATTGCGCGAAAAGGGGCGACCGGTTAGGCACCCCCAAACGGGAGACGCCGATGTCGCAAGCCAGAATCATCGACGGCAAGGCCTTCGCGGCCAAGCTTCGCGAAGACGTCGCCGCCGACGTGGCGCGTCTTAAGGCCGAGCACGGCCTGACGCCGGGCCTCGCCGTGGTGCTGGTCGGCGAGGATCCCGCCAGCCAGGTCTATGTGCGCAGCAAGGGCGAGCAGACCACCGCGGCCGGGATGCATTCCGAGACCCACCGCCTGCCGGCCGAGACCAGCCAGGCCGAGTTGCTGTCCCTGGTCGAGCGTCTGAACGATGATCCGGCCATCCACGGCATCCTGGTGCAGTTCCCGGTGCCCGAACACATGAGCCAGACGGCGATCGTGGCGGCGATCTCGCCCGACAAGGACGTCGACGGCCTGACCGTGACCAATGCCGGACGCCTGGCTAGCGGCCTGCCGGCCCTGACCGCCTGCACCCCGGCCGGCTGCATGGTGCTGCTCAAGGACGTGGTCGGCGACCTGCGCGGCAAGCGCGCGGTGGTGATCGGCCGCTCCAACCTGATGGGCAAGCCGATGGCCCAACTGCTGCTGGCCGCCGACTGCACCGTGACGATCGCCCACTCGCGCACCCAGGACCTGGCCGCCGTCTGCCGCGAGGCCGACATCCTGGTGGCCGCGGTCGGCCGTCCGCAGATGGTCAAGGGCGACTGGATCAAGCCGGGCGCGGTGGTGATCGACGTCGGCATCAACCGCATCCCCAAGGAAGACGGCAAGACCCGCCTGGTCGGCGACGTCGACTTCGAGGCGGCCAAGGAGGTCGCTGGCGCGATCACCCCGGTGCCGGGCGGGGTGGGGCCGATGACCATCGCCATGCTGCTGGCCAACACCGTCAGCGCCGCCAAGCGCCTGAACGGGATCGCCGAATAGTGCGCTTCCTGGGGGTCTTGGCGGTCGCCCTGGGGCTGGCGGCCTGCTCCCGGCCCGTGCCGCCCGCGCCGACGGCCGAGCAGGCCCTGGCGCTGGCTCCGGCCGACGCGAGGCTGGCGACGCTGTACGCGGACTCCTGCAAGGCCTGCCACGCGATCCCCGGAACGGGCGCCCCGTTGGTCCACGACCGGAAGGCTTGGGACCCGCGTTGGAAGCAGGGCGAGGCCGTGCTGCTGGACCACACCGTCCAGGGCTTCCAGGCCATGCCGGCCGGCGGACAATGCGTGGCTTGCACCCCGAGCGATTTCAACGCTCTGATACGCTTCATGGCGGGGCGCGAAGACTCCGCGGGATAAATCGCGGGGGGCGAAACGGATGAAGGTCTCGAGACGGGACGCGCTGCTGGTCGGCGCGGGGGTAGGTGTCGCGGCCGTTGGCGGCGGCTACGCGGTGGCCACCCACGACAAGCCTGAACCGTCAGCCCCGCCGACTACCGACGCCAGGGGTCATCTCTTGTGGCGCAACTGGTCGGGCGTGCAGCACGCCTATCCCGCCGTCCGCCTGGCGCCCAAGACCGAGGCCGAGGTCGCCCAGGGCTTGAGAACCGCCGTGGCTCCGGTCCGCCCCGTCGGAGCAGGCCACTCGTTCACCGCCCTGGCGCCCACCAACGGCACGCTGGTGTCGCTGGACGGAATATCGGGGATCATCGGCTGGGAGGGTGACGAGGCCGTTGTCGCGGCGGGCACGCGGCTGGGCGGCCTGGGGCCGGCCCTGGCCGCCAAGGGGCGGGCCATGGCCAATCTGCCCGACATCAACAAGCAGGCCCTGGCCGGAGCGCTGGCCACCGCCACTCACGGCACGGGCGCCACGATCAAGGCGCTGCACGGCGACGTCACCGCCCTGCGCCTGGTCACGCCCCAGGGCGAGGTGATCGACTGCGGCGAGGATCGCGACGCCGACATCTTTCAGGCCGCCAAGGTCTCGCTGGGCGCGCTGGGCGTGATCATCCAGGTCCGGATGAAAACCACGGCCAACCGGCGGCTGGAGCGCAATGTCTGGCTGGAGCCCTTCGAGGACGCCCTGGCCAAGGCCGAGGAGCGCTGGGCCAGGCACCGCAACTACGAGTTCTACGCCGTGCCGTTCACCGGCCTGGCGGCCTGCATCAGCCACGACGAGACCGACGCCCCGGCCCTGGCGCGCGGCCCCGACCAGGACACGATCTTCCTCGACGCCCTGAAGGGCATGCGCAACCTGCTGGGCTTCTCGGCCCCGCTGCGCAAGGCCGCCGCCAAGACCCTGCTGGGCGGGACCAAGCCCGAGAAGGCGATCGACGAGGGCTGGAAGCTGCTGTCCACCGAGCGCCCGGTGCGCTTCAACGAGATGGAGTTCCACCTGCCGGTCGGGGTGCAGCTGAAGGCCCTGGCCGAGATCGTGGCTGTCATCGAGAAGGAGCGCCCCGACGTCTTCTTCCCGATCGAATGCCGCCGCATCGCCCCCGACGACGCCTGGCTGTCGCCGTTCCAGGGCGAGCCCCGGGGCTCCATCGCGGTGCACGCCCACTACAAGGACGAGTTCGCCTTTCTCTACACCCTGATCGAGCCGATCTTCCGCCGTTACGGCGGCCGGCCGCACTGGGGCAAGCTGCACAGCGTCACCGGCGGCCAGCTGGAGACGATGTATCCGCGCTGGAACGACTTCCTGAAGGTGCGCGCCCAGCTCGATCCGGATGGGCGGATGCTCAATCCGTACCTGAAGGGCCTGTTCGGGGTCTGACGGCAAAAGAAAAGCCCCGGCGCGGACCGGGGCTTCTCAAGATCTCGATGGTGGCTGGGATCAGCCGGCCAGGTATTCGGTGACCTTGGCTTCCAGCTCGGCGGCCAGCACCTTGCCGACCGGGTGGGTGTCGACCTTGATGTCGTCGCGGACGCAGGCCTTGATGGCGTCGATGTGGGCGTCGACCAGGAACATCGGCGCGTTCAAGCGCGTCTCCGGATCGTCGATCAGCCGGCACAGCGATCCAGCCAGGCGCGTGATCAGGGGAAATTCGTAGGTGGCGCCCAGGCCCTTCAGGTCGTGGGCGCGCAGGTACAGGGTCTCGACAGTCTGGGCGGTCAGGCCCTGGGCGCGAACTTCCTGGCGAGCGGCCTCGAGCTTGACGATCTCGTCGTTGAGCCATTGGGCGAAGTTGCCCGACAGGCTTTTCAGCGCGGCTTCGGCCTTGGCGATGGCCGCCATGTCGATGCCGCCACGACCGCCAACCTTGAGCTTGAGCATGTTCGGCACCTGAATCACTTCCGCGGCGGACTTGTTGGTCACGAACGCTTCCCCCTGGGCATTGATCTGAAATGTAGGATCAAGGCGTTAAAATTAGATGAGACGCCCATTTCTGACCTGACCACGGGGCGGGGAGCGCCCTGACCAATAGTTCCAACGTTGTCAGGCCGAGAATTGCTCGGTGAGAACCCGCTCTTCGAGGCTTCTACCTGCGTCGAACAACATCGAGAGGCTGGCGCTGCTGTCTTCGGCGATGTGCACCTCGACGACGTCGCGAACCTCGAAGTTGTCGGCCACGGCGCTGACAGGTCTCTTATCGCATTCCAGGACCTCGAACGTCACCCGCGCCGTCTGCGGCAAAAGCGCGCCACGCCAGCGGCGGGGGCGGAAGGCGCTGATCGGGGTCAGGGCCAGCACCTGGGCGCCGATCGGGATGATCGGGCCATGGGCCGACAGGTTGTAGGCCGTGGAACCAGCCGGAGTAGCCAGCAGGGCGCCGTCGCAGATCAGTTCGCCCATCCGCACCTTGCCGTCGATGCTGATGCGCAGCTTGGCGGTCTGGCGGGTCTGGCGCAGCAGCGAGACCTCGTTCATGGCCAGGGCGCGGTGCTGTTTGCGATTGACGTCGATGGCGACCATCACCAGCGGCCGGATCACCGCCCGTTCGGCGGCGTTGATCCGCTCCAGCAGATCGTCCTCGCTATACTCGTTCATCAGGAAGCCGACCGAGCCCCGGTTCATGCCGTAGATCGGCGTGCCGCTCTCGATGGTCTCGTGCAGGGTCTCCAGCATGAAGCCGTCGCCGCCCAGGGCGACGATGACCTGGGCGTTGTCGCCGGCGTCGCCGTAGCGCGCCATCAGTCGCTCGCGGGCCTCCTGCGCCTCGGGGCGGTCACTGGCCTTGAAGGTCAGACGAGTCACGAAGGGCTGGGCTTGGAACATTGCGCCAAGTGGCTGGATCGGCGGGGTGTTGTCAAACACGACAAGCCGGTGGGCCCGGCGGGCTACATCAAGCCGCGCTGACGGCCTGCCGGAACGCCATGGCCGCGATGTCCGGCGCGAAGGGGCCGAAGGCGCCGCTGGCCTTGCGGGCGGCCTCGGGACCGCCGCCGGGGCGGCCGCCGTTCAGCTCGCGCACGTGGGTCAGGATGGTCGGGAAGACGCTGCGGTCGATGCCGACGGCCGAACAGGCCAGGGCCAGCAGCTCGGGACGGTTGCTGTCGACCGCACGCCGCACCTGGCGGATGTCGAAGCCGCCCAGGCGGGCCAGGGCGAACAGGAACAGCGGCAGGCGGCGCTCGCGCAGCACCCGCAGCAGATAGCCGGGACGCAACTGGCCGGCGGCGTCCAGCTTCTCGACCAGGGCCGCCTCCATCTCTTCGCGGACCTCGGCCTGCTCGACCGAGGGCTTGTCGGCCTGGAGCGCGCCGGCGTGGGCGGCGCGCAGCGAGGTCTCGACGGCCTTGGCCATCTTGTCGGGATCCAGCTGGAAGCGGGCGGTCAATGCGTCGCGCAGGGCGCGGCCCACCCACAGATAGAGCTGCTCGGCCAGGTCGCTGGACAGGTTGGGGTGGCGGGCCAGGGGAGAGCGCAGGGCGACCACATCGCGGGCCTTCTCCACCAGCCGGCGCAGGCCGTCGGGCGAGATCTGTGCGCTGGGATTGGAGGCCAGGGCGGTCAGCACCGCCGACTCGTCCTTGGCCAGGATCGCTTCCACCACGGCCGGCGACAGTTGGGGGCGGCGGGCGATCTCGATCTGGTGCTCCAGCGTGGCCTGGACCAGCAGCCGGATCAGCTCCTGGTCCTGCAGGATCGGGCTGCGGGCGATGATCGGGCGGGCGATCTCGATCTCGTCGAGGGCCAGGATGTTGATCAGGGCGGGCGGGGCCCAGGTGGCGTCGGCCAGGCTTTCGGCCAGGCGGGCGCGGATGTCGCGCTCGGCCTCGACGACCAGGGTCATGAAGATCGAGTCGAGCAGGATCTGGACCTCGGGCGCGGTGGGACGGCCCTGGGCCTGGCCGGCGTCGCACATCTCCACGATGCCGGAGAGCAGGCGCTCGCGATCGGCCGGCTCGCGGCTGCGAGCCAGGGACAGGAGCTTCGCGGTCTGGGCGGCCTGGCTCACCAGCCTCCTCGAAATCCAAGCTTAACCAAGACGGACCTTGGCGGCGTCAGATGAAAACATGCTTAAACAAGCGAATCCACGTGCGCCGGGCCACAAGCGTCGCGATGCCGCAGGACAATGTCGGAAAGACCGCCAGGGAGATGGAAGACGCATGGGCCAACCTCTGATCCTCGCGCTTGATCAAGGCACAACCAGCACCCGGGCCATCCTGTTCCAGGCCGACGGCCAGCCGGTGGGCGACGCCAGCCGGCCGCTGCGCCAGAGCTATCCCCGCGACGGCTGGGTCGAGCACGACGCCGAGGAGATCTACGCCGCCTGCGTGGGCGTGCTGCGCGACGCGGTCGAGGGCAGCGGCCGCGACGCCGCCGACATCGCCGCCCTGGGCGTCACCAACCAGCGCGAGACGGTGGTGGTCTGGGACAAGGCCACGGGCCGCCCGATCCATCCGGCCATCGTCTGGCAGGACCGCCGAACGGCCAATGTCTGCGACCGCCTGCGGGCCGAGGGGCATGAGGAGAGGGTAACCGCCGTCACCGGCCTCCTGATCGATCCGTACTTCTCGGGCGCCAAGATCGCCTGGATCCTGGACAAGGTGCCTGGCGCGCGGGCGCGGGCCGAGGCCGGCGAGTTGCTGTGCGGTACGATCGACACCTGGGTCATCTGGCGGCTGACGGGGAACAAGGCCCACGTCACCGACGCCACCAACGCCTCGCGCACCTTGCTGTTCGACATCCAGACGCAGGACTGGTCGGACGAGATGTTGGCCCTGCTGAACGTGCCGCGCGCCCTGCTGCCCACGGTGCTGGACTGCGCGGCCGACTTTGGCCAGGTGACGCCGGACGTGCTGGGCCGGCCCCTGCCGATCCGTGGCGTGGCCGGAGACCAGCAGGCGGCGCTGATGGGCCAGGGCTGCATCCGCCCAGGCGAGATGAAGGTCACCTACGGCACCGGCGGCTTCATGCTGGTCAATACGGGCGAGCAGCGGCCGCATTCGGCTTCGCGCCTGCTGACCACCGTGGCGGCCCGCGTGGCGGGCAAGGTCAGCTACGCGCTGGAAGGCTCGATCTTCGTGGCGGGCGCCGCGATCCAGTGGCTGAACGAAGGACTGGGCGTCCGTAACGGTCCGCGCGGCGCCGAGGCCCTGGCCCGCACGGCGCGCGAAGACCATGCGGTGGTCGTGGTGCCGGCCTTCACCGGGCTGGGCGCGCCTTGGTGGGACGCCGAGGCCCGGGGCGGGATCTTCGGCCTGACCCGCGACGCCGGCGCGGCCGAGATCGCGGCGGCGACGTTCGACTCCTGCGTCTTCCAGGGGCGCGACCTGATCGAGGCCATGCGGGCCGACGCCCCCTCGGCCTTCGAGAACGCCGCCCTGCGGGTCGACGGCGGCATGGCCAAGAGCGCCTGGTTCAGCCAGCGCCTGGCCGACCTGACCGGTCTTCCGGTCCACCGCGCCAGCTACCAGGAAACCACGGCCCTCGGCGCGGCCCTGTTCGCGGGCGTGGGGGCAGGGGTCTACGCCTCGGTGGAGGAGGCGGTGAAGGTGCGGCCCGAGGCGGAAGTGCTGACGCCGAACGTGAGCGTGAACGTTCGCGAAGAAGCCTATGCCCGGTGGCTCGACGCGTTGCCGAGAGTACGGTCTTGAGTATGGCCTATCCCACCGTCGGCCAGATCCACCGCCTTTCCTCCCAGCTCGACGCCGTGATCGCGCCGGACGCCGAGATCCAGCAACTGGCCGACGGCTTCGTCTGGGCCGAGGGGCCGGTCTGGGTGCGGGACGGCGGCTACCTGGTGTTCTCGGACGTGCCGGGCAACGTCATGTACCGCTGGAGCGAGCCCGAGGGGATCAGCGAGGTCCTAAACCCGTCGGGCTATGACGGTCCGCCCACCGACGCCTTCGCCGAGCCGGGGCAGAACGGCATGGCTCTGGATGCGGCCGGCGTCCTATTGGCCTGCGACCACGGCAACCGCGCCCTGGCCAGGATCGACCTGAAGACGCGCAAGAAGTCGCTCTTCCTCGAGCGCTACCAGGGCAAGCGGTTCAACAGCCCCAATGACCTGGCGGTGGCGAGGTCGGGCTCAATCTATTTCACCGACCCGACCTACGGCCTGAAGGGCCGCAACGCCTCGCCGCTGCGCGAACTGGACTTCAACGGCGTCTACCGCCTGCGCCCCGACGGGGTCGTGGACCTGCTAGACGGGGAGCTGACCTATCCGAACGGCATCGCCTTCTCGCCGGGCGAGCGGCGGCTCTATGTGTCGGTTTCCGATCCGGAAAGCCCGAAACTATGGGTCTACGACCTGGGCCCTGACGGCTTGCCGACCTCCAAGGCCGTGTTCTTCGACACCATGCCGCTGAAGCAGGCCGGCGGTCCGGGTCTGCCGGACGGAATGTGCCTGGACACCGAAGGTCGGCTCTACGCCACCGGACCCGGCGGGGTGCTGGTGATCACGCCCGAGGGCGAGCTGATCGGCGTAATCGAGACGGGCACGGCCATCGCAAACTGCGCGTTCGGCGAGGACGGGAGCACGCTCTTCCTGGCCTCGAACCATACGCTTGCGCGGGTGCGGCTGAAGACGACGGGGCTGGTTTGGTGACGACTTAGGGGACAGACACTCACCCTATGCGCATCGCCATATTGGCGAGGCCTTGCCGTGAGTGTCTGTCCCCACCTTAGGGCGTCGGGGCTATGGGGCGACGCCCAGGTAGGCCTCACCCGATGGCTGACGCTCAGTCCTCGTCGTCGTGAGCGCCGCCGCGGGCGGGATCGGTGACGAAGCGGGGCAGGGCGCCCGATCGCTGCGGCCGGCCGATGATGTTCCCGAGGTCCGCCAGGTCCACGAAGTTGTCGGCCTGGCGGCGCAAGTCGTCGCTGGTCATCGGCGGCTGGCTCTTCATCGTGGAGACCACCGTGACCCGGCGGCCCTTGCGCTGGACGGCCTCGACCAGGGCGCGGAAATCGCCGTCGCCCGAGAACAGCACCAGGTGGTCGACCGTGGCGGCCATCTCCAGCATGTCGACGGCGATCTCGATATCCATGTCGCCGCGCCAGCGCTTGCGGCCCTGGCTGTCGGTGAACTCGCGGGCCGGCTTGGTCACCAGGGTGAAGCCGTTGTAGTCCAGCCAGTCGACCAGCGGCCGGATCGGGGAATACTCCTCGT
>Ga0209256_1001940_pt1 | contig 18855 bp, 15 predicted proteins | sample AraplaCol_mCL_r2_2_FD_184270 | JGI IMG/M metagenome (GOLD analysis project Ga0209256, IMG submission 184270) | Arabidopsis root microbial communities from North Carolina, USA - plate scrape MF_Col_mCL_r2 (SPAdes) (version 3) | ecosystem: Host-associated > Plants > Roots > Endosphere | place...
CCGCCAGCCCGCCCAGCGAGGTCTCCTTGTAGATCTCGTTCATGTCCTCGCCGGTGCGCTTCATCGTGGCGATCACCTTGTCGAGCGACACCGAGTGCTGGCCGTCGCCCAGCAGCGCCAGCCTCGCGGCGTCGATGGCCTTGATGGCGCCCATGGCGTTGCGCTCGATGCAGGGGATCTGGACCAGGCCGCCGATGGGATCGCAAGTCAGGCCCAGGTTATGCTCCATGCCGATCTCGGCGGCGTTCTCGATCTGGTCGTTGGCGCCGCCCAGCGCGGCGCAGAGGCCCGCGGCCGCCATGGAGCAGGCCACGCCCACCTCGCCCTGGCAGCCCACCTCGGCCCCGCTGATCGAGGCGTTGCGCTTGTAGAGCGCGCCGATGGCCGCGGCCGTCAGCAGGAACACCCGCACTCCCTGCGGCGTGCCGTTGTGAAAGCGGTGGTAGAAGCGCAGCACCGCCGGGATCAGGCCGGCCGCGCCGTTGGTCGGGGCGGTGACAACGCGTCCGCCGGCCGCGTTCTCCTCGTTGACCGCCATGGCCCACAGGTTGACGAAATCCATGGCCGCCAGCGGGTCGCTGATCTGGCGCTCCATCCGGCCCTGGATCGTCTGGTGGATCTGGCGGGCCCGGCGCTTGACGGTCAGGCCGCCGGGCAGGGTTCCGGTTTCGCGCATGCCGCGCTCGATGCAGGCCTCCATGGCCTGGAAGATCCGGTCCAGGCCCGCGTCCAACTGGTCCTGGTCCATCCGCGCCAGCTCGTTGGCGCCCATGACGCCGGCGATCGACAGGCCCGCATCGGCGGCGCGCTGCAAGAGGTCAGCGCCGCTCTCGAACGGGTGGGGCACCTCGGGACCGGGATCGGGCGGAGTGTTGCGGCCCATCTCGCTTTCGTCGCGCACGAAGCCGCCGCCGATCGAGAAATAGGTCCGTTCAGCCAGCACCTGCCCGGCCTTGTCGTAGGCGGTGAAGGTCAGGCCGTTGGGGTGCTGGGGCAGGCGTTCGTGGCCGGCCCAGACGATGTCGCGGGCCTCATCGAATGCGATCGGATGGTCGCCGCCCAGGTTCAGCGTCTGGGTCGCCTTGGCCTCCAGAAGCGCCGCCTCGCCGGCGTCGGGATCGAGCTCGGCGGGCACGAAGCCCATCAGGCCCAGGATCACCGCCCGGTCGGTGGCGTGGCCGCGTCCGGTCAGGGCCAGGGAAGCGTAGAGCCGCGTCTCGACCCGGGCGACCGAGGCGAGCTTGCCCGCCTCGCGCAGGCGGCCGACGAACAGCACGGCGGCGGTCATCGGCCCCATGGTGTGGCTGCTCGACGGGCCGACGCCCAGCTTGAACAGATCGAAGACGGAGGCTGTCATTCAGATACCTCGCTCATCGCAGCGGCGATGAGCGCTCTTGGATAGGCTCAAAAACGGTTGTCATCCCGGAAGCCCCGCAGGGGCTGTCCGGGACCCAGGGGACTGGGCAGATGCTTTGCGGTTCCCCTGGGTCCCGGACAAGGCGCTCCGCGCTTTCCGGGATGACAACAGGAGGGGATTACTTCCGGTCGGCCTTGGTCTGGTCCCGCAGCGCCTTGAACTCCGACCCCGCCTGCCATTCCGGCCAGGTTCGCGAATTGGCCAGGTCCGCGCCGACCTCATAGTACAGGCCGATGTCCATCGCCTGGCCGCTCAGGTCCCAGTCCGCCGACCATTCGTCGGCCGGCTGGTGGTAGCGGTTGGCCGTGTAGTCGGCTTCGGCCTTCTCGCCGGCTTCCTTGCCGCCCTTGATCAGGTCGGCGCCCGAGCCGACCGAGATGGCCGGCACGCCGCGCTTGGCGAAGGGGAAGTGGTCCGAGCGGTAGAAGTGGCCGGCCTGGGGCGACGGGTCGGGCGTGAAGTAGCGACCGTGGGCCTTGGCCTTGGCCACCAGCAGGTCCTGCAGGTCCACCTTGCCGTCGCCCGACGTGGTGATGTCCTTGGCGGGGCCAGCCGCCGACAAGGCGTCGATATTGATGTCGGCCACCGTCTTGGACAGCGGGTACAGCGGGTTGGCGCCGTAATATTCCGAGCCCAGCAGGCCGCGCTCCTCGGCTGTCACGGCCAGGAACAGGATCGAGCGCTGCGGGGCCGGCTGGCTCTTGAAGGCGCGGGCCAGTTCCAGGATGGCGGCGATGCCGTCGGCGTTGTCGATGGCGCCGTTGTAGATCTTGTCGCCCTTGGCGTCGGGCTGGCCCACGCCCAGGTGGTCCCAGTGGCCGCTGTAGATGATGGTCTCGTCGGGTCGCTGCGTTCCCTTGATCCGGCCGGCGATGTTCTTGGAGACGATCACCGAGTGGTCGACGGCGTAGCTGGCCGAGAAGGTCGCGCCCTTCAGTTCCACCGGCTTGAAGTCACGGCCCTGGGCCTGCTTCTTCAGGGCGTCGAAGTCGAGGCCCGCGGCCTTGAAGAGGTCGACCGCGACGTCGCGCTGGATCCAGGATTCCAGTTGCGGGTGAGCCTTGGCCGGATCCTGGCGAACGATGTCGAACATCGTGTTGGTGTTGGAGTTCTTGACCGTGGCCCAGCCGTACGAGGCTGGGGCGGTCTCGTGGACGATCAGCACGCCGGCGGCGCCCTGCCGCGCGGCTTCCTCGAACTTGTAGGTCCACCGGCCGTAATAGGTCATGGCCTTGCCGCCGAAGTCGCCGGATCCCGTCTCGAAATCCGGGTCGTTGATCAGCACGACCAGGACCTTGCCCTTGACGTCCAGGCCCTTGAAGTCGTCCCAGTTCCGCTCGGGCGCCTTGACGCCGTAGCCAGCGAACACGATCGGGGCGTCCTTGATGGCGACGCTGTCGACATTGGTCATGGCCGCGCGGACGGCGATCTGCTCGCCCTGGGCCAGGGGGACGGCCTTGCCGCCGACGGTGAACTGGGCGGTGACCGGACCCTTGAGGTCGAACTTGGCCAGCGGCACGTCCTGGGTCCAGGCGCGTTGGCCGTCCTTCAGGTCGCCGGCCGGCTCCAGGCCGATCGTCTTCATCTGGCCGACGATGTAGTCGACCGTCTTGGTCTCGCCCGCCGTGGCCGGACCCCGGCCTTCGAATTCGTCGGACGACAGCACCTTGATGTGGGCCGACAGCCTGGCGGGGTCGATCTTAGGCGCGTCAGCGGCGTGCGCGAGCATGGGAGCGGCGATCAGGGCGGTCGCGAGCAGCAGGCGTTTCATCGGGTCTCTCTTTTGGAGCAGATCTTGGTCGTTGGCGCGGACCCTAGCCGTAGGCGCCGCGCGCGTCATCCTCGGACTTCGCGCGTTTGGCTTGCCGTGAGGATCGCGACCTTCAACATCAACAATGTCGTCAAGCGGCTGGACAACCTGGTGGCCTGGCTGGCCGAGGCCGAGCCGGACGTGGTGTGCCTGCAGGAGCTGAAGACCGAGCAGGGCGGCTTTCCGGCCGAGCCGCTGGCGCAGATGGGCTATCACGCGGCCTGGAAGGGGCAGCGCACCTGGAACGGCGTAGCGATCCTGGCGCGCGACGCTCAGCCGGTCGTCACCCGAACGGCGCTGCCAGGCGATCGTGACGACGGGCAGGCCCGCTATATCGAGGCGGCCGTCAACGGCGTGCTGGTGGCGTCGATCTATCTGCCCAATGGCAATCCGCGTCCGGGCCCGAAGTTCGACTACAAGCTGGCCTGGTTCGCCCGGCTAATCGCCCACGCCGCCGAGCTGAAGGCGACGGGCGCGCCGGTCGTGCTGGCGGGCGACTACAACGTCGTGCCGACCGAGGCCGACATCTACCAGCCGCACCGCTGGCAGGACGATGCGCTGCTGCAGCCGGAGGTCCGCGCCGCCTATCGCGCCCTTCTGGACCAGGGCTGGACCGACGCCTTGCGGAGTGTTCATCCCGACGGGCCGCTTTGGACCTTCTGGGCCTATCTTCGCAACCGCTGGCCCAACGACAAGGGTCTGCGCCTGGACCACCTGCTGCTGACGCCGGATCTGGCCGAGCGGCTGATGGATGCCGGTGTGGATCGCTGGGTCCGCGGCGAGGAGGACGCCAGCGACCATGCGCCGGCGTGGGTGGAGCTGGATTTCTAGAGTTCGCCGTTCAGAATCCGGGCGTAGAGCGCTGGATCCACGTTGCCGCCCGAGCAGACGATGACCGCAGCCTGGCCCTTCAGATCAATCTTGCCGGTCAGCGCCGCGGTCAGCGCCACGCAGCCGCCGGGCTCGACCACCAGCTTCAGGACCGAGAAGGCGTAGCGCATCGCCTCTGCCACCTCGGCGTCGGTGACGGCGACGATGCCGCTGAGGGTCTTGCTGTTGATCGGCCAGGTCAGCTCGCCGGGGATCGGGGTCAGCAGGGCGTCGCAGATCGAGCGGGCGTCGGGGTCGATCGTCTCGCGCTTACCGCTTTCCAGCGAGCGTCGCGTCTCGTCGAAGCCCGCCGGTTCGGCGCCCCAAACCTGGGTGGCCGGCGACAGGGCCTTCACCGCCGTCGAAACGCCGGCGATCAGCCCGCCGCCGCCGACGGGGCTGAGCACCTTGTCCAGGTCCAGGCCCAGGGTCCGAGCCTGCTCGACAATCTCGATCCCGGCGGTGCCTTGCCCCGCGATGATGTGCGGGTCGTCGTAAGAGGGCACGACCACGCAGCCGCGCTCGGCGGCGATCTGGTCGGCGATGGCGACGCGGTCCTCGGTGAAGCGGTCGTAGAAGCGGATCTCGGCCCCGAAGCCGCGCGTGCCATCGACCTTCACGGCCGGAGAGTCGGACGGCATGACGATCAGGGCCGGGCAGTCCAGCAGTTGGGCCGCCAGGGCCACGCCCTGGGCGTGGTTGCCGGACGAGAAGGCCACGACCCCGCGCCGACGCTCTTCCTCGGTCAGCTGGGACAGGCGGTTGTAGGCGCCCCGGAACTTGAAGGCGCCGGCCCGCTGCAGGGTCTCGGGCTTGATCAGCACTCGGCCGCCCAGGCGTTCGTTCAACGCCGGGCTCTCGATCAGCGGGGTGCGGACGGCCTGGCCTTCGAGGCGGGCGGCGGCGGCCTGGATGTCGGAAAGGGCGATGCTCATGCAGCAACGTCTATCGCCCCATGAGCGCCGCCGAAACCCTTTGCGAGCGGGGCCGTTACGGGGGTAAGAGGACACACGAAATCGCTGGGGAGCTTTCCGTGAAGAATGCTTTGTTCGCCGCCGCGGCCCTCGCCGCCGCGGTCGTCGCCGCGCCCGCGTTCGCCGGCGAAGTCTTTGTCGGTGTCTACAAGCACGACGTCACCTTCGTGGGCGACCTGGTCGGCCTGGGCGCCGCGGGGCGCGAGGACGGCGTCGATATCCATCTTGGCTACCGCACCGACAAGATCGAAAGCCTGCGCTTCCTGGGCAAGCCGCAGGTCCACGCGATGATCTCGGTCAACAGCGAGAACACCTCCAACTTCGTGGCCGCCGGTTTCGACTGGCGGATCGAGCTGGGCAAGCCGGGCGGCTTCTACCTGCGTCCGGGCATGGGCCTGGCCTATACGGACGGTGAAACCGGCCTGCCCCCGGCCAACGCCCCCGGCCTGACCGACGAAGAACGCGCCCGCCGCACCAACCTCTACTACACGCGCATCGACTTCGGCTCGAAGGTGCTGTTCGAGCCGGAACTGGCCCTGGGCTACGACTTCAACGACCGCGTCTCGGGCGAGCTCAGCTACGTCCACCTGTCGAACGGCCAGATCTTCCACCAGGGCAAGAACCAGGGACTTGACGAGGCCGGGGTCCGGCTGATCTACAAGTTCTGAACCGGGCTTCCACCCATTGCGGTGGAACGCCACGCCGATCACAACAGATGAAACGTCCGCCGCCGAGTCCTGTCGAAGGGCCGCGGGCGCCTTTCGGCAGGTGATAAGGCATATCTGAACATGGCCAATGTGACCGTTGTCGGCGCCCAGTGGGGCGACGAGGGCAAGGGCAAGATCGTCGACTGGCTGTCGAACCGCGCCGACGTGGTCGTGCGCTTCCAGGGCGGCCACAACGCCGGCCACACCCTGGTGGTCGACGGCAAGGTCTACAAGCTGGCGCTGCTGCCCTCGGGCGTGGTGCAGGGCAAGACCTCGGTCATCGGCAACGGCGTCGTCGTCGATCCGTGGCACCTGCTGACCGAGATCGGCAAGATCGCCGACCAGGGCGTGGACATCACCCCCGACGTGCTGGTCCTGGCCGACAACGCCTGCCTGATCCTGCCGCTGCACCGCGACCTGGACCAGGCGCGCGAGGCCGCCTCGACACAGAAGATCGGCACCACCGGCCGCGGCATCGGCCCGGCCTATGAGGACAAGGTCGGCCGCCGCGCCATCCGCGTCGCCGACCTGGCTGATCCAGAAGCCCTGAAGCCCAAGATCGAACGCCTGCTCAGCCACCACGGCGCCCTGCGTCGCGGTCTGAACCTGCCCGAGGCCGACGGCCAGGCGCTGTTCGACCAGCTGATGGAGATCGCGCCCAAGATCCTGGCCTACGCTCAGCCCGCCTGGCGCCTGCTGGACCAGGCCCACAAGGCCGGAAAGCGCATCCTGTTCGAAGGCGCCCAGGGCGCCCTGCTGGACGTCGACCACGGCACCTATCCGTTCGTCACCTCGTCCAACACCGTCGCCGGCCAGGCCGCCGCCGGTTCGGGCATGGGGCCCAAGGGGCCGGGCTACGTGCTGGGCATCGTGAAGGCCTACACCACCCGCGTCGGCGAAGGCCCGTTCGCTTGCGAGCTCAATGACGAGGTTGGGACCCACCTGTCGACCGTCGGTCGCGAGGTCGGAGTCAACACGGGCCGTCCGCGTCGCTGCGGCTGGTTCGACGCGGTGCTGGTGCGCCAGTCGGTGGCGATCAACGGCATCGACGGCATCGCCCTGACCAAGCTGGACGTGCTGGATGGCCTGAAGACCCTGAAGATCTGCGTCGGCTACAAGATCGGCGACAAGGTCGTCGACTACCTGCCCGCCGGCATGCGCGACCAGGCCGCCGCCGTCCCGGTGTACGAAGAGATGGAAGGCTGGAGCGAAAGCACCGCCGGCGCCCGCTCGTTCAAGGACCTGAACGCCAACGCCATCAAGTATGTGCGCCGGGTCGAGGAGCTGATCGGCGCCCCAGTGGCCCTGTTGTCGACCAGCCCAGAGCGCGACGACACCATCCTGATGCGCGATCCGTTCCAGGGCTGATCGCAAGGCTGATCCGCCGATTTCGGCGGCGCGATTAGCGATTGCTTAGCAGCGCTCGGCTAAGACGGCGGCTTCCCTGTGGAGGTTCGCCGTCCTTGGCCGTCGCGCGTCGTTTAATGAAGTCCGCCAACAAGACGGATCGCCTGACGCGCAGCCTGCGGGCGCTCGACCGCGAGGCCTCGACCAGCCGCGTCCTGAACCTGCTGGCCATCGAGAGCCGCAGCGGCCGCCGGCCCGAGCACGGCGAGGCGCCGCTGTTCCGCAACCGCGTCCTCAACAGCGCCCTGGTGGTCAAGCACCGCCTGCGCGCCGACGACATCTTCCTGTTCGATGAGATCCGCCCCAACGCCACCAAGGTGATCATCCCGTTCGAACGCAGCGACCTTGGCCTGGGCGGCCAGTCGTTCTTCGTGGGGCAACGCGGCTGGGTCGACCTGCTGCGCGAGGCCTGCAACGAACACACCGACATGGCGCGCGACATCGCGACCCTGAAGCTGATCGACCAGCTTCCGTCCCTCGACCCGTTCCTGCTGCGCGAGCATCTGCGCCGCCACGGCCTGTCGGTGTCGTCGAGCTACTTCTCGCTGTCCGAAGCCGACATGGAGCAGATGCACAGCTTCGTATCGTCGCAGATCTCGCAGCTGATCAGCCTGGCCTATCGCGACACCGGCAAGACCGCCGCCGGCGCCCATTCCGACCGTCTGGTGGAGGCCCTGCTGTCCACCGACGTCGACGAGCGGCTGGAGCCGCTGCGCAAGACCCTGGTCATGGACGGCGAAAGCTTCAAGGAAGGCGTCTTCAGCTGGAAGGGCTTCCTCTATTACAAGTGGACGCTGACCCGGCTGTGGACCGAGCTGGAGACCGTGAGCGTCGAGATCGCCCGTCTGACGGTTTCGGGCGCCAATCGCGACGCCGACACCCAGCGGTTCCTGGAAGACACCCGCAAGCGCGTGCGGCAGGGGATCATCATCGAGCGCAAGGCCATCCAGCGGTCGCTGGACGTCTATGACCGGGTCTTCGACGACCTGCTCGAGAACGGCCGTCCCCAGGCGTTCCGCGAATTCCTGCTGCGCGCGCCCGAGATGTTCCTGTCGCTGGGCGAACGGGTCGGGGTGGTCGCCCACATCGCCAGCTTCTGGCGCTATCGTTTCCCGCCGGGCGCGGCGCTGATCGCGGACATCGACGACGCCGCCGACATCCTGCAGGATTTCGACGCGGGTCTGAGCGCCAGCCCGGCTCTCTGACGAAGTCTGGTCGCGATACGTCGCTATCAAGTGGATTTTTACCATCGTCCGCCTAGTGTGCGGGCGAGATTCAGCTTTTGGAGCTTCCGGGTCCGTGTTCGACGGCAACATCCGCACCTTGCAGCGTATCGCGTCGAAGATGCAGCGTGTGCTGATCGTCGACCCGAATACGGCCGCCGTGCGCCTGCTCGCCGATCAGCTGCGCCATGTGGGTCACGTCCAGATCTATCACGCCACCAGCATCGAGGCCGGCTGGGGCATGGCCCGCACGGTCGATCCGATGCTGATCTTCGTCGAGCACGCTTCCAGCGGCTGCGACGGCCTGGCCCTGGCCAAGAAGATCCGCCGCAGCGACCTGACCTGCCGCGAGAACCCGATCATCATGTGCACCGCCGAGGCCACGGCCGAGGCGATCTTCGGGGCCCGTGACGCGGGCATCCACGAATTCATGCGCAAGCCGTTCACGATCAAGGATCTGGAACGCCGGCTCGAGGCCGTGACGCTGAAGCCCCGCGACTGGGTCGAGGCCGTGCAATATGTCGGACCCGATCGCCGCCGCTTCAACTCGGCCGAATACACCGGGCCGCGCAAGCGCAAGGCCGACGCCAGCGGCACGCCCGCCGCACGCCTGTCCCAGGCCCTGCGCATCGTCAAGTCGGCCGCCGCGGCGCTGGACAGCGATCCAGCCCAGGCCCGCCGCGCCCTGGCCGCCCAGGCGGTGGAGCTGAAGAAGGTGGGCGAGACGGTCAAGGACGACCGCCTGGTCCAGGCCGCCGTCGCCCTGGAATCCGTCACCGCCGGCGGCATGGCGCGCACCGAGCTGGTCAAGCGCATCGACGCCCTGATGGGCTTCCTGGTCGAGGACGACAAGGGCGGCCGCGGCGCGGCCTGATCGTTCCCGAGACCTGGGCGAGCGACCACGAAAAAGGGCGGCGTCCGCGGACGCCGCCCTTCGTCGTTCTGGATCCCGTCGCCGCTTAGAAGGCCAGGCGAGCGATCAGCTGGAACACTGGACCGGCGTTCTCGCGCTCGATCTCGTACTCGTCGAAGTTCCGGTCGTTCTGGTCTTCGATGGTGGTGAACTTGTTGAAGGTTTCCTTCTTCTCCCCGTCCAGCAGGTTGGAGGCGGTCAGGCGGAGCGTCAGGTCCTTGCCGACACGCTTTTCCAGGAAGATTTCCAGGTCGCCGTCGTAGGTGGTAGTGACTTCCTCGCCCACGACGCGGCTGTAGGCCTCGCCCTGCTTGCGATAGGTAGCCCCGAACGCCGCGCCCCAGGTGGGCAGGTCCTGGATGAAGCCGACGTTCAGCACGTAGTCCGACTGGCTGTTGAACTTGCGCGAGCCGAACTCGTCGTTCACGTCGCTGTCCAGCCACGAGTAGTTCAGGAACACCCCGGTGTTCTCCAGGCCGACCGCCGTCAGCGGCGTCGACAGGTCGAACTCGACGCCCCAGACCTTGCCGTCGCCGGTGTTGCGGGCCGAATAGACGAACGTGCCGGGGCCCTCGTCGCCTTCCTCGCCGGTGTTGGTCAGCTCCAGCAGGTCCTTGACCTTGCGATAGAAGACATTGACCCCGGCCACGCCCTGCTTGCCCAGCCGGCGCTCATAGCCGGCGTCCAGGCCCCAGGCGCTTTCCGGCTTCAGCTCCGGATTGCCGATGAAGTCGTTGTCGCCCAACTCGGCGGTCAGCAGGGCCGGCGACAGGTAGTCGAAGCTGGGGCGGCGGACGGTGCGCGCGCCCGAGATGTAGATCTTGTCGTCGGCGGTCAGGTTGTACCGCAGCGAGGCCGACGGCAGCAGGAAGTTGTAGTCGACGTCCGTGGTGGACGGGACAGTGCGGTCCTGCAAGGTGACGTCCGTGGTCTCGTAGCGCAGACCGGCTTCCCATTGCAGCGCGCCCGACTTGCCGTCCAGCATCACGTAGGGGTCGATCCGGGTCTGCTCGAAGGACGCGTCGCCACCGTCGATCACCGCGTAGGGGCCGAAGGCCGGCGGGTTGGCGGAGGGCAGGTTGTAGCGGTTGCGCGGAACCTCGGTGACCAGCAGGTCGCGCTGCTTCTTCTCGTACTGGACGCCAAACTGCAGCCGCACGTCGCCGGCCAAGTCGCGCTTGTGCTCGAGCTTGGCCGAGAACTCAGTGTCTTCCAGGTCGGTCCTGGACTTGTCGCGGGTGATGCGGTCGCCGTCGGGATAGGGCGTGGCGTCGCGCAGGTATTCGGTCTCGTCCTCGAACTCGGCTTCCTTGTCCGTGAACGAGGCGTAGCCCAGCTTCAGGCTGGTCGTGCCGCCGGCCATCTCGTGGCTGTACTTGCCGTTGACCGCGTAGCTCTCCTGTTCGATGTCGACGTCGTTGTCGTTCAGGGTCGACAGGTGGGCGTTGTCGCGGATGTCCTGGTTGTACTCGATCGAGTCTTCGTTCTGGTAGCGGTCGGTGCGGACGTAGAAGCCGCTCAGGTCCAGGTCGCCGCCGGCCAGCGGGGTCTGGTAGCTGGCATTGAACGAGTAGTCGGTGCCGTTGCGAACGTCCGTCTGGACCTCGCTGTTGTTGATCGGCGCGCCCGGCTCGTCATAGCGATAGCTGAACTTGTTCTTGGGGTTGCGGCGGCCCTGCAGGTTGGCGCCGACCAGCAGGCGGCCCGGGCCGACCTGGCCGCCCCAGACGCCGCCGATGGTCTCGCGGATGCGGCCGTCGTCGAACATCAAGGCGCCGGCGCGGACGAAGCCGCCGTCCAGGGCGTAGGCGTCGCGCAGCACGATGTTGAGCGCGCCGGCGACGGCGTCACCGCTGCGGTTGGCCGAGGCGCTGCGGACGATCTCGATACGATCGATCAGCTCGGCCGGGATGCGGTCGACGAAGAAGGCCGAGTCGGCGCCCGAGCCGAACGCGCCCGAACCGGAGCCGGCGCCGGGCACCTTCTCGCCGTTGATCAGGATCTGGGTGTAGGCGGGGTCGAGGCCGCGCAGACGCACGCCGTCCGATTCCAGCACATCCGACAGGAAGGCCACGCTGGGCACGCGTTTCAGCGCGTCGCCGGCGGTCAGGGGCTCGAAGCGTTGGAAATAGTCCAGGCCGTAGTCGAGCACGGGCGCGGCCTGGTCGGTGCGGTTGCGATAGGCGATCTGGGCCTGGACGACCAGTTCCGAGGCGGTGGTCGGCGCATCGGCGGCGGTGGCGATCGGCGCATCGGCGTCAGCCGCTTGAGCGGCCGCGGCCAGGGCCATCGGCGCGAGCGCGCACAGGGCGAACAGCATGGTCTTCTTCATCGAGACATCCCCCTGGCGGCGTCCCGATTCACAGGATGAGCCGCACGTGTTTTCACGCGGAGGGGCATAGTTTCGGTGCGCGTCAGCTGCCAGTGATGTTTGTTTGACGCTTTTGTTTCAGTTTTGTGGACCTGTGGGGATGATCCGTGCGCGGATGGTCGAAACCTCTCAGCGCGCCAGCCAGCGACGCAGGGCGGCGTTGACGGCTTCGGGCGCCTCCATCGGCGTCATGTGCCCGGCGTTGGGAATGATCACCATGTGGGTGCAGCCGATGGCGTGGGCCATCTCGTGCTGGCCGGCCAAGGGGGTGATGGCGTCGTGCTCGCCGCAGATGATGACGATCGGGACCCGCAGGGCCCGCAGCGCCGCCGCGCCGTCCTCGCGGGGCAGGCCGTTCTGGCGCAGGAACACCTCACGGCCCAGGCGTTGGGTCATGGCCTGGATGCGGCCGGTGAGGTCCTTGTCGTCCAGACGCGAGGGATCGACGTAAGACGCCATCAGCCGGTCGGCGATGCCCAGGAAGGCGCCGGGACGCTGGGCGGCGGCGTTTGTCGCCTTGCGCTGGGCGGCGCGCTCGGGCGTGTCGGGGCGGACGGCGGTGTCGACCAGGGCCAGGCGCTCGATCCGCTCAGGGGCGATCCGGGCGATTTCCTGGGCCACGTAGCCGCCCATCGAGAACCCGGCCAGGGCGAAGGTGGGCTCAGCCGTCTCCAGCACCTGCTCGGCCAGTTCGCGGAGGCTCTCGCCCCGCGTCAGGTCGGCGACCTGACAGCGGGCCACGTCGGCGAGACCGGTGATCTGGTCGCGCCAAAGCTCGGCGTCGTTCAGAAGCCCGGGCAGGAGCAGCAGTTGGGGCGTATCGGTCATCGAAAAACGCCCCGGACCTTTCGATCCGGGGCGCTCCAGTCTTTGAAAGGTCGGAAGCTTTTAGGCCTCGACCATGTTCTTGGCGATGGCGGCTTCGCGCATCGACTTCTGCAGCTTCTCGAACGCGCGGACCTCGATCTGGCGGACCCGTTCGCGGCTGACGCCGTACTGGGCGGCCAGGTCTTCCAGGGTGGTCGGGTCGTCCTTCAGGCGCCGCTCGGTGAGGATGTGGCGCTCACGATCGGTGAGTTCGACCATCGCCTCCTCGAGCAGGCTCATCCGCATGGACTTTTCCTGGTTGTCGGCGACGACGGTCTCCTGGCTGACCTGGTCGTCGTCGGCCAGCCAGTCCTGCCACTCGCTTTCGCCGTCGGCGCGCAGCGGCGCGTTCAGCGACGCGTCGGGACCGCCCAGGCGGCGGTTCATCGAGATGACCTCGCTGTCCAGCACCCCCAGCTTGGTGGCGATGGCGCTGACCTGGTCGGGACGCAGATCGCCGTCCTGGAAGGCCTCGATCTGGCTCTTGGCCTTCCGCAGGTTGAAGAACAGCTTCTTCTGCGCGGCGGTCGTGCCCATCTTCACCAGCGACCACGAGCGCAGGATGTATTCCTGGATCGAGGCGCGGATCCACCACATGGCGTAGGTGGCCAGGCGGAAGCCCTTGTCGGGCTCGAACTTCTTGACCGCCTGCATCAGGCCGACGTTGCCCTCGGAGATCACCTCGCCGATCGGCAGGCCGTAGCCGCGATAACCCATGGCGATCTTGGCCACGAGACGCAGGTGGCTGGTGACCATCTTATGCGCGGCTTCGCTGTCCTGATGCTCCTTCCAGCGCTGGGCGAGCATGAACTCCTCGTCCTTCGCCAGCATCGGGAACTTGCGGATTTCGGTGAGATAACGCGACAGGCCGCCGTCCGGCGACATCACCGATAGAGAATTCACGGCCATGGATAACTATCCCCTTGGTGCGGATCCGCCCGTCGTTTCGCGCGCCGTCATCCCCACCAGAATGGGTCAGATAGGAAGGCGTTGCGGTGAAGGTAAGAGCGGTAACGTATTTGTAATGTCCGACACCCGGACTCGGGTATTGGCGCTACGGAAGTGAGAATGAACGTTCATTCTCACTTTTGCAAGCCCAAAATGTCGCGCGACGCGACGTCACCCAAAGCGCCAACTGGGAAAGTTCTCAAAAACGACCCACTGACAGCTCGACCCGTACGCCCGGCGCGTTGTCGTAGTAGCTCAGCTGGCCGCCCATCTGGCGCACGAGGGCGTCCATCATCTTGCTGCCGAACCCGACGCGCGGACCCTGCTTTCCGCCACCCTGGTCGGCGACGGTCAGTAGGAGACGCTCGCCGTCCTCGATCAGGCCGATGTCCAGCCGGCCCGGTCGGCCGCCATAGGCGTACTTGACCGCGTTGATGAAGAGCTCGGTGACCACCAGGCCGATGATCACCGCCTTGTCGGTGGGCACCGTCACCGGCGCGGCGTCGACCCGCAGGTGGCGCGCCCAGTCGGCGTCCAGGGTGCCGACCATTTCCTCGGCCAGTTCGACCAGATAGCGATCGAGCGCCACCGTCTCCAGTTGGTCGCCGCGATAGAGGCGGCGGTGGACCAAGCCAACGGCGGTCAGGCGGCGGCTGGCCTCTTCCAGGGGGCCGCGCGCCACCGGATCGTCGATGGACTTCATCTGGATGGTCAGGAAGCTGGCGGCCAGGGCCAGGCTGTTCTGCACCCGGTGGTTCACCTCGCGCAGAAGGAAGTCCTTCTGGCGCAGCAGCTCGTCCTTGTCCTGCAGGGTGGCGTGCAGGCTGGCGTTCAGCTCGGCGGTGCGACGGGCCCGGCGAAGGTCGATCAGGTCGTCGCGCAGCCGGTGGGCCGCATTGGTCTGGGCGGTGCTCCAGGGACGCGAGCGGCCGCGCACGGTCTGGGTCCAGGCGTCGAACGAGGCGCGCGGAGTCAGGACCCCGTCCGCAGTGGTGGCCTTCACCGGTTCGCCCGCCCAGCGCACGGTCTCGACCTGCTCGGCCCGGGTCCACAGCACGGCCAGCAGGGGCGAGCGTTCGACGACCACGCCCATCAGGCCCGAGGCCAGGGCGCGGAACGGGGCGGCATCGGGGATATCGGCGGGGGCCTGATCGGTCGCGGCGACGCTGTCGCCGGCGGTGTCCACCAGCCAGTCGCGCAGCATCGACAGGGCCAGGTGGGCCGGCAGTTTTCCCGCCACCTCGATGCGGTCGTCGCGGAACACCGCCACGCCGTCGGCGTCGGCCAGGCGCATCAGGTCGCGCAGGTGCTCTTCCAGGGCCAGGTCGCCATTGTCGGCCCGGGTCAGAGCATGGATCACGTCATCGCCGAGCGACCGCAGGCGCATGCGCTCGTGATAGGTCTCGGCCTCCTCCTTGGCCTTGATCTGGCGGGCGAGGCCGCCGGCCAGGGCGCGGCAGGCGGCGCGGATGTCATAGGGCAGCCCGCGCGGCGTCTCGTGGTGGCAGGCGACCAACCCCCAGAGCCGCCCGTCCTTGACGATCGACACCGAGGCGGACGCGGTGACGCCCATGTTGCGCAGATACTGCAGGTGGACCGGCGAGACGCTGCGCAGGGCGCAGTCGCTCATGTCGAGGTCGGCTTCCGCCGGCGGCAGCAGCGGCGCGGGGACATAGCCGGAATCGGGAATGGCTCTCACCAGGTTACGCACGTACAGCGCCCGGGCCTGCTTGGGGATGTCGCTGGCGGGAAAACGGTGGTTGAGGAAGGCCTGCACGTGAGATGCGCGGCTCTCGGCCACCACCTCGCCGGCGTCGTCTTCGCCGAAGCGATAGATCATCACCCGGTCGTAGCCTGTCAGGCGGCGGAACTCGGTCGCGGCGCGATCGTACAGGGTCTTCAGGCCAGGGCAGCGTTCGAAGGCGGCCGCGGCCCCTTCCAACTGGGCCAAGATCTGGGCGCCGGTCAGGGCCTGGTCCAGGCCGGGTTCGATCTCGACCAGCACTCTGTCGGCCTGGAAGGTGGCGCTGACGTCGAAGGCGTGGTCGGCGACGCGCAGGTTCCCGACGAAGCCTCCACCGGTTCCCGAAGCGGTCACGGTGGCTATGCGCCGGGCGATTTCGTCGCCCAGCACCGCGCCGGCGGAGAAGCCGATCCACGCGGCCACGCCCAGCAGCCCCGCCACGTCGCCGGCCGCGTGGCGGATTTCGAGCGTGTCGCGGTCCAGCACCAGCAGCACCCCGTGCGGCTGGATGGCGCCGGGGATGTGGATCGGCTCGCGGTCGCAGGACGCGATCTGTTCGGGGGTGGGGCCGATGTAGCTCATGCGGCCGTCCCGCACATCCAGGCTTCCATCTGGGCGAAGGCCGAGCGCGCGCCGCGCGCGGCGGCCGCCTTGTCGTCGGCCCGCTCCAGCACCGCGCAGAACGCCTTCCAGCGTTCGCCCGTGGCGTCGCCATAGCCCTGGAAGAAGGTCAGGCCCTTAGGCGACAGGCCGCGAAGACGGAGCTGCTTGTCGATCACCCGGCCGCCCAGGGTCGAGCCCTCCAGCACATAGAGGAAGCCCAGGGCCTCGCAGCGGCCCGCCGGCATGGTCAGGGAGGCGTCGTCGGGCGTGTCCGCGTTCAGCGCGGCCGCGTCGCGCTCGAGCGCCGGAGTCTTGCGGCGCGCGTCGAATTCCAGGTTCGGCTCGTCGCCCAGCACCCGCGCCAGGGCCGCTTCGGCGGGGCGGTAGAAGGCCAGGAAGCGGCCGACCATCTCGCTCCGTCGGATGGGATCGGCGACCCGTGCGAACACGTCCAGTCGGGTTTCAAGACCTTCGTGCAGGTCACGCGTGGTGACGCGCAGGTGGTCGAGGATCGGCGTTGTCATCAGGCGATAGTGTTCCCGTGGCCAAGGCCGAGTGTCGCACCCTAACCTTCTATGCTGTTTTGCATTGTCGTATAGACGACTTAAGGCCGCAGCACCTTGTCTTGAGGGTCCCGGCGCCCCTCTAATGGTCGTGTTCGCCGCCGGGAGGCCTTTTCGTGACGCGCTTCATCATCCGAGCCCTGATCGCCGCCTTCGGCCTGTGGCTGGCCTCGGAGATCGTGCCCGGCATCGCCGCGCCCGGTGGGTGGACCAGCCTGTTGATCGCGGCCGTCCTGCTCGGCTTGGTCAACGCCGTCGTGCGGCCGGTTGTCTTCATACTGACCTTGCCCATCACCGTGGTCACGCTGGGCCTGTTCCTGCTGGTCGTGAACGCCGCGATGCTGGGCCTGGTGGGCTGGATGCTGAAGGGTTTCGTCGTGGACGGCCTATGGGCCGGGATCTTCGGCTCGCTGGTGGTCGGCGTCGTCAGCTGGGCCGGGCACTTGTTGATCGGCGACGGACGCGAGCGGAACTGATCTAAGTTCCGCTCATCCCGGCATTCCTGACTATCCGATCGCCGCCGCCGCCAGGTCACGCCAGCCGCGGGCCTCCTTGCGGAAATGCGCGTGGGTCTTGGCCAGGCGCTTGTCGATCTCGGCCAGGATCTCGCGCGCCTCGTCCTGGCGGCCGGTCTGGGCCAGGAAGACGGCGTAACGCGCCATGCCCTCGAAGCCCGGCAACTGGTCAGCGGCCAGGCGCAGCAGGGGCTCGGCCTCGGCTTGGCGGCCGGTCTGGGCGTAGGCGCGGCCCAGGGCCATCGCCGTCTGCGGCGCGCGGGCCTTGGACTGGCTGTCCAGGCGTTCCAGAAGAGGCAGGGCCTCGGCGGCGCGGTTCAGTTCGATCAGGGCGTTGGCGCGACCCAGCAACAGCTGCGGATCGTCGGCGTACATGCCTTGCAGGGCCTCGCCGTAGAGGCGCTCGGCCTCGCCGTGGCGGCCCAGGGCGGCGGCCGCGGCGGCCAGACGCGCGCGGTTGGCGACCGTCGGGGTGTCTTCAACCGCCTTGCCGGCCTCGCGGTATTCGCGCTGGGGGTCGAGGGTCTCGCGGGCGGCCGCGCGCATCTTCTGGGCCGTGGTCCCGCGCGTGAACTCGGGCAGGAAGATGGCCACGAAATAGATCAGCGCGCCGATCGGCTGGATGATCAGGATGATGAACACCCAGTAGAGCTCGCGGCGGGTGCGCACCACGTGCACGCACATGGCGATCGAGAACGCCAGCAGGGCCAGGGCGAGGAGCGGCGAGAGGCTGAGCAGGGACGACATGGACAACTCCGGGCGTGGCGACGCTGTCTCCCGCGTCGTCTGGGCGGCGTCAATCGGCCAAGCTCCGATCGCGCGAGCCTAATCGCCCTGCTTGGCGGCTTTTTTGGGATCGGCCTTCGGCGCGGGAGCCAGGCGCATCACCTCGGCCTGGTAGCGCTCGTCGTCGCCGGCGGCGGCGAAGGGCAGGGCGTCGGCCAGGGCGTCCAGCATCGGGTCCAGCCACTGGTGATCGACCTTGTGAAAGTCGCCCAGCACGTAGTGCATCACCGCGTCCTTGTGGCCCGGGTGGCCCACGCCGATCCGACCGCGGCGGAACGTGTCGCCGATCTGGCTGGTGGTCGAGCGGATGCCGTTGTTGCCCGCCGCCCCGCCGCCGGCCTTCATCCGGAAGCGGCCGGGGGCCATGTCGATCTCGTCGTGGAAGACGATCACGTCGGTGGGCTTGAGCTTGAAGAACTTCATGGCCTCGCCCACGGCGCGGCCGCTCTCGTTGTAGTAGGTCTTGGGCTTGAGCAGCAGCAGCTTGACCGGGCCGTTCGGCGTATCGACCTGGCCCTCGCAGGCCAGACCCTGGAAGCGGGCGCGCCACGGCGCCGTGCCCCATTTGCGGGCCAGGGCGTCCACCGCCATGAAGCCGACGTTGTGGCGGTTCTTCTCGTATTTCGGCTCGGGATTGCCGAGGCCGGCGAGGATCAGCATCGGTTCGTGCTCGTGCGTTCAAACGAAAACGGGCGGACCCGAAGGCCCGCCCGTCTCATAGATCGGTTCGGTCGCGGGACCGAGCGGATTAGGCTTCGGCGGTGGTGGTGTCGCCGGCGTCCGACTGGGCCGAGGCCGAGGCCTTCAGGTTGGCGATCACGAAGTCGCGGTCCTGCGACGGACGCACGCCTTCCGGCAGCTTCACTTCCGAGATGCGGATGGTGTCGCCCAGGTCGTGCTTGGCCAGGTCGATGACCAGTTCTTCCGGGATCTTGTCGGCCGGGCAGGCCAGCTCGACCACGTGACGGATCACTTCCAGAGTGCCGCCGCGCTTCAGGCCGGGCGAGGTTTCGTGGTTCTTGAAGTGCACCGGCACTTCGATCTTGATCAGCTGGTGCTCGTCGACGCGGTACAGGTCGAAGTGCATCGGCTCGTCGGTGACGGGGTGGAACTGCACGGCCTTGGCGATGACCGATT
>Ga0209256_1001946_pt1 | contig 18753 bp, 13 predicted proteins | sample AraplaCol_mCL_r2_2_FD_184270 | JGI IMG/M metagenome (GOLD analysis project Ga0209256, IMG submission 184270) | Arabidopsis root microbial communities from North Carolina, USA - plate scrape MF_Col_mCL_r2 (SPAdes) (version 3) | ecosystem: Host-associated > Plants > Roots > Endosphere | place...
GCGGATTGGTCTGCGCGACCGACAGCAGGCGACGGCGCGTTTCCTCCGGCGGCGCTTCCTTGTCGGCGCCGGCGAGGATCCACAGCAGCGGCACCTTCACCGCGCGCAGCGGCGGCATGGGATCGTGGCGCCACGTCGTGCCCTGGTCATAGAACGGGCCGACCAGGCGCAGCATCGTCGGCGAGTGCTTGACGATATCGCCGGTGAACTCGCCCTTCATCGCGCCCCACCACGGCTCTTTGCCGTACTTCGCCTTCAGCGCTTCCACCTCCTCGTAACCGTCCTTGAAGTTCGACGCCATCACCTCGCCGGTTGCGTCGGTGACTTCGCGCGCCTTCACCAGCGCATCGCCGCCGAAGCCGGCGCGGATCAGGTCGAGCTGCACCTGGTCGCGATCCTCCGCGAGCGGGCTGTCGGCCAGGCCGTAACTCACTGCGACGAAGTCGGGATCGCTGCGCTGCGCGGCCAACGGCTCGATCCAGCCCGCCTGGCTGCCGCCGCTGTAGCCCACGCGCGATGCGCGCGCACCCGCGAGACGGCGCGCCTCCTTCAGCGCCGCCGCCGCATCGTCGGCCAGCAGGTGGAAGTCCTGGCTGTAACGGCCGGTGCTGTCGCCGGAGCCGCGCTTGTCGTACACGAACACGCCGATTCCCTGCGCCGGGAAGATGCGCTGGAACGCATTGAACGTGCGCGCCGAGTAGCTTTCGGAGCCGTGCACCATCACCGCGATCGGCACCGGCTTGTCGCCCGGCGGCAGCACCAGCCGGCCGGCCAGTGTTTCGCCATTGCCTTCGAAGCGCGTTTCGACCGCGGGGAAATCGAGCTTCGTCCCGCGCTGGCCTTCGAACGTCATCGCAGGTGCCTCGCACGTGCCCAGCGAGATCGGCGTGGTGTCGGCGCGATCGCTCCAGCCCACCGTGCCGCTCCACTTGCCCGCGGCGTCCTGCACGAGCCTGCCGGTGCGCCCGTCCATCGCCCGCCAGCGCAAGCCTGCATCGGACGTCGGCGCGATGTCGACGAGTCGTCCATCGCCGAGGCGATAGATGCCGACATGGCACGCCATGCGCGGGTCGATGGGCTTGTCGCGCTCCGGGCGCGTCCACCAGAACACCGCCGCGGCTCCCACCGCGACCAGTACCAGCACCGTCACCAAGGCCTTGCGCATGAGCGATCTCCGTCGGGCGGGCCGACTTTACGGCATCGGGCGATGCCACATGAACTCGGATGCGCGACGCCCGGCTGGCGTTTGAATGCGTGCATGACGGCTCGCGGATCCGCCCGGACGGGCACAGTTGCATCGGGAACGGAGAGCGATGCCGACGAACCGTACGCTTCTTCCGAGCGCCGCCAAGTGGCGGTGTGGCGACGCTCCAGTGCAGCTCACACGGCGTGAACGCACCGGACCGAACACTGCCGCGACGACCACGTGGGCGGCTGCCAGATGACCCTGCAAACGCTGATCCTGCTGGGCATACAGGCCAGCATCCTGGGGACGGTCTTCTGCTACGGACTGCAGGCGACGTTCCACGATGCGCTGCACCTGGTGCGCCATCGTGGCCTGCTGGTTCGCTCGCTGTTGTCGATGTTCGTGGTGATGCCGATCGCGGCGATCGCCATCGTGGGCACGCTGTCATTGCCGCGGCCCACCCAGATCGTGCTGATCGCGCTGGCGATCTCGCCCATCCCGCCGATGCTGCCGAAAAAGGAAGGCAAGGCCGGCGGGCATGCCAGCTACGGGCTCGGACTCATGATCACCATGGGGCTGCTCGCCATCGTCCTCTCGCCGTTGGCGGCGGAACTGATCGGGCACTACTTCAATCGTTCCTTCGACGTCGATGCCGTGGCCGTGGCCAAGCCGGTGCTGCTGATGATCGCGCTGCCGCTGGCGCTGGGCATGGCGGTGCGCGCATGGAAACCGGACGTGGCCGCGCGTCTTGCCAGACCGTTGCTCATTGCCTCGACGGTGCTGCTGGTGGTGTGCGCGCTCGCCATCATCGCGAGCATGTCGCACGCGCTGTGGGGGCTGATCGGAAACCACACACTGCTGGCGATGTTCCTGTTCGCGTGCATCGGGTTGCTGGCGGGGCACTGGCTGGGCGGGCCTGTCGGCGACCAGCGGACGGTGCTGGCGCTGTCCACCGCATCGCGACATCCCGCCATCGCGCTGGCCATCGCGAAGGGCAATTTCCCCGACGAACGCTTCCTGGCTGCAACGGTCGTGCTGTATCTGCTGGTGGCGACGATCACCGTGCTGCCGTACGTGCAGTGGCGGAAGCGTTCGAGCGACTGATGGCAGCGTTGCGGTGGGGATCTGCCATGAGCGCGTCGAGCGATCGCTCACAACCGTCTCCCTCGCCGGATGCAGAGTCCAACGCGCTGCCCTCGGTCACATGTGGAACTACGCCTTCGCGCGCTTTGCCTTGACCGCCTTCCGCTTCGTCGGCGAGGACCGTCCCTTCGGCGCGACATCCGTCTTGCCGAGCTTGATCCGCACTTCCTTGATCCTGCCGGTGAATGCGAACGGCAAGTCGTAGGTGAAGTCGATCGGCGAGCCGATGTCCATGCCGATGTCGAGCCCTTCGCCCAGCGAGAACTGCGCCGGCACGGTCCGCTCCAGCCGACCCTTGACCAGGGTCTTGCCATTGGCGCTCAGGGTGATGTCCCCGCCCTTTCCGACGCCCCCTCCGTCGTATCTGAAATCGACGACCAGCGTGGTCTTTCCCGGAGGAAGCGGCTTGGTCGCGGCGAACGTCGTGCGTTCCTGCGACAGGAAGTTGTAGACGAAGATGGGCTTTCCATCGCGAAGGTACAGGCCGTAACCGCCTTCCAGTCCACCGTGGGTGACGACCATGCCTTCGGCGTTGCCCTTGGGGACGTCGATCTCCGCGGTGATGCGCCACGACTTGTTGAGCATCGGCGGAGACGCCGCGTCCGGCACGCCAATGGTGCCGGGGTAATAGGTGATCTCGTCACGCCCGCGCACCAGGCTCGGGCGCCCCATCGCTTCGGAGTTGAAGCGCTCGGTGCCGCGCCAGTCCAGCGGCAGCACGTGGTATTTGGCCGCCTCGACCCACCACATGTCCTGCAACTGCCGCAGCTTGTCCGGATGCTTGCGGGCGAGATCATTGGCCTGCGAGAAGTCGTCCTCGATGTTGTACAGCTCCCACGGCGCGGTGTCGGGATCCCAGCTCGGCCGGTTCGGATCCCATGGCACGAACGACGGCGAGGAGGCCATCCAGCCGTCGTGGTAGAGGCCGCGGTTGCAGCCCAGTTCGAAGTACTGGGTCTTGCGCGTTTCCGGCGCCTTCGCGTCGAACAGCGCGGCGGCGAAGCTGTTGCCCTCGATGGGCTTCTGCTCCACGCCGTTGAGTTCGCGCGGCGCGGTGATGCCGCACAGTTCGTATAGCGTCGGCACCAGGTCGATCGTGTGCAGGAACTGGTCGCGCAGGCCGCCCTTGTCCTTGATGCGCGCTGGCCACGAAATGATCATCGGATTGCGCGTGCCGCCGAAGTGCGACGCCACCTGCTTGGTCCACTGGAACGGCGCGTTCATCGCGTGCGCCCACGCCGACGGGAAGTGGTTGAAGTGCTTCCGCCCGCCCAGTTCGTCGATCACCTTGATGTTGTCCTGCCACTTCTCGGTGATGCCGTTGAAGAACAGGTTCTCGCACAGCGAGCCTTCCAGGCCGCCTTCGGCGCTGGAGCCGTTGTCGCCGGCGATGTAGATGAAGATGGTGTTCTCGCCACCGGGCAGCGCCTTGCACGCCTCGACGACGCGGCCCAGTTCATGGTCGCAGTGCGCGGCGTAACCGGCGAAGACTTCCATCATCCGTGCGTACAGCCGCTTCTGGTCGGCGTTAAGCGAGCTCCACGCCGGCAGTCCCTTCGAACGCGTGGTGAGCTTGGTGTCCTTCGGCACGACGCCGAGTTTCTTCTGCCGCGCCAGCGTCAGTTCGCGGTACTTGTCCCAACCGTCGTCGAACTGGCCTTTGAACTTGTCGGCCCACTCGCTCCAGATGTGGTGCGGCGCGTGCGTGGCGCCCGTGGCCACGTAGAGCATGTAGGGCCGCGAGGCGGCGATGCTCTTGACCTGCCGCACCCATGCGATGGCCTTGTCGGCGATGTCGGTGGTGAGGTGGTAATCGGGGTCGGTCGATTTCGGGACGAGGTTGCGGTTCTCGTAGAGGATCGGATCCCAGTGGTTCATGTCGCCGGCGTTGAAGCCGTAGAAATAGTCGAAGCCCAGGCCATTGGCCCAGCGGTCGAACGGACCGGCCTGGCTGGTGTCCCACGGTGGCGTGTTGTGGTTCTTGCCGATCCACGCGGTCATGTAGCCGTTCTGGCGCAGCACTTCGCCGATGGTCCCGCAACTTTTGGGCAGCACGCAGGTGTAGCCGTCGTAGCCGGTGGCGATTTCGGTGATGCCGGCGAAGGACGTCGAATGATGATTGCGCCCGGTGATCAGCGCGGCGCGCGTCGGACTGCACAACGCGGTGGTGTGGAAGCGATTGAAGCGCAGTCCCTCGGCGGCGAGTTTGTCCATCGTCGGTGAGGGAATTCCGCCGCCGAAAGTGCCGTACTGGCCGAATCCGCAGTCGTCGATCAGCAGCAGCACGATGTTCGGAGCACCCTCCGGCGCAGCGACCGGCTGCGGAAACTGCGGCGGATCGGACTCCAGATAGGTCCGCCCGACTTCACCAGCGAACGCGAAGTCCGGACGCGGCAGGATGTTCGGGGTCGGTGTCACCGGGTCGGACTTCTTGGCCACGTGCGCGCTCCGTCAGGACAAGTGAGCGCCCGGTTTACACCCGATAACGTGATCGCCCGATCAAGCGGCGCTGACAACGTCAGGAGCGAATTGTCGTGTGAATTTCGCCTTGAATCTGTCATTTCCGTGAAGGCGGGGATCCAACTTCGCAGGCATCAACTTCGCCGGAAGGCGTGACGCGCTCACGGATGGATGTTCGGCTCCGCCGAAGTGGAGCGCGAGCCCGAGTTCGCGGGAATGACGGCCAAGGGAACGGGTACCGACGCCATGCGCGCCAGGGCGGCCAACGCCCGCGTCAGAACCCGTGCCGTGAACACGCCCGCGAGCCTGCCAATCGCGCCATCCGCGACGAACGGTGGCCCCATGTGCCGAAAGTAGGGCCTAGGCCCAATAGCGCCCGCCCGCCGTCGGTTCCAGCATGCCGGGGTGCGCCGTCCGCAAGGATGTGCCGTCGCGCGCATTGACCATCCCCCACGCATTGGCTGGAGCGCTCGCATGAACCAGGACATTCACTCCAACGAGCCGCAGAAGCTCTCCAACGTACTGGTCGCCGCGTCGCTGCGCGCAGACCAGTGGCGCCACCTCAATGCCACCGCGCGCGCCTGGTCCGCCGCGGAGAAGGGGAAAGCCGCGAGCGAGCTGCACCAGCGCTGCCAGCAGCAGCTCGACGAAGTGCTGCGGCTTGAATACTGCTGGGCCTATCCCGGCGAACGCTTGCTCGGCGCGCTGCACGATGCGCTCGATCGCGGCGATTCCGCGCTGTTCACGCGGCTCGTGCGGAAGGTGTCCTCCGCGATCCTCTCGGGCGATTACCGCCGCGACGAGCAGGTATGGGACACCGGCGACGATATCGACGCCAACACGCTCGATGCCCTGCCGCCCGACATCGCCGGCCTGCACGACAAGCCGTACTTCGAAGTGCTGGTGGTGACGCCGAGCGATCCGGGCCAGTGGGCCCGTTCGAAGGATGAAATGCGTCGCATGCGCCGGCCGGATGATCAGTTCCACTACGCCGTCGTGCACGCCGGGACATTCGAGGACGCGGCCCTCGCGGTCATGGTCAACAGCGACCTGCAGGCCGTGGTGCTGATCGACGGATTCGGGTTCACCTCCCGGCACGACGTGCCGGACCTCAAGGAATTCCTGTCGCGCCACATCCAGGTCGACAAGGAAGACGTGAAGCCGGGCACGCTGTCGCTCACGCTGGCCAGCGCGATCAAGGGCTATCGACCGGAGCTTGATCTCTACCTGTTGTCCGACCGATCGCCTGAGCAGCTCGCCGGCAGCGATGCCGCCGCGCCGCTGCGCCGCGTGTTCCACCATGTCGAAGAGCCGATGGAGATCCACCTGTCGATCCTCGACGGCATCAAGGACCGCTACGAAACGCCGTACTTCGACAATCTCAAGAAGTATGCGATGCGCCCGATCGGCACGTTCCATGCGCTGCCGATCGCACGCGGCAAGTCCATCTTCGGGTCCAACTGGATCCGCGACATGGGCCATTTCTACGGCACGAACATCCTGTTCGCCGAATCGTCGGCGACGACCGGCGGCCTCGACAGCCTCCTTGAGCCCACCGGCAACATCAAGCGCACGCAGGAAGCGGTGGCGCGTGCATTCGGTGCGAAGCGCGCGTACCTGGGCACGAATGGCACGTCCACGTCGAACAAGATCGTCGTGCAGGCGGTGTGCAAGCCCGGCGACATCGTCATCGTCGACCGCAACTGCCACAAATCGCACCACTACGGTTTCGTGCTGAGCGGCGCGCAGCCGTACTACGTGGAAGCCTTCCCGCTGACGCAGTACTCGATGTACGGCGCGGTGCCGCTGCGCACGATCAAGCAGGCGCTGCTGGACTGCGCGGCCGGCGGCAAGCTCGATCGCGTCAAAGCCATCGACATGACCAACTGCACCTTCGACGGCCACATGTACAACCCGCGCCGCGTGATGGAAGAGTGCCTGGCGATCAAGCCCGACCTGGTGTTCCTCTGGGACGAGGCTTGGTTCGGCTTCGCGCGCTTCAATCCGCTGCATCGCCGTCGCACCGCGATGGGCGCGGCCGCCGCGCTGACGGCGCGCTATCGCAGCAAGGCCTACCGCAAGGAGTACGAAGAGTGGAAGGCCGGGCGCGGTGAGCTCGACCCCAGCGATCCGAAACTCCTCGACGAACACTGGCTGCCCGATCCCGACAAGGTCCGCATCCGCGTGTACCAGACCAATTCGACGCACAAGTCGATGTCGGCATTCCGCCAGGGTTCGATGATGCTGGTGTGGGACGAGGACTTCCACCAGGTCGAAGGCCCGTTCGAGGAAGCGTTCTTCGCGCACACCTCGACGTCGCCCAACCTGCAGCTGATCGCGTCGCTCGATCTCGCGCGGCGGCAGATGGAGCTGGAGGGCTATGCGCTCACCATGCGCATGACCGACCTCGCGCTGAAGATCCGCCACGCGATCAACACGCATCCGCTGATCTCGAAGTACTTCCGCGTCGCCACGGCCGAAGACATGGTGCCCGCGGAGTATCGCGAGTCCGGCCTGAAGGACTACGGTCCGCCGGATTCGAGCTGGACGAAGGCCATCGATGCGCTCGACAGCGACGAGTTCGCGCTCGACCCCACGCGCCTGACGCTGATCTGCGGCGCTGCCGGTTTCGACGGCACGCAGTTCAAGGGCCTGCTCGCCGAACGTTTCGACATCCAGATCAACAAGACCTCGCGCAACAGCGTGCTGGTGCAGACCAACATCAACAACACGCACAGCGATGCAGCGCTGTTGATCAAGGCACTGGCGGACCTGTCGCGCGAGATCGAATCGCGGCTGTCGCAGGAAGGCAGCCTCGGACAACAGGTGTTCGCCGATCGCGTGAAGTCGCTGATGACCGACGTGCCGGACCTGCCGAACTTCAGCCGCTTCCACGATGCATTCCGCGACGATCCCAAGGGCGCGAGCAACGAAGGCCACATGCGGCCGGCGTTCTTCATGGCCTACGACGAGGACAACTGCGAGTTCGTCAAGCTGGGCAGCGATGAGATCGACAAGCGCCTGCGCGACGGACCGGAGATGGTCTCGGCGAATTTCGTGATCCCGTATCCGCCGGGCTTCCCGATCATGGTGCCGGGGCAGGTCATCACCGCCGACACCATCGCCTTCATGCGCAAGCTCGACGTGAAGGAAATCCACGGCTACCACGCCGCGCAGGGCATCAAGTTGATCAAGCCATCCACGCTGGCCAATCGTCGCGCCAGTTCCGTGCAGTGACCCCGACAGGATTTCGGAGATAGCCGCCATGCAAGCGTTCTTCCAGTTCCTGGCAGACAACCCTTACATCCTGTTGTTCTTCACGGTGGGAATGGCCGTGCTGGTCGGCAAGTTCTCGGTGAAGGGCTATGGCCTTGGCATGGTCGCCGCGGCCGTGGTCGTCGGCGCGGCGCTCGCGACGTGGGCATCCACGTACGGCGTGAAGTTGCAGCTCGACAACTTCGCCAAGTCGCTCTTCTACTACCTCTTCATGTATGGCGTCGGCCTGCGCGTGGGGCCTGCGTTCTTCAACAGCCTGAAGAAGGACGGCATTACCTTCACCATCCTGGCGGTGATCTGCTCGGTGCTCGGCCTGGCGCTGGTGGTGATCATGGCGAAGTGGCTCGCGCTTCCCGCGGGCGCGGCGGGCGGCGTGCTGGCCGGTTCGCAGACCATGTCGGCGGCGATCGGCACCGCGGAAATGGCCATGGAACAGGGCGCGTACAAGGTTCCTGCGGGCAGCACTGCGGAAGCGGTGTCGGGCATGATCGCGCTCGGTTACGGCGTGACGTACATCTGGGGCACGATCGGCATCATCCTGGTCTGCAAGTACCTGCCGCGCTGGTGGGGCGTGGACGCGCGCAAGGCAGCGCGCGAGTACGAGCTGGCGCACGGCGTGAAGAATGTCGACGACGTCGGCCTGAGCGGCTATCGCGGCGGCGGCCTGCGTGCGTATCGCCTCGACAACGCGACGACGGCCGGTCAGTCCATCGCGCAGTTCCGCACGACGTACCCGCAGTACCGCATCGTCAACGTGCGGCGCGGCGACGAGACGCTGGGCGCGGCGCCCGACGTGGTCCTGCAGCGCGGCGACGTGATCGCGCTCGGTGGAAAGCTGGAAGACCTGACCGCGAATCTCGGCCTGATCGGCGTGGAAGTCGACGATCCGAAGGCGCTGAACGTGCCGTTGGACCAGGCCGAAATCCTCGTCACCGACAAGTCGTTCGTCGGCAAGCCGCTCAAGTCTCTGGCCGCGGAAGACTTCGCCGGCCAGTTGCAGGTGACGCGCCTGGAACGCTCCGGCGAGCCGCTTCCCGCCGGCCCCGACACCGAACTCAAGCGCCTCGACGTGGTGTTCGTGACGGGCCTTCGCGCGGCGGTGGACAAGGCCGCGGGACTGCTGGGCAAGGTCGCGCGTCCGAGCACGTCCACCGACTTGCTGACGCTGTCGGCGGGCATGGTCCTGGGCCTGTTGATCGGCAAGATCAACGTGCCGGTCGGAAGCTTCTCCGTTGGACTGGGCAATGCCGGTGGCCTGCTGCTGTCGGGCATCTTCGTGTCGTCGATCGTGTCGCGCCTGCGCTATTTCGGCAGCACGCCGAACGCCGCGCGCAACATCCTCGAAGACCTCGGGCTGGTGACCTTCATCGCCATCGTCGGCATCAACGCCGGCGCGACGCTGCTGGAGCAGCTGACGGGCGCGGTGGCGTTGAAGATCTTCATCGCCGGCTTCGTCGCCAGCACGGTGCCGCCCTTCGTTACCTGGGCGATCGGTCTGCACATCTTCAAGATCAATCCGGCGGTGCTGATGGGCGGCGTGGCGGGCTCGCGCTCGCACTCCGGGCCGGCGCGCGAGGCCGCGAAGGAGATCGACAGCTCCGTTCCGTGGGTCGGATTCCCGGTGGGCTACGCAGTATCGGGCGTGCTTTACACAGTGTTCGGCTATTTCGCGATGGTGCTTTCGCAGTAATCGGCGAAGGGAGGCGACATGGACGCGATGGCCACGATGCGCACGCGCGGCGTCACGCCGCGCCACACCGCGCTCTCGATATGGGTGCCTGCACTGCTGATGGGCGCGCTGCTGCCGCTGGCGGCCGCAGCGCAGACCAACGTTCCCAGCGCCGACGAACCCGACGACGAGTACGTCGAGCAGGCGCAGACGTCTACCGAGCAGGGCCAGACGCCGCTCGACGAGGCGTTCGCCCCGCGCACGCGCCAGCAGTGGATCCGCGAAACGCGGCGCAAGGCGTTCGAAGACACCAAGTGGGACATCCAGGCGCGGTCGTTCTACCTGGGCCGCGACAAGTACGACAACAGCGAGAGCGAGGCGTGGGCGCTGGGCGGTTCGGTCGGCTTCAAGACCGGCTATTTCCGCGATCGCTTCGCGTTCGGCGCGACGGGCTACACGTCGCAGAAACTCTACGGCCCCGACGACAAGGACGGCACGCTGCTGCTCAAGCCCGGGCAGGAAGGCTACACCGTGCTCGGCGAGGTCTACGGCGAGTTCCTCCTCAACCAGGACACGCGCCTGAGCCTGGGCCGTCGCGGCATCGACACGCCGTACATCAACCGCAACGATGCGCGCATGACGCCGAACACGTTCCAGGCGATCACGCTGCAGGGCCTGTACGGCGGCGACGAAGGACGCCCGGAGTGGCGCGTGGGTGGCGGCTACTTCGACGAGATCAAGGAGCGGAACTCGGACGAGTTCGTGTCAATGGCGCAGGACGCCGGCGCGCCCGATGGCATCGAGCGCGGCGTCTACGCACTCGGCGCGAACTTCAAGACGGGCGACTTCTCCGTCGGCGCGATCGGCTACTACAGCGACGACATCATCCAGATCTTCTACACCGAAGCGCGCTACGGGATTCCGCTGGCCGAGAAGCTGAAGCTGTCGTTCGCCGCGCAGTACTCCGACCAGTCCAGCGCAGGCGACGATCTGCTGCGCGGCACGGACTTCTCCTCCGACCAGTGGGGCGCGAAGGCCGAACTGGCCTGGGGCGGTGCGTTGCTCACCACCGCGTACACGCGCGCCGGCGGCGACACCAACATGCAGAACCCGTGGAGCGGCTATCCCGGCTACACCAGCGTGCAGGTCGAGGACTTCAACCGCGATGGCGAAAGCGCGTGGCTGCTGCGCGCCGGCTACACGTTCCAGTCGATCAAGGGCGCGAGCATGTACGCGCTGTACGTGGACGGATCAGATCCCCAGTCGCCCACCGAGTACGCCAAGGACGAGTACGACTTCAACTTCCAGTGGGCCATTCCCGACGGCTTCCTGAAGGGACTGCTGCTGCGCTTGCGTTACGCGCACGTCTCGCAGCAGGACCCCGCGGATTCGAGCCTCGAGGACGTGCGCCTCATGGTCTTCTACGATCCGCCGAACTTCTGAGCCACCGCTCGCGCCCGGTACGCGCGATCAGTACGCGAACTGCAGGCGCGTCTGGAAGATCGTCGGTTCGTCGTCGTGCATCGGCCCGCCGTCGACTTCCAGCACCTTCACCAGGTTCGCGCTGACGCGCAGGTACTGGTTGAGGTACCAGTTGAGCGCGGCGGTAGCGTTGCGTTCCTTGCCGCCGTGGATGTTGCCGTCGGTGAGGTCGATCTCGCTCAATCGCAGCGCCAGTTCGAACGCGCCCCAGCCGGTCTTGCCAAACGGGTTCGACGGCCGGATGCCGTCGAAGAATCCGCGATTGGCCAGATACGGGCGCGCCTCGCCGGTGATCGTCCACGCGAACTGCGCGTACCAGCCATCGAAGTCCAGCGTCGATGCGCCACCGCGGGAGACCTGCGCCATCTGATACTCACCCTGGAACGACGCCGCACCGCGCGCCGCGGCGAGTTCGAGGCCGACGGTGGTGTAGTCGTTCACGTCGCGGATTTCGCCTGTATCGACGAAGCGCTGCGCGAGCACGTTCGATTCCGGCTTGCTGCGGAAGCGGACGGTGTCGAACTTCGGTCCGCTCGCATTGGTGCTGTTGTCCTGCGTGGGCACGCGCCAGGTGGCACCAAGGCCCAGATGGACGACGCCTTCGTCGGTGAGGATCGGCGCCCAGCTAGCACGCGCCGCAGCGCCGTAGCCGTCGTTGCCCGCCTGGGCGTTGCCGACGGGTTCGCCGAACAGGCCGCCGTTGATCGACCAGTTCGCGCCCGACGTGCCCGCGCCGATGCCCGGCGCGCGGGTGATGACGAACGCGAACGGCAGGCCGCGTTCCATGAAGGTGAGGTTCTTGTCGGAGGCATAGGCCTCCATGCCGAAGGGCTGCTTGAACTGGCCCAGCGTCAGCGAGAACGGCTTGTGCGCGTTGTAGGTGACGTACGCGTCGGTGACGCCGGTGGTGCCGGAGAACTCGTACTCCACGCGGTACTGCCAGTCGGTGAGGAACGTGCCGCCGATCGACAGCCGCGAGCGGCGCAGCTCGCTGCCGTCGGACAGCGCGGCCTTGTCGTCGTCGTAGGCGGCGTAGTCCAGCTGCTGCAGCGTGCCGACCTGGAACGACGGCGGCGTCGAGGTCGTGCTGTCGCGCGTGGAGAGCTTGAAGCCGTCGTCGGTGCTGACCGTCGGCTCGCCTTTCTGCTCGGCTTTCAGCTCGGCGTACTCGTCCATGGTGATCACGCCCTTCTGGGCCAGCAGCTCCAGCAGGTTGCTCTTGGCGTGGGCGGCAGGCGCAAGGCAGGCGCAGGCCAGGGCCGTGCAGACGGCGATCGGGTGCGGACGCATGGCTGGGTTCCCCGTTGAGCCGCATGGGCGGCGGACTTACGCTATATAGGCGGCTATATACCGACACCCCTTCCGAGGAGCAAGCCCATGCGTGCCTGGATCCACCGTGCCTTCCTGCTGCTGGCGCTCGCCCTCGCCGGCCCGGTCCTGGCCGAAGAGCCCGTCCGCGTGTTCGCAGCGGCCAGCCTGACCAACGCCCTCAACGACATCGGCGCGCAGTGGCAGAAGGCCGGCCATCCGAAGCCGAGCCTCGCGTACGCCGCATCGTCCGCGCTGGCCAAGCAGATCGAGGCCGGCGCCCCGGCCGACGTCTTCGCCTCGGCGGACCTGACCTGGATGGACTACCTGGACAAGCGCGGCAAGATCCAGGCGGCTACGCGCACCAATCTGCTGGGCAACTCGCTGGTGATGATCGTTCCGCAGGGCCGCGCCTTTCCGGTGCAGGTGAAGCGCGGCTTCGATCTGGCCGGCGCCTTCGACGGCAAGCTGTGCACGGGCGAGCCCGGCGTCGTCCCCGTCGGCATCTACGCCCGCGAAGCGTTGACGAACCTGGGCTGGTGGGACGCAGTGAAGGGCCGCATCGTCGGCACCGACGACGTGCGCACCGCGCTGGCGTTCGTCGAACGTGGCGAGTGCCCGCTGGGCATCGTCTACGCCACCGACGCGAAGATCAGCCAGAAGGTCGAAGTGCTGGCGACGTTCCCGTCCGACACGCACAAGCCGATCGTCTATCCGTTCGCGGCGGTGGAAGGCGCGCGCCCGGAGACGGCGGCATTCCTGCGCTTCGTGCAGACCTCGCCGCAGGCGGCGGCGATCTTCGAGAAGTACGGCTTTACGCTGCTGAAGCGCTGAGGCGACAGGAGTTGAGGCGCAGCTGCGCGTCGGATGACGCCCGGCTGCGCATGTGCCACCTTGGGCCCGACCGAGCCGCCCACCGGCTCCGCGCGCCCGAGCCCGCATGACCCAGCCCGCCTCTCCCCTCCTGCGCCAGCGCGGCACTGCGGAAAGCAACCGCGTCGCCATGGTGGAACTGTTCTTCGACCTGGTGTTCGTGTTCGCCGTTACGCAGCTTTCGCACACGCTGCTCGAAAACCTGACGACGCAGGGCGCGCTGCAGACACTGCTGCTGTTCCTCGCCGTGTGGTGGCTGTGGATCTTCACCTCGTGGGTGACCAACTGGCTCGACCCGGACCGCACGCCGGTGCGCGTGCTGCTCTTCGCGCTGATGCTCGGCGGCCTGTTGTTGTCGTCTTCGATTCCGCAGGCGTTCGCCGAACGCGGGCTGGTCTTCGGCATCGTGTTCGCGACGATGCAGGTGGGCCGGACCGTGTTCGTCGCGGTGGCGATGCGTGGCCGCCATCGCGTGCTGCACGAGAACTTCGTGCGCATCGCGCTGTGGCTGGCGGTCTCGGGCGCGTTCTGGGTGACCGGCGGGCTGGCCGAGGGGCCGATGCGCGCGACGTTCTGGGTCGCGGCGGTCGCCATCGAATACGTCGGGCCCGCGCTGTACTTCTACGTTCCGGGGCTGGGTCGCTCGCACACCATCGACTGGGACGTCGATGGCCACCATCTCGCGGAGCGGTGCGCACTGTTCGTGATCATCGCGCTGGGCGAATCGGTGCTGGTGACCGGCGCCACGTTCGCCGGGCACGCCTGGGCGACGCCGACGGTCGCCGCGTTCGTCGTGGCCTTCCTCGGCAGCGTGGCGATGTGGTGGATCTACTTCGACTCGGGCGCCGAGCGCGCCAGTCACCGCATCGAGCACTCGGACGACCCCGGACGCCAGGCGCGACTGGCCTACACCTACCTGCACCTGCTGATCATCGCCGGCGTCATCGTCTGCGCCGTGGCGGACGAACTGGTGCTCGCGCACCCGGACCATTTCGAAGGCGACGGCCGTGCCGCGATCGCGGCGATGATCGGCGGGCCGATGCTTTACCTGCTCGGCGTCGCGCTGTTCAAGTGGGTCTGCAACGACCGCCGCGGCCCGCCGCTGTCGCACTGCGCCGGCGTCGTCCTGCTGGCCGCGCTGTGGCCGGTCGCGCTTGCGCACCTGCTGTCACCGCTGGCGCTGGGGACGGCCACGACGCTGGTACTGGTGATCGTGGCGACGTGGGAGACGGTTGCGCTGCGTAGGGGGTGAGGGCAATCGATCCTATGAGTGCTTTCGGCCAGAAGCGGATATTCAGCGGGCTGGCGAAAGGCTGTAGTAGATGACGGGTGTCATCAAGTCGCCATCGCACGCCGAATTGCTGATGCTCCCCTTCGAGCGTTTGACTACATAGAAGTTGTCCACACTGTCGGGGACGGGCGTCAGCTTGGCCAATGAGGGCGCCAGGACCCTGGCGGCCGGCTCTTGTTTGTAAGCTGCCAGGAAGGCCGCCCCAAGCCTGCCGGGGGATCTGCAGCCACGGCCCCACGCGCGCGACATGGCGGCAACCTGGTCGGCACCGGCAGGCATCATCAAGGACAACCCCGTCAGATCCCGAGGTAACGGACGCGGAAGGCGGCCTTCCACGACGCGCCAGAACTCCTCGAGGCTGGCTTTGCAGCTCGATCCGTTTATGCCGATACCTGTGCCATGGGTTGTAGCGTGGACGCGCACTTCGACCGGACAGCGGTCATCTGCCCTTGCTGCCGCCGAAAGGATCAGCATCAGCACGGTGAGCAGAAAACGTTCCATGTCCAATGTCCGCTATGGGTCGAAGGCAGACAATGCCCATTCACAACGCCCTGCGCCAAGCCCCGGCCTTGCACTAACATGGTGCAATGCCCACCCCGCCCTCGCCCAGGCCTGAGACAGCCGGCCCCGTCCGCCCCGAGCTCGACATCCTGACCACGCCGGTCGCATGGAGCGATGAGGAAGGGGCGATCGTCGGGTGCAACCCGGCCTTCTCGCGCTGGCTCGGGGTCGGCGCGCGGCGGTTGATGGGCTGGCCGCTGGCCGGGCTCGACGGCGGCGAAGGCCGGCTGGCCGATGCGATGGGCCGGCTCGATGCGACCGACGCCCCGCTGCGCGTTCGCCGCGTCCGCCTTCGTTATGCCGATGGCGAGGAATGCTTCGCCGACGTCTGGCTGAGCCGCCGCGACGACGCCGGCTGGCTGCTCGAAGCGCACCCTGTCGACGAATTCCCCGGCGACGATCCGGCGCTGCTGCTGCCGTCGGCGTTGTCGGCGTCGCTGAAGGGTCTCGCGCACGAACTGCGCAATCCGCTCGCCGGCCTGAAGGGCGCCGCGCAGCTGCTCGCGCGCCGGCTCGACGCCGACACGCACGGCGATTCGCCCGAACTGGTGGCGATGATCGGATCGGAAGTCGAACGCCTCACCGCGCTGGTCGATCGCCTGCTCACGCCGGCACCGCCGCGACCGCACGCACCGCTCAACATCCACGCGGTGCTCGAACGCGTGCTGCGCCTGGCCGAAAGCGACGCCGGCTGGGCGGTTCGGCTGGTGCGCGACTACGACCCGAGCCTGCCCGAATTCGCCGGCGACGCCGACCGCCTGATGCAATCGGTCTGGAACCTCGTGCGCAATGCGATCGAAGCCGGCGCGGCAAACGTCACGCTGCGCACGCGTGCGGAGCATGCGGTGCGCATCGCCGACGCGGTGCATCCGATCGCGCTGCGGCTGGAAATCATCGACGACGGTCGCGGCGTGCCGGAAGAACTCACCGAGCGCCTGTTCCTGCCGCTGGTGTCCGGCCGCGCCGAAGGCAGCGGCCTCGGGCTCGCGCTTGCGCAGCAGGTCGCGCGCGAGCATCGCGGCTCGCTCGCGTACCGCTCGCGCCCGGGCCACACCGTGTTCACTCTGCTGCTGCCGATGCACGTCGAGGACCCGCTCGAATGAAACCCAGCGACATGAGCAGTGCCCGCGTCTGGGTGGTCGACGACGATCGCAGCGTGCGCTTCGTGCTGGCCACCGCGTTGCGCGAGGCCGGTTACATCGTCGACGGCTTCGAGAACGCGCGCGACGCGCTCGACGCACTGGCCGATCGCGGCGCACCGGACCTGCTCTTCACCGATGTGCGCATGCCCGGCGACGACGGCCTGGTGCTGCTGGACAAGCTGAAGGCGCAGGCGCCGAAGCTGCCGGTCATCGTGATGAGCGCCTACACCGACGTCGCCAGCACCGCGGGCGCGTTCCGCGGTGGCGCGCACGAATTCCTGTCCAAGCCGTTCGACCTGGACGAAGCCGTGGAGCTGGCCGCGCGCACGCTCGCCACGCGCGAGGCAGTCGCGCCGCCGCAGCGCGAAACGGCCGCGACGCAGGACGATGCGCTCATCGGCGATGCGCCGGCGATGCGCACGCTGTTCCGCGCGATCGGCCGCCTCGCACAGGCGCCGCTGTCGGTGCTCATCACCGGCGAAACCGGCACCGGCAAGGAACTCGTCGCGCGCGCGCTGCATCGCGAATCACCGCGCGCGCAGGCGCCGTTCGTCGCGCTCAACACCGCCGCGATTCCCGCAGAACTGCTGGAAAGCGAACTCTTCGGCCACGAGGCCGGCGCGTTCACCGGCGCGCAGCGCCGGCACGTCGGGCGCTTCGAACAGGCGCATGGCGGCACGCTGTTCCTCGACGAAATCGGCGACATGCCGCTGCCGTTGCAGACGCGCCTGCTGCGCGTGCTGGCCGAAGGCGAGTTCTTCCGTGTCGGCGGACGTGAGTTGATCCGCGTGGACGTGCGCGTGATCGCCGCGACGCACCAGGATCTGGAAGCGCTGGTCGATGCCGGGCGTTTCCGCGCCGACCTTCTACATCGCCTCGACGTCGTGCGACTTCGCCTGCCCGCGCTGCGCGAACGGCGCGAGGACGTGCCGCGCCTGGCCGAACGATTCCTGCGCGCGGCCGCGACGCGGTTCGACGCACCGGCCAAGCGCTTCGCGCCGGCCGCGCTGGAACGGCTGATCGCCTACGACTGGCCCGGCAATGTCCGCCAGCTCGAAAACCTCTGCTGGCGACTGGCCGCGCTCGCGCCCGGCGACACCATCGCGCGCGAGGACCTCGACGAAGCGCTGGCCGCCACGCCGGGCAAGGACGATGCGCACGCCGCGGGCGATGATGACTGGGATCGCCGCCTCGCCGCGTGGGCGCGGGCGCAGCTCGAACTCGGTCGCGACGACATCCACGCGCAGGCGCGCGAACGGTTCGAACGCGCGCTGTTCGACGCCGCGCTCGAACACACCGGCGGACGCCGGACCGAGGCCGCCGCGCGACTGGGCCTGGGCCGCAACACGCTCACGCGCAAGCTCGGGCCGGGGCGTCGGCGACCGTCCTGACGGCGCCGTTCACCGCTGGCCCACCGCCGCGACGGTAGCCTGCGGCGCCGATCCCCCTCTTTCGCTTCTCCCGCAACGGGAGATGCAAAGCCAAGAACGTTGTCCGTTTCGCAAGGAGAAGCCGATGAAGTCCCTCACTCCCATCCTGCTCGCCGCATCCGTCGTCGCGTTGTCGGCGTGCAGTTCGTCCTCGCCGACGAAGACCACTGCGCCGGCCGCATCCGCCGCGACTGCGCCGGCCACGCAATCGACCGCGAAGTCCGCCACCGTCAACCTCGCGTCGGCCTCCGGCAGCCTGGTGAGCGGCAAGCTGACCATCGTGCCGATGGGCAACGGCGTGCATCTCACGGGCGAGATCGGCGGCTTGTCGCCGGGCAGCACGCACGCGATCCACATCCACGAGAAGGGCGATTGCAGCGCGGCCGACGCGAGCAGCGCCGGCGGCCATTTCAACCCGTCCGCGCAGCCGCATGGCAAGGTCGGAAGCGGCGCGCACCACGGCGGCGACATGGACAACCTGGTCGCAAACGCCGAGGGCGTCGCGCAGGTCAACGCGCATGCCGAAGGCGTGACCCTCGGCGGCGGCGCCGCGAACGACGTCGCCGGCAAGGCGGTGATCGTCCACGCCGCGGCCGACGATTACCGCACGCAGCCGACGGGCAACGCCGGCGGCCGCGTGGCCTGCGGCGTCATCACGGTTACGCGCTGAGCCTGGTCGTGTCGCATCTGCGAATCCGCCCCGCGCAGGCCCACGATCGCGACCTGCTCGCGCAGTGGGCCGCCGCGATGGCGCTGGAAACCGAGCACAAGCGGCTCGACGAGGCGATCGTGCGCGCGGGAGTGGAAGCGGGCATCGCCGATCCGGCGAAGGCGCGTTACTTCATCGCGATGCACGAATCGGATGTCGCCGGGCGCGAGACCATCGCCGCGCCCGCCGGCACCCTGATGCTCACGCGCGAATGGAGCGACTG
>Ga0209256_1001956_pt1 | contig 18677 bp, 16 predicted proteins | sample AraplaCol_mCL_r2_2_FD_184270 | JGI IMG/M metagenome (GOLD analysis project Ga0209256, IMG submission 184270) | Arabidopsis root microbial communities from North Carolina, USA - plate scrape MF_Col_mCL_r2 (SPAdes) (version 3) | ecosystem: Host-associated > Plants > Roots > Endosphere | place...
ACACAAAGTGGGGCATGCTGTGCTCCACACCGCCTTCGGACGTTTCGTCCGGAGGTCCTCAGGGATCAGAAGGACACGTCGCTCGTGGCAGTGAAAAAAACCGCGAAGAAGGCCGCCAAGGCCGTCAAGAAGACCGTCAAGCCGGCCGCCAAGAAGGCCGCGTCCAGTAAACCCGCAGCAAAGAAGTCCGCGGTGAAGAAGCCGGCCGCGAAGAAGGCAGCTCCGGCCAAGGCGAGCCCGAAGAAGGCGGCACCGGCCAAGAAGCCGGTCGCCAAGAAGGCCGCTCCCGCCAAGAAGTCTCCCGCTACCAAGCCCGTCGCCAAGAAGGCCGCGGTGGCGAAGAAGGCGCCGGCCAAGCCGGTCGCCAGCACGAAGAAGCCCGTCGTCGCCAAGAAGGCGGCTCCGGCACCCAAGCCGGTCGCCAAGCAGGTCCCGGCGCCCGCCAAGAAGGCAGCCCCTCCGGTGAAGTCCTCGCCGGCGAAGGTTGCCGCCCCCCAGGAAGGCAAGCCCACGGCCGCAAAGCCGGCGAGCAAGCCTGTCGTCAAGAAACCCGCAGCAGCGCGCCCGGCCGTCGAATCCCCGACGGCGAAACCGGTCGCCAGCAAGCCAGAAGTTGCCAAGAATCCAGTGACGCAACCCGTATCCAACAAGGCGCCTGCAACCAAAGCGGCGGCCGCAAGCACTCCCGCGACCAAGACCGCTCCGCGCCCGGCCGGCAAGGTAGCCGTCGCCGTCGTCGCCAAGCCGCAGGCACCCGCGCCGAAAGGCAAGGTCAAAGTCGTGCCGTACCAGACAGATGAGGCCACTGGCCGCCCGCTCGTCCCGAAGGGTTACAAGCCCGCCGTGGACGAGGAATACATGAGCCCCCTCCAGCTCGAGTACTTCCGCCAGCGCCTGCTGGGCTGGCGTGCCGACCTGGTCGAGGAATCCAAGCAGACCATCGAGAACCTCAAGGATGAGGTCCGCGACGTCGGCGACGAAGCCGAGCGCGCGACCCGCGAGACCGAGAACTCGCTGGAACTGCGCACGCGCGACCGCTACCGCAAGCTGATCAGCAAGATCGACAGCACGCTCAAGCGCGTGGATTCGGGCGACTACGGTTACTGCGTCGACACGGGCGAGGAAATCGGCCTGGAGCGCCTGGAAGCGCGCCTCACCGCCGAGCGCACGATCGATGCGCAGGAACGCTGGGAACACCTGCAGAAGCAGATGGGCGACTAAGTCCGTCGTTCTGTTCCACGCGACAAGAAAGCCCGGCCTCGTGCCGGGCTTTTTCTTTGCGTCGCCATCGTCGAGCCGAAAGGGCGATGTGGCCTGATCCGGTCCATGCGCGACGACATCGTGCGATGCATGCTGGGCGTCCCTCCCGAACCCGGCCCCGGCCATGCCCGAACCCATCGAATTCATGCGCGAAGCCATCGCGCTGGCGCGTGCGAACGTCGCCGGCGGAGGACGTCCGTTCGGCGCCGTGCTGGTGCGCGATGGCGAAGTGCTCGCCCGCGCCGCGAATCGCATCCACGAGACCCACGATCCCACCGCGCATGCGGAACTGCTGGCGATCCGCGACGCCGCGCAGCGCTCGGGTTCGCCGCGGCTGGATGGCGCGGTCGTCTACGCGAGCGGCCACCCGTGCCCGATGTGCCTGGCCGCCATGCACCTGTGTGGCGTGACACGCGCGTACTACGCCTATTCGAACGAGGACGGCGAGCCGTTCGGCCTTTCAACCGCCGCGGTCTATGCGCAGATGGCGTTGCCGCCGGCGCGGCAGACGCTCGCCGTTGAAGCGCTGCGGCCTGAAGGCGAGGGCGGACTGTACGAAGCGTGGGCCGCGGCGAGCGGCTAGTGCAGCTCGCGCAGGTCGAGACGTCGCAGCTTCGGCGCAAGTTTTGCCGTGATGCCCACAACGCCCAGCGTCATGCAGCCGCCGAAGATCAGCGACGGCACCAGCCCCATGAGCTTGGCCGCGACGCCCGATTCGAACGCGCCCAGCTCGTTGGACGAGCCGATGAAGATGCCGTTGATCGACGACACGCGCCCGCGCAGGTGGTCGGGCGTGGCGAGCTGGAGGATCGTCGAACGCAGCACGACCGACACGCCGTCGCACATGCCCGAACACATGAGCATCAGCGCCGACACCCACAGCTGCCGCGACAATGCAAAACCGATGATGCTCAGACCGAAGCCGGCCACCGCGATCAGCAGAATGCGCCCGGCATGGCGCTGCAGCGGACGCCGCGCGAGGTAGACACCCATCAGCACCGCGCCGACCGCGGGCGCGGCACGCAGCAGGCCCAGCGCTTCGGGCCCGTAGTGCAGGATCTCGCTGATGAACGCCGGCAGCAGCGCGACCGCGCCGCCGAACAGCACCGAGAACATGTCCAGCGCCTGCGCGCCCAGCACGACCTGCGTCTTGAAGACGAACTGCAGGCCTTCGCCGATGCTCTTGAACACCGGCGCGCGTTCGGCCGGCAACGGCGGTTCGGTCACGCGGATCGAGACGACCGCGATCGCCGCAGCAGCCGCAAAAGCCGCAGCCACCAGGTACGCAGCGCTCTTGCCGCCCCAGGCCACCAGCAGGCCGCCGGCCGCGGGGCCGAGCACAAGCCCGGTCTGCATTACCACGCTGCTCACGCCCGCGCCGCGCACGAACTGCTCGCGCTTGAGCACGCGCGCGAACAGCGACATGTACACCGGCGCCAGGAAGGCGCGAACGACGCCGTTCACCGCGATCGCCGCGTAGATCGTCAGCGTGCCGAACGACGACGTGCCGGCCGGCAGCACGCCGGATGCGACGCCGGCCAGCGTCAAGGTCGTCAGCAGCAGGCCGAGGCACGCCGCCATGCCGAGCTTGCGGCGCGGCAGGTGGTCCACCGCGTAACCGGCGAACAGCGCGAAGCAGAAATAGGGAATCACTTCGGCCAGGCCGATCAGGCCCAGCGCGAACGCATCGCGGGTGAGTTCGTAGACGTGCCAGCCGACGGTCACAGCGACGATCTGGTACGACAGCATCGCCAGCAGGCGATACGTCATCAGCCCGGTGAAACCGCGATTTTTCAGGAGTTCGCCGACACCCGGGACGGGAGGGGCGTCGGCAGGTGCGGTTTCGCTCACCGGCGCGGACTCACAGCGCCCGGCGTGCGCGTTCGCGGATGAAGCCCAGCAGCGCGGCCAGGCCGTTGCTGCGCGTCGGGGAAAGATGCTTCGCCAGGCCGATCTCCGCGATGTAGTCGGCGTCGGTCTCGGCGATTTCCTTCGCGCTGCGTCCGGAGTAGACGCGCAGGGCGAGGTAGATCAGGCCCGACACAATCGCCGAATCGCTGATGGCGTGGAAATCGAGCCGATCGGCATCGCCCTCGGCGACGATCCACACCATCGACTGGCAACCGTGCAGCCGGTGTTCCTCGGTTTTCCATTCCGCCGGAAGGTCAGGCAGCTTGCGCCCGAGGTCGATCAGGTACTGGTAGCGCTCTGACCAGTCGCCGAAGAAGGCGAACTCGTCTCGGATCGCCTGCTGCGCATCGCGCGCGCTGGCTTCGATCGGGAAAGGACTGGTGGGGGCGGCGATGGCATTCATTACGGTGTGATTTTACGCGCGGGTCGGCAAAGGCTGGTGAGGCGGCGGCTTGCGTTGCTTGGCCGTTCCCGACCCTCCCCTGCACGAGGGGAGGGGGCCGGCATCAGGCGCGCTTCCAGCGCACGCCCTGCGGCGTGTCTTCCAGCACGATGCCCTCGGCGGCCAGCTGGTCGCGGATCGCGTCTGCACGGGCGAAATCGCGCGCCTTCTTGGCCGCCACGCGTTCGTCGATCAGCGCCTGGATGCGCGCATCGTCGCCTTCGTCCGTACCGCGCGAGAACCACGCCGCCGGATCCTGCTGCAGCAGGCCGAGCGCGAGACCCGCGCCCAGCAGCTCGGACTTCAGGCGGCGACGTTCGCTGGCGTCTTCAGCCTTGCGCGCGTCGCCGGCAATGCGGGCGATTTCGGCCAGTACCTGCGGCGTGTTGAGGTCGTCGTCCAGCGCAGCCTCGACCGTCGCGGGAATCTGCGCGTCGGCCACGACATCGGCCAGGTCGCGCAAGGTTCCGTACAGCCGGTCCAACGTGCGCACGCTCTGGTCGATCAAGCCGTCCGACCATTCCAGCGGCTGCCGGTAATGCGCCGAGAGCAGGGCAAAACGCAGCGCTTCGGGCGGGTATTGCAGCACCAGTTCGTGCACGCGCTGGATGTTGCCGACCGACTTGGCCATCTTGGCGCCGCCGAAATTCAGCATGCCGTTGTGCAGCCAGTAGCGGGCGAAGATCCGGCCGCCGTGGGCGCACTCGCTCTGCGCGATCTCGTTCTCGTGGTGCGGGAACTGCAGGTCGACGCCGCCGGCGTGGATGTCGATGGTCTCGCCAAGGTGTGCGGCGGCCATCGCCGAGCACTCGATGTGCCAGCCCGGACGGCCGCGGCCCCACGGCGATTCCCAGCCGGGGAGGTCATCCGTGGACGGCTTCCACAGCACGAAATCGCCCGCGTCGCGCTTGTACGGCGCCACGTCGATGCGCGCGCCGGCGAGCAGTTCGTCCGTGTCGCGGCGCGAAAGCTTGCCGTAGTCGGCGAAGGTGCCGACGGCGAAGAGCACGTGGCCTTCGGCCTCGTAGGCGTGCCCGGCGTCGATCAGGCGCTGGATCATCGCGATGATCTGCGGCACGTGCGCCGTCGCCTCGGGCTGGATGTTCTGCGGCTTCACGCCCAGCGCGGCCATGTCGTCCAGGTACGCGGCGGTGTAGCGGGTCGTGATTTCGCTGATCGGCACGCCGCGCTCGCGGGCGGCGTTGTTGATCTTGTCGTCGATGTCGGTGATGTTGCGGGCGTAGGCCAGGTCGCCGTAGCGGCGGAGCAGCACCTCGGCCAGCACGCCGAACACCACCGGCCCGCGGGCGTTGCCGATGTGAACGAAGTTGTAGACCGTCGGCCCGCACAGGTACATCGTCGGGCGGGCGGGATCCAGGGGCGTGAACGGTTCGACCCGTCGTGTCAGGCTGTTGAAAAGGTGCAGGCTCATGGGGTTACCGCCGGAAGTGCCGGCCATTCTAGCGGCAGCGCCGGGATTGCAGGTCCGGTGCGCCAGCCGCGACGACAGGTCCGGTCGGCGAGCCGACCGACAGGGGCAAGTTAAAGGCATGGTTCAGACCCCGACCCTCGTATCCGCTTACACTTTCTGAACATATCCCCACCTTGCGAGCGTGATGGCCGTTCGAGTCCCGTCCCTGCCGGCGAAAGCGGCCCCGTTCTCCGGATGCGTCGCCGTCATGGCCACCGCGATCCTGTGGGCGGCATCGGCCCAGGCGCAGCAGCAGGCTCCGACGCAGAACACGGTCATCCAGGCGGAAAACGTCCGCTTCGACTACGCACAGGTCCTGCGCGTGACACCGGTCTACCAGACGCTCAAGGCCAGCTCGGTCGAGGAGCAGTGCGAGGAAGCGAAGGGCGATTCCAAGCTCTCCCGCGTGGTGGGCGCGGTGAAGGAGGCCCTCGGCCGCGAAGAGAAGCCGCCGGCCGCGACCGCCAGCGACTGCAAGCCCGTCACTGTCGAACGTGAGTTCCGGCGCCCCATCGCCTACGACGTCGACTACACCTACAAGGGCGCCAAGTACCGCTCGCGCCTGCCTGACGATCCGGGCAACCGGCTGCGCATCCGGGTTTCCGTGACGCCGGTCGTGCAGCCGGCGCGGAGTCGCTGACCCGCCGGGTCACGACGCGCCTGTCACGGACCGCTTGCACCCACCCCGGTCGCATGCGAGCATTCGCCCCCTCATGAACGCCCTTTACGCCGACGCCGACGTCTTGACCTCCGCCTGGATGGCGGCGGGGATGACCTCGCGCGCGCGCCGACCGTATACCCGCCAATCCGCTGGGTAACGTTCGCACGCGCCACTCGCAACAGGCGAAGTGACACACGAAAAGCCCAGCCTTCGCGCTGGGCTTTTCTGCTTTTCGGCCCAGCGACCCCCTCAGCGAATCTTCTTTCACTGGAACGCAGTCGATGACCCTCAAGCATTTCCTCAATACCCAGGACTGGTCGCGCGACGACCTCGACGTGCTGCTCGCGCAGGCCGCGCACTTCAAGCGCAGCAAGCTGGGCGACCAGCTCAAGGGCAAGTCGATCGCGCTGGTGTTCTTCAACCCGTCGATGCGCACGCGCACGAGTTTCGAACTGGGCGCGTTCCAGCTCGGCGGCCACGCCGTGGTGCTGCAACCGGGCAAGGATGCGTGGCCGATCGAGTTCAACCTCGGCACCGTCATGGACGGCGACACCGAAGAGCACATCGCCGAAGTCGCGCGCGTGCTGGGCCGTTACGTCGACCTGATCGGCGTGCGCGCGTTCCCGAAGTTCATCGACTGGCAGTACGACCGCCAGGACATCGTGCTCAACAGCTTCGCGAAGTACTCGCCGGTGCCGGTGATCAACATGGAGACGATCACGCACCCGTGCCAGGAACTGGCGCACATCCTCGCGCTGCAGGAACACTTCGGCACCAGCGACCTGCGCGGCAAGAAGTACGTGCTGACCTGGACCTACCATCCCAAGCCGCTCAACACCGCCGTCGCGAATTCCGCGCTGACGATTGCCACGCGCATGGGCATGGACGTCACCCTGCTGTGCCCGACGCCGCAGTACGTGCTCGATGAGCGCTACATCGGCTGGGCCGAACAGAACGTCGCCGAGAGCGGCGGTTCGTTGCGCGTCAGCCACGACATCGAAAGCGCGTACCGCGGCGCCGACGTCGTCTATGCGAAGAGCTGGGGCGCGTTGCCGTTCTTCGGCAACTGGGAGCCGGAAAAGCCCATCCGCGACCAGTACAAGCACTTCATCGTCGATGAGGAAAAGATGGCGCTGACCAACAACGGCGTCTTCAGCCACTGCCTTCCGCTGCGTCGCAACGTGAAGGCCACCGACGCGGTGATGGATTCGCCGCAGTGCATCGCCATCGACGAAGCCGAAAACCGCCTGCACGTGCAGAAGGCGATCATGGCCTCGCTGATGCAGAAGTGATTGCAGGCAAGCACGCAGCGCGTCGCCGCGCACTGCTTCCTGCCCATCACTGACACCCGCATTTACAACTTCAAAACCCCACTTCCAAGGCTTTCCCCATGACCACCCGCGATATCGTCCTCGCCTTCTCCGGCGGCCTCGACACCAGCTTCTGCGTTCCGTACCTGAAGGAGCGCGGCTGGAACGTGCACACCGTGTTTGCCGACACCGGCGGCGTCGACGCCGAAGAGCGCGCCTTCATCGAAGCGCGCGCCGCCGAGCTTGGCGTCGCTTCGCACGTCACCGTCGATGGCGGCCCGGCAATCTGGGACGGCTTCGTCAAGCCGTTCGTGTGGGCGGGCGAGGGCTACCAGTCGCAGTATCCGTTGCTGGTGTCGGATCGTTATCTCATCGTCGATGCCGCGCTGAAGCGCTGCGACGAACTGGGCACGAAGGCCATCGCGCACGGCTGCACCGGCATGGGCAACGACCAGGTGCGTTTCGACCTGGCGGTGAAGGCGCTGGGCGACTACGAGATCGTGGCGCCGATCCGCGAGATCCAGAAGGAACACACCGAAGTCCGCGCCTACGAGCAGAAGTACCTGGAAGACCGTGGCTTCGGCGTGCGCGCCAAGCAGAAGGCATACACGATCAATGAAAACCTGCTGGGCCTGACGATGTCCGGCGGCGAGATCGACCGCTGGCAGGCGCCGGGCGAAGGCGCGGTGGGCTGGTGCAAGCCGCGCGCCGAATGGCCGACGCAGCCGCTGCGCGTGAAGATCGGTTTCGTGAACGGCGAAGCGGTGACGCTCGACGGTGCGAAGATCGAAGGCCACACGATGCTTGCCAAGCTCAACGGCCAGTTCGGCCAGTACGGCGTCGGTCGCGGCCTGTACACGGGCGATACGACGATCGGCCTGAAGGGCCGCATCATTTTCGAAGCGCCGGGCCTGACCGCGCTGCTCGCCGCGCATCGCGCGCTGGAAGAAGCCGTGCTGAGCAAGCAGCAGAACCGCTTCAAGCCGGACGTCGCGCGCAAGTGGGTGGAGCTGGTGTACGAAGGCTTCTTCCACGATCCGCTGAAGACCGACCTCGAAGCCTTCCTGCAGTCGAGCCAGTCCACCGTCAATGGCGAAGTCACGCTTGAAACCAACGGCGGCACCGTCACGGCGGTGGCTATCGAATCGAAGCACATCCTCAACGCCAAGGGCGCGACCTACGCGCAGGCGGCCGACTGGGGCGTGGCCGAAGCCGAAGGTTTCATCAAGCTGTTCGGCATGAGCAGCACGCTGTGGGCCGAGGTCAACCGGAAGGGTTGAGGAACGGCGATCGCGGAGCGGGCCACAAGCCCGCTCCCCATCATTCACTCCCGCTCAAAGAACATGCTCGATAAAACCCTCAAGCATCTCGAAGCGCTGGTGTCGTTCGACACCCGCAATCCGCCGCGCGACATCGGCACCGGCGGCATCTTCGACTACCTGCGCGCGCAGCTGTCCGGCTTCCGCATCGACGTGATCGACCACGGCGACGGCGCCGTGTCGATGCTCGCCGTGCGCGGCAATCCGACGCGCCTGTTCAACGTGCACCTGGATACCGTGCCGTCGTCGGAAGCATGGAGCGCCAACCCACACGTGTTGCGCGTCATCGGCGACCGCGCGATCGGCCTGGGCGCGTGCGACATCAAGGGCGCCGCCGCAGGTCTGGTCACCGCCGCGTCGATGACGAAGGGCGACGCCGCGTTCCTGTTCTCCACCGACGAGGAGGCCAACGACGCGCGCTGCATCGCGGCCTTCCTCGCCAGCAACCATTCGTTCCACGATGTGATCGTCGCCGAGCCGACGATGTGCGAAGCCGTACTCGCGCATCGCGGCATCAGCTCGGTGCTGATGCGCTTTCGCGGCGTTGCGGGCCACGCGTCGGGCGCCAATGCGATGCAGGCCAGCGCGCTGCACCAGGCGATCCGCTGGGGCGGTCATGCGCTCGACCATGTCGAAAGCCAGGCGCACCAGCGCTTCGGCGGACTGACGGGCCTGCGCTTCAACATCGGTCGCGTGGAAGGCGGAATCAAGGCGAACATGATCGCGCCCAGCGCCGAGTTGCGTTTCGGTTTCCGCCCGCTGCCGTCGATGTCGATCGACGCGCTGCACGAGCGCTTCGGCACCCTGATCGAAGCCGGCGCAGTCGAGCGTTACGAGGAAACCTTCCGCGGCCCGTCGCTGCCGTCGGGCGACGTCGCCGATGCTGAGAATCGCCGCCTCGAAGCGCGCGACCTCGCCGATGCGCTGGGCTTGCCGATCGGAAACGCGGTGGATTTCTGGACGGAGGCATCGTTGTTCTCCGGCGCCGGGCTCACCGCGATCGTCTATGGCCCCGGCGACATCGCCCAGGCGCACACCGCCGACGAATGGGTCGCGCTGGAGCAGTTGCAGCGCTACACCGAATCGGTAACCCGAATCCTCGAAACTGCATGACGACGTCCTGAAATCCCGCTTCTGGAGCCCCCTTGAGTCAAGGGGGCGGCCTCGCCGCGCAGCGGTGAGGCGGGGATGTGGCGCAAGACCCTGAGGATGTCGCGAAGCGACGTCCGCCGGCCCGAAGGCAATGCAAGAAAACACTGACTCCGCTCAAAGATGAACGATACACGCGACATCCAGACCCGCCAGACCATCGTGCGCCTGCTTTCGAGCATGGCCAGCGCGAAGGAAATCTCGCAGTACCTCAAGCGCTTCTCGCAGCTGGACGCCAAGCGCTTCGCCGTGGTGAAGGTTGGCGGCGCCGTGCTGCGCGACGATCTCGAAGCACTGACGTCCTCGCTCGCGTTCCTGCAGGACGTCGGCCTCACGCCGATCGTGATCCACGGCGCCGGTCCGCAGCTGGATGAAGAGCTTTCCGCCGCCGGGATCGTCAAGCAGACGGTCAACGGCTTGCGCGTGACGTCGCCGGAAGGCCTTGCCATCGTGCGTCGCGTGTTCCAGTCGCAGAACCTGAAGCTGGTCGAAGCGCTGCAGGCGTTCGATGCGCGGGCCACGTCGATTGTCTCCGGCGTGTTCGAATCCGATTACCTGGACCGCGACACCTACGGCCTCGTGGGCGAGGTGAAGCGCGTGAACCTCGCGCCGATCGAAGCGAGCCTGCGCGCGGGCTCGATCCCGGTGATCGCGAGCCTGGGGGAAACGCCGTCGGGCCAGATCCTCAACGTCAACGCCGACTTCGCTGCCAACGAGCTCGTGCAGAAGTTGCAGCCGTACAAGATCGTCTTCCTCACCGGCACCGGCGGCCTGCTCGACGACGCGGGCAAGGTGATCGATTCGATCAACCTGTCCACCGAGTACGACCACCTGATGTCGCAGCCGTGGATCAACGGCGGCATGCGCGTGAAGATCGAACAGATCAAGGATCTGCTCGACAAGCTGCCGCTGACCTCGTCGGTGTCGATCACCAAGCCGTCGGAACTGGCGAAGGAACTGTTCACGCACAAGGGCTCCGGCACGCTGGTGCGTCGCGGCGAGCGCGTGCTGCAGGTCTCGCAGTGGAACGAACTCGACCTGGACCGTTTGCGCGAGTTGATCGAGTCCGCATTCGGGCGTCGCCTCCTGCCGGACTACTTCGAGCGTACGACGCTGCATCGCGCCTACGTCAGCGAGAACTACCGCGCCGCGGTGATCCTGACGAGCGAGGATGCCGGCATCTATCTCGACAAGTTCGCCGTGCTCGACGAAGCGCAGGGCGAAGGCCTCGGGCGTGCCGTGTGGCAGGTGATGCGCGAGCAGAATCCGCGCCTGTTCTGGCGTTCGCGCCACGGCAATCCGGTCAATCCGTTCTATTACGCCGAATCCGACGGTTGCCTGAAGCAGGAAAAGTGGAAGGTGTTCTGGTACGGCGTGGAGTCGTTCGACGATATCGCCCGCTGCGTGGCGCATTGCGCGACGCGCGTCCCCACATTGGCGGATCCCACATGAGCACGATTGCCTTTCTCGATCCGGTGATCCTCGAAGGCCGCCATGTGCGGCTGGAGCCGATGCAAGCCTCACACGCGCCGGAACTCGCGCAGGCCGCGCGCGACGGCGAGCTGTGGAAGCTCTGGTTCACCGGCGTGCCGACGCCGGAAGGCATCGACGCCCATGTCGAACTGATGCTCAAGCGTCGCCAGGAGCGCACGTTCCTGCCGTTCGTCGTGCGCCTGCGCGAAACCGGTGAAGTTGTCGGCCAGACGACGTTCTGCAACGTCGACCACGACAACCGTCGCGTCGAGATCGGCTATACGTGGTACTCCAAGCGCGTGCAGCGCACCGCGGTGAATAGCGAGGCTAAGCGGTTGCTGCTGGGCCACGCATTCGAGGCGTGGGACTGCATCGCCGTGGAGTTCCGCACGAACTGGTTCAACGAGCGTTCGCGCGCGGCCATCGCGCGGCTGGGTGCAAAGCAGGATGGCGTGCTGCGCAACCACCTGCGCAATCCCGACGGCTCGTTCCGCGACACCGTTGTCTTCTCCATCATCCAGTCCGAATGGCCGGCGGTGAAGCGCAACCTCGAACACCGGCTCGAACAGCACGAAGAAGGGAGCAGGGCGTCGTGACGCTGAAGAAGTCCGTGGGAATTGTCGGCGCGCGTGGTTACGTGGGCGCCGAACTCATCCGGCTCATCGCCGGGCATCCGCAGTTCCAGCTGGCGTTCGTGTCCTCGCGCGAACTGGTCGGCCAGGGCGTGACCGATCATTTCGAAGGCGTGCCCGGAATCGACCCGGAACTTCGCTACACCTCGCCCTCGCACGAGGAACTGCCCGGGCTGGGCGCGGATGCGGTGGTGCTCGCACTGCCCAACGGCAAGGCCGCGGCCTGCGTAGCGGCGTTCGACGCGGTGGGCATCGATCCGGTAATCGTCGACCTGTCGGCCGATTACCGCTTCGACGACAACTGGTATTACGGTCTTCCCGAGCTCACGCGCGCGAAGTACGAAGGCCAGCGCCGCATCAGCAACCCGGGTTGCTACGCGACGGCGATGCAGCTTGCCGTTGCGCCGATGACGGATGCCTTGGCCGGCCCGGTGCAGTGCTTCGGCGTGTCGGGCTATTCCGGCGCGGGCACGTCGCCGTCGGACAAGAACGATCCCGAAAAGCTGCGCGACAACCTGATGCCGTACGCGCTGACCAATCACGTGCACGAGCGCGAAGTGACGCGGCAGCTCGGCCACGAGGTGCAGTTCCTGCCGCATGTCGCACCGCATTTCCGCGGCCTGACGATCACCGCGAACCTGCCGCTTTCGAAGACTTTCGAGCGCGACGCCGTCGTCGCCCGCTACCGCGAGCGCTACGCAGGCGAGCCGCTGGTCGACGTGCTCGACGAAGCGCCGTGGGTCAGCCGCATCGCCGGGCAGCATCACGTCGAACTGGGCGGCTTCACGCTGTCGCCCGATGGCCGCCGCCTGGTCGTCGTCGCCACCGAGGACAACCTGCTCAAGGGCGCGGCGACGCAGGCATTGCAGAACCTCAACCTGGCGTTCGGCTTCGACGAGCAGCTGGGTGTTTCGCGAGTTCGCGACGCAGGTTAGTTTGGATGTCCGTTCCCGCACGCGGGAGCGACGATGAAAGTCAGGAACACCGAGGCCGTCATGTCCGATCTGTTGTGGCAAAAACCCGGCGTCAAGGTCGACGCACGCATCCAGAAGTTCCTCGCTGGCGAGGACGTGATCCTCGATCGCGAGTTCTTCGTGTTCGACATCGAAGCCAGCCGCGCGCACGCGCAGGGCCTGCAGCAGATCGGCATTCTCACCGCCGACGAACTCGTCGGGCTCGAGCGCGAGCTGTCGATCCTCGCCGACGATTTCAACGCGGGCCGCTTCGTCCTCGACGACCAGTACGAAGATGGCCATTCGGCGATCGAAGCGCGTCTGGTCGAGCGCCTCGGCGATGCCGGCAAGAAGATCCACACCGGCCGAAGCCGCAACGACCAGATCCTCGTCGCCACCCGGTTGTGGCTGAAGGATCGCCTCCAGCGCCTGGCCGCAACGTGCCGCGAAAGCGCGCAGGTATCGCTCGCACGCGCTGAAGCCGAACAGGCCGTGCCGCTTCCCGGCTACACGCATCTGCAGCGCGCCGTCGTCTCCTCGCTCGGCATGTGGTGGGCGGCATGGGCGGAAGGATTCATCGACGACGCGCAGCGCGCCGCGGACACGCTTGCCTGGGTGGATGCGAATCCGCTCGGCAGTGCCGCCGGCTATGGCGTGAACCTGCCGCTTGCGCGTGACCACACGACGCAGGCGCTCGGCTTCGGGCGCATGCAGGTGTCGGCCGCGTACGCGCAGCTGTCGCGCGGCAAGTTCGAGATGGCGGCGATTGAAGCGCTCACGTCCGCGCTACTCGACCTGCGTCGCCTCGCGTGGGACCTGAGTCTGTTCACCAGTGCCGAGTTCGGTTTCGTTGCGCTGCCGTCGCAGTACACGACCGGCAGTTCGATCATGCCGAACAAGCGCAATCCGGACGTGATCGAACTAATGCGCGCCAGCTATTCCGCCGCCGCCGCCGCACGCACGGAGATCGAACAGCTGCTCTCGCTGCCTTCGGGCTACCACCGCGATCTGCAGTTCTCCAAGGGCGCGATCTTCCACGCATTCGGCCGCGGCCTTGACGCGCTGGAACTGCTGCCCGACCTGCTGCGCAACCTGGAGTGGAAGGCCGATCGCATGCGCGCAGCGCTGGATCCGTCGATGTACGCGACCGATCTAGCGGTCGACATGGCGCGACAGGGCCTCCCGTTCCGCGAGGCATATCGCCTGGCCGCGGACCCGGCGCGCTGGGCGGAAGGCGATCCGGAAGCGAGCCTGCGCGCGCGCGTTTCGCCCGGTGCGTCCGCCGAACTTCGCCTCGATGCGCTGAAGGAGCGACTGGGCCGGTTGGGCGGGTAACCTCCGGCACGTGCCGGCGCACGTGGGCGAGGCAAGAGTGGTTCCGATGCAGTTGCAGTAGCAGTTCCGCATCACACGGTTCGTCCATGATGAAAGGAGTGCCATGCGCCGTTGGTTCATCGCAGTGCTTGCGTTCGTGTCGCCGATGGCGCCCGGACACAATCTCCCCGCGCCATCCGCCATTGACGCCGAAGTCGCGCGCGTCATGCGTGACACCGGCGCGAAAGGCCTTGCCATTGCCGTCATCGACGACGGCAAGCCGGTACACGTCGCCGCGCAGGGTGTGCGCAATGCGGCGGGCGATCCGCTCCAGGTCGACACGATCATGTACGGAGCGTCGCTGACGAAGTCGGTCTTCGCCTACACGGTCATGCGTCAGGTCGATGCGGGCCGCTTCACGCTCGACACGTCCATCGCCGACATGCTGCCGCAACCGTTGCCTTCATACGCTTCGGCGGACATCGCGGACCGCTACGCCGACTGGAGCGCGCTCGACGAACGCTGGCGTCGGATCACGCCGCGCTTCGTGCTGACGCATTCGACCGGATTCGCGAACTTCGGTTTCCTGGAACCCGACGAGAAGCTGCATTTCCATTTCGATCCCGGCGCGCGTTACGCATACTCGGGTGACGGACTGAACACGCTGCAGTTCGCAATGGAGAAAGGCAAAGGCATCGACGTCGGTGCCGAGGCCGCGAAGATCTTCAACGAACTCGGCATGTCGCGCACCAGCCTTATCTGGCGCGCGGACTTCGCCGGTAACCTCGCCGACGGTTGGGACGGGCAGGGCAAGGTCGAACCGCATGACGAGCGCTCGCGCGTGCGCGCCGCCGGTTCGATGGACACCACCATCGCCGATTTCGCGAAGTTCGCCGCGGCGTTCGTGCGCGGTGACGGACTCACTCGCGACAGCCGCGCGGAGATGGTGAAGCCTCAGCTGGCGATCACCACGAAGTCGCAGTTCCCGACGTTGCAGCCGGAGTTGCCGCCGCAACAGCGCCGCAAGGACCTCGCGGCCGGCATCGGTGTCGTCGTGTTCGACGGTCCGCAAGGCCGCGGCTTCTTCAAGGGCGGCCATAACGACACGACGGGCAACACCTGGGTGTGCATCGAGAAGCGCAAGCGCTGCGTGGCGATCCTGTCGAACGACGTGCGCGCCGAAGCAGGGTTCCCGCAGCTGGTTCGCTTCGTGCTGGGTGATACCGGCGTGCCGTTCGACTGGGAATACGGCACGAAGTAGCCGCGAGGAGACCAGGCGATGAACGCATCCGATTTCCCCGCACAAACGCTGCCGCCGTGGCGTCGCGCCGTCCTGAAGGTCGGCAGCAGCCTGCTGTCCGGAGAAAGCGGCCTCGATTCGCGTCACGCAGGCGCGTTGGCGCGCTTCATCGAGCACGCGCGTGCGGGGCAGCGCGAAGTCGTCCTGGTGTCCTCTGGCGCTGTCGCGGCGGGGCGGCATCGCGTCGGCGCAGGCGGCGACGGATTGGTGCTCCGACAGGCGCTGGCATCGTTGGGGCAGGCTTCGTTGGTGACGTTCTGGCAGCAATTGGTTGACCGCCCGGTCGCGCAGGTCCTGCTCACGCACGACGATCTCCGCAATCGCCGCCGCTACCTCAACGCGCGCGCGACGTTGCGCGAGCTGCTGCGACTGGGCGCGCTGCCGGTGATCAACGAGAACGACGCAGTCGCCGTCGATGAACTCAAGCTCGGCGACAACGACAACCTCGCGGCTGCGGTTGCGTCGCTGGTCGATGCGGACCTCCTGCTGATCGCCACCGACATCGGCGGGCTTTACAGCGCGCATCCACGCGATCCGTCGGCGCGGCCGATCGCGCGCGTGGAGGCGATCACGCCGGAACTGCTGCAGGCCACCAGCGGCGGCGCGGGGGCGCTGGGCACCGGCGGCATGCGCACGAAGCTGGACGCCGCGGCGAAGGCGGGCGCGGCGGGCATCGCGACGGCGCTGTTCTGCGGTCGCGATGCGGAGGTGGTGCGTGCGCTTCACGACGACTGCCTGCACGGCACGCTCGTGCTCGCGCAGGGCGACCGTCTGCGCGCGCGCAAGCAATGGCTGCGGCATGCGCCTTCGTCCGGTCGCTTGCAGGTGGATGCGGGCGCATTCGCGGCGCTGCATCGGCAAGGCGCGTCGCTGTTGCCGGGCGGCGTGGTGTCGGCCGACGGCGAGTTCCGTCGCGGCGACGTCGTCGAGATCGCGCTCGATGACGAAGCCGCGTTCGCGCGCGGTCTGGCGCAATACAGTTCGAACGAGATCCGTCGCATCGCGCGCCGGCACAGCAACGAGATCGAAGGCATCCTCGGTTTTCGCTACGGCGAGTCGGTGGTGCATCGCGACGACCTGGTCCTGCTCGACACCGCGACGCACAAGGAAGCCACGCCATGAGCGGCTACGTCCGACACCTCGCCGAACGCGCACGCGAGGCGGCGATGTGCATCGCGCGACTGGACGGCGACACGCGCCGACAGTTGATCGAGCGCATGGCCGACACGCTTTCGCATCGTCGCGCCGACGTGCTCGCCGCGAACGCTGAAGACATGGAGCGAGGTCGCGCGATCGCGCTGGGCGATGCGGTGCTCGACCGGCTCAAGCTGGATGACGCGCGCATCGACGCGATGGTGCAGGGCATTCGCGACGTCGCCGCGCAGGCCGACCCGCTCGGCGTCGTCACGCGGCGCGATGTGCGGCCGAACGGCGTGGTGATCGAACGCCAACGCATTCCGCTGGGGCTCATTGCGATGATCTACGAGGCGCGGCCGAACGTGACGGCCGATGCCGCCGCGCTCTGCCTGAAGGCGGGAAACGCAGTGCTCCTGCGCGGAGGTTCGGAGGCGCGTGCGAGCAACGCCGCCATCGCCGCCTGCCTGCACGCCGCGCTGCGCGAGGAAGACTTGCCTGAAGCGGCGGTGTCGCTGGTGGCCGATCCCGCGCGCGAACATGTCCTCGAACTGCTGCAGCTGTCGGACCTGATCGACCTGGCGATTCCGCGCGGCGGCGAAAGCCTGATTCGCTTCGTCGCCGAGCACGCGCGCGTTCCGGTGATCAAGCACTATAAGGGCGTGTGCCATCTGTACGTCGATCGCGCGGCCGATGTCGCGCAGGCGTTGGACTTGCTTGTCGATGGAAAGGCGTCGCGGCCGGGCGTGTGCAACGCACTGGAAACGCTGCTGGTGCATCGCGATATCGTAGCGACATTCCTTCCGCGAGCGATGGAGCGGCTAGGCGCGCGCGGCGTGGAGGTACGCGGTTGCGAGCGCTCGCGCGCCATCGTGCCGCGGATGCGCGAGGCGACCGAAGACGATTACGCAGCCGAGTACCTCGACTTCGTCATCGCCGTGCGCGTGGTGGACGACCTCGACGCGGCGCTGGCGCACATCGCGCGATTCGGCTCCGACCACACCGAAGTGATCGCGACAATGGATCCTTCAGCGGCCGAGGCGTTCGTCCGCGGAACGCGCAGTTCGGCAGTGATGGTGAACGCGTCCTCGCGTTTCAACGACGGCGGCCAGCTGGGCCTCGGCGCGGAAATTGGTATCTCGACCACGCGGTTGCACGCGTACGGGCCGATGGGTGCGGAATCGCTGACGATCGAACGCTTCGTGCTGCGCGGGGAAGGGCAGGTGCGGCACGAGGAGTCGCGGGGCTAGCGTCACTCCCGGAAACGCTGCACGCCCAACCACCGCTCGCCCGGCGCAAGCGACACCGGTTCGATCACGGTTGCCGCCTCCACGCAGACGAAGCGCAGGTGTTCGCCGGCACCGAGGTCGCCCATCGACGCCGCCAGCGTCCCGCCGGGATTCCACACGACCGTGTCGCGGAAGCCTTCGGCCTCGATGTGCAGCGTCGAGTCGCCATCGCGCAATCGCAGCGCACGCGGGGATGCCTCGTAGATGCGGTCGAGTTCGCCATCAAAGCGCACGGGCGCGTTCGAGGCGGGCATCGGCGCGCTCTTGCGTGCGCTGTCCTCGAAGGGCGTGGACTCCAGGCCGTCGAGTTCCACCGCCGCCAGCTTCGCCACGCGCAGGTAGGTGTGCAGCGCCGCGGTGAAGTCGAACGCTGTCTCGTCGCGATTGAGGATTTCCAGCCCGACCTGCAGCGTGTCCGCCGCCAGCGCGACATGCAGCCGTGCGGCGAAGCGGAACGGCCACAACGAACGGGTGTGTTCGGTGTCGTCCAGTTCGAAGATCGCCGACTCACCAAAGGGCGTCGCCTCCTGGAGGCCGTCGAAGCGCCATTCCAGCAGGCGCGCGAAGCCGTGCTTCACCAGCGGCCCGCGTCCGGCGAACTGCGGGAAGATCACCGGAATGCCACCGCGGATCGCGCTGCCCGGCTGGTGGGTGGCGTTCGGACTCAGATACAGGCGTTCGCGACCCGGCGTGGGCTTCCATGACAGCACGTGCGCACCGTGCAGGCTTACCTCCGCCGTGGCGCCGCGCGGATGCCGCAGGCGGACGCAGGAGCGGCCGTGCTGTTCGAAGGTTTCGATGGACAGGGCCATGGCGGTCGGGCGAAGGGATTGCGCCGATGATGCCCGAGCGCTCGTCGACGCGCGCATTCGCTGCCGGGGACGATGCCTCGTGGACGCGCCGCAAACGAAAAACGCCGGCATGGGCCGGCGTTTTCTGTGTCAGCTACCGCATCGCTGCGGAGTTGGTCGGGGAGACAGGATTTGAACCTGCGACTTCTACGTCCCGAACGTAGCGCTCTACCAGGCTGAGCTACACCCCGACTGCTGAGCCGCAAAT